>Ga0222714_10001496_pt1 | contig 26253 bp, 25 predicted proteins | sample C33_3DmetaG_FD_165048 | JGI IMG/M metagenome (GOLD analysis project Ga0222714, IMG submission 165048) | Estuarine water microbial communities from San Francisco Bay, California, United States - C33_3D | ecosystem: Environmental > Aquatic > Marine > Unclassified | place: USA: California...
GAAATCCGGCTTGCAGCGGGCGTGGTGCAGCCCTACGTATGGCGGTGGCGGGTTTCTGCCCCTCTCGTGCCAAGCGTTACATTCCAGTGGCCTTAAGCAAATCCGAGGGAGCTGGCTCTGTTCTGGCCCTGGCCTGATTATCTGGCGCCCACCTGTAAAAACAGGTCCTCGGGAATAAAACGTCCACGGTTGCCGCGGTTCCCGCCACTTCATGCCCGCGGCGAGAGGGAAAATGGACTACGACAAGATTTCCGCGCCCGATTTCGGGCGGTCTCTGTCTGGCCTTGGCCTTAACCTTCTGGTGCGGGATGTGCCGAAGTTGGTGGCGTTTCTTGTTGAAGTTTTCGGGATGACCGCCCATCAAGCCAGCCGCGATTTCGCGATCCTGCGCTATGGGACCCAAGTCTTTCAGCTTCATTCCGATCCGACCTTTGCCAATCATCCCCTTGCGGCCCTCCTGTCCGAGGCGGGGCCGCGCGGCGCGGGGATTGAGTTGCGGCTCTATGAGACAGACCCCGATGCCGCCGTGGCAGCAGCAGCAGCGCACGCCCATGAGGCGACGATCCTGCAAGATCCCGCCAACAAGCCGCATGGGCTGCGCGAAGCTGTGATCTTGTGCGAAAACGGCTATGCTTGGGTGCCTTCGCGAGCGTTGACGGCCGAGGAAGAGGCCGATCTCACCTAGTCTTTTCGGACAGCGACGCTCTTCAAGACCGGCAGACGCAACCCGCCCTTGGGGCCGTCATCTTCTGCCAAGTTCATGATCGCGATGGCGAATTGCACGCCGGCAAACACGATCCCGTGGAAAAACCACAAGAGAAACAAAGCCAAAGGCCCCTGATCGCTGGTCGTCACCAGATGCCGCAGATGCGCCACATCAAACCAGAGGATCGCTCCGACCATAAGCGCGGCAAGGCCGAATCCGGTGACGACGTTGACAATATAGAGGCGGATAAGCTTGGGCATGGGATCCTCGCTTTCATGCAAAAGCTAGAATCGCGCTGACCGCTCTTCAATGCCCGAATTGCCGCAGCCTCAGAAGGCGTCGGGCTGCGCCTCGCGGGCCATGTGATCGAGGACGGCATTGACGAACTTGGGCTCTTTGCCTCCGTCAAAGAAGGCCTCGGCCACCTGCACGAATTCGGTGATCACTACCTTGGGCGGCGTTTCCTTGGCCACAAGCTCAGCCCCGGCGGCACGGAACAGCGCGCGCAGGGTCGGGTCGATCCGTGCGATGGGCCATTTGGCGACGAGGGCACGATCGGTCATCTGGTCGATCTTGGCCTGCTCGTTGACAGCGCCTTCCATCAACCCGCGAAAGGTATCCACATCGCCCTCCTGCATCTCGTCGCCCTCATACACGGCGCCGAAACGGAAAGTCTCGAACTCGCCGATGACGGAATCGACAGTTTGGCCCGAGGCCTCCATCTGAAACAGAGCCTGCACAGCGTAAAGTCGCGAGGCAGATTTCATCTTGCGATGTTCGGTCTTCGATTTGGTCATGCGTTTGTCTGCCCGTTCCCCTCGCGCGCGAGAAGGATCTCTCCGGTAAAGCCAACGCCCTTGCTGGCGCGGCCCCACTTACGGCTGAGAGCGATCAGGTGCAAGGCCGCAGCGGCCGCGCCGCCGCCTTTGTTCTGGCCCATGGCTTCGGCGCGAACAGCGGCCTGTTCGTGGTTCTCGACCGTGAGGATGCCGTTGCCGATGCAAAGACCCTGAAGGCCAAGAAGCGTGAGCGCCCGGCTCGAGTCGTTGCACACGGTGTCGTAATGCGTGGTCTCGCCGCGGATGACACAGCCGAGCGCGACATAGCCGTCAAAATTGGACATACGCGCGGCGATGCCGATTGCCGTCGGAACCTCAAGCGCACCGGGAACTTCGACCAGATCCCAGGTTCCGCCCGCTGCCTCGATCTCGGCCTTGGCGCCGGCGATCAACTCGTCAGCGATATCCTTGTAATAGGGGGCGACGACGATCAGGAGCTTGACCGGCTTGTCAAACTCGGGCCGAGGCAGAACGTAATGCGATGCACCGGCCATCAGACCTCTCCCTCGACCTTGCGAGTATCAACGATTTCAATGCCATAGGCATCAAGTCCGATTACCTTGGGTTTGGGCGAGTTGGTCAGAAGGACGATCCGCGACAGCCCCAGAGACGACAGGATCTGCGCGCCTACGCCATATTGGCGAAGGGTCTGGGGCGAGGCGAAATCATGGGTATGCAGCTTCATGTGCAGATCGCGCAAAAGGATCACAGCGCCGCGCCCTTCCTTGGCGATCATCTTCATCGCATCGCCAAATTCGCGGGTGCGGCCAGATGGGCCGGTGCCGATGACATCAAGCATCGGATCGAGCGCGTGCATCCGCACCAAAACCGGCTCGTCGCCCGACAGATCGCCCTTGGTCAGCGCAATATGCTCGGCGCCCTGAATTTCATCGGTGAAGATCCGCATCGACCAATCACCGCCAAATTCGCTGTGGATCGTGTCGGCCTCGGTCATCCGCACAAGATTGTCATAGCGGCGACGATAGGCGATTAGGTCGGAAATCGTGCCAATCTTGAGGTTGTGTCGCTGGGCAAAGGCAATCAGGTCCGGCAGGCGGGCCATCGACCCGTCTTCCTTCATGATCTCGCAAATCACGCCCGACGGGTTGAGGCCGGCAAGGCGGCTGATGTCGACCGCGGCCTCGGTGTGGCCGGCGCGGACGAGAACACCGCCATCGCGGGCGCGCAGCGGAAAGACGTGGCCGGGGGTGGCGATATCGGTAGCACCTTTCGAGGCGTCGATCGCGACCGACACCGTGCGGGCGCGGTCATGCGCGGAAATGCCGGTGCTGACACCTTCGCGGGCCTCGATCGAAACGGTAAAGGCTGTCTCGTGGCGCGAGGAGTTCTGCGAGGCCATAAGCGGCAGGCCGAGTTGGTCAATCCGGGTGCTGGTCAGCGAGAGGCAAATCAGGCCCCGCCCGTGGGTCGCCATGAAGTTGATCGCGTCCGGCGTCGCCATTTGCGCAGGGATCACCAGATCGCCCTCGTTCTCTCGATCTTCGTGATCGACAAGGATGAACATCCGGCCGTTGCGGGCGTCGTTGATGATCTCTTCGATCGGGCTGATCGCTTCGGACCAGTTCTTCTCGACCGGACCCGGCTCTTCGAAAGGCAGCGACATGGTATTCCCCTCAAGTCTCCGTCCGGCAGATAGCCTTAGTTGCCCCCCGTTTAAAGGGGAAAAGCCCCGCGACTTTGCGGCATCGCGGCTGCGCGGGCGCGGGCTGAAACGACAGCTTTCGGCGGTTTCCGCCCCGCCTCACGGGGCCGCAAAGAACCTCTCGCCAGCCAGAAACCCGGCGGTCTGGCCGGTATAGGCCCAATCTTCCTCAAGCGCGGTCTCGCCGATCAGAACGAACTGGCCCGACCTGTGCCCCTGTGCGCGCGCCATGGCCTTGATCGCCTCGCGGGTCTCGCGCCACGTCATCGAGAGGCTGGGCGCGCGATGGGCAGCGTCGATCCCGGCAAGCCGGGCGACCGCTTCGGGACGCAAAGGCGGCAGGACGACAGCCACTCGGCTCGCCGTAATCGCTTCGATCCGGCAAAGTCGTGCCGCACTCTCTGCGCCGCGATCGAGCCGCAGAGCATTGGAGGAAAAGAGAAAACCAACCAGGTCATGGCCCGTCGCCGCGCGAAAACTGGCGTAGGTCTTGTAGGGTAGGCCAAGCGCCTTGGCGCGATTGACCCTCAGACGCACCACCTCGATCGGCAGGGTCGGCAATAGCTCTTCCCGAGCCTTCTTCCAGGCGATGCGCCGCCACGACCCGCCGCTGTCAAGCGTCGGCCCGCCGTTGTGCCCGATGCCCGCCCCTAGCCCCATTCCTGCAACCGCGCCACATAGCGCGCCATGGTATCGACCTCGAGGTTGATCTTGTCGCCCACCTTGGCGGCGCCCCATGTGGTCACTTCCTTGGTGTGGGGGATCACGTTGATCCCGAAGGTCGCGCCGTTCACCTCGTTGACGGTGAGCGAGGTGCCATTCAGTGCCACCGAGCCTTTGGGCGCAATGAACTTCGCAAGATGATCGGGGGCCCGAAAGGTCATCCGCGTGCTGTCGCCTTCGTTATGCATCTCAATCAGATCGGCCACGCCATCCACATGGCCCGACACGATATGGCCGCCAAGCTCATCGCCCACCTTGAGCGCCCGCTCGAGGTTGATCCGCTGGCCGATGGTCCAGCCGGCCACATTGGTCAGGCTGACTGTCTCGGCACTGATTTCGACGTCGAACCAGCTCATCGGATTAGCGCCCAGCGCCACGACCGTCAGGCACACGCCGCTGCACGCAATCGAGGCCCCAATGTCGATGCCCGAGATGTCATACCTCGTGCCGATCCGCGCTCGAAGGTCGCCCCTCTGCTCAAGCTCGAGGATTTCGCCCATGTCGGTGACAATGCCGGTAAACATCTTCGCTCCTGTTGCCTTGCCCTTGCCTAGCGCCTCGCCTGCGGGCAGGCAAGACAAGCCTCGCTTTCCGGCGCGGGCCTCTGTTATGCTTGGACAAAGCAAAGAGAGCGTGATGAGCAACACCGCCAACCGCAATTTCCTGTTTCTGCAAGGGCCGCACGGGCCCTTTTTCCGGCATTTGGGCCGAATGCTCGCGGCGGCGGGGGCCGAGGTCTGGCGCGTTGGGTTCAACGCAGGCGACCGAGCCTTCTGGCCAAGGGACGCAAGCTTCATCGCCTACAAAGGCGTGCCGGAGGACTGGCAGGCCGCGTTTTCAGACCTGCTCGACGAAAAAGGCATCACCGATATCGTTCTTTACGGCGATACCCGCCCGATTCACGCCCTCGCCCATGCCGCCCTGATCGCCTATCCGCGCTATCTCGATCCGGTTACGGGGTTGGCCTGCCCAGTCGAGGTCGCGCTCGAGCGGCTCGAGACGGACGCGTTGCCCGCGATGCCGTTTAGAACGCGGATTGCCTCGGAAATTCAGGATCTTATGGCACTGCTCGGGCTGCGCCGCTAAGCTTTCGGTCGCCAGACGCTTTGCACATCGGCCCCTAGCTGTTTGACCTCAGCCAAATCAAATCGCGGTGCATTTCCGAGCCGGTCGATCCCCATCGCCCCGAGCGCGGGTGTGCCTTCCGCACCAATGGCAAGGCCCGCGGAGTGGACGATCAATTCATCAACCAACCCCTCGCGCAAAAGGCTTGCCGCGAGCGCGCCGCCGCCCTCGCAAAACACGCGCGTCAGGCCCTTTTCGGCCAGGGCCGCGAGGGCCGAGGCAGGCGATATCTGCCCGCCCGTGACCTCGCAGGGCAGGCATTCGGCGCCCAGCGCCTTCCATTCCGCCCGACGCGCCTCAGCTTCGGGGCCGTGGCAAAGCCAGAGCGGCTGGGCATTCGCCGTCTGCGCCAGACGCCCTTCGACCGGCAGGTCAAGTCGGCGGCTGATCACCACGCGCACGGGCTGTTTGCTGAGCCCCAGGTCGCGAATATCCAGCATCGGATCATCGGCCCGCGCCGTGCCACCGCCAATCATGACCGCGTCGTGCCGCGCCCGCAGGGCATGAACCGCGCGCCGCGCCTGAGGGCCGGTGATCCAGCGGCTCTCGCCGGTCGCGGTGGCGATCCGGCCATCGAGGCTCGAGGCGATCTTGAGCGTGACGAAAGGGCGGCCCTTGGTGATGCGGGAGAAGAACCCGGCATGGTCGATATCGGCTTCGGCCTGCAACACGCCGGTCTCGACCTCGATCCCGGCGCTTTTCAATATCACGACGCCGCGCCCCGCGACACGCGGATCGGGATCGCCTGCCGCAATCACCACCCGCGCTATGCCAGCGGCAACCAGCGCCTCTGCGCAGGGCGGTGTCTTGCCGTGATGGGCGCAAGGTTCAAGCGTGACATAGGCCGTCGCGCCGCGCGCCGCCTTGCCTGCCTCGGACAGCGCTTGCGGTTCGGCATGGGGGCGGCCACCATCAGCGGTCCAGCCGCGGCCAATTATTTGGCCATCCTTGACGATAATACAGCCCACCGCAGGATTGGGCCAGACGCGCCCCAGCCCACGCCGGCCAAGGCTCAGGGCCAGCGCCATGAAACGGCGGTCGTCCCCCGCGCTCACGTGTCGGTTTTTTGGTTCGGGCGCAGCTCGTTCACGAATTTGTCGAAGTCGCCGGCGGCCTGGAAATTCTTGTAAACGCTGGCAAAACGGACATAGGCGACAGTATCGATCCGGGCCAGTGTCTCCATCACGATCTCGCCGATCGTTTTCGACGGGATGTCGGTCTCGCCAAGGCTTTCAAGCCGACGCACGATGCCCGAGATCATCTGGTCGATGCGCTCGGGATCGACGGGGCGCTTCTGCAAGGCGATGCGAACCGACCGTTCGAGCTTGTCACGGTCGAAATCCTCGCGCCGCCCGTTCGACTTGATCACAACGAGATCGCGAAGCTGAACCCGCTCATAGGTGGTGAAGCGTCCGCCACAGGCGGGGCAAAACCGCCGGCGCCGGATGGCGACGTGATCCTCGGCGGGGCGCGAGTCTTTCACTTGGGTGTCGACGTTTCCACAAAACGGGCAACGCATGGTCTGTCCTCTTTTCGCCTGTTGGGTGTTGGTCCCCAGTTATCCACAGGCAGTATAGGAGGGCTGGCACAGTTTGGGTAGCCCGATTTCCAGACCCCAAGATAGAGGGGGCGCCCAAGTGAATCATTTGCGCCACAACCTCCCGCTGGTGCGGATGGGTGCAATGTTCGAAAAGTTAGATTCCTTGTCAGTTTCCAAGCAACATTCTTACATCCGCCACAGGAATCGACAAGCTGTAGGGAACCAGCGCCGTCTTGTGATGGGCCGGCAAATCGTTGGGGCCTTCGTGGGTGTGGGTCAGTTTGGCCATCCTCGGGTCGGTCGAGGGTGGCACGAGCCTGTGGAAAACCTGTTCAGGGCGCGCTGAACCTCGGGATCGGCATTCTCCTGAATGAGAGCGAGCATGAGGTGTGACGAACGAACGGCGTCAGGAGGCCGTCGCCTGAAACCCGGGGCAAGACCTCTTGGATGAGCGCGCAAACGCCGGGGCCGTCGGTGGGGGTTTTGAAGATCGTGTGCAAGCCAAGCCTTTTTCGGCTGCGCCGGCGGCCAACTATAAAAGGCGCCCCGCAGGGCGCCTTTCGATCACTGATCCAGGAAGCTCCGCAGCTTGCGGCTGCGGCTGGGATGTTTCAGCTTTCTCAAGGCCTTGGCCTCGATCTGGCGGATCCGTTCGCGGGTCACGCTGAACTGCTGGCCAACCTCTTCGAGGGTGTGGTCGGTGTTCATGCCGATGCCAAAGCGCATCCGCAGCACGCGCTCTTCACGCGGGGTGAGCGAGGCGAGCACGCGGGTGGTGGTTTCCTTGAGATTTTCCTGAATTGCGGAATCCAAGGGCAGGATCGCGTTCTTGTCCTCGATGAAATCGCCAAGCTGTGAATCTTCCTCGTCGCCAATCGGCGTCTCGAGGCTGATCGGCTCCTTGGCGATCTTCATCACCTTGCGGACCTTTTCCAGCGGCATCTGCAGCTTCTCGGCCAGTTCCTCCGGCGTCGGCTCGCGGCCAATTTCGTGAAGCATCTGACGGCCCGTGCGGACCAGCTTGTTGATCGTCTCGATCATATGCACCGGAATACGGATGGTGCGGGCCTGATCCGCGATGGAGCGCGTGATCGCCTGACGGATCCACCATGTCGCGTAGGTGGAGAATTTATAGCCGCGGCGGTATTCGAACTTGTCCACCGCCTTCATCAGGCCGATGTTGCCTTCCTGAATAAGATCAAGGAATTGCAGGCCGCGGTTGGTGTATTTCTTGGCGATCGAGATAACCAGACGCAGGTTGGCCTCGACCATTTCCTTCTTGGCCTGGCGGGCTTCTTTCTCGCCCTTCTGGACTTGCTGCACGATACGGCGGAATTCGGATATATCGACGCCGACATACTGACCGACCTGCGCCATCTCCGACCGCAGCTCCTCGATCTTGTCGGTGGATTTTTCCATCAGCATCTGCCAGCCGCGGCCGGCCTTTTCGGCCATACGATCAAGCCATGTCGGATCAAGCTCGGAGCCGCGGTATTCGTCGATGAACTCGCGGCGGTTGATACGGGCCTGGTCGGCGAGCTTTACCATGCTCGAGTCGATCGACATGATGCGGCGATTGATGCCGTAGAGCTGATCGATCAGCGCCTCGATGCGGTTGTTATGCAGGTGAAGCGAATTCACCAACTCGACGATTTCCGAGCGAAGCGTCTGGTATTTGCCTTCTTCCTTGTCGGAAAAGCTGTCGTCTTCGTTCAGGGTCGCCGACATTCGGGCGTCTTGCATATCGCTCAGCTTGGCGAAATCGCGGGCGATGACCTCGAGCGTTTCAAGAACCTTGGGCTTGAGGGCCGACTCCATCGCCGCAAGGCTCATGTTGGCCTGATCGTCCTCGTCCTCGTCATCTTCGCGGGCGATGGGACTGCCGTCGGCGTCAAGCTCTGGCCCATCGCTGCGACCCGAAGCCTCGCCACCCGCGCTGCTGCCAGAATCGACAACCGCCTCGCCCACTTCGTCACCTTCAAGCTGATTGCCGAAGGTCGCTTCAAGGTCGATCACGTCGCGCAGAAGGATGTCTTCGCTCAGAAGCTCGTCGCGCCAAATGGTGATGGCGTGAAAGGTCAGCGGGCTTTCGCACAGGCCCGCGATCATCGTGTTTCGGCCAGCCTCGATGCGCTTGGCGATGGCGATCTCGCCCTCGCGGCTCAGAAGCTCGACAGAGCCCATCTCGCGCAGATACATCCGCACCGGATCATCGGTGCGATCAAGTTTTTCGGTTTCCGACGAAGCCAGCGTGACATCGCGGCCCCCGGTCGTGGCGACGGCGGTCGAGGCGGAATTGCCGTCGTCTTCAACCTCTTCGCTCTCTTCCTCTTCCGTAACCTGGATGCCCATCTCCGAGAGCATCGACATCACATCCTCGATCTGGTCGGACGAGACCTGATCGGGCGGCAAAACGGAATTGAGCTGATCGTAGGTGATGTATCCGCGCTCGCGCGCATCGGCGATCATCCGCTTGACGGCGGCCTGGCTGACATCCATCGAAATGTCGCTGTCTTGGTCGTCGTCCTTGGCGTCGTCGGTGTCTTTGGCGGCCATCAGTGGCTCCTCAAAAATATCCTGAATCCGAATCAGTGATTCGTTTTGCCCGAATCAATCTGGCGGTGCGGGGATTCGCAACCTCTCGCACCGGGTTTTTTCCTAGTTGTTGCGTCTTGCGCCCTTGCCGAAATTGATCTGGTCGAGCAAGCGTTCAAAGGCATCGCGTTCATCACGTTTCATTTTCGCGCCATTCGGGCCGGTGTCATATTCCGTCTTGTCTTCGTTGTTGCCCCGACCGGCACGGTCAAGCGCCAAAGCCGCCTGACCAAGCCGCCATGTCACCCCTTCATCGGCCACGCCGGACAGATCCTCGACAGCTTCGGCAATCTCGCGCGGAAGGCTGCGGCGGGCGTTGAGCTTGGCGAGTTCCTCGGCAAGACACATCCGTGCCACCTCGACATCGCCAGCACGCCGCACCGCGGGGCTGATAGCCACATGGTTCTGACCAAAGAGCTTTTCAAGGACGTCCCCGCCGATATCGGCAGAAACCGCCGCGCGCAGATCGCTTGCATCATCATGGGCGTGCCGCAGGATCGCGTCGCGCAGCTGACGGTGGGTCGGTTCAGCCGATTCCATGCGTTCAAGCTCACCCTCGAAATCGGCAAGGACAGACGGGGTCGACAAGATAGCCGCCAGAATCACGGCCTCGCGAAGATGGTCCTCGATCCCCTCGGCTGAAACGAGCACCGAGGACTTTGTCGTTGAAAGAACCTGGGGGCCTTTCTGCCAGGGCCCGCGCGAGGGGCCGGCGCTCTTGGGACGGCGCGCACCGAAAAGCTCGGCCCGCATCTCCTTGATCGCTTCGCCATAGTGATTTCGGATCGACAGGTCTTTGATAAGCCGCAGCTTTTCCCGCAGCGCCTTGTCAAGCGCGGCGCGGCGCTCGGGGCTGTCATAGACCTTGCCTTCCGTCTCGCGCCGCCACAACAGCGCGACCATCGGGATCGCCGCCTCGATCACCTTGCGCATCGCGGCCGCGCCCTGGGCGCGGATCAAGTCGTCGGGGTCTTGCCCTTCGGGCATCAAGGCAAAGCGCAAGGATTGGCCGGCCTCCAAGAGTGGAAGCGCCACGTCGATCGCCCGCATCGCGGCGCGAAGGCCCGCCGTATCGCCATCAAGCGCGATCACCGGCTCGGGCGCTATCCGCCACAGCAGGCGCAGCTGGTCTTCGGTGATCGCCGTTCCAAGCGGGGCCACGACGGCGGGAAAGCCCGCCTCGCTGAGCGCGATCACGTCCATATAGCCTTCGGCCACGATCAGCGGATGGCCCTTGCCCGCCGCCTCGCGCGCCGGGCCGTGGTTGTAAAGGCCGCGGCCCTTGTCGAAGAGGAGCGTTTCTGGCGAGTTCAGATACTTTGCGTTGTCCGAAGGGTCCATCGCGCGGCCCCCGAAGGCAATAGCCTTGCCCCGCACATCGCGGATCGGAAACATGATCCGGTTGCGGAAGGTGTCATAGGGCGCCTTGCCCTTGTCGGAGGGCTTCGAGAGCCCCGCCTCGAGCATCAGATCGTTCGAGATGGCCTTGGCCCCCAGCGCCTCGCGCAGGCTTTCCCAGCCGGGCGGCGCAAAGCCGATATCCCAGCGGTCTTGGGCGGCCGGCGACAGCCCGCGACGCGCGAGATAGTCGCGCGCCTCGGCGGCGGCCGAGGTCTTGAGTTGCAGGCGATACCACTGCACCGCCTGTTCCATCACGTCGATCAACTCGCTCCGCCGGTCCGCCTTTTCCTGCGCACGCGGATCGCGCTCGGGGATCGGCATTCCCGCTTCTCGGGCAAGAATTTCGATCGCCTCGGGAAAGGTCACGTTTTCGGTCTCGCGCACGAAGGAGATCGCGTCACCCTTCGCATGGCATCCGAAGCAATAGTAATAGCCCTTCCGGTCATCGACGTGGAAAGAGGCGGTCTTTTCCTGATGGAACGGGCACGGCGCCCAGTAATCTCCCTTGCCGGTATTGGACTTGCGCTGATCCCACATGACCTTTCGCCCCACGACTTGCGCGAGGCTCAGGCGATTTCTGAGCTCATCTAGAAAACCGGGCGGCAGACTCATGTCGCCACTATCCGCCTTGGCCTTTCCGATAGCAAGGCGCGGCGCGTCAGCCCCGCGCCGCAACGCCCTCGGCCGCTTCGGTCAGCTCATGCACCAGCGTCTGCGCCATCGAGCGCATGACCATGATCTCGAACGACTTGGGCCCAAGCCGCGAGATCGAAGCGGTCATGTGGTTCACAAGGCTCCGCGCCGTATGGCCGCGCTTGAAAGTCGCGGCGCGCAGGTCAAGCGGCACGAGCCGCGCCAGCGCCGCCTCGGCGCCATCGCCTTCGATCTTCACGGCGGCCACGCCGTCGGCCTGATCCGTCACCGCCGCCAGGCCCGACAGGTCGGGCAGATCGCAGCCGATCACATTGGCCCGCCCCTGCCCCGCCCAGACCGCCCGCGCGGCCCCTTTCGAGGTGGTGCGGTTAGGGGCGGGGAAAGCGATCCCGCAGGCCGCCTTGAGGGCCTCGGAAACCATCGCCTCCTTGCCCTTGAACGGCGCGACCGATGCCATTTGGTCAATCCTCACCTCGCTCAGAGTGACCGATCCGATGGTGACGGGAAGAAGCCCCGCGCAGGCGCTGCGTGCGATGAGATTAGCCACGGAGACGCCCTCCCTCGGGATCGAAGAACACTGGATTCACCACCTCGCAAATCGCCTCGACGCCCCGCAGATGATCGACAAGGCGCACCTTTTCACCATAGCGCGCGCGTCCGTTCTTGAGAAAGCCAAGGCCAAGGAAGCTTTGCACTGTGGGCGAATAGCACACGCTGGTGACATAGCCCTGATCGTTTTCGCGCGTGGCCGGCGCATCCTCGATGAAGAGATGCGCGCCAGCGGTAAGTTGCTTTACCTCGCCCACTGGCCGAAGGCCGACAAGCTGCTCTCGACTCTCGTCGATCATCCCCTCACGCGCGGCCATCTTCTGGCCGATGCAATCCTTCTTACGGCTGATCATCCTGTCGAAGCCGATGTCGAAGGCCGTTGTCCGACCATGAATTTCGGCGTGCGTGATATGGCCCTTCTCGATCCGAAGAACGTTGAGCGCCTCCATCCCGTAAGCCCCGCCACCCAGCATCTCGGCCCGCTCGACCAGATCGCGATAAAGCGCCTCGCCAAAGCGGGCAGGCACCGCGATCTCGTAGGCGTGCTCGCCCGAGAAGGAGATGCGGAACAGCCGCCCCTTGACGCCCAACACGCTGATGCTCTGGTGGCCCATGTAGGGCAGCGTCTCATCGCTGATCGGCGCATCAAGGAGGTCGTTCAAAAGCGCGCGGCTCTTGGGGCCGACCACGCCAAACTGCGCCCATTCTTCGGTCACCGAAACAAGTTGAACATCAAGATCGGGCCGCAAACCTTGCGCCACAAACTCAAGGTGCCGCATCACCAGCGCGGCGGCGGCGGTTGTCGTAGTGATGACGAAATGCCCCGCGCCAAACCGCGCGCAGGTGCCGTCGTCCATGACGTGCCCGTCCTCGCGGAGCATCAGCCCATAGCGAACCTTGCCCACCGGCAGGGTCGACATTGAGTTGGTATAGACGAAATCGAGGAAAGCGGCCGCATCCGGCCCCTGCACGTCGATCTTGCCAAGGGTCGAGACATCACAGATGCCCACCGCCTCGCGCGCCATCGTCACCTCGCGGTCGCAAGCTTGGCGCCAAGTCGTCTCGCCGGGGCGCGGGAAATAGGAGGGGCGATACCACATCCCCGCCTCGATCATCGGCGCGCCGCGCTCGACGCTGGCGTTATGCGAGGTGGTAAACCGCTGCGGGGCAAAGCCTTTGCCCTGCGCCCCGGCCCCCATCGCCGCGATCGAGACCGGCACGAAGGGCGGGCGGTAGGTTGTCGTTCCCGTCTCGGGGATGCCCCGCCCCGTGGCATCTGCCAGAACCGCCAGCGCCGCGACGTTCGAGTTCTTGCCCTGATCGGGCGCCATGCCTTGCGTGGTATAGCGCTTCATATGCTCGACCGAAGCGTAGTTTTCCTTGGCCGCAAGGCGCACGTCCTTGACCGTCACGTCATTCTGGAAATCGAGCCATTGGCGGCCCTTGCCCTCGACAACCCAAAGCGGCTCGATGCGGTAGGCGGCCTCGCTGGCCCTGGGCGTCTTGGCCTTGGCAGCTTTCCTGCCAAGATCCTTTGCGGCCTCGATGCCCGCCCGTTCTCCGTCGGCAAGGCATCCCGCGGTGGAAAACGCGCCATTGGCGGCGCCCGCCGCCTCCATGCCCGGAATCATGCCCGGCTTGGGAAGGAAACTCTGGATCGCCTCGTCCCAGACCGGCCTGCCGTTCATATGGCAGGCAAGGTGAACCGTCGGGTTCCAGCCGCCAGAAACGGCAAGGCAATCGGCCTTGATCTGCCGTTCGCCGTTGTCAGAGACGACGGTGATCTCCTCAAGTCCGAGCCGCCCTTTGGTCCCGGTCACGCGCCCGCCGGTGATGACAGGCGCATCCAGCGCCACCACTGCGTCCTTGCGGCTATCGATCACCGCGACAACCTCGACACCTGCATCCATCAGGTCCCGTGCGGTCTGATGCGCGCTGTCGTTATTGCCATAGACAGCCACGCTCTTGCCAGCGGCCACGCCCCAGCGGTTAAGATAGGCGCGAACAGCGCCCGCGTTCATGATGCCCGGCCGGTCGTTGTTGGGGAACGCAATCGGCCTCTCCAGCGCGCCGGCCGCAAGGATCGACCGCCGCGCGACGATCCGCCAGAAACATTCGCGCGGCAGATGCCCGCCGGCTGCTTTGTGCAGCCCGACCCGCTCCAGCGCGCCATAGGTGCCCTGATCATAGGCGCCGGTCACGGTAGTGCGCGGCATCAGGCGCACATTCTCCATGCCCGCAAGCTCGGCGACCGCGTCCGCGACCCAGACATGCCCCGGCTTGCCGTCGATCTCTTCCGCCTCGGCCAGCATCCGCCCACCCATCCGGCTGTCTTCGTCGGCCAGGATCACATCCGCCCCGGCCCGCGCCGCCGTCAGCGCGGCCATGAGGCCCGCAGGCCCCGCGCCGATCACCACAAGATCGCAAAAAGCATGGGCCCGCTCGTAACGATCCTCGTTATTCCTGCCCGACAGCGCCCCCAGCCCCGCCGCGCGGCGGATCAGCGGCTCATAGAGCCCCTCCCAGAACGCGCGGGGCCACATGAAGGTCTTGTAGTAGAAACCCGCGCCAAAGAACGGCGCCGCCAGATCGTTGATCGACAACACATCAAACCCAAGGCTCGGCCAGCGGTTCTGGCTACGCACCACAAGCCCCTCATGAACCTCGATCATCGTCGCCCGCACGTTCGGCTCGGCCCCTGCGCCCGAACCCGTCGTCACCAGAGCATTCGGCTCCTCGCTGCCCGCCGTCAGAATGCCGCGCGGGCGGTGATACTTGAACGACCGCGCGACCAGGCGGATATCATTCGCCAATAGTGCCGAGGCGACCGTATCGCCCTCGGCGCCCGTTACCATGCGCCCGTCGAAGGAGAATGAAACCGTCTTCGAGGCATCAACAAGCCCCCTGCCTTCGATCCTCATTTGCGGACCTCCGAGGCAAGCTCGCCGCCGTGCACCGCATGGCTCACGGTGTCGCGGTGCATGACGATCCAGGCGCCGCAGGGGTCGTGATACCACATGTCTTTCGTCTCTCCGGCCGGGTTCTCGCGCAGGTGCAGGTAATCCGCCCAGTCGTCATTCCCGACCTCGGGCGATGGCCGCGCCAAGATCTCCGCCGCGCCCTGATAGGTAAATTCGCGCCGGTCCCGCTCGCCGCAATGCGGACAGATCAACCTCATTGCCGCGCCCCTCGCTTCTTTTGGCCAAAAATACTCAAATCCGACAACGCCGCCCCCTCAATGCAGGTTGTGTTGAGAGCCGGTGCCCTCTTCGTCCATGATCCCGCGCCCGGTGCGGAAGCGGTCGAGCCGAAAACGCTTTGCCGTCTCATGCGGCTCGCCGGTGGCGATCAGATGGGCATAGGCCCAACCCGAGGCCGGCACAGCCTTGAAGCCCCCGTAGTTCCAGCCGCAATTCACGAAAAGACCGTCGATATGGGTCTTGTCGATTATGGGCGAGCCGTCGGGCGACATATCCATCACCCCGCCCCACGACCGCAGCACCCGCGCCTTGCCGATCATCGGCATCAGCGTCATCGCCGCTTCCATGACGTGTTCTTTCATCGGCAGGTTGCCGCGCTGGGCGTAGGAGGAATAGAAATCGAGATCGCCGCCAAAGACGAGGCCGCCCTTGTCGGACTGGCTTATGTAGAAGTGCCCCATGCCGAAGCTGACCACATGGTGGATCACCGGCTTGAGGCCTTCGGTCACGAAAGCCTGCAAGATGTGGCTCTCGATCGGCAGGCGCATCCCCGCCATCGCCGCGACCTGCCCCGACCGGCCAGCGGCAACCATCGCCACCTTCTTGGCGCGGATCACCCCGCGCGAGGTGCGCACGCCGCGGACCTGCCCGGCGTCTAGGTCGATGCCGGTCACTTCACAGTTCTGGATCAGATCGACACCGCGCATGTCCGCCCCGCGCGCATAGCCCCAGGCCACCGCGTCGTGCCGCGCCGTGCCGCCCCGCGGATGCAGGAGGCCGCCGTAAACGGGAAACCGGATGTTGTCGAAATCGAGATAGGGCAGATGCTGACGCACACCTTCGCGATCGAGAAGGATCGCGTCATCGCCCTGATTGATCATCGCATTGCCCCGGCGGGCAAAGGCATCGCGCTGGCCATCGGAATGACACAGATTGATCAGCCCGCGCTGCGAATGCATCACGTTGTAGTTCAACTCGGACTCGAGGCCCTCCCAGAGTTTGAGCGAATGGCTGTAGAATTCCGAATTCCCGGGCAGGAAATAGTTGGCGCGGACAATTGTCGTGTTCCGGCCCACGTTGCCGCCACCGATATAGCCCTTCTCGAGAACCGCAATCTTGGTCAGCCCGTGGTTCTTGGCGAGGTAGTAGGCGGTCGAAAGGCCATGTCCGCCACCGCCGATCAGAACGATATCGTATTCGGATTTCGGCTCGGGATCGCGCCAGGCGGGCTTCCAGCCCTTGTTGCCCGTCAGGCCCTCTGTGAAAACCTTGAAGCCTGAATAGCGCATCGAGTCATTCCTCCCGTAGCAGGCTACTGCCACTATGGAGCCAGACCTAGCGTTTCAAAAGCGCCAATATGCGCCGCTTTTCGACAAAAACTTTCCAGCAGCGACCTTGGACGGGAAAGCGCGCTGGCTGCTAGAGCGCCAGGCGGAAATATTCGGCCTCAAAGCCTTCGACGTTGTCGCCACAGAAGCCCATCGACATGTTCGACGTTCCGCTGATCAGACCGCCGGCAATCATCGAGGCACCCTCGATACCTTCGGCGCGGGCCGCAAACTCGATATTGTTGGTTGCAACCAGCTGGCTGCCGAACACGGCAAGATTGGCTGCGAACTTCATGCTACCCATGGTCAAGATCTTGACGCCACCTTCGGCCCCGCAATCGTCGTCACGCCCGACCTGGAGATCAGAAGGGGCATAGATTGACCTGGCGCCGGTGTCGGTCGAGACGATGATCGCATTCTCAAGGATTGTGCCTTTTGAAAAGGTTATGGCGCAGGGTGTGAGGAGGACAACATTGCTGACCGTTGTCGCGTCGATCGTAAGTGTTCCGGCCGAACAGTTGGCAATATAGATATAGCCGGGTTCAAGCCGACCCGCGGCAAGTTTGTTCTCGTTGAGGCGCCTGATCTCTGCCGTGCTGATGCCGGTGGGGATATATTCGGAATCGGCATTCGAAAGCTTGGCGATGATGTCCGGCAACTTGTGCACCAGCCGCATCTCGTAGGAGCCCTCGTGCAGCGCTGCGCGCAGGCCGTCGTTGGTTAGCCAGCCGGAATTCGGCAAGACGATATCTTCCTCTTCGGGCATCGACACGATGGTTCCGGCCTCGAAGGTATTGTTGCTGTTCAGTTCGACGTGAGTGTTCGAATGGATGCAGAAACCGCTCCAGAATTCGTTGTTCGACTGGATGTCGACGATCCCGTCCGCCACAAACCCTTCGCGCAGGCAGGCGGGCCGGTAGGTGACGAAGACGGAATCGACCGACACATCCCATTGGGCAAAGCCGATGAACTGAAGCAGGAAGCTGGAAACCGGGTTGGCGCGCGCCGCCAGCCGGTTGGTCGTTACCAGGACGGCGGATCGCGAATTTTCGTCGATTGTAAAGCTGCTGTCGGTGAAATCGTAGGTGCCGAAGTGAATGTCGGTCACCTTCAGGACGTCGCCATAGCGGCTTGAAGACATCGAGGCCTCCGCGATCTCAAGCGCTGCGGCTTTGGAATCATCGGCCGAATTGGTGTCGCGGTTGTACAGGGCCGCATGTGCGGCCGTATCGGCCGCGACCTGAAGCTTCGTTCGAGAGGTGATGAGGTGGGACATGTCGATCGCGAGACCGGCCATGATCAGGATCGACATGAAGATATAAAGACCGAAGATCGCGATGCCGCCGCCTTCGTCGTTTTTCCACCTCTGAACAAGACCGGCCAACTGTCGCATCCTACCACTCCACATAGTGGCTGGACTGAACGGCGATGTCATAACCGTTAAGGAAATTGAACATTCCCACAGCCACCAGATCCTCAACCGGCACAAGCGCCCGCGTGTCGATGACCCCGCTGTCGACGGTCGTCGTCACCTGCGCCCTTGTGGTCATGGGAGCGATGGGATCCTTGACGAATTGCTCGACCTCGGCCGCGCCGGCAAGCCGGCCAACGGAAAGCGCCCTGTTGCCGTCCTGAACCACGCGCAGAACCTCGGTCTGGCGGAAGAACACCAGCGATACATCGGCGATCATCACAAAGAAGATTACGAAGAGCGGAAGCCACAGCACGGCCTCGATCGTGGCGGAACCACGCTCGTCGCGACGAAACCTTTTAAAATATCCCACGAACCGGAGCGACATACGCTTCCCTTTCGGAATTCGGTCAACACTTAATTCGGGAAGTGGACGTTCAATGTGGCGGGAGTTTGGCAGAAGGGGGGCCAAAGGGGTGTTTGTGCACTCAGCCGCAAACAATCGCGCCCATTTCAGAAGATTGCATCGGTATTCGCTGGCCGGAACGGCAATTGCGCGCCCATCGGCCCGAGCTGTAGAATCGCCGTTCAATGGCGCCAATTCGGCGGGCTCTCGCCCCGAAACCTAACGGCGGGTCTCGACCCAGCTGCCGATCACTTCGGCCATGTATTTCGCCGGCGCCGACGGCACGACACCGCCCACGCCCACCCGTCGGCCGACGCGCCACCAGATTCCCGGCGCCCAGGCGGCAGGGGCGGAACCCTTGGTTTTCAAAAGAAAGCCGTTCGACGGCTTGAAAGCGAAAACGCCCCTATCGATCTTCTCGATATCCTCCACACGCGCCAAGACCCGCCCCGAGCTGTCGCGCAGCTCTTCGGCCGTAAGCTCCAGCACGGTCGCGGTGGCGCGGCGGGTGCGCTCGGCCAGATAAAGGGCGCCGACGGCAATCAGACCCATCACGACAGCCCAGCCGGCGGTCGGCGGGGTTGTGAAAACCAGCCATAGAAGAAGCGCACCAAGCGAGACGAGCATCGCATAGGCAAACAGTCGCCGCATCGGCGCCGCATAGACTCTGGCGTAAACGCCGTTTTCGTCGGGCTGGTGCAGCATGAGCTTTCTCCTTTGCGCCTCCCTATCCAGTCTTGCACCGGCGCACAATCCACCTGCGCCGATCCACAGCGGCACGCATTGCCGCATCGCGGACCAAAGCCTATCTTCCATTCAAAGGAGAATCTCATGTCCCTGCGCCCCACCCTCGAGACCCGCCGCGCCGCCCCGACGATGGAAGGCGCCGGTGTGCGCCTGCACCGCGCCTTCGGCTTTCAGGATCCGACCGAGCTTGATCCCTTCCTGTTATTCGACGATTTCCGTGGCGACCGCCCCGATGATTATATGCGCGGCTTTCCGTGGCACCCCCATCGCGGCATCGAGACGATCACTTATGTTCTGGCCGGAACCGTCGATCACGGGGACAGCCTCGGCAACGAAGGCACGCTTGGCGCGGGCGATGTGCAGTGGATGACCGCCGGATCAGGCATCCTTCATCAAGAGATGCCCAAGGGCAATATCGTCGGCCAGATGCACGGCTTTCAGCTTTGGGCCAACCTGCCGTCGAGCCTGAAAATGACGGCCCCGCGCTATCAGGACGTGAAATCCAAGGATATCCCGGTCATCATCGACGATGACGGCACCAAGGTGAAGGTTGTTGTCGGCGAGTTCTGGGGCAAGCGCGGGCCGGTCGACGGCATCGCCGCCGATCCGCAATACCTTGATATATCGGTCCCGCCCGGCGTGACCAAGACCATCAAGATCGACACCTACCGCCGCGCCTTTGCCTATGTCTTTTCGGGCGCGGGCCAGTTTGTCGATGCGTCCAAGCCGCAGGGCGTGCTTCTTGAAAAAGAGGTCATGGGCGAAGAGGTCAACATTCGCGATATGTCGGGCAACCGCACGCTCATCCGCTTCGGCACGGGCGACGAGATCAAGGTTCAGGCGGGGCCCGAAGGCATCCGTTTCCTCTTGATTTCCGGCGCACCACTGGAAGAGCCTGTCGCCTGGCACGGGCCGATCGTGATGAACACCAAGGACGAGATACAGCAGGCGATCCGGGATCTTCGCAACGGCACCTTCATCAAGCCCGCCCACTGATCAGCGGGCAACCGCCTTGCAGACCAGATCCCAATAGATCGCCTCGACCTCTTCGAGAGGCAGGCGGCCCTCTTGGCGATACCATGTGAAGAAACCGGTGAGCATCCCGATGATTGCGCGGGTCGTAATCCGCGCGTCCTTCATCGCGAAAGCCCCTTCCGCCTCGCCCTGCCGCAAAATCGCCTCGAGCCTGTCCTCATAGGCGCGGCGCAGCTTTTCGATGGCAGCAAAATTCTCAGGCGACAGGTTGCGCAGCTCCATATAGGCGACAAAAACAGCATCGGCGCGCGGCAAGTGATAGCGGATGTGAAAGCTGACGAAGGCCCTGAGGCGACTTTGTGCATCGGTCTTGGGATCGGCCCTGTCGAAGCTTTCGATCACATCGACCAGATGATCCCGCATCATGTCGAACAAAAGGGCCTGTTTGTCGGGCGTGTAGTTGTAAAGCGCCCCCGCCTGCACGCCAACTTCGGCCGCGAGCTGCCGCATCGACACCGCCGCATAACCGTGCCGGGCGATGAGCCGCAGCGCCGCCTCGCGGACCTTGGGGCCGGTAATGTCGGAATGAGAGCCTTGTTTGCGCGCCATATTGGCATCTAACTGAACATCTGTTCAGTTGAAAAGCCCTGCCGAAAAGTCTTGGCGCCCGCTTGCCCCCGCCAAAGCCTCGCTTGTATGGTCGCGCAGCCTTTCCTGACGGCCTATCCTGATGCGCGTTTCGCTGATCTTGCTCTGCCTGGCCCTTGCGGCCTGCGTTCCGGCGCTACCGGAGCGTATGAGCGAGGCGTTTTCGGGCGAATACCCGCAGCTATTGAACCAGTCGGAACTGGCCGCGCTTTGGGCCGGACCTGCGGAAACCCAAATCCAGACACCCGACCTGGCCGCCGGAATGGCCGCCCGATTGGCGGCGCTACGCGCCCGCGCCGAAACCCTGCGGGCCTACCACTTCGACAACAGCGCGTTGCAGTAGTGCCGCCGACACGCTAACAGCCTCAGAGAACAAAAAAGACGGACTCACTATGTCTCAGCCTCTTCGCCTTGGTATCGCTGGTCTCGGAACGGTCGGCATCGGTGTGGTCAAGATCGTTCGCAATCATGCGGAGCTTTTGGCCCAGCGCACTGGTCGGCAAATCGTGATCACCGCGGTCTCTGCCCGCTCCAAGGGCAAGGATCGTGGCGTGCCACTTGGCGAGTATGCATGGGAAGATGATCCCGTCGCCCTTGCCCGCCGTGACGATGTGGATGTGTTCGTCGAGCTGATGGGCGGCTCGGAAGGCCCCGCCAAGGACGCGACGGAGGCGGCGATTGCCGCTGGCAAGGATGTCGTCACAGCCAACAAGGCGCTTTTGGCGCATCATGGCCAGCCGCTCGCCCTCGCGGCCGAGGCTGCGGGTCATGTGATCCGTTTCGAAGCCGCCGTCGCGGGCGGTATTCCGGTGATCAAGGCGCTGACTGAGGGCCTCGCCGGCAACGAGATCGGCCGCGTCATGGGTGTGATGAACGGCACCTGCAACTATATCCTGACACGGATGGAGAATGCGGGCCTGACCTATGAAGAGGCCTTTGACGAGGCTGATGGTCTTGGCTATCTTGAAGCCGATCCCAACCTCGACGTGGGCGGGATTGACGCGGGCCACAAGCTTTCGCTTCTCGCCGCCATCGCCTTTGGCACGCAGGTCGATTTCCCGGCGGTCGAGCTTGAGGGCATCGGCGCGATCACCATCGAGGATATCCATCAGGCCGCCGACATGGGCTACAAGATCAAGCTCCTCGGGGTGGCGCAGATGACTGGCCGGGGACTTGAGCAGCGGATGTCGCCCTGCCTTGTGCCCGACACCTCGCCCTTGGGCCAGCTTCAGGGTGGCACCAACATGGTGGTCCTCGAAGGCGACAGCGTGGGCCAGATCGTCTTGCGCGGCGCTGGCGCAGGCGAAGGCCCGACCGCGAGCGCGGTGATGGCCGATGTGCTCGACATTGCACGCGGCATCCGCATTTCAACCTTCGGCCAGCCCGCCACGACCCTTCGCAAGGCCCGCGCCGCCCGCGCCGCCGTGCCCGCGCCCTACTACCTGCGGCTCCAGCTTCAGGACAAACCCGGCGCCCTCGCCAAGGTCGCACGGGTTCTGGGCGAGGCGGGTATCTCGATCGACCGGATGCGCCAGTATGGACATCAGGACACCACCGCGCCCGTGCTCATCGTGACCCACAAGACGACCCGTTCCTCGCTCGACGAGGCTCTTGCTGGCATGGCGACGACCGGAGTTGTCGAGGGATCGCCCGTGGCGATCCGCATCGAAGCCGTCTGAGCGTCGGTTAGCGGTCACAGGCTTGTCACCGGCCCCTGAGAAGGGGTAGGCCAGCCCCATACATCAGATAGGAGCCGCCCGATGGCCGAGAAGATCGATTTCAACGACCGGATGCTGTCTCTGGGTCTGGCGCGTGTCTCGGAGGCGGCGGCGCTGGCTTCGGCCCGCCTCATCGGCCGCGGCGACGAAAAGGCCGCCGATCAGGCCGCCGTGGACGCAATGCGCAAGCAGCTTAACCTACTCGATATTGCCGGCGTGGTGGTGATCGGCGAAGGCGAACGCGACGAGGCGCCGATGCTCTATATCGGGGAAGAGGTTGGAACGGGCAAAGGCCCCGCCGTCGATATCGCGCTCGACCCGCTTGAGGGCACGACCCTCACCGCCAAGGACATGCCCAACGCGCTTGCCGTGATCGCGATGGGCCCGCGCGGCTCGATGCTGCACGCGCCCGACACCTATATGGAAAAACTGGCGATCGGCCCCGGCTTTACAGAAGGCACCGTGACCCTTGAAATGTCGCCGGCCGAGCGTGTGACCGCCCTGGCCAAGGCCAAGGGCTGCGCACCTGAGGATATCACCGTCTGCGTTCTTGAGCGCCCCCGCCATGAAGAGATGATTGCCGAGATCCGCTCGACCGGCGCCGCGATCCGCTTGATTACTGATGGCGATGTGGCCGGAGTCATGCACTGCGCCGAGCCCGAGAAAACCGGCATCGATATGTATATGGGCTCTGGCGGCGCGCCCGAGGGTGTTCTTGCCGCGGCTGCGCTCAAATGCATGGGCGGACAGATCCTTGGCAAGCTGCTGTTCCGCAACGAATACGAACGCGCCCGCGCCCACAAGGCCGGCATCACCGACCTCGACCGCATCTATACCCGCGACGACATGGTCACGGCTGACGTGATCTTTGCCGCAACCGGCGTCACCGACGGGAGCCTTCTGCCCGGCATCAAGCGCGAGCCCGGCTGGCTGACCGCCGAGACGATCCTGATGCGCTCGAAAACCGGTTCGGTCCGGCGGATGAACTATCGCCATCCCGTCGGCAAGTGATCCCGCGCCTGTGGCGAATCCCGCCCCTCCGGCCTAGGATCGCCCCATGACGGACACCAGCACCCCCGCGCAGGCCTATCTCGGCGTTTCCGCCTCGGCCACCGGCCGGCCGTGGCGTGGCCCCACCGCGGCGGAGGACCGCGCCGCCGAGGCGCTGGTGCAGACCACCCATCTGCCCCTGCCAGTGGCCCGCGTGCTGGCCCATCGCGGCGTTGCCCCCGAAGAGGCCGAGGGTTTCCTCAGCCCGACCTTGCGCGACCTTCTGCCTGATCCGCTGACCCTGCGCGACATGGGCAAGGCGGCAGAACGCCTTGTGAAGGCGGTGACCAGGGGCGAGCGCATCGCCATCTTCGCCGATTATGACGTCGACGGCGCGACCTCGGGCGCGCTCGTCCACCTGTGGCTGCGCGAGATGGGCCAAGAGGCAACGCTTTATGTCCCTGACCGGATCGCCGAGGGCTATGGCCCCAACGAGCCGGCGATGGCCGCACTGGCCAAGGATCATTCGCTCATCGTCTGCGTCGATTGCGGCACGCTCTCGCACGGCCCGATCGCAGCCGCCAAAGGGGCCGATGTGGTTGTGCTCGACCATCACCTCGGTGGCGAGACACTGCCCCCCGCCCATGCGGTGGTGAACCCCAACCGGCAAGATGAGAGCGGCGATCTTGGCCACCTCTGCGCCGCCGGGGTCGTGTTTCTCGCGCTCGTCGAGGCCAACCGCCAGCTGCGCGCTGCGGGAAAATCGGGGCCGGACCTCATGGGCCTACTCGACCTCGTGGCGCTTGGCACTGTGGCCGACGTTGCCCCACTCACCGGGGTCAACCGCGCTTTCGTCCGGCAAGGGCTCGCGGTCATGGCGCGGCGGGAGAGGCTTGGGATCAGAGCGCTTGCCGACGTGGCGCGGATGGATGCGGCGCCGACCTCCTATCACCTCGGCTTTCTCCTTGGCCCACGGGTCAATGCCGGCGGGCGCATCGGCAAGGCCGACCTCGGGCTGCGCCTTCTGACCTGCACCAACCCCCATGAAGCCGGCGCCATCGCCGCCCAGCTGGACCATCTCAACGAGGAGCGGCGCGAACTGGAGAATCAAGTCCGCGAAGCCGCGCTTGCCCAGGCAGAGGCGCGGGGGATCGAGGGCCCGATCGTCTGGGCGGCAGGCGAAGGCTGGCATCCCGGCGTTGTCGGCATCGTCGCTTCGCGCCTGAAAGAGGCGACGGGCCGCCCCGCCATCGTCATCGGACTTGAGGGCGACGAAGGCAAAGGCTCGGGCCGGTCCGTCTCGGGTGTCGATCTTGGGGCCTCGATCCAAAGGCTCGTGGCTGAGGGCCTCCTCCTCAAGGGGGGCGGGCACAAGATGGCCGCCGGCCTCACCGTCGCCCGCGACAGGCTTGAGGAGGCAATGGCGCGGCTCGGCGTTCTTCTCGCGCGTCAGGGCGCGGGCGCGGGCGGTCCTCGTGATCTGGTTCTCGATGGCCTCTTGATGCCCGGCGCGGCAAGCGTGGAACTTGTGGAAGAGATCGACAAGGCCGGCCCCTTCGGCGCCAGCGCCCCTGCCCCCCGCTTTGCGATTCCCGATGTGCAGATCCTCTTCGCCAAGGAAGTCGGCACCGGCCATGTGAAATTCACCGCGGGCGACGGCATGGGCGCCAAGATTGACGGCATTGCCTTTGGCGCGATGGATACGCCTGTCGGCCCCGCCCTGATGGATCGCTCGGGCAAACGATATCACCTTGCCGGACGGCTTGAGATCAACGTCTGGCAAGGCCGCAAGAGCGTCCAACTGCGGCTTGAGGACATCGCCGAAGCCCTTGATCCGGCCCGCTGAAAATTTATTCGCCAAACCCGATTTTTTCGGCAGAATCCCCCTTGCCCTAGGCAAGCGCTTTCCCTAAAAGCCCCCTCACCAGAGCGTGGCCCGTTCGTCTATCGGTTAGGACGTCAGGTTTTCAACCTGAAAAGAGGGGTTCGACTCCCCTACGGGCTGCCACTCATACAAAAAAATTTCATTTAAATCAGCCTCTTGACGGCCTGATGACTATTTCGTCCCCACATCCGTCCCCACAAACGCGGTGGAACATGCGGAAACGATAGAGCAGTCGGTTGCCGTCCTTCGCGCCCATCCGCCCCTCCCAACCCTCCTCTCAGCCTCCGCCCACACCGGATCCGCCTCTACGGGGGCCAATCGCACCCGCGCGCGGGCGCGTCGCTCGCGGTGGTGTGCGGGATATTACCGAAGATAGGGCTTTTGCGTCCGGAGGTGAACATGATGCTTGCCATATACTGCGTCTCTTGCTGTGCTATTTTTTCAAGAGGTTAGGCTGCATTCACGACCATCTACGGCCGAAGCAGTCGCGTTTTACTTAGCTTCTGACTGATGGTTTGCGTAATATGGTTAGGACTACCCACGATTTGGGTTTTAAACTTGAATCGAGAGATTTTCTTGGAGACGATAAATGCGATATCAGAGTATTCTTACGAGTTTCTTCCTCCTCTTAGGACTTTCAGGGGATGCCATCGCCGATACAATCAGGGTGTTGGAATTGGAGAACCTAGCTGGTCAGCTTCAATCTTGGCCGTCTGATCTCGTCGTACCCAAAACCGTTGTGATAGTTGGCTTCGAGCGATCACATCAGACCGATGTAGAAAACTGGATTGAAGCATTGGGTTTGCCGAACGACGGAGCATATGCCCAAGTTTTGGTCCTCGGTCGCGGCGCAGCTTTGGTGCGCGGCATTATCGACGGGGGTTTGAAGAAAGCTTTCGACGATGCGCAGGAAGCCCGAACTTTTACTGTTTACCAGTCCGCGGATTCGTTCTCGGACGCTTTTCATATTACAGATCGATCAATAATAAATGTCTTGGTAGTCGATCGGGAGGGTCGTATTCTGGCTCACGAGTCCGGCCCCCCAAGTCAATCTGCTGCGGCCAAAATAAAACAATCAATGTGAGCAGATCACGAAGTCAGAGCCTAAGACCGTGTAAGCTTGTTGGCCCAAGACAGTAGTACAAAAAAT
>Ga0222714_10001497_pt1 | contig 26248 bp, 19 predicted proteins | sample C33_3DmetaG_FD_165048 | JGI IMG/M metagenome (GOLD analysis project Ga0222714, IMG submission 165048) | Estuarine water microbial communities from San Francisco Bay, California, United States - C33_3D | ecosystem: Environmental > Aquatic > Marine > Unclassified | place: USA: California...
TGCTTGGGTAAAGGATATAGCGTTACCTGCCGTTCCTGATGGAGCGGTATTCCAAGCATAGTTACCACCACTTGTTTGTGTAACCATTGTTGCAGGATATGAAGAAACTTTATATATCCAATTTGAGCCATTGTAAAAAGCGTTGTTTGTAATATATCCATTTGGAATTGCTGCTGCCGTATACGAACTAAAAGAAACTCCATTTCCTAATTCTAAAGCAGTAATGGCACTCCACGCACTCGGTGTAACTCCTAATCCTAAATTACCTGTTCCTGTCAATCTCATCCTTTCAGCCCAGCCTCCATTATATGTTTGAAAAGCAATAGCACCACCATCCCTTCTTGAACCAATAACACCTGTTGCTTCATTTGTCATTGCACCAAACCATAAACCTGATTTGTTTGATGAAGTTGTTTCCCAAATATTTATTTGTGCAACAGTATTTGCTGCTCCTTGACCTGTTCCATCACTTCCTGCAACAACTAAATTTCCATCAGCATTAACACCTGTTGTTACATTTATAGATACGTTTCTTGTATCATTTTGATATACAATACTATCACCTATTGTACTTGCACCTGTAAACTTAGGTAAGTAGTTAGTAGTACCTGTTCCCGTTACTTGATTGGTAGGAGTAAATCCAGATGTTCCTGAAGTAGCAGATGTTCCTGATGTACCAGATGATCCTGATGTACCATTTACCGCAGAAGTACCACTCGTACCTGTCGTACCAGAGGTACCCGAACTACCACTTGTACCGCTTGAACCTGACGTACCCGTAGTGCCAGATGTGCCAGACGTACCCGTACTACCACTTGTTCCTGAGGTACCCCCCGTTCCATTTGTACCCGATGAACCTGATGTTCCCGACGTACCTGATGATCCAGATGTGCCGTTAAATCCTGATGTGCCTGATGTACCAGCTGTTCCTGATGTACCAGTCGTACCTGAACTTCCAGAAGATCCAGACGAGCCACTCACTCCTGAGCTACCAGAGGTACCAGATGTACCGTTTACACCACTACTACCACTTGTCCCTGTCGTACCAGAAGTGCCTGAACTTCCTGAGCTTCCACTTGTTCCAGAAGTAGTTCCTACAGCTATACCAACTTGTTTTGTTACAACAATAACTGATGGAGCCGCTGGCACCACATAAGGAGTTGTCTGAGCAGGAACCGCTGTTACTTGAACATGGTCACTGTCAGAAGCAAAATATATTTCTAAATAATCATTAGCAGCAAGCTCCAACATTATTGAAACAAATGGAAGTTGCTTTACGCTATTAGAACTTAAACCTAAAATTGAATCAGTCCTAATAACATCAGTTCCATTCTTCTTCAACCATATTTCTACATCAACAGCCGAACCGCCTTGAGTTTTCTCTACTTGTAAAGAATAGCCTATTTCGTAAATACCAGCATGCTGATAACCAATTTGAGAACCACTAATTGTAGTACCATTAGAAATCTCTACCGTATTATAAGTAATGGGAGTAGGTGTATTGGCAGCTGTAACAATTTGCGTTAACGAACTTGAAAAAGAACCATACCAGTTTGCAATAGAGGCTCCCGAAGAACCATCTATACCATTACGTCCTGATGTTCCCGAAGTGCCACTTGAACCCGAAGAGCCTGAACTGCCTGACGTTCCAGTTGTACCAGAAGAACCTGATGTGCCTGTAGTACCTGACGTACCGCTAACACCTGAAGTTCCTGACGTACCGCTTGATCCATCGCCTCCACTAGCGCCGTCTAAGTTTACTGTCCATGATGAAAATGTTCCAGAACCAACTGTTCTAGTAGGGGCTGCAAATTGCAATGCTCCGGTTCCTGAGTTATATGAAATAACCTCACACTCTTGAAAATTGTTTGCATCATAAACCACAATAATTGATTGAGCAACAGAATATGCTAACCCTGTACCAACTGTTATAGTTCCTGCATTACCAAGAGTAAAGGTTGATGTTGATGTTGTGTAATATTTATCTCCAGAATATCCTGATGTACCTGATGTACCTGATGTGGCTGAAGTTCCAGAAGAACCGCTTGTAGCCGAAGTACCCGAAGTCCCACTAGTCGCCGAAGTTCCAGATGTACCCGAAGAACCAGACGTACCATCTATAGCAGATGTACCCGAAGAACCAGAGCTTCCCGAAGAACCTGATGAACCTGAAGTGCCGTCTATACCCGAAGTACCATTTATTCCCGATGTACCTGATGTGCCGTTACTTCCATCTAATCCAGAACTACCAGAGCTTCCAGATGTACCATCAATCCCAGAAGAACCTGATGTACCATTACTGCCATTTTCCCCTGAACTACCTGAACTACCTGATGAACCCGAAGTCCCAGAAGAACCTGAAGTTGCTGAGCTTCCTGACGTACCGGATGTACCATCTATACCTGAGCTGCCAGAAGTACCAGAAGTGCCACTTGTGGCTGACGTACCTGACGTACCAGTGGTACCTGACGTACCAGAACTACCTGATGTACCAGAACTACCAGAGGTCCCCGTTGTACCAGACGTACCCGATGTCCCATTACTACCTGTGGTACCAGATGTGCCTGAGCTACCACTAGTCGCTGAACTTCCACTAGTACCCGAAGAACCATTTAATCCCGAAGTCCCAGAACTACCCGAAGATCCGCTTGTACCGGTGCTACCCGAAGAACCAGAAATACCAGATGAGCCACTAGATCCTGACGTTCCAGATGAACCGCTAGATCCCGAAGTACCTATAGTTCCCGAAGTGTCGGCAGCGACAATACCATCTATTGCAACGAGAATACCATTTTCATCCCTTAATTTTAAATCTCCAGAAATTAGATTTTGTATTGCCACCTTGATTATTTTTATTGTTGAACAACCACTCTCACAAATTCATTATCATAAAAAGCCACTGCTACTGTTAATGCACCAGTTGTTTTATCCCATACAACTTGGTTTCCTGTTGGAGTACCTGCGGTTAATATGGTACCAATGTTATTACCCTGTCTAAATGCGTTTACGCATCTCTTACCAATTGCTTCTGGGAAATAAATTGTGAATGAACCAAGAGTTGCATTACTAGAATATTCGTACACACTAAAATTACCTCCGCCGCCGGGGATTACTCCGCCACCACCAGTTCCAGTTCCTAATATTTCAATTGCTAATTGTAGCTTAGAACCACATAGTGCATAAACATAATTAGATGTTCCCGGAAGTCCACTTAACTGCTGGTCAATACCATATTGTAAAGCCTTTCTCTCCATATAAAGCTGTTGAGCCTTGCGTGGATCAATGCTTCCATTGAAGAAAACATTTTGTTTTGGGATCGCATCATTCCATAAGTATTGCGAAATCTCCGCTATTGATACTGTTGTTTGTGGATCTAACATATTTAGAAGAATAAAGCTTGGTTAGTAGATATGTATGTCGCTCTGTTTAATGCAGCTTGTGCGCTGTATATATCGGAGGCAAAAGTAATACTTTGGTTCGCACTATCAATTTCAACTCGTAATACTAGTTTCGTTTGGTACCAGTTGGTGCTTGCAGACAAATTAGAATTTGCAACTTGACTTTCAGTTAAGCCGTAATAAAAAGTTTCATTATATGCCGTAAATGCAAATGAAATTGTTTTAGATGTAACAACAGTATTTCCAGCTGTTAACCATTGTACCGTAATACTTAATGCACTATCTTGAGATAATACATCTAAACTAATACTTGTATTTGCTAAGGGCCATTCAATAAATGTTGTAGTAGTTCCAGCTGGCACCAACATAGTACCATTTGCTTGCAATAGATATATTCTACGCTTTGCTATAGTTACATCAGAACCAGTACTTGTATCTGTTAATGTAATAACTGACGGAGTGCCACTAAATTGTGATGCCGTAAAGTTTGGTGTAAGAGGCATTTGCTTTAAATTTTACACCAAATATAAGAAAAATATAGCTATATTAGCCCTTTTTTTCTTTTCTTCATGGCAGCTAATTTACTAGCTTTTTTGGGTAGCTTCATGCCCCTGCTCTCTCGGTTCCATTCTGCTACGTCAACTCCTTCTTTTTCAAGCTCTTTTTTATGTATGTTAAAGTAGGCGGCTTGTGCTTGACTCTTGTACATTTCTTAATTTTTTATTGCTTACTGGGCTATATTGCCAAATTTTATTAATTTTTATATTTTCTAGTCCAACTTCTTTTTTATAACATCCACATGAGTAAGTGTTTTTTAAGTTACCTGTTGAAACTAATTTTTCATTACCACAATCACAAAGACAAAGCCATTTTTTACTTATTTTTTCTTTAATTAATAATCTTCCATTCCTCTCATTAGTCCTATCTCTATAAGGAATATGATTCTTTTTTTTTCTAATTAAATATTCATCCAAATACTCTTTATTACTTATGAATATATTCCAATCTTCTTTACTACTTCTATTTCCATACATTTTATGAAATTTATTATGTATGTGATTGGTTATCAATATGCAATTGGCTTTATCATATTGCAATTCCGGATTACTCCAAACACCGCATATATGATGGACTGATAACTTACCTTTTTGATTTGTTAATTCACAGGTATAATTCCTTTCCTCCATTATTTCCTTAAAAAAATATCTTTCTTCGCTTATATTTCTTTTTTGTTTTAATTGAGTTCTGTCAATTAACCATCTAATATTCAATTCTTTTTTTCTTCCCTTTTTTAAACAAACTTCTTTTGATTTATATTGTTCATTAGTACATTCTTCTGAACCACAAGTTCTACAATATCCCTTATTTCTACCGTTTACAATATTCAATTTAGCAGGTAAATTACAATATTTACATATCTTATTGCTCTTTGGGGCCTTAGATTTGTATGGCATATTTAATATTTTATTGTTCTTCCTCTGGACTGCCTATTCCTAGCTCTTCTCTAGTTAATTTTAAATCTTCTTGCAAATACTCTTCCGGTTCTACTTTTTCTCCAAATAACTCTTTTTTGATATTTTTGGTTGCAAGTGTTTTTAACCTATTAATTTCTTTCATTATGTCATCTTTTGTAGCGTTTGCAATTGGTTTTATTACCACCTTTTCACCCTCTAAAACAGGGATTCCCTTTTTATATATTATGGTAACATACTTACCAATTAACTCATCTCTTTGTTTTGCAAACTCATCAAACTCTTTGCTTGTTATGGGTTTGCCAGCTGGATTCTCTTTATAATTGAGAATAAGATTCTTATCCATTGTGCTAGATAATTGAGTATCTTTTAAAAGTGATTCCAAGTCTGTTTTATTGTACATCTTTTCGTTTACCACTTTGATACCAACAAAAGAAGGAATAGCTCTGGTTAAAATAGCTTCTGTACCATCTATCTTCATTTGCTCTCTTAATTCATTTACAAACAATGGTTGAAATAAATCGCTAGCAATCTGACCTTTATTATCTAATGTATATTTTTTACCTTGAAAATTCTCTGAAAATGCCAAATCAGTCGCAACGCCAGTAAATGGAGCTGCTTTACCTCTAAAAAACTTGTATGTTTCCTTCTTAGCATCAAATTTAACAGGCTTACCATCAATCATTTTCCCTCTCATTGTCATCATTGCTAAATATCTTACATAAGGAGTAAATCTACCAAATATATTATAAGACCAACCGTTTTTAGTATCTCTTACTTGACCAAAAGTTACGCTTGTTGGATCATAATCTACTTCTTTATCCGGATCCATTGCCATTGCACCCATAACTAATGCACCCATAGCTAAACCTGCGGCTGTTTCTTTTACAGCATACTTTCTAACTTCTGGAGTCATTGCCCTATAATAGCCTTTGTTTTTACCAATTGGAGGATTAGCCAAATCACCAAGTCCCATAATGTTCATTGAAGATGACATAAGCCCCGGAGCCCATATTAATGAAGATATAATAGGTTCTGCCTTTTTTAAATAATCATGAATCTTTCCTCTACCAGTAATATTATTTGCATAACTAGCTAAGCTTTTAAAATCTTCAATATTATTATCTAGTGTTTTACCCTTAGCTATTAATTTTTCTGCCCCTCTTAAAAATATTTGTAATCTAAATTCATTACTAAATGCAGCAAAAATTCTTTCAAATGGAGCAGTTAATCCTGATACTTTATACTCTTTGCCTTTTACTTTAAATTTTATTTTATCTAACCAGTTTTGTCCACCAAATTGCTCATTGGTAATTGATTCTCTAAATCCTTTTGGATCAATAATATCCAATCCAGACCTTCTGACCATATCCATCAATGGCTTATTCTCATGAATAGCAACAAGCCTTCTTCTAAAATTCTTTTCACTAAGAAAAACATCTGCTTGCGCGCCTAATCCCTTTGCCGTAGCTTTAATATTCATTGGGTTCAAAACAGCAAGACCATTTTGAATAAATACAACAGAGTTGTCCACACCGGCTTTTAACGCCTTTACAGTATTAAATCCTTCTTTAGCAAACTTACCTGTTTCAGCAAAAGCCCTTTCAAATCCTTTTTTAGCGGCTAACTCTTCCTTAGCTAATTTTTGAGCATATTCAAATTTTAAATTATCTAGTTTGTCCCTAGTATCTAAAAGCTTGTTAAACAATTCTGGATTTTTCTTTCTTAATTCAGTATCATCTAATATATTTAAACGCTTTGGCTTTGCTGAATAATCACCTTCTTTAATTCTTCTTTCAAATTCAGCTATTTGTGATTCAACATTTTTTATAGAGCCTTCTAACTTTTTCTTTCCTTCATCATAATAACCAGCTTCTTCTCTAGCTTTAACTAATTGTTTATTCAAATCAGCTATTCTCTGGTTCTTTACAATTTCTTCTCTTTCTGTCTTTGGTTTACCTGCTTTTACATCTTCAATCTCATTAAGAATTTTAGCTTCTTTTTTTAACCCTTCTAGTTTTGTTTGTATTTCAGATTTAGTTTCTCTTGGCTTACTATATTTGCCAGCAATCATATCCTGTACATCTCTTTTAGTAAGTCCGGCTATTTCAGAACTTAATACATCATGTACTTTTTCAATTAAGTCATCAAGCTTTTCAACTCCTTCTTCAACATACAATCTAGCTAATTTTGCAACATCTGGTGATATTTCAATAAACTTGTCAATAAAAGGTATTGGAACTGCTGTTAATTTATTTGATCTTAACTTTTTCCTAATATCATCAATTACCTTGCTTCTTTCAGCGGCATAGTCTACCTTTTTCTTTGGAGCTTCACCTAGCCTAATAGTTTTCTTTGTTTCTTCTACTTCCCTATTGGTTAATTCTTTAGCAGCAGCTTCATCTACCTTAGCTCTTAAATCTGCTACTTCTTTTTCTAATTTTGATATTTTTTCAAAATCAGCTTTTGCTTCTGCCTTTTGGCCTTCTGTCAATACATCTACTCCATTCTTATCCATCTTATCAATGTAATAATCGGAAATAGTTGACATTGGTGGTGGCATACCTTTTCTAGCCTGCAATAACCTAGCTGCATCAGTACCAATTAAGTCATTAATTTGAACTAATCTTCTTTGTTTAGCAAGCAATTCATCAGTTGGATTTTCTGCTATTTTAGCATCTAATTCAAGATTTAGAATTTTTACGACCTCTTGATCAAAGCTAGTAACAGGCTTTTTAGATTCTATGTCGCTTAATAATTTATTTACATCACCTCCGCCCTTCAACCACTCTTCAGCTTTTTTATTTGCCTCAATATTAGTAACTACATCTGGATCATAACTTTCCATACCGAGCATATCTCTTCTTATCTGGTTAGCGGCTTTGTTGATTCCAGCGGATTCTGATTTTTCACCAGCCAACTCTTCGGAAAAGGATTCTAAATTTTTAGCTAAGTATTCTTTAAGCTGCGCTTCGTTGTACTCAATTCCGTCTATAATGTAAATGCAACCCATTATTTATAAGTATTATTGTTTTGATAAATATCTATCAAATTCTAAAATAGCAGCCTCGTTTGTGCCACATCTGTTATAACGACTAATCAAATCACCATAAGTTCCAACTGCTTTTAATTGGATTGTAACAAACTGCTGCATGAATATACCTACTGCACAATCTTCTTTATCAGCTTCCTCATAGAATTTTTTGTATTGGTTATATACATCTAATTCCATATCATAAGCTACTTGTAAAGCTGTTGCCATTGAGTCAATTTCATCTTCAATAGCGTCTATCTTAGGCACATCTGCCACATCACCCATATCATTGATAAAATCAACAAATATCTGGTAATGAGTAAGCTCCTCAGCACTTTCTGCTAAGAAATACTTTTGACCACCGAAGTAACCTAATCTTTGTAAATTGTTTGCTATATGCTTCCAAAGATTAGATTGGTAAAGTTCTGCATATATTGCTTTCTGCAAGCCCTTTTTCATGCTAGGGCTTAATAAATTTTTTACGTTGGGCATTTTATTTGGATTTTTAATTTTTCTACTATACTATCAAAGTTACGGTCTACAAATTCTTTTTTAGCATTTTCTTTGGCTTTTTTACTAACCTTTGCTACTGTTTCTTTGTAGTCTTTTGCTAACTCTGTTTCTTTTTGAGCCTTCTTTCCAGTATCTCTGCTGCTAATCTCCTCAACAGCTTCTCCCTTACCTTCGGATCTAAGTTGTTGATTTTCTCTTTTAGTTTCTGCTTCATATTGTTTGATTAAATTGTTTATATGCTCTTCTGATGACATCCCTTCGGTTTCCTCTTCCAATGGTTTTCTCAAATCTCTTTCTAGTTCTTCCTGTACTTTTGCGTGCAGTTCTGCCTCTTCTTCAATAAACCTTTCGTAATACTGCTCTTCCTTATACTCTATATTATACCTTTCTAGGTAAGCCTTACTTGCATCTAATCTCGTATTATTGCTTCCAATTTCGGACATCAATGCATCTTTAATATCTCTTTCAGATATTTTTTGACCATTAAGCTCCCATAATCTATGAGCCAAATCATTTAAAGACTCATTGCCTTCTGCATAATCTCTAGCTTTCGCTTCTGCTGTTTTAAGTTCTCTGCGTCCGGTATTTAAAGAAGGTCCTTTTGTAGTACCCGAAACCTCATTAATAGCATCTTGACTTACCTTTCCACCTTCGGCCAAATATCTCAATGCAATTTGTTCGGCATCACTAGGAGGCTCCATTTCAGCAACCCTACCATGTATTCTTTTAGCTTCTGCTCTATCTAAATCCTTTTGAGCAAATGTTTTTTCCTCTTTTGGCTTAACCTCTTCCTTTGCTTTACCAAATTCTTTTTCGTGTATTTTTCTTACTTCTTCTAGTGAAGATATAAGTTTTTTTCTTGCTTCAATTAGCTTTGACTCTCTATTTTCTCTAGAACCCAAAGTACCCATAAAACGCAAAAGATTATTAAAAAACGCTTCGCTTTGCTCATAAGGATAATAACCATATTTATTTAAAATATCAACATTTTTCTTGTACCCTTCAAGCATTATTTTCTTAACATCATCTGGTATCTTTTCGTATTTATCTTTTTTGAAACTTTGATTAACATTTCTCTTAATAGTTTCATTAGTTGGCTCCGGTATTTGTTCTATATATTCTTTTGGATATGGCTCCTTTCTAGCTTCATATTCTTTCTTTATTTTTTCATCTATATCTTTTTGCAATAATTTTTCGTAGTATTCTATTGGAGCTTTAAATTTTTCTTCCTTTGATCTTGATATAATAGCCTCTTCTATTTCTTTTGTTTTTCTATCAATACCAAATTCAATAGACTTTTTCTTTAATTCTTCTAATTTTTTAATTTCTTCAGGAGAATATTTTAAAGGAAGTTTTTCATAATCAGCTTTTTCTCTTAGCCTTCTCTCTTCAGCATAAGATTCAAATTTTTTGCTTGGATTAACCTGTTTTACCTTTTCTCCCTTAAATATTACATTATGGACTTTACCGGAGGTTATATTTCTTTCCTTTAATGTCTTTGTTAAAGATTTTATAGCTGCTTCTTTACTAAAAGCTTCCTGAGTACCACCTATTTCTAAACCAGAAGATAATTCGTATATTTTATTTTCAAAACCATCTTTCACCAAAACCATATCCATATCCTCATAACCCGGCAGTATTACCTTTTCGCCAGTTATTTTATCTCCATCCTGTGTTCTAAATGTAACAATTTCTCCTTCTGCTAAATCTTTGGCTGGCTCTTTTACTTCGGCTATCTTTGCCTCAATTGGCTTAACTTCTTCTGTTACTTTTACTTCAGTTGGTTTATTCATTTCAAATAATGGTCTACCATTTTTTGATATCCCAACTTGTGTTGCTTTATTATTTTTTACTAATTTTTCCCAAAGTTTTATTGCAGATGGGCTTATTTGTTTAGAGTCTGATTTTAAAGTTTTACTCGTTTCTTTATATATAATATCATTTACCTTTGAATACATTTCATAACCAACGCCTTTATTTATAAGTGCCTTATGTACTCCTGCATCAGATACTTCTCCTGTATTTTTATCCACTGACAATACTCCAAAAGGTCTATTGTCCATGTAAAGCGTATAATTAATTTTATCATCAAATTCTTGAGAATCAATTTTAAAATCTAATTTTTCATTATTATTTATTTTATCTACAATATCAGAAACATCTGCATCATTTAATCCTTTATATGGTAAACTTTCTACTCCTCCTTTAATATTTTCTTCTTTTATATTAAATTTTTTATTTTCAGTTGGTTTAACTTCTTCAGTTATACTTTCTTTAATTCTATTTCTAATATTATCTACAACCTTATCAATTAATACAGCATCAGGAACCCCATTGGGATATATTTTAGATAATTCCTTAGCTACTTCTACGGCTTCTTTTGGACTGTCAAATTCAATATTAGCAATAGCCATACCGCCTTCTTCTTTACCTTCTATGTTTAATAGAACTTTACCTTTAGAACTATCGTTAACCCTATATTTATTATTTTCAAAATAAACATTAGCTCCCGTTCCCAATTGTCTTATTGGTTCAACTTCTTCTGTTATTTTAACTTCTTTAGGAGCAACTTCTTCAATTAAATCAACTTCGGTAATAGGAGGCCCTGCTATTTCTTCGGATCCTTTTGTATTTAATATATTATCAACTTCTTCTGCCATTGGATTTTTAGAATCCATTATCTTAATAGCCCTTTCTTTTAAAGAATTAATTGTTCCATCAATTCTATTGTGGTATTGAGGAGCCAAATTCTTTTTTGAATTTTCAAGCTTATCTATTTTTTCTTGAATACCAGTTAATGCTGCTTTATGTTCACTTGAAAGACCTTCTGGTATTTTTTGTTTAGCTACATCATATTCATTCAATGAATTTATAACTTTATTAGTTGTGCCTTCTGGTATAATCCCATTAGCTTCTGCGCCTTCATAAACAGCTTTTACTTCTTCTCTTGGTAATTCAGAAACCAATCCTTTCGCTTGTGCTTTTACATATCCCGGAACTTTCATTAATCCGGTTAAGGTCCCCATTGCCAAAGTTGAAACGCCAACAAATTGAGCCATTTGACTTCCAGATTGAAATGCATTGTCAACTATATCCCCAACGCCTATATCCATACCTTGGCTCTTTGCTCCTAAATCAGAAACTATTGAATTTAGAGATGCTATACTACCTTGAACCACAGCTTCTTTTGAAGTATGCTTAGCCATTGTTTCTATTGCATTAACAAATGGCTTTGTATTAATTGTTTCAGCGGCACCTTTTAAATTCTTAAATATACCAGTCATACCAGCAGCCATACCAATACCAGAAGCTTCACCAATAAGACCAGCATTTTCAGCCTTTCTCATTTGCTCAACTGGATTTCCATTTGGATTTTGCTGTCTTAATGACTTGTAAACTCTTTCTGTATTATTTGCGTACCCAGAATACCCAGCATCTGTTGCAAAAGCTAAGAATGATCCAAACTTTTGAGCGTTTGCAATAGTTTGAGCGCCAGCTCCTGCGGCTTGAGCAGCCTTACCACCAATGGTACCCATTGCAGCTAACTTTATTAATGGCTCTGCATTTTCTCCAAGTAATCTACCAACACTACCTGAAAATCCAGCCGGGGCTGCCTCTAAATACTTATCTTGATTTAATACATCCTTAGCCTCGTAATGTTTTATCTTACCTTCGGTACTTAACCCTGCAACATATCTATCATTTGCTTGTCTTTCTAGTACCCCGTCCCACGCTTGAGAAAAGCTATCAAAAATTCCAGATTTATACGCCAATACCGGCTTCCCAGTCTTAGCGCTTTTAACTACCTGCAATGCGCCACTAGCTAAATCTTCTTCTAATGATTTTTTATTCTGCTGTATAGAGGGACTATCCTTTGTAAAATTGTACCCTTCTTTGTTTTGCATTTTTAAATACAAATCATTAGAGTTCTCAATAGCATCTTTCGTTATTTGAGTACCTCTTTTATTAGCTTCTGAAATTAACTTAGCTTCTTTAGGCGCAACAACTGTTGTACTTTCTGAAGCAAGCTTTTGAGAGGGTGCGTAAATAGACTTTTGCTCAGGTAAAGAACTAATAAAGCTTTTTGATACTGATTGAGATGCTGTAGGGGAAGATATAGGTCCACCAATGTCTTTTTTTTTTAAACCAAATGTATCTGCAAAAGAATCATAAGTTGCAGGTACATCAAACTGATTCTCTTTTAAATATGAATAATATTTAGAAGCATTATTATAATCAGATAAAGTACTCTTAAATGAATTAAAATCAGGAGCAACGTCAGCTCCATTGGCTTTTAAGTATTTATAATATTGTTCAAATTGATCTGGCATTATTAAATCATTTTATTTTTTATTCCAATTGATACCTGAACTACCTTTAGGGCTTACTTTAGGTGCTTGTTTAGGAGAGGCGCTAGTAGCAGGGGTAGTTTTAGGAGGACGATTGTAAAATTCTAATTGTTCCCCCTTTCTAGGCTCTGTATTATATTTCAATTGATAGTTATACATTCCCCTTCTATCAATAACACCTGTTTTAGGATTAACAAATTTAACAGGAGTTCCATTTTCAAATGTAACATCAAAGCTTTTTACATTTTTTGCAATTGGCCCTAAAACACTAAATATTTCTGATGGTAAATTTTCTTTTTGTATAAACATTTTACCATTAAAAAGATTACCGTCTTTATCAAAAGCTTGACCATTTCTTATTGAACGTCCATCAACAGTTGTAACATCTGGTATTACATCAAAAAGATTTGCATCATCTGGACCTGATCCTGTATTTGTGGCAGCCCTATTTAAAGCAGACCTTATATCTGATCTTCTTTGACCTTCTTTAAAATAATATTCTTTTGTAAAATCATATCCAGTCTTATCTTCTCTTTTTGGTTGTTTAGTAGCTAAACCATAAGCAACTGATAAATCTTCTGGAGTCTTTATATCTACGCCAAAATATTTCTTATAAATAGGATTTAATTGTTTAACAAAATTAACATCATTAGCTAGATCATTATATTGCTCTTGTGTACCTAAATTAGTTCTATAATAACCTCTTGCTCTTTGAGCATATGTTTTTGCAACTTCCGGGGTAATTGACTCAATCATAACTTCCTTAACGCGACCTGTTGGCTTATCATTAATAACCTGTTCTTCAATCTCAATTTTACCCGGCAAATCTATACCTCTCCAAGTTTTATCAATAAAAGTAAAATCATCATGTGGATCATATACTGATATTTTAGAATAATCCGGAGCAACATACCCAGCACCTACAGGCAAAAAAGCATTTTTGTAAACTTCCATATAATCATCAGAAACCTGCTTACCTGATTTTTTATTTTGATTAAAAAAATCAACCAAAGCCTTTCTTTCAGCAGTCGCTTTTTTTGACTCCTCAATAAATGTTTGCAAGTCTTTAAACCCGGCCATTAATTCTGATTGAGAATCATAACCATATTTTGAAGGATTATTTATTTTTTGCTTATTTTTTAATCCAAACTCTTGAACTTGTTTTAATTTATTAGCAAAAATTTTAACTTCTTCTGCACCTAAACCAGCTGGGTTTAATGATTTCTCGTAATCTTTAAAATACTTTTCTGTGGCTTCAGCCTGAGCGTCTTTTCTCTGTTTAATCTGTAAAAATGTTTGAAGTGGCCTAGATGTAAAATCTACTGCAACATTTCCACCTCTATATGGGTTTATTCCCAATAATCCTGTACTTGCCATTTATTAAGAATTTTATTATTCGCCTTTATATTTACTAGCAGCTACTGTACCTGCGGCACTTAATCCTTGTCCTATCATTTGTAAGCCAGCATTATATCTTTCACCAGCTGCCGCCGCTTTCATTTGCTCTAATTGAAGTTTACGTTGATAAGGAGTCATCTTATTAATATCAAATAATTCATCTTCATCTCTTTTCTTCATTTGAGTAGCTCTACCTAATTCATTAAATCTTTGAGCTTGCATTTGTTCTCCTTGAGCAACTGCACCTTGAGAAGCTCCTCTCTCTAATCCACTAAGCCTAGAAATTACACCAATTGCAGATCTTCTGTCTTGTGATGCGCCTAAACCAGAAGCTGTTGTTCTTCTAGCATTTTGCATCGCTTGTTGGTAAGCTGCTGATTGATAAGGGCTTTCTTTGAATCTATTTAAAGCTTGCTGATAATAATCATTTAATGATTTACTTTCTTTTCTTAATGGACTGTTTGCGGCTTGTCTTTCAAGTTCAGCTTGCGCTCTTTTCTGCTGCTTGTTTGCCGATATTGCGGTATATGCTCCTGTACCAGCTGCAATGGCCGCTGATGATATTCCAACTACTGCAAAACTCATAATTCTAAATTTTTAGTATTACTCAATATTTTTTTATATTCTTTTCCAATATCAGTTCCTGTTATAAGGTTTATATGCGGCTCTAATATTTTATCTTCTATCTTTTCTACTATCTTCACCTTTTCCTCTTCACTCAAATCATTATAATCAGATTTCATTCCATCTATTCTGTGAAATGTAGTCCAAATACAATCTTCAATTATGAATAAAACTCTTCTTGTTCCCGGCTTTGTAATACCAGTATAAGGAGCAGTTATTTCATACCATTCTTGCGCATCAATTGAAACAGCCGCTTTACCATAAGATACAACATACGGATGTTCCGTTTTATGTATCTTACTTGTCCATAAAGAACCTGCTGGCATAAAGATTTCTCTTATATACATGCCATCAGTAAATTTATGAACTAAAGGACCTTCTATTAACTCATCAGGGAATTGCATCATTGCAGCTTCAATATTATCTACAATATCATCATTTTCCCTAATAATCATTACCTATTATTTAATGGCGAATTAATATACTTAGTCGTTGCGCTGTTCAAATATACGAAAGAATTTGCACTTGCTTTCTCAAATTTTATAACAATATAATTACCCTTCAAGCTATCCCCTTCAATCAGGCCTCCCGGACTATTTGAGTCCCTTAAAAATGAAGCATGATACTCGGATTCTAGGTCTTGGAAGTCTGTTGCTAAAAGCTCACTATCCTGTCTAGTTCCGGCACTTTCCATCTGGGTATATATATCCGGACAAGCCCATACTGTGTTCCCTGTTTCCATAACAGAAACCCAAGTCTTTTTATCCAATGAATTTGAGTTAAATACCGGAGTTATTGATGCATTATATTGAACTCCATAAAAATTACAATAAGGACTCGTTCCATGCTTCCAGATACCTCCATTCTTAAACGTAAACATGCTAGTATTTACCTCACCCATAAATTCAGGGTGATAAGAGTAAAATGACTCAAAAGCATTATCAGGCTCTGAAAAACATATTGTAAATGGATCTTGATGAAAATATAATGTATTTGCCATTTAATTTAATTTAATTTTTTTATTTTTAACATGAAAAATACCCAACAACATATCCATCAGTATCTATTTGTAATGTAGTTCCAAATGTTGAATATTGGTCAGCATAATATAAATTACCACCATTAAATGGAGTTGTCATACCACTATCAGTAAAGAATCTAGTAACATACGGTCCCCCCGGATCATACCAAACTGAACTATTTCCATAAACCGAATTAGGGTACGGACCACCTAGACCAGAACATTCGTTTGGAGTTGCATATCCATCACTTATAAGAAAGTTTGTACTACCCGCCGTAGTCGTAGTAGTTGTACTTGTTGTTGTAGTCGTAGTACTAGTTGTTGTAGTAGTCGGAGCTGCGGTTGTCGTAGTAGTGGTAGTGGTAGTTGTTGGCTCAGGCGAACAAGGAGCACAAGCACTTGTGACAGTTGCCACAGGATTTCCATTTATAACCGAAACGCTAACATATTGACCACCAAAACTAACAAACCATAAACCTGTTGGTGCAGCTGCGAATATTGCACCGGTAAAGGTAGTGCAGCTACAGAAATCAGGACTATCACCTGTTACAGTTCCTGATGCACTAAAATTACAAGCATCTATAGAATCTCCACCAAAACCTATTAAAAATGATAGAGTTGTGGTTGTAGTCGTTGTTGGAGCCGCAGTCGTTGTTGTAGTTGGAGAAGCTGTTGTAGTTGTCGTAGGCGCAGCAGTAGTAGTAGTACTAGTAGTTGTAGTTGTTGGCGCAGCGGTTGTTGTTGTACTAGTCGTTGAAGTTGTTGTTGTAGTAGGGCCTGACGTTGTAGTAGTTGTAGAAGCAGGTAAATATCTATTAATCTCCTCCATTGCAATAATATACTTGTTGGTATTAGCATCAAATACACCATATATACAAGGATTTCCAGAATATACAGCCCCAGTCGCAGGAACTCCATTGTTTAAATCTTGTCTATACGCAGCCAATGTAGCCACAAAGAAAGCATTTGTATTATTGGTAATACTAATTGGGGTTATACCATCTTGAGCTAATCTACAAACCACGCCTCTGTAATTATCTACAAAGTAGTCAGCAAAGTTATTCCATGCAAGACTTGTGGCCGCATCACCAATACCATAATCACCAGCATAATACTGGATTTTATTAATTAATTGATTACTATTAGCTTGTAATGGGTTTCCAGTTACATCTTTTACAATCTGAGTTAAAATAGGAACATTACCTACTTTAAAGTTCTGGTAAACCTTTAAATATCTATCTCTTACATGCAATCTCAATACATCACCAAAAGACCTATCATACTCATCAAAATCTTCATAAATAAATCTATTTGTAGCATTAAGATTTGTGTTTGATTGATACGCCTGTCCAAATCTAATTAATGTAGGAAAATATGTTTGACTAGCATTTTCATCTATTACAGAAGGCCTTCCATTGCTATTTGTTATCAAATTATATGTATCGTTGAAACTACTTTCTATAATTTCAATCGTAGAACCTTTTAAAACTTGAAAATCAAATGTCATTGGTTCAACAATTATATTATTAGAACCAATACTATCATTTGTAGATTTAGCTACTATATATACCTTACCTGTTGGAGGAACACTAACTCTTTTGTCAATTGTAAATGTTGTAGGTGTATTTTGAACTATATCATTTACTTCTATAGGAAGTAATGAAACCGTAAACTTAGAAGCGAATGGTATTAAATTTGTACAAATAAGCGCATATACTGAAAATGTAGAAGTGCCATCAGATGACATAATAAAAGATCCTTTTATTGATACTACCCTATCGCTACCTAAAACGCTTGATTTATTATAGAAAAAATATCCAGTGTCGCTCCAAACTGGATAACCTGCTCCGGTTAATGCAACATTAACATTTGGCTGTGTTTGTATTCTGTAAGATGCATTATCAATAGTTGTATCAACAGTTATTGGGAATGATACACTTCTTGATACAAAAGCACCGGTTACTCCAATAGTAAATAGCCCAGACCTGTATTCATATTTATCACTATATGGAACATTTCTAAGCCTATAAAACAAATCTCCATTATTAATAGCAAGAGTTGCTCCTCCGTTAGGAAGCTTTGTTAAACCAAAATGATACCTTGTCGGTAATCCTGCATCACCAATACCATACTGCTTACCAAACTCATAAAAAAATCTTTGATTTGAAGAAGCATTGTTTGTATAATTATACAAAAATATTTCATAATGCTGCCAATCTTCTGTACCCGGAAATTGAAATGTAGCATCAATATCATTAGTCGGGTATCTTAATTTTAGAAAATTACCAACCGCTGTGTTAGTGTTGTTGTTAGCTGTAGTAGTATATTCAATAGTAGAAAGCGTACCAACTATTTCATAGTCAAATTGACTAGTTATATCTTGAGCTGTTCCAGAAACATCATATCTTCTTATAAATTTAATTCTATCTCCCTCTGTATAATTATAAGAAACAACATTTTGTGTTGAACTAATTTGATCATTATATTCTTGGATATTACCAATACCTATGTAAATAAATTTTGTACCATCCACTCCGGTAGGCAATGATGTATAAGCTGATTCACTTACCCAACAAAGACGCTTATTGTAAGTTGTGTTATTTGATCTTACTATCTGATAATAAGAAGCGTATAATGGAGGTCTATTTAATATAGATAAGTTAACCAAAGGAAAATCATCAGCAAGGACCCTTGACGGAGTATTAATTACGGCGTTTTCTGACGTTTGAGTACCAATTGTTCTACCCTGTGCATCAAAATATTGAATACCATATTGGTAACCACTATTCCAAGCATTTGCAAATCTCGTATTGTCATTGTCTAATGCAGGTATAGTAGCAAAAGCTGTTGATGTCAAAACAAACCCGCCTGCATAGCTCATAGTTAATTTATTGCCAACTAATGAAACCTGAGTATAACCTTCCAGAACCATAGCAGCAGATATTCCAGCTAGAATATCACTTACTAAATAATTAGTAGTAAGCCCTGTTGTTGCATAAGATGTACTTAAATCAGTTCCGCTTGAACTAAAAGAATTAATATAATAAGTACCGGCTGCATTATTTAATTCTGTAACATAACCATTTACATCATTTGTACCTGTACCATAAAGATATATATCCATTGTAGTTCCGGCACCGCTATCGTTGCCATTTACAGAAGCAAAGAAAGATATACCACATTGGTCATAATAATAACTTGATGCGGTTGAATATGTAGTTGCTTCTAAATCAACATCTGTTTTATCATAACCCTCTAAAATACCAGCGTATAATAAAACATTGCCATTAGCAAGTTCAGCTGCATTTGCTCTTTGAGGAACCCAATCTTGCAATTGATCGGATTCAAGAACATCAATTTGAGTATAAATTGAATCATTATAAAACCTAAAATAATAAATATCGTTATGATTTATTTGAAGAGCATCCTTATCAAAAGATTGTATTAAATACCAATCACTAGTTCCACTGCTCAAAGTTTCTCTAAAACAAAGTTCAATAGCTTTTACATCAGGACCTCCTGTTGAAAAGTTAACGGCGATTCTTGAGTTATATGTATCTGCTGGCGTTGGAGGATTAGGACTTATGTCACTTGTAAGATTTAATGATGGCTGTTGAGGCAGTGGAACTATACTCTTTGAACTCCATACTGACTTTTCAAAATTATCATAAACATATCTGTACGAAAACTGAAATAACTTGTTTCTTAAATTATTAATAGTAATTGTAGTGTCATTCTCATAAGTAACTTGTGGTGGCATTACCGGAGGTGCCTTTGCTACAAGCAAATATTCAGCAACCCAGTCAGTCCCATACAAATCATTTACGTTCAAATTTCTTGGAGGATTATACCCATCATTAAAGAATATTAAATCTCCTTCTAAATCCCTATAATATATATTAATAGATAAAACCTTGTAAGAAGGATTAAAATTTAAAATATCAACCCCATTACTATCTGTCTTACTTTGAAGAACTGTTACAATTGATTGTGTATTCAAATCATAATAAGCAATAGTATGAAAACCATCACTATTCCATATAAAATAATAAGCTCTATTTCTTACCTTATCTCCATAAAACCCAATAACCTTACTTACTCCACTTGGCAAACTGTAATTTATTATAGTATTACCTAAGATATTAGAAACTACTCTATCTTGCCCACGACCTTGTGCGTCCTTTGTGACGTTCAATGCGTCTACATAATCATTATTACTGATTCTGTATTCCGCATCATCTAGGTTTAATTTTCCACTAAAAGGAGTATTTATTATCATATCTTATGCCTTAACAGTCATTCTTTGGGTATCTAAATTCAATTCATATCCTTGCATTAAGTATAAAGGCTTAAATTGAGCGTTAGCTAATCTTCTTTGATTATAAAATTCTTGCTTTCTATCTCTTTTATCACCTAAATTACCTCTTCTGGTAGATGGCATAGAAGCAATATCTCTCCAAGAAATCCACGCAAGCAAAGCTTCCCTAAATTGAATAGGTATAGAGAATGTTTCTTCTGGATTACCGCTAGATAAGTATTCTATCATCAAATAAGAATAATAAAAATACTGATTTAAAAGAACCACACCATTTGAATCATCAATATTAAATTGACCAACAAATGGAGATCCGCTAGGTAATCCATAAATATTCTGAAAACCATATCCATCCCAATAATTGAACCATAATGGCAAATCTGTTTGATACCATGTTGCCAAAGTATCATCTTGAGTCAAAGCTAATCTGTTTGGCTGTTGATCTCCGTAAAATGTCATTTTACTATTAAACTTCAATGGAATAATTTCTCCAACCGAGTTTAACACACCTATCTTAGTATAGCTTATATAATCATTAGGTAATTGTGCAGTATAATTAGTAGTGTCTACGGGTACCTTAACTGTTCTTATTTTATAAAAAAAGTCAAGACCAAGTTTCTCCATGCCACGCACAGCAATATTATATAGCTTAGCGTATTTGTGTACTGACTGTTCACTTTCATCAATGTAATCATTGATAACTGAATCTAATGTTATGTAATTTCTTACTTGGGACATTTTTAATTATTTGAAAAATAAGCTAATATATCATTATGGCGAATCAAAAAATGCAATTCATTATTTACAACAACAGGCTCCCCTGCTCCCTTAATATGAAAAATGCAATCATCTTTTTTCGCCTCCATCTTTACTTTAGCGGTTCCGCGACCAACTGAAATTACTTTTGCCTTACTACTTCTCTCCCTAAATCCTTCAGGGATAAATAATCCGCCTTCTGTAATTTCATCAGCCATAAATGGTTTTACTAAAACAAAATCTCTAATTGGTTTCATTGGTTATTATTTTTAGTTATTATTGTCTACTCCATCATTACTTTGATCTATAGGTCTTGATTTTTCAAATACCAGTTGTGCCTTGATATATTCAATAACTACTGGCATATAATCATCAGGAATTATTAATGTTGAATCTAAATTTGTTGAATCACCTCCACTAACCATTCTTAATGTTGCCTTATATGATGTTAAAGGTATTGAACTTTTTACATAAATATTATCACCTTCAATCCAATAAGCTATTTTATTTTGAATAGGTCTTAATTGCTCTTGATAAGCTATCTGATTCATACTTAAAGGTATTGCTGTTTGTGAAGTTTTTTTATCCCCTACAAACTGTAATGTAGCAACACCTTCATTTCTTCCTAGTGCAACAGGTATAGACGGTAAATCAACCCTATAAGTAACATTGTCTACCGTTTCTGCATATATATCTAAATTCTTGAATGTAGTATAAAACGAATTATTTATATAAGACACTCCATCCATTTGAATGTTGTCTGTATAATTCTTTTTAGCCGCAACACCAATAGCGTCATTTAACCATTGGTTAACTAATCCGAATGTGATATTAGAATCATCAGACGGTTGACCATTGTATATTTGCCTTAAAACTCTTTCTATTAATTGATACCTAGTCATTATTGTCCAGTTTGGTTTATTTGATTAGCATACTGCATTACTGCACCATCCTGTAGATTTAATCCAACTAATTTCAATGCTCTTGTAATAATTTCAAGAATATCTATTTCTGCCCAAACAGGCTGAACACTTGATCCAGCATTATAAACAGGTCTACCACTTACAGTTGTATACCCCCATACAATATCCGGTGCGGATTTTACATAAGACAAAACAGCCGTACCTAATGTTTTAGGATAAAACTGAAATTGATTGTTTTCTAACAAGTATATTGGATTATCCGCAATTGGATCAATTTGACTATTGTAATAAGAGTACAATTTATCTTGAGAAACAAATCTAACTCTATGCAATCCATCGGACTTCCACATAGCATCAACTTGTAAAAAATCTGCCGGTGCTGGAGCAGCTCCGGTTCCGCTATTTATAGTCAAAGTAGATTCCGTAATCAATGGAGTTAACCTTTGTCTAGTGTTTTCATTTTGACTATAATTAATTCTAGCTTGAGGCCTTCCGTATTGATATTGCTGAAATTCACCCAATAAATAATCTTGATATGAAATCTGCGCTTGATTTATAGTCAGATTAAACTCCGATGGAGTCAAATAGCCATTCTGCGCTTTATTAACCGCATATTGGCAAATACGATACATATCATTAACATTCATTGAAATAAGTTATACAACAAATATACGAAAAAGTAATAAAAAAGCCCCGTAATTTTTAGGTTACGGGGACTTCTTTTATTAAGGGGGGTAGTATTAAACTAGCTTTTTTAATTGCTCTAAAAAGGCCTTACTTTCATCTTGAGGGTACATTGCAAACTCAACCAAGTAATTCTGTGGTTTTTTATCAGCAGGTATTTTGCAGATAAATCCACCATCACCTGACCAGTAAGCTGATCCTCTCTTAGTAGTAGTGTCTATTTTATTGTCAATCAATGCTTTTTTAACAATGAAAGCAATTTCAACTTCTTTAGAACCAGCGCTTTGCATAAACTTATTAGGTTGTGCTTCAGCGTAAAGCTCATAGTCATTTCTTAATGCTTCTAGTGATTTAGGCATACCTAATTCATCTACAAATGAAATTCCAAGATAATTACAGTGCTTACGCATATCTTCGTCAGAAGCTAATGAAGCGTACTTAATAGCTTCAACCTTAGCAACTCTCTTAGCGCGTTCTAGCTCTGCTGTTCTTTGAGGATTCCATTGGAAAAATGTAACTTTTCTTGTGCCTTTTCTATTAGGATTATCAAGGTTTGCATTACAAAGACTTAAAAACTCAAGAGCTTCTACATCGTATTCTGCTACCCTTAAAACCCTTCTGTCAAAAATAAGACTTCTTCTATTTTGCTCAACAAATGACTTTTCTAGTCCTTTTTGATCTTCTACCCAGATACTAGGGTAACCTCTCAAAAGTCTAATTCTCTCCATTCTACCTTTATTTTCATTCCAAACATCATCAATACCTTCCATATGGTATTTACCATTTTTTTTAGTATCTGATAATTTGAAAATTTTAAAAGTATTACCGGTAGCTACGGGAGCATCATTAAGTGCTGCTGTAGATTCTTCGTATTGTCTTGATTGTACTACTTCACCTTGTTGTGAAAAATTGGCTTCTTGTATGCCAACTGCCTTTAAACGAGCCATAAAATGGTTTTTATATGTTTAAAATAGGTAGCGACAATCAATAAAGTTGCCGCTACCCGATTAATTAAAGGTAATTAATTATTAGTTACCTTGAAGGATGATAAACTGATTTGCTGCACAAACGCGAGTACCACGATAAGTGATCATTGCGATTTGATTAGTCATTGTACCATCTGTTGGATTAGGAGATCCACCACCAAATTGCCATACACGAATACCGTTACCAACAGTACCGCCCACAGGAGGCTGCTGATACATGATAGTAATGTTCTTGTAAGCTTGAGCGGTTTTTGCATCCTTAGTTTCACCCATTGGATAGATTAAACCGAAATTACGGAAGTAATCTACGTTAGGAGTTAAACCAGTTGTAACCTCACTGTTGAATTGAGAGTACTTCTTAACAGATAATAAGTAACCGTCAATGAAGATTTCTTGGAAGCCATAAGCAACAGAAGCTTCTTTTGACTTTTCGCCTTGACCATAAACGAAAGCACCAGCAGGGTATGCAGCGAAGATGCCGTCACTGAAGTCTTGTCTTTGGAAGATATCACATAACCAAGCAGATTGCTTAGCGCAACCATTAACGTCCATGATACGAGTAATTTCATGAAGTTTAGCGATATCAAGAGTACCCGGAGTGTAACCAACAGTTTCACCGTCAGCAACTACTTTAGGAATGATACCAACAGAACCTTGAGAATTAGAATCAATAGCGCTATTGTTTTGTAAGTTACCACGCATTAATTTAGCTTCTACGTTGTTTTTGAAACGTACAAGTGTTTTGTACATACCTTTGTATGTAAATGCAGTAGCACCATTTGCAGCCATATCAGGAGATACAGGGAACTCATAATATGTTTCAGCCATTTGTGCTAAGTCGGTATTGCTCCAACCATCACGAATTTCTGTTACATAGTTATCATATCTTTGATCCAATTGGATTAAAGGATTGATTTGAGTTGAAGCTTCACCAGCATCAGCGTCACCGCCAAATAATAAAACTTCACCAGCAAGTAATGAGTTAACACCAGCTGAAGCAAAACGCTGACTAGTTTGCTTAGGAGCAACTTCAAATGTGAAAGCATAAGGAGTTGTATCATCAATTGAGATAATAACACCTTCTACGTTTGAAGAAGCAACACGCAATGTTTCTTTTAATCTAAGTGGAGATTGAGTACCATTGTTGTAGTACGCTTCTTGACCAAGAGTTAAAGTTAAAGTTGCGCCAACGCCTGCTGCTACAGTTGATTCGTTTGTAACACCCGGCATTAATTTACCGCGGTTTTCAAACCAGAAGTAGTTTAAGTTTTTAACTTCTTCCATGCCACTATGAGCTGCTAACCACCAAGTAAAATCTTCGTTACCGTACTTTTGAGTGTACTGCTTGTAGTACTGTGGGGTTAATAATTGTAAGTCAACCATCAGTTGACGATTCTGGGACTGGAGTGATATTGCACCCGGTTGCAGAATATTAGAGGTAGGTATTCCTGCCATAATATTTAGTTTTTAATCTTAACACCTTCTCCAAGGGCAAAATTTAAGTTACGAACTAAAAGCCCAGTTAGCCAATTGCTCCTGAATAGCAGCATTTGGATTAAGGCTTGGAGTCGTTCCTTGCGGAGTGGGGGTTTGGTTAAGGTTAATATTACCACTTTTCTTTAAATGAGCAAGCAATCTTTGAGATGCTGCTTCATTTGCCACCTTTTGCAAGATTCTAGGCAAATTTTCAAGAACATATTTGTCGGCCATTATTTGTCTTACGTTTGGCTTTCCTTCCTCGTTAAACCATCTGTTTTCTAAATAAGCTTCGCCATCAAAATCTGATAGTTCTTGCTTTAATGCTAATCTCTCATCTTCTCCTACATTAAATGAAATCGGTATTTCAACATCATCGTCTTTTACCGAAACATTAAATCCATTAAAAGATTGAAATTCAGAATCAAGCGTTTTTTCATAAATTGACCTAGCTTGTTGCAAATATTCAAATTCCTCTTGATATTGCGCCTCCCTACCGGCCTCATTATAAATATCTGGTAGTTTTATTTCACTTTTTAACTTTTCTATTTCCGGCCTAAGCACTTTTGCTTCAATCATCAGACGTTTCTCTGTGTAATCAGCTTGTGCCTGCCATGTCTTTAACTTATCAGCATAATCCTCATCAGTTTCATCATAACCTTGTTCAGGTTTCAAAGGTACGAAAAATTGGTCATAAAATAAAAGATCAACTTCATCGGCACTTAAATCCTTAAACTTGTTTTGAATATTTGTTTTTACAATTTCAGCGGCAATATCTGTTGTTAATTCAGAGTTGATTAATTTATCAATTTTTTTTTGTTGATTCAAAATTTGATAAACATCATCAGTTTTGCCTTCTTTAATTGCATCAAACAAATTTCTGCTAACATCATCAGAAAAATCAAAACTAGGAGATTGCTCCCTTTCTTCAATTAATCTCATGAACTCTTTTTCAGCCTCATCTACTGTATCAAATCCAAATCTTTCTTTAATAAAAGAATCTGGATTAAAAGTAGAATAATCCGTTTGTTGTGTTTGCTGTTGATTATCGCTAACAACTGAATCCGGAGATGTGTTAGGTGAATTATCAACTACTTGTTCTTCATTTGCAGTAGGGGCTACTTCTACTTGCGGTTGCACTTGTGGTACAACATCTTCATCCGAAAACGGATTGTAACCTTCTGCCAGCTTTATTGGAGCTGACATGTCTTGATTTTCTAGCATAAATGCTTATTTTGTTTTTCGTTATTAATCTATAACTATAGAGCCATCTACATCAATTGTAATGGCATACTTAAC
>Ga0222714_10001499_pt1 | contig 26239 bp, 39 predicted proteins | sample C33_3DmetaG_FD_165048 | JGI IMG/M metagenome (GOLD analysis project Ga0222714, IMG submission 165048) | Estuarine water microbial communities from San Francisco Bay, California, United States - C33_3D | ecosystem: Environmental > Aquatic > Marine > Unclassified | place: USA: California...
GAATAAAGGACGGTGAGAGTGAGCTTCAATCAGTGCGCTTCGATGCTGAAGTATTTAGCGAAGGCGAAGCTAGAGAATGGCTGGAGGAACATGACTTGGAACCGATAGAATTTGAACCAGCGATGGAACAGCAGCCGGAAGAAGAAGAGCGCTTTGATCGTTCTGATTTGCAACAGCGTTCATTCCATTTCGAGCCAGGTGTGATCGACGAAGAACGTCGCACAGTTCGTCTTGGTGTTTCTAGTGAAGAACCTGTCGAGCGCAGCTTTGGTTTAGAAGTAATCGACCATCGCGCTGGATCAATGGATCTTAAATTTTTGAATAGTGGCCGTGCGCCGCTCCTGTTAAATCACGACATGGAGCGCCAAATCGGTGTTGTGGAATCTGTTCAGCTAGATGAGGATGCTCGCCGTCTACGGGCATTGGTTCGGTTCTCTCGATCCGAGCCTGGCGAATCTATCTGGAGGGATGTCGTCGATGGTATTAGGCAGAATATTTCAGTCGGATACCGCATCGACGGGCGTATCGAGGAGAAAGACGATTCCGAGGAGATCTATCGGGTTCGCACAACTCCAATGGAGATTTCAATCGTTTCAATTCCAGCAGATCAGTCAAGTCTGGTGGGTGTTGGGCGAGCGGCTCCGCAACCCTTAAACCAAACCATCGAAGTGAAGGAGGCCAAAATGGCTGACGAAGTAAATCTCGATGAGGTACGGGCTGAGGCTGCTCAGGTCGCTCATCGCAACGCAAGCGAGATAATGAAACTCGCTCGCCGTCATAACAAAGCTGATCTTGGTGACAAAGCTCTGGAGCGCGGCATTTCTGTCGAGCAATTCCGAGGTGAGTTGTTGGACGCACTTGAGAGCAAACCTCTCGACGTAAATCCAGCAGCAGTCGAAGCCAAACCAGCCGAGCGTCGTCAATACTCTTTGGGTCGGATGATCCAAGCTCAAGTTCGCGGCGATTTCTCAAAAGCTGGCTTCGAGCGCGAAATGCACCAGGAAATCGAGCGTCGCACAGGCAAAGCATCACAGGGCTTCTACGTTCCTGATTTTGCTTGGCGTTCCGGCATCATGACAACCGCTGCAACTGGCGCAATCTCTGGTGAGAATGTTTCTGACAGCTTCGTTCCAACCATCCATCGCTCGGACCTTTTCATCGAAGCTCTTCGCGCGAAACAAGTCATGGCTGCTTTAGGTGTGACTTATATGGGTGGCCTGACAAATCGCATCTCCATCCCGAAAATTGCAACGGGTGCTGCTGCTGGCTTTGTTGAGGAATCAGGCTCTGTTGCAGATCAGTCTCCAACTGATGCGGCTGTTACACTTCAGCCACGCACACTTGGCGCTTATGCTCAAGTATCGCGTTTGTTGGCCCTTGAGAGCATCCCTAGCATCGAGCAAATCGTGCAGGACGACCTTCTCCGGTCCATCGCCGATAAGATCGAATACTATGCGATCCAGGGTTCCGGCTCATCAGGACAGCCAACAGGCATCTTGAACAACGGTAGCGTCGGCAATGTCGATATATCGGCTGGCACTGACGTTGATGCGCTAACTTGGGCTGACATCACAACGCTCGTTCAGACTGTTGAGCAAGCAAATGGCGTCGTAAACCAAGCTGCTCTTGGCTGGTTATCCAACCCGAAAGTGAAAGCTAAATTGGCTAACACTGCTCGCGTTGGTTCTACCGATAGCGTCATGCTTCTGAACGATCCTTGGAACAACCTCTATGGTTATCGCGCTGAGTTCACAAGCAACGTGCCTTCCACACTTGATCCAGGTGACGGTGGCAACGACGCATCTGCGCTTATATTCGGGGACTTTAGTCAGCTTATGGTTGGCCTTTTTGGATCCCCGTCCATAATCGTGGACCCATACACCAACAGCAAATCAGGTGACGTGGTTATCTCGATCATGCAAGAAGTTGACGTTGCTCTTCGCAACCCAGTTTCTTTCGCGATCACAGATGAAGTATCCACTGCTTGATCTGATTAACGGAACGGGGTGGTGGTTTCGATTGCCACCCCAATCCACCTTGGAGCAAATATGAAGCTAGTTATTTCCAAAAAAACCTTCTCTGCAATTCATGGTCGCAATCTATGGCCTGGTGATAGTGTCGAGCTTCCAGATCATATTGCTGAAAAAATGGTCGCTCGCGGGGAAGCAGAACAAGTTAAAGAAGCAAAGCGCGGTCGCTCTCGCGGGGTGACGCTATCAAATCGCGCTGTTGATGCTGACGAAATAGAAACACCAGAAGGCTAACCAATGGCTGTCGAAACTGCCGACGATCTAGCTGTATTTTTCTCAATCGATGACTTTGGTCTCGCTGGGAGTTACACGCTCAATGGTGGTGCAACCAGCACAATCAATGGCATTTACGACAATGAATTTCTCGAAGTTGATCCGCAAAGCGGCGTTGGCATTGTTTCAGCGGAGCCACGTTTTATGTGCCGATCCTCTGATGTGCCTGGTTCTGCTGCTCCTGGCGATGCGCTCGTCGTCAATTCAATAAATTACACTGTTCGCGTTATTCAGCCGGATGGCACTGGCGTCACTACCTTGGTTCTGGAGCGCGACTAATGGCACATCTTAGAAAGCAGCTTCGAGATCGAGCAATCACTGATTTGACCGGATTAACGACCACTGGATCTAATGTTTACGCAAGTCGCGTTTATCCAATGGCTTCTGGCAATCTTCCTGGGCTTTGTGTTTATACACGCGATGAAAGCATCGAGGTTTCGACGATTGTGCCACCTCGAACACAAATGCGCGAATTAAGCCTGGTGATCGAAGGTTATGCAGTATCGACTACAGTTTTAGATGATACGCTCGATCAGATTGCGCTCGAAGTCGAAGAGGCGATGGCTGGCGACATAACGATGAATGGCCTTGCTAAAACAATTAGGCTACAATCTGTCGAGGCTGATTACAGTGATGAAGGTGAGAGGCCAGCAGGCATGGTTCGCCTCATTTATGTGATAGAATATGCAGCAGTCGAGAATGATCTGGAGAATGCAGCATGAAACGTGTGATGGTCTTCCCTCCCAACGGTGGTGAGGGTATAGAGATTTCTGAAGATCGTTTAGATCTTTATGAAAGCCGGGGTTGGACTTCTGACCGCCCTAAATCCGAGCCGATCTTGGCTCAAATCGAAGAAAGCCAGGAGGATTAAGATATGGCGACTTTTGTAGGCTCCGGCGGCACTGTTCTCGTCGGCTCTGATGTAGTGGGTGAGATCCGTTCATGGACTGTAGATGAGACGATGGACCCCATCGAGACCAGTACTATTGGCGACTCATACAGAACCTTTTCCGTTGGAATGAAGGGCTGGAGCGGAACAATGGAAGTGTACTTCGATGACACTGACACCGCTCAACAGGCAATGACTGTCGATAGCTCGATCACTGTTTCTTTCCAGATGGAAGGTAATACAACTGGCGATCATAAATTATCAGGCACTGCTCTGGTAACGGGTCGCTCAGTTACAGCCAGCTTTGACGGCATGACTGAAGCAACTTTAACGGTTCAAGGTACAGGCGCTTTAACTGAAGGCACTGTTGCCTAATCAAAAACGGCAATGGGTGGGGGTGAAATATCTCCCACCTAACGTCAATTTAACGGGAGAAAAATTATGGCTCAAAAGAAAGAGCAAACAAGTGTCGTCGATAGGATCAAAGCTCATTATGATGCTCAAGGCTTACGCGAAATCCGCGTTCCAGAATGGGGTGACGATGATGGGCCGCTTATTATCTTCTCTGCGCCTTTTACTTTGCGCGACCAAGCTAGGATTGATTTTGCTAGTCGCAACAGTGAAAGCCAAATTGATGCGCTTTGCGAAGTTCTTGTTCAAAAGGCATTAGCTGAAGATGGTTCTAAAATGTTCAATGCGGGTGATAAGAAAACATTAAGAGAACACGCTGACATCGAGGTCATTTCGAGAATTTGTACAGAGATAATGGGTTCAAAGACTGAGGAACTGGAAAAAAACTAAGAGAAGACGATCAACGTCAGTTTTTATTTTATATGGCTGATCGTCTGCATAAAACGGTTTCTGAGTTAGAAAGAGAAATGACGTTAACAGAGTTTATTGAGTGGAGCGTTTTTGTTAAACTAGAAGACGAACGCAGCAAAGGTCGAGGCGATGGCGGATCAACAGCTAAAGATAGACTTAACCGCTAAAGATAAAACCGCTGCTGCGTTTCGCGCCCTCAATAATAGGTTAGCGGCTACCAGAAGCGCTGCAATGGCTGTCGGCGGTGCAATCGGGAAAGTCACTTTAGCAGCTAGTGCGCTTGGCGCTGGTTTTGCTGTTGCTACTAAAAAAGCTCTTTCTTTCGCTGATAACATTGCAAAGACTGCCGATAAGGTTGGTATTTCCACTACAGCGCTTCAAAAATATAGATTTGCCGCTGATCTTGCTGGCGTATCGAGCCAAGAATTAGACAACGCTCTTAGGAAACTTCAACAATCGGCTGGTGAGGCCACAACTAAAGGCACTGGCGCTGCTTATGATGCCTTCAATCAATTAGGACTTGGAGCGGATCTTGCAGCAGGTAAGCTCGAAGATGGTGAAGTAAGGTTTAGAGCGGTTGTTCAAGCCTTAGAAAAAGTAGAGAACCAATCACAAAAAGCTGCATTAGCTGCTGCTGTATTTGGTGGACGAATGGGTCCTCAACTTGTCAATTTATTGAACCAAGGCATTGCTGGACTTGATAAAACAGGCAAGAGAGCCGAGGAACTAGGTCTCATAATAAGCGAAGAATTAACGCGAAACAGTGAAAAAGCCATCGACACCATCGCTGAATTGCAAACAACGCTCAAAACAAAATTAGTTGCAACGCTTGTTGAAGCGGCTCCGGCCATAAATGAATTTGGTCAAGAATTATTAAACAACCTTCCGAATATCATTTCAAAGATGCGTGAATTAGCTCAAGTGTTTGGGCTGATTGGTGTTACTGCGACTGATAAAATAAATGCTCTAAATGAGGAAATAGGAAAATTTCAAAAGAGTTTAGATAACCTGTACGCAAAGGCTTCTAGAGGAAAGCGTGATTTAACACCTAAAGAATTGGTCGAGCAAGACCGACTCCTGGCACAGATTGAAAAAAGACAGCTTGCCATCAACGCACTGACAGTGGCTAGAGATAAAGCATTAAGTGATGCGGGGGTTGGTCCAAAGACAGGTGGCGATACTAAAACTACTGGCAAAGATGGCAACATAGCATCTCAAATTGAAGAGGATTTAAGAAATAGAATTATACAAAGCCAACTCCGCTCAAGGCAAATTGCTGAAACTCAAGTCGAGTATATGTATGCCAGCAATCTTCAGAGGGAAAGAGCTCTTAAATTAGAACAAATCATGGCTCAGTTAGATCAGGCCAAAGTGCAATTAAGCGCATCTCAGATGAAGTTGTTGATGGAAGATTTGGACCGAGAGTTTGAATTAAAAGCCATTCTCGAAGAAAAATTAAAAGTAGACGAAGAGCGCAACAAAGCAGCAGAGCGTCAGAAAGAATTGCAACAACAAATCGCTGATATTATGCAAGATGGCATCAGAACAGCCAATGAAGCGATCAGCGGCTTAATTTCTGGCACAATGAAGTGGAAAGATGCCCTTGGATTAGTGCTTAACAAGGTTCTCGATATTGTCACTCAAATGGGTAAAACCAAAAGCGGTGGATTTAGCTTCGATCAATTATTCAAATTAGGAGGCTCTTTCCTAACAAGTATGTTTGGCGCTCCAGCAAATCCAAGCGCAAACATGAGCGGTCCAGAATTGTATTATCACAATGGCGGTATGGTTAATCGCAGATCTGGAATGGGTTTCCGCTCTGATGAGCGTATGATCGTTGCTCGAACAGGCGAGCGTGTATTGAACAGAGGCCAAGCAATGATGGGTGGCGCTGATGGTGGAGTTACACTAAATCAAACGATCAATCTCACAACTGGCATCCAGCAAACGGTTAGAGCAGAGGTTATGTCGTTGGCTCCTCAAATTGCAGCACAAGCAAAAGCAGCAGTGCTAGACGCTAAGAGAAGGGGTGGCGGGTTCTCCGCTGCATTCGCATAATGGCAATAAGTTATCCATTAGCTCTACCGAGCCACACAGGCATCGCTAAGATCGATCTTAGAGCGGTTCAAGTCACTGCAATGACGATGAGCCCATTCACCTATAAGCAGCAAGTTGTCGTGCATCCAGGGCAAAGATGGGAAGCAGAGATCAGCCTGCCACCAATGAAGAGAAGCGACGCTGAAGCCTGGGTTGGTTGGTTGCTTTCGTTGCGCGGTCGATCTGGAACTTTCTTGCTCGGTGATCCATTAGCAACCTCACCAATCGGCAATGGTGGTGGAACGCCAGTGGTAACGGGTGCAAGTCAAACCGGAGCCACTCTAAACATCGATGGCTGCACTGCTAACCAAGGAACCTGGCTTGCGGCGGGTGATTATATTCAGCTTGGAAGCGGATCGAGCAGCCAGCTTTACAAAGTCACTCAAACAGCTTCGAGTGATAGTTTAGGTAACGCAACCCTTGAGATATGGCCTGAGCTTCGATCATCGCCTGCTGATGGAGCTACAGTCACGGTTGATGCTCCAAAAGGTTTATTTCGACTTTCTACAAACGAAGTGAATTGGTCGATCAACGAAGCCTCGGTTTTTGGCGTTACATTCCCAGCGGTTGAGGTGATAACGTGAGTCGTTCTCTTGATGGGATAATGCTGCAAGCTATTGCTGAAGGCACAGTTTATCCATTCTACACTGTGGATCTTATGTTCGACAGCGTTACTGGCGTAAGCTCTCCGTTATATCTTTGGACTGGCAGCGGCACTGTAACGATTGAGGGAAATTCTTACATCGGAACCGGGCAATTTTTAGAGCTATCAGCGTTCGAGGAAACCACTGATATTTCTGCAAGGAATGCCACCTTAACTCTATCAGGTATCCCATCAGATTTGCTCTCCCTGGCATTGCAGATTCCCTATCAGGGCCGCAAGTGCATCATTCAATTTGGCGTCTTCACAACTGGCAACATCCTCAAGGAAGATGGCGCTTATCTACTAAAAGAAGATGGCGGTAAGTTTATCCTCGAAGCTACAGAGAAAAGCAGATCCATCGTGTTCTCCGGTTTTATGGATCAAATGAAAATCACTGAGGCTGGAGATACAAGCCAAATCTCTCTGATTGTTGAAAGCAGATTGGTTGATTTGGAGCGAGTCAGGGTTCGTCGATATACATCAGAGGATCAAAAATCTAGGTTTACCAATGACTTGGGCTTCGATTTTGTGAATGACCTTCAAGACAAGGAAATCTTCTGGGGGCGCAGATGAGGCGACCTAATGCTGATCTCATCCTCTCGGAATATATCGATGAATGTAGAGATCGACCATTTGCATGGGGCAAGTTTGATTGCTTAACCTTCGCAAATAACTGCATCAAAGCTCAAACTGACAGCGGTGCGCTTGATGATTTGATTGGTGGTTATAATTGTCCTGTAAGCGCTTTATATAGGCTCAGGAAGCGCGCTAAGGAATTAGGGTATAGCGCAACAGCTACAATCGTCGATGCACTCAGTGATCGCTTAAAGCGCATTGAAACAGACTATCCTCCAAGGGGCAGCATTACGGCTAAAAAGTCTGATGGCGAAGAAATGGTGATGGGTTGGATGCTAGGTGTCGTTATGCGTCGGCATTCGGCTTTCGTTGGACCGGAAGGACTGTTATTTATAGATCGTCAACCTGATGATTTATACTGGAGCGTTCAATGAAGTGGCGTTTGCTTGCGACAACTGCTCTGACTGCTGGTTTGTTAGTTGCCTCCGCTCCAGAGGGTGCTTCCGCTGATCCTGTAACGGTAACGGTTCTAGCAACAGCATTAGCATCTGGCGCTGGTGCTGGCATCGCTGCTGGTACATTTACCGCATTTTTCACGGCATTTGCTGTTTCGGCTGCAATGGGTTTTGTCTCAGTAGCTCTAACCCCTAAGCCAAAGAAGCCGCGAGTAACAGAAGGCGGATTCGTCCAAAACAATGTCGGTTCTGCTTTAGATCACGCTATTGTTTATGGCGAAACAAAAGTTGGTGGCGTGGTTTTCTATGCAGCTACAAGCAACGATGAAACCATATTGCATCGAATGATTGCTGTCGCTGGACATGAGATCGATAGTTATGTCAGCTTTTATCTGAACGATGAAGAAATCACCATTGGCGATGATGGTGTTTGCACTGCGCCAGCAAGGTTTGCAGATAAGGTTTACATCGAAACTAGGCTTGGAACTGACGATCAAGAAGCGGTTGATTTGTTTGCGTTTTATAGGACTGTTAATGGGACAGAAGAGCCAGTCGATGTGGTTTTAGACGAAGATGCCGATAACTGGACCGACCAGCATCGAGCGCGTGGTGTTGCTTATATTTACTCGGCGCTAAAGTTCGATCAAGCAGCGTTCCCTAATGGCGTTCCAACGCTAACTGCTGTCGTTAAGGGGAAGAAGGTTTACGATCCTCGCACTGCAACAACGGCTTGGAGCGACAATTCTGCTCTTTGCATCCGTGATTATCTTACTTCTGATTATGGTCTCTCATGCGATAGCTCTGAGATTGATGATGTTTCTTTTGCTGATGCAGCTAACGATTGCGATGAAAATATTGGTTTAAGTGGTGGTGGTACGGAAAAGCGCTACACGGCAAGTGGTACTTTCACGACCGCATCAAACCCATCAGATGCTATCACTCAAATGCTAACCTCGATGGCTGGAATTATCTGGTATTCCCAAGGTCGATTCGGTGTTCGGGCTGGAACGTGGGACGCACCAACTTTATCATTTAATGAGGATGATCTGATTGGACCGATTGAAGTCGTGACTAGGATGTCGCGTAGGGATCAGATCAACGAGGTTCATGGCATATTTCGAGGTGCTGAATCCAATTATCAGCAAACTGACTATCCACCAATCAAATCAAGTGTCTTTTTAGCTGATGATAACAATCAAAAATCAGTCCTCGATCTAGCTCTTCCATTTACCAGCACATCAAGCCGAGCCCAACGCATTGCTAAAATTGCCCTCTATCGTCAACGTGAACAGCTTCGCGTCAACGTCACGATGGGCTTGTCAGGGTTTAAGGCAAAGATTGGTGACATTATCCAGCTAACAAACACTCGCATGGGTTGGACGAATAAAACGTTCGAAGTCACTGATTGGAGCTTTGCACTTGGCGACGATATGGGTTTTGAGACCAATCTAGCTCTAAGTGAAATCTCAGAAGGCGTGTTTGAGTGGGACGCTGAAGAGCAAGCATTTCTTCAAAATAATACAGTCTTACCATCACCATATAATGTTGCATCGGTTGGATTAACCATATCAAACGAGCTTCGCAAAACCAGACAGTCGGTCGTTGGTATTCTGCTTGCCAACATTACCTCCAGCACTCCAACGCGCGTGGCATCGGTTGAGTTGCAATTTAAGTTATCAAGCGAAGATGATACTTCTTGGAGAACATCATCAACAGGAGCATTGGGACGACTTGAAATCGTCAACCTTATCGATGGCGAAGAATATGACTTTAGAGCTAGGGCTATTTCGCCGCTTGGTCTCTATGGTGATTACACGACTGTCACTAATCAAACATTCACGCCATTTGCTGCACCGCCAGAGGATGTCACTAATTTCCAATATTCATTCTCTCGCGGTAATTTAATTATATCATGGACACCTGTTCCTGATCTTGATGCGTCTCACTATGAAATCAGACATTCAACTGCAACCACTGGAGCAACTTTTGATGCTTCTGGCGTCATAGCAACGAGTATTGCTCATCCGACATCCACTTTCGTTTACACAGCTCGCGCTGGAACCTATTATATCGCAGCGGTGGATCGAAGCGGTAACAGATGCGTAAACCATGCTCACTTTGTCATTCTTGGTTCTGATCTGCCTACGCTAGGATTTTCATTTGCACAAACAGAAGATCCAACATTCGCTGGCACTAAGACAAATATGCAGGTCGTTTCCAGTGAATTGCTGATGACTAGCTACGCATCTTCTGGATCGACTGGAACTTATGAGTTCTCCAATTACATCGATCTTGGTGCAGAAGAAACCGCTCGCGTCGATATGGTGTTTACAGAAACCAGGCATCATGCAAATGCAACAGCGGGTGAAGTAAATTGGGACGATATTTCTTCGTCATTTACCTGGGATAACTGGATCGGCAACTTTGATGATTGGACTGATGAAAACGTCGCGTGGAATGATTATGATTATACGTTCTATGTTAGAACCACTCCCGATGCACCAGGCGGATCACCAACATGGTCGAGTTGGTCGATTGTTTCGGGTGGCGACTTAACAGGACGAGGCTTTCAGTTTAAGTTAGAAGTGTCTAATAGTGCTAATAACGTCAGCCCAGCTTTCTCAGAAATTGAAGCACAAGTGAGCTACTAAAATGAGCCAAAACGACTTTGTAATCGCTAATCAGACAGCCTCATCGGCTAGAGCAGACATCAACTCTGCACTCCAAGCGCTTGCCAGTAATTCATTGGGATCGAGCGCACCATCGACGACATATGCGGGTCAATTCTGGTTTGACTCAGCAAACGACAAGCTGAAAATCAGAAATGAAGGTAATTCAGCATGGTTGGATTTTGCTGATGTTGGAAGTTCAGTAACTCCCGCACCTGGTTATGCATCACAAGCTGAAGCACAAGCTGGAACCAATAATACCAAACTGATGACGCCACTGAGAACTGTTCAAGGTGCTTTCCCAGCTTATTCAAATTCGGCTAATGGCTATACAAAGCTCGCTAGTGGTCTAATTATCCAATGGGGGTACATACCTCAAAACGGTGGCAGTAGTGTAACTTTTCCAATATCTTTCTCGTCTGCTTGTTACAATGTACACGTCCAACCTCATCGCCCAACTGGTAATGATTACGATCAAATTTCGGTAGAAGGACCAACTATCTCAACAAGTGGTTTTTCGTTTAATTGGTCTAATGATACGACTGGCATTCACTGGTTCGCATTGGGGGTCTAAAATATGGCTGACACAAAAATCTCAGATCTTACGGCTCTCACTGGTGCTAATGTCGCTGATGATGATGAGTTTGTTATCGTTGATACGTCAGCCGCGCAAAGTAAGAGGATAACTAAAACTGAACTGGCTGTTGCGCTTGGTACTAATGACACGCTTGCAGATGTTTTAGGCAAAGGCAATACGACTGGTGGTACGGATATATCGGTATCGTCTGGCGATGACATTACCTTTGCAGATAACTCTAAAGCCATCTTCGGCACTGGGTCTGATCTACAGATTTACCATAATGCTAGTAATTCTTACATTGAAGATACAGGCACTGGTAATTTAAATTTAAGAACAAACGGAACAAGTGTTAGAATTGATAGTACAGGTTCAGCACAGTTAGCGGCAACATTTGTTCCTACTGGAGCGCAAACTTTCTATTATAACAATAGCCAGAAACTTGCCACAACCACCAGCGGCATCGACGTCACCGGCACTGTCACGGCTGATGGGCTGACTGTGGACACTAACACGCTGTACGTGGATAGCGCGAATAATCGGGTTGGGATTGGCACAGTATCGCCCGGCTCTAATCTGCATGTTTCCTCGTCTGGAGATACTATTGCTCGGGTTACATCTGGTGACGGATTTGGTGCATTTCTTGATTTGGGGGATGCTTCTGATCCTGATGGTGGCCGCATTGTGTATGACAGTGGCAGTAACCTAACTTTCAACACCGCTAGCACAGAACGCCTCCGCATCGACAGCAGTGGGGGCGTCCATGTAGGTGGCACTTCTGAAGCTGGGACTTCTCAAGTATCCCTAAACCCATCGGGGTATATCAAAGCACGCAAGAATGACGTGTCTGGCATATTTGATCGTATTACTAGTGATGGCGACATCGTTCAGTTCCGCAAAGACGGCACAACGGTGGGGATTATTGGGGGCCACACTTCAAGTGTTGTTGGCCTTTCCGTTCGTGGTAATGCATCCTATGGCGGCATCGGTTTACCTAATGATAGAAACACACTTTGGCCTGTTGGTGCTACTGGAAATCCTGCTGATAACTTTATGGATATGGGTAGTAGTTCAGTTCGTTGGAAAGACCTCTACCTCTCCGGCACAATCCAGATCGAAAAAGGCACTGGAAATGTTGGTGTAGGGCGTGATGCATTGTATGCTAACACAACCGGAACCAATCTATCTGCCTTTGGGCTGGGTGCTGCAAAATTAAATACAACAGGTAGCAACAACACTGCCATCGGCCATCTTGCGCTACTCAACAACACCACAGCAAGTAACAATACTGCCGTTGGTTATCAGGCTGGGTATAGTAATACTACTGGCGCTAATTCAGTGTACATAGGTTATCAGGCTGGTGATCTTGTTACGACAGGTAATAGTAACACTGTTGTGGGATCAGTAGCTGGAACAAACAATAATTTTGGAGAATGTACCTTTTTAGGTCAGGTATCTGGCTTTAGTAACGCTGGAAACAAAAATACGTTTATTGGTCAGCAAGCAGGTTATTATGTAACAACGGGCGCAAGCAACACCATTCTTGGACGTTTCAACGGCAATTCTGGCGGCCTCGACATCCGCACCAGCAGCAACAACATCGTGCTGTCTGATGGGGATGGGAATCCAAGAGTTCATGTTGATGCTTCTGGTAGAGCATACATAGGTCCAGAAAACACTGGGAACGCTCGATTTAATGTTCATAGTGAGGGCGGCTCACTGTGGTCTGGAACGTTTTATCAACTATCAAACTCAGATATTACTAACTTAAATTGTCGGCACGAATACGCTAGATCAGGACAAAATGCTACACAGATAAATTTCCAAGACTATCAAGGCATTGATCGCGGTAGCATTAAGACAAACAATTCCTCAACTTCATATAATACTTCGTCAGACTATCGTCTAAAAGAAAACGTAGTTGAGATAACCGGAGCGACTGATCGCTTAAAACAACTTAAACCATCACGTTTTAATTTTATAAACGATCCAGACAGAACCGTTGATGGTTTCTTGGCTCACGAAGTTTCGGATATTGTACCAGAAGCAATCAGTGGCGAAAAAGATGCTGTTGATGCAGACAACAATCCAAAATACCAGCAAATTGACCAAAGCAAACTTGTGCCACTGTTGACCGCAGCGTTACAAGAAGCGCTCACAAAAATAGAAAGCCTTGAAGCTCGTATAGCTCAACTGGAGACAAACTAATGGACGAAATAACCGCAGAACAAATTGCTCAACACTACACCGCAATGGGTCACTCCGTTGATCTTTTAAACGCTGGTCAACCCGCAGACATGGACGATGCAGAATGGGCGGATTGCGTGCAGCGCAACGTCGATCATCTCAAGATCATGGTTGCTAAAGACTTCTGGACTACAGAAGATATGTCTGCTGCAAATGCGGCTATAGCTGCTAACGAAGTTTAATCAAAGAGGATCAATCTAATGTCAGTAACTTGGTCAGTTGTTCAAATGGAATATGCACTCGCACAGGACGATAAAACAAATGTCGTCAATAACGTACATTGGCAGTGCATCGTTGCGGAGAATGAGCATTTTGCTCGTGCTTATGGAACCATCGGTATATCAACCGAGGATCTTAGCAATTTCACAGAGTTTGCTGATTTAACCGAAGCTCAGGTTGTTGAGTGGGTTAAGGCAGCACTTGGCGATGAACAAGTCGCAAACATTGAAGCAGCGCTTGCAGCTAATGTTGCGGAAATCATCAACCCAACTCGCGGTCAAGGACTTCCTTGGTAATGCCGCCGGGAGTACATATGTTCACGACAAGTGAGGTATGTATTCTTGCTGGTATTGTGCTATTGATCGTCTTGATTTTGAGGAAAAGCTGATGAACCAAGACGACATTCGCATATTTGATTTGAGCGCCCTTGGTATCACCATCGGAACCGTGGCTGAGATATTGCCTAGTATCGCAGCCCTACTTTCAATCGTGTGGATGTCGATCCGCATCTATCAAACCTTAAAAGAACTCCGCAATGGCAGCGGCAAAGATAAATGATGCCACTCAAGTAGCACTGCCAATTCGCAATCTGATTTCGCTGATTGCGGCTGCTGCTTTAGCAACATGGGCATATTTCGGCATCGTCGAGCGTCTCAATAAGATCGAGACCAATCAGCATTTGATGCAAAACGATCTGAATATGAACACAGAATTTCGGATCAAATGGCCTCGCGGAGAAATGGGTAATCTCCCTGCTGACTCAGAGCAATTTATGTTGATTGAGCATCTCACGGGTGAGCTAGAAAAGCTAACGAAAGAGATAGAGAGTGGTCAGGCTCCATTCGACCAACAGCAAAAGCTAACGCTGGATTTTTACGAGAAGCGGATTGCTAACCTTGAGGCTCAAATGGAGAAGCTCAAGGACAGCCAAATGGAAATGTACCATAAAAACAACGGAGCGAAAGGAGATGGGCATTGATAACTGCTATGTCGTTCGTCCTCTTGCTCTTCTCCGGTGGTGCATTAGAGGGCTTCAAACATCACGAAAACTTATCTGATTGTCTTGCTGTAAAACGTAAGATCAAACGCTATAATGGCATGGCGCATGGCTTTGAGGATCGCTGGGTCTGTCAGCGTATGAAGGTTGAAATGACACAAGGTCCAGACGGAACTTGGAATATTAGGCGGCTATTAGATGGAGTTAAGAAATGACTGATGCCATTGATAACGTCCCTGACAAACGTGCTTATCAAGTAAATAGAAGGCTTATGTGTTGGGCTGCTCTAGGAATGATGATGGCGGTTGTGATCTGCTTTCTCATTGATCCGCAGAAATATGGCGGCTCGGAGCTTGGACCGATTTTTTATGGCCTCAGTGGGCTTGTCGCTGTATATTTCGGTAGCACTTCAATACAGCAGGCAGTTAAAAAATGATTGGTGGATTGGTAAGCAGTTTGGTCGGTCCCGTAACAGGGCTTCTCGATAAATTTATTGAGGATAAGGATCAGAAAGCAAGGCTTGCTCATGAGATAGCTACACTTGCATCAAAACAGGCTCATGAAGCAAACATGGGTCAATTAGAAATCAACAAAGCAGAGGCGCAACATAGATCAATATTTGTTGCTGGATGGCGACCGTTTTTGGGTTGGGGTCTTTCTTTTGCGATGATCTGGCATTTTGTTTTAGTGCCTATGGCGACTTTTGGGTTTGCTTATTCAGGCATTCCCGTTCCAGAACTACCTGTTTTTGATATGGATAGTTTGATGACTGTTTTGCTTGGAATGCTCGGACTTGGTGGTCTTCGTACATATGAAAAGGCGAAGGGATTAACTAAATAATGGCAAAAGCGAAAACAGTAGGTCAAACCTGGCGACCCATTCCCGTTGCTAAGAAGACCAGCATAGGATCATCTCCATTAACCAAATTGAATCCATCAAAGCGAGGCAAATTACGATCCAAATATCGAGGCCAGGGCAGATGATGGAGCGTTTAAGGCAACTCCTCGAACATGACGAGGGTTGTGTTTATGAGGTCTATAAGTGCAGCGAAAAAGCAATGACGCTGGGAATAGGGCATCGGATCGTCCCATTCGACAAAGAGTTTGGATGGCCTGTTGGAGCTCCGGTCAGTGAAGAGCGCGTAAATGAGCTATTCAACAAAGATGTGACGATTGCCATCAGTGACGCAAAGTGGCTGATTGATGATTTCGATGATTTGCCAGAAGAGGCACAAATCACAGTTGCATCGCTTTGCTTTCAATTAGGTCGATCACGTTACTCTAAATTCGTCAAACATCTGGCTGCGATAAAGGCTAGAAATTGGACCGCAGCAGCAAATCAATTGAGGGATAGCAAATTATACCAGCAAGCCACCAATCGCACTGAACGTCACGCAAAAAGACTTGAGGCTCTTGATAACTGCTAAACACATTGGGACCGCTGGTGAGCACCTGGCGTGTAGTGTCCTATTCGGATTTGGTTGGTCTCCAGCAATCATCGATGCAGAAGGCATGGATATTTTAGCAGTCAGAAATCAGGACGTTATCAGGCTTCAAGTTAAATCAACGCTAAAACCGCTCGATGAATGGTCGTATCAGTGGCAAGTCAGCAAGAGTAATCCCAAGCAACCTTTAACCATTAACGATTGCGATATTGTTGCTTGTGTCGCTCTCGATATGCGTAAAATCGTGTTTTTCTCTATCGACATCATCAGCAAACAAATCACACGACGCATGGCTCGATCTAAAATGATTGCTGACGACATCGAGCAAAGAACATGGGAAGAGGCGCTTTCGTCTACTAACCTTCAACAGCCTTAAAACTAATGGTCGCTTGTCGGATTGTTCTGGCTAACTGAAATACAAGTAGAAGCGGATACAAGTACGGATTTAAACGGAGACTAAATTGAGACTCAATACAATAAAAAAAGGGGATGCTGTTTCTGAATTAAAGAAACTAAAAGATGAGTCAATTGATTTAATTGTAACTTCGCCACCTTACAACCTAAAAAACAGTACTGGTAATGGTATGAAAGATGGACGTGGGGGTAAGTGGAGCAAGGCGGCTTTGATAAACGGCTACAAAGATTATGATGACAATATGCCACATCATTTATATGTTGAGTGGCAACGTGAATGTCTTACTGAAATGTACAGAGTGTTAAAAGATGATGGTGCAATTTTCTACAATCATAAATGGAGAGTGCAAGGTGGCTTGTTGCAAGATAGACAAGACATTGTTGAAGGATTTCCAGTTAGACAAATAATAATTTGGCGTCGAAACGGGGGTATAAATTTTAACAAAGGTTATTTTTTGCCAACATATGAAGTTATATATCTAATAGCAAAAAAGAAGTTTGTGTTAGCGAAGGGTGCTAACAGTTTTGGAGATATATGGGAGTTTGGACAAGAAATGAAAAACGAACATCCAGCACCATTTCCAGTTGCGTTAATTGAAAGAGTGATTCTTTCAACAAATGCTAAAACAGTAATGGATCCGTTTATGGGTTCTGGTACTACTGCCGTTGCGGCAAAGACGTTAGGAAGAGATTATTTTGGCATTGAACTGTCTGAAGAATATTGCAAGTTAGCAAGAAAGAGACTTTCTGAAACTGACAGAAACGAATTTACTACGCTTGAAATGTTTAAAGAAGATAACGAAAAGAAAGTATCAAAAAAAAGATAGACGATAAAAATCAGGACATTTTACGAATACAGGTTAAATCAACAAACAAATCACTCGACGATTATCGGTTTCAAAAATCAATGCTGATGATATCGAAGATCGAACATGGAAAGAAGCGCTATCTGAAACTAATCTGGCCTAGTCCATACCTCGTATAAAGTGTGATCGGAGTGAGGTCGATCCCAAATCGATATAGCCAAAGCTCGATCTGGTGATCCACCTTTCTGTAAATAATCTTCTCGCCAGGTTAGGTTTATGAACCTCGATGGATTATGCCTCTGTTTTTGCTCATATCCTTTTTGACAAGCCCACAAACGCTCTGGGCAAATCAAAGCCATTCTTTTCACGCCAATCTTAAAGGCATGGTCAATGAAAGGTCTTATCTGTTTGAATGGTGGATTGGTTATAACGTCAGGTCGCAAAGCTCGTTGCCATGCGAAGAAATCGTGACCAGTGCTTATATCGTGGCTCAGAACATCGACATCGAAGCACTGTTCAATCGAGTTAGAAAACCGATTATCGCCAGCGCAAGGCTCCCAGGGATTAAGGTTATCCCAGTTTAGATTATGCAAAAGCGATGCAATTATCGAGTGAGGAGTTGGATAAAAATCAGTAGGATGCCGCATTATTCCTCAACAGCCTTAAAGCTGATCGTTGATTGGCGCACCATTCTTTCTGGTTTTGCTGGCGTGACCTTTTCTGGTGTCGCTTTATATTTTCTCATTCCCCACTTCAATCGATAGCGAGTGTTATCAATCAAACCGTGCGCTGTTTCGTGCATACCCATAAGGTTCATCAGGATTGCTTGCGCTTCATCGATCTCAGCTTCTGCAATTTTCTTTCGGTCAGTAGCATCGACAAGCTGCTTTAGTGCATCAGCGTGAAGACCACTTTTCGGAATCATCACTTCTGGAGCATCTGGTTCTGCTTTAGGAAATGCAGTTACTCCATCCCTAGATTCCATAATCGGGAAATTGCCACCCTCTTCCAGACGGTTATAAAAATCCTTCAGCCTAAACTTGATTTGATTGATGATTTCTTCATCGCGTTCGTACAAAGCCAACCGCAGATCGATCCCTCGATAAAGAGTAGCGACGCAACCCCAGGTCCAGCCAGTGCAAAGCAATTGAGCTTGCAGCTGCAATGGTCCTCTCCAGGCTGGTGGAAACATCTCTGGAGCGTATGAAGTCAATTTAGCTTCAATAACACCAGGGCCATTAAGGATCATCTGATCGCCACCTTGCGGGAAAACAGCGACATCATTCTTAATCGTTATATTGTCGGCATAAGCACTTGCATCGAGGCTTGCAGCTAAATCTACACCGTCAGCAAAAAATGGCTCAGTGTGCATCGTTTCTAAATCACGCACCCTCAAACGCTCTGCTGCTTTTATTAAAATATGCGGCTCGAAGGTATTTCCCCACTCCGCAGCTTCTCCAGCTTCATATTCATCAGGAATGCCGTCTCGCCAATTTCTAACTGAGCGAAGCAAACCATTTGGAGTGGTGTAGGGACTAACGCCGAAAAGGCTTGGCATTTGAGACGCAGAAACTTTGTCGTTTGGCGTAATTTTGCCAACCATAACTTTTCTCCCGATTTTTGGTTCAAAGAGTATATACTAAAAGAAAGTAAGCGGGAGAAAAAAATGAAGCCTGGTAATGGTCGATTAAAGGGTGCAGCGTTCGAGCGTGAAATTGCATCGATCTTACATGGATTGACGGGCGTTGGATTCAAGCGCGATCTCGAACAATATCGATCATCATCGAGAGGCGATCTAGTTGCTGATGATCCTGATTTTCCATTTGTGATCGAGTGCAAGCGATATGCTTCTGGAACCACTGCAAGATCGGGATGGTGGGAGCAGGCTTGCAATGCTGCTAGAGCTCAGTCTAAATGGCCAGCTCTCATCTATCGTTTTGATCGATGCGAGACAATTGTGCGGGTTCCCATCAATATTTTCTTGACAAAAGACGATGGATGGCGATCCTGGGTAGAGATGCCACTTCCAACTTTCGCAATGGTGGCATCAGACTTAATGGGAGAAGTACCAAATGGCTTTGATGCTTGATGAACCTCGCTCGGGCGGGCGTGGCGATTTTTTGCCAATTATTACCTTCGCAGCTACAACCGGAGAATGGTTAGCTCACAACTCTGTAAATGATGGATCGGGCTGGGTTAGAAGCAGATCAGAAATCGACGTTCCAACAAAAGTAGTAATGGATCTCGATAACATCGAGGAAGGCTGGATCTTAATCGGTCAAGGTCATGTTGATATGGCTATGGCGAAACATGGTGAAGGCGTTCCTGATCGACCTAGCGTTGAACACAAGGCTGGTTTCAGAATCACTCTTGGAAATAAAGCTCTAGGTGTTAGGCAATTCAGTCACACCGCAAAAACAGTTCGAGGAGCGATTAGTAAACTTCACGATCAATGGATTAGAGAAAGAGCAGATAATCCAGGCAAGTTGCCAGTCGTTGAAATTGCAAAATCAGAGACAATCGAGATGGAGGGTCGGAATGGAATATTGCGCTTTAAAGCTCCATCGTTTTCGATTGTGGGCTGGACTGCGAATACGGCGCTTCAAAAGCTGGGCAATGATGGAGGTCAATCTGTTTCGGCCCCGACTCCGCCTCCTCCTCCTCCGCCTCGCGTCGAAACTGTAAAACCGCTGGTCGAAGATGATGATGAGTTGTTTTAATTGCTAATGGAGAGCGGGGTCGATAGAAGGGTCGGCTCCGCTTTCTTTTTAACGGGAGAAATGGAATGGAAGAAAACATTGGTCAGATAATGACCGAGGTGGCGGTTCATTATTGGGGAGAGCCGCAATCAAAAAGAGGTGCTGAGTGGCGTTGGGGAACGCATGGATCTCGCACAATCGATCTAAAGCGAGGATGTTTTTTTGATTTTGAATTGAAAGAGGGTGGCGGAGTCGTCGATCTTATAAGGCGTGAAGAGGGTGCTGATGCACTCGTTGGAAGAATCCTGGAAGAAAAGTTTGGCGTTGAAGGCGGTAATGCTGACAGAGTAAAGCCTAATCAGTGGCTTGCTTCTGCTTACGACTATATCGATGAAAATGGCGAAGTTCGTTATCAGGTGCTTCGATACGAACCAAAAACATTTCGACAAAGATCGCGCGGTTCCGATGGTCAATGGCGAAACTCGATGGAAGGGATCGAGGCGCTACCATATCATTTGCCGGATATACTTGCTCGAACTGATGAGCCGATTTTTATCGTTGAAGGCGAAAAGGCTTGCGATGCACTACGCAAAACAGGATTGCTAGTCACAACTTCGCATGGTGGCGCTGGAAATTGGAAGCCAGAACTAGATCGATGGTTTTCTGGTCGCCGAATAATTATCTTACCTGATAATGATGATGCTGGTTCTAATCATGCTCAAAAGATTGCTCGACGATTACATGGATCGGCGGAAGCGCTGAAGATTGTTCGATTGCCTAATCTTGCTCCAAAGGGAGATATAGTTGATTGGCTCGATGCGGGTAACACAATCCAACAATTAAGGCTTCTGGTTAAAACGACTGATCTTTATGAACCTGGCGACGAAGAGCCGGAGATCGATATCATCGAGGAAGAGCAAGAATCGACGTTCGAGCTATTCACTGCTGAAGATGCGATGACGATGCCACCAATCAGCTTTTTGATCGATGGTTATCTTCCAAAGAAATCCTTTTCAATGCTCTACGGGCCACCAGGATCAGGCAAGTCGTTTCTTGCGTTAGAAATGGCGCTATCCATCGCTCATGGTCGCCAATGGCGCTCTAGGGATGTAGTGAAATCAGGCGTAATCTACTTAGCTTCAGAAGGCTTCTTAGGCCAAGGTCAACGACTTCGAGGGTGGTACGCTCATAATCAGGTTTCGGATCACTGCGATTTGAGATTTATTCGCGTTCCTGTGGATTTTCTGCAAACCGAGGAAGTCGAGAAACTTATTCGAACCATTAACCTGGCAAACCTAAATGTTTCTTTGATTATCGTTGATACGGTTGCTCGATCATTTAGCGGCGATGAAAACTCGGCTCAGGAAATGGGTGCTTTCATTAAGGCTTGTAGCGCTTTAAGTGCTGCAACTGATGCAGCGGTTATGGGAGTGCATCACTCTTCAAAAACTCGCGAAAGAGGCCTAAGGGGCAGTTCGGCTCTTTTGGGTGCCGTGGATACTGTTATCGGCGTTGATAAGGATGAGAACGGAATTATCGACGTAAAGATCGAGAAACAGAAAGATGCCATCGAAGCTGAACCAATAAAACTAGCGTTGCAGCAAGTGTCGATAAACGGTGGATCGAGCGCTGTTTTGATCGATGTTGATTCTGAAGCGGAACCAGATCGAAGACCAAATCTCAGTGCAAGAGAAATTATTGCGCTCGATGCTTTAACTAACCTTCTTAATGACTTGAGATTGCAGGAAGTTTCTGTTGCTCAGTGGCATGATGCACATAAAGAAAAAGCACCAGATACAACTCGACCAAATCGCAGCAAAGCTCGTGACGCGCTGCAACTAAAAGGCTATATTGCAATCGATGGCGGCAAGGTTTGGCTTCGTCGCTAATGTAATCGGCTGACGCTTCCTTCCCTGGCGTTATGCTGATCGCGCCCGTCCCTTGGCTGTTCCTCTCCCGTGAGCCTTGGGGCGGGCTGCTTGTTTTTCTTCTGCGGAACATAGCCACGATGCTTAAATACAAGCTCGAAGTAATTCGACTCTTGGTGGCCAATTCGTTTATGGCATAACCAGATCAAACCAGCTTTTTCTTCAAAAAAATAACCATTGATAATGGATTTGGAAGCATCGGCAGATTTGCCAGGGACAATCCAATGATTGCCAGTTTTAGGGCTTCGATAGGCGATTGTTGTCCAAGTGCTTTTCACTTTTTCTCTCCTGTTTTTTACACAATATCAAACCATCAAATTGATGCAGGAAAAATATTTTCTAAAAAGTGCAATTTTTTTGTTGACGGCATAAATGTTAATTTTGTATTAACAATTATCGATAACGGGAGAAATCGAAATGAATAAAAACTTAATCAATCACGGTTTGGTTGACGACAAGCAAACCTTCACCATTGAGATGTTGAATGATGCCGCTGATGCAGTGTGGGAAACATACAAGGCAACGGTTGTTCGGGGTCATTACACTGACGGCTCGGATGATTGGATGGTCTTTGTCAAAGTAGATAAGGCCAACGGCAAAAGTCACTGGCGTTGGCTTTGCCAAAACAAACAATGGAGACGCATCCATCGAGTAGTGAGCGCAATTGAAAAACAACAGGTGGCGGCCTAACGGCCCCATCTATCGGGAGAGATAAAATGATTATCGATGAATATCTCTACAATCGCGGCAAAGAGCGTCGGATCATGGCGAACGCCAGTAAAGGTCGTTTCAATCGCATGATGGCAACTGAGGTTGGCAAAGAGGCTCACGATATTCTGCTTGGCGAAAGATGGATGGAAGGCAACTTTGCTGAAAAGATGCGGGAAGTGCTGCACAACTATGGTGGCTTAACTGAAAACCAATCTGCTGCGGTTGTTCGCATTTACAATGAAACCGAGTCCAAACGCGAGGAGCGCAAAGCTGCAAGATTAGCAGAAGACGCTCTGTCTCAGCACATTGGTGAAGTTGGGCAACGCATCGAAATGACGCTCGAAGTTAGGAAGGTTATTGCGCTTGATGGTTACTACGGGCCAATCAACATCAACATTTGTCGATGCGGTTCTGATGTTGTGATCTACAAAGGTTCAAATCGTTTAGACGTATTTTGCGATGGCCCCACAGTGACAGTCAAAGCCACAATCAAAGCCCATGAAGTGCGAGAGGGCATAAACCAAACCATCATTAGCAGGCCAACTGTGCAATGAATAATGTTCTTGCATGGATCGAAGTAATCGTTAGTCTTTTTGCAGCACAATCCAATAAATACGGGAGAGATTAAATGTTGGAAGCAGCTTTTGTTTGTTATGCTCTTGCGGTTTATTTTGAGGGCCGCTCAGAGCCAGAAGAGGCACAACGCCAAATCGTTCATGTCATTAAGAACCGGGTAAACCATAGCGCTTTTCCTAATGATGCTTGCTCGGTCGTAAAACAGAAAAATCAATTTAGTTTTTATTGGGATGGCAAGAGTGATCGACCAAGGGAGCGCAAAGCCTGGGAGCGCTCAGTAAGGGTGGTCGAGGAAGCATTTCAAGCTCCTTGGGAAAATCTTGGCGCAACTCATTATCACGCAGAGTGGACGCAACCAAGCTGGGCATCATCACCAAAGATGCAGAAGATCGAACAAATCGGGACACATATTTTCTATTTGGAGGAACGTAGATGACTACGGATATTGAAAAGATCGATGATCTAATAACTCAGGGCTATCACCCAAAAGACGTAGCTCTGATGATCGGCACTAACGAAGCAACTGTTCGAGTCCAGGCTTGCAGACGTGGATCCCTAAGGCGGCTCATACCAGTAAGGATTGCTTTGTCACTTCAAGCCTATAACCGCGCTGAAGAGATGGCTGAAGAGCAAGGCGTTTGCGTAGAAACATGGTTGCAGCAAAAGTTGGAGAGGGAGGAGTAATGCAAAGCCGGAGAATGAGCTTCATTGAAGCTAAAAGCAATGCAATTGTCGGATTGCTGGTTTCTTGGCTGTTCACTTATCTATGCTTGCCTTTATTTGGTCTCGAACCATCGATGATCGAAGCAACCTGGATAACGGCTTGTTATTTCGTTTTATCAATGGCTCGGTCGTATGTTTTGCGCCGGGTCTTTGTATCGCTCGAAGGGAGAGAATAGAGCATGATCTATAAATTAGAGTTGCAAGGTAACGTTCATGAGCTTTGCTGGTTTCCAACCATCGATGATGCGGTGGATGATTTGATCCATCGAAATGAGTCGGCTGGGAGGAAGATTACAATCAACGAAGCATCGAAAGGTGCGATTCAATTCTCGCTCATCTATCCATCACTCAATCGCAAAATCGATGGCACGATCAGTAGATATGGGCTTGGTGGAAGGTTGCCAATAGATCCAAGCGACGTTTTAGATGATGTCGAAAAGATGATGAATCAAAGAATGAAACGGAACGAGATTTGCCGAATTTTGAGCATCTCGACAGCTACTTATTTGAATGCAAAACGCATCATTCAGATACGAAAAAAGACCAAAAATCGGCGAAACGGGATGAAGTGAATGTTTCATGGTGTTGCGGAACGTTGCCTAAGCCATTTGGAAACGCTATTTCTTAATGAGATCAATGGGTTATCAAGATGCTTGGAAACGTTGTGCAACGCTATGGAAACGCTTTCGATCCAATTCCAAGATGTTGCCAAAATCGTTACCCCCCCCCTTAAGGGGGGGGGAACGTTTGCAACGGTTGGATGCAACGGGTAACGGAAAGAGGGAAAAATGAAGAAACCAAATCGACAAACTAAACGGGCTCCAGAAGCACCAGGATCGATCTGGAGAGAGTTCAATGGATCAGATCGAGATGCTGATCGCATCAGAGCCGCAATCGCAGAGCATGATCGAGTTTGTTCTAAGTTCGAGGCTGAGTGGGGTGTGGGAAGATTGCCAGAGATTGCTGGTCCTGATCTTGCGCTGAAGTATTTGCAGCAGATGGATCGACTAACAACGGCAATGGCAGAGCGTAGTGTGGATCGCATCGAGAAAGCCTGCGCGGGTTTATGTCGAGCCTATGCTGCTCTTGCTGATGCAGCGATAGCGAATGGCGAAGAACCGATTAGCGGTGATTGCTTCGAGGCTCCAATGCCAGATGGATCGGTAATCGCCATATGCCGCACAGATGCAGAAGCTGGTGCTTATGGCAAAAAACATGGAGTTCGCAGCTTTAGCGTCAGGGAAATTGGTGTTATCGTTGCTGCTGATGACGCTGGTCGCTGGATTGGAGAGGTGAAGGATGCGATGCCAGATGCGTCGATCTCAGCAATTTCTGAAAAAGGCCATAGAGCGTCGCTGAATGATGATGTGCCGTTCTAAGGTAGATGGGTAGCCGACAACTAAGAGATGGCCATCACAGGCCGCTTAAAATCGATTTGAGAGGGGTTTTATGTCGAAAGAAAGGTTTGTTTTACTAACTGACGCGATGAACGCTGTTTCTGAACGTGGTTCGAGCTATGGCACTGTCGAGGAGAATTTTGACAGGATCGCTAGGTTATGGACAGTATTGCTTGGGAAGGACGTGACACCAGGAGAAGTTGCGTTATGCTTGGCAGCACTTAAAATGGCTCGATTGATCCAAACACCAGATCATCGAGATAGCTGGGTGGATCTTGCAGGGTATGCTGCTTGTGGCGGAGAAGTAACGCATGGAGATCAGGTTACTGGACAACGTGAGCACTTTGACGAAAGCGATTGATGCGTTTGGGAAAAATCAAATCCCATTTGCTGCAATGAGAACGCTTAATGAAGTTGCCAAACAAACCCGCGCCAGAGTTATTGATCGAACCTGGCCGAGTGATGTTACTGTTCGTAATACTCGATTCATGCGCGCATCGATGATGACTATCAGTCGTAAGTCAAACAATATGGCGACAAAGACTAATCTTAGCGTTACTATCGGCAATCATCCGCCTGGTAATAAAATGCATAGAGATTATTTGCAGCGGCTTGCTATTGGCGGAACTAAGAGGCCAAGAGGTCGAACATTAGCTATCCCTGGTCGAGATGGACATCTAAGAACTAGAACCAGCGGTGGCGTAACCAAAGCAGATAGACCTCGCCAAATATTAAACAGAAAGAATGTGTTTAGAATTGACACACACAAAGGACGCGATCTGATTGTGCGTCGAGCAACTAAGGCTCGCTATCCATTGCAGATTTTATATCTGATGGAACCTGACGCGACTGTTCGCAAACAGTTTGATTTTTATTACGACGCTAATTTAACCGCGCGAAGGGCAATGAAGACTGAGTTCGAGAAGCAGTTTAAATCCGCGAAAAGATCATCGAAGAGGAGGTAATTTTGAAATATTATTTCAATAATGATGCTTTTTTGGCTTCACGGGTCCTTCCTGGCCGCTCTCTATACGGGTAACGCGCGAC
>Ga0222714_10001502_pt1 | contig 26217 bp, 20 predicted proteins | sample C33_3DmetaG_FD_165048 | JGI IMG/M metagenome (GOLD analysis project Ga0222714, IMG submission 165048) | Estuarine water microbial communities from San Francisco Bay, California, United States - C33_3D | ecosystem: Environmental > Aquatic > Marine > Unclassified | place: USA: California...
TTGAACATTGGTAGATACGCTTAGCGGGCAAGCCCGAGTGGCGGAATGGCAGACGCGACGGACTCAAAATCCGTTGTCTGAAAGGGCGTGCGGGTTCGACTCCCGCCTCGGGCACTTAATGACAATAAAAAACTTCAGTGATGCATTTGTAGAACGTCGCCTGCGGCGTGGTTCTCAGACGATGCGCGAGTTGCGAGATGAACTTCGCATCACGTCAGAGCAACTTGAATTCGTAGAGAGCGAAGCGCAAGAAAAAGAGATGCGTGCGATGGTCGCCGAGACAGCAGATGCGGCTCTTGAGCATCACGAAGCGCAGCGGAGTCTTGAAGCGATTCAGAAATACCATCGTCATCTGCTCGATTCGATTGCCGAAACCGAATTGCTTCAAGATCGTTTGCTCGACAAACTCGGAAACTAGGCGCATTTAAACATGGCGATTCGAATTGTGTTGGCTGAAGATGAAGCAATTATTCGTCTTGATTTACGCGAGACCCTTCAAGAAGAGGGTTATGAAGTCGTCGGTGATGTTGGTCGCGGCGACCAAGCAGTTGAGATGGTTGATTCGTTGAAGCCAGATGTTGCGATTTTTGACATCAAAATGCCTGGCATGTCGGGTTTAGAAGCAGCCAAAATAGTTTCAGACAAAAAGATCTGTCCAGTTGTAATGCTGACCGCATTCAGCCAACGTGAAATTATCGAACAGGCCCGTGATGCCGGAGCACTTGCGTACCTCGTAAAACCATTTCAAAAAACAGATCTGGTGCCAGCAATAGAACTTGCGATAGCCAGATTTGCCGAGTTGAAGAGTCTGAGTGGTGAAGTTGTCGCTCTAGGCGCACAACTTGAGATCCGCAAATTGATTGATCGCGCCAAAGGTGTGCTGATCGACAAGCATCAGATGTCTGAGTCTGAAGCGTTCTCGTTCATTCAAAGCATGGCAATGTCGCAGCGTATGAAGATGGGCGATATCGCCGAGCAAATAATCGCCGGCAAATTGCATCCATAAATAACGTCGCGCTCAGGCATCGTTTGTATCGACGCACTGACGACTAGTTTCTAATCATGAAATTAATGGCCTTAGACGGAAACTCTTTGGCATATCGCGCCTTCTTTGCTTTACCTACCGACATGGTTACTGCCAACGGCCAAGTAACGAACTCAATTTACGGATTTACGTCGATGCTTTTGACTCTGATGCGTGACCATAAGCCAGATGGTGTTGTCGTGGTGTTCGATCGCAAGGAACCAACTTTTCGTCATGAGGCAGCACCCGAGTACAAAGCCCAGCGCGAAACTCAACCCGACATTTTGTATCAGCAACTCGATTTGATTCGCGAGATGTTGAAGAAAATGGGAATCAAGGCGATTGATGCTGCCGGTTTCGAGGGTGACGATTTGATTGCGACTATCGCCGACAGAGCACAAAAGGCAGGTGACGATCTGATAATTGTTACTGGAGATCGCGATAATTATCAGTTGGTCGCCGACCCTCACATTCGCGTGCTCTATAACAAGCGGGGCGTCAGTGACTATGCGCTTTATGACGAAGCAGGAATATTCGAACGAACAGGTGTGACGCCGAAACAATATGCCGAATATGCGGCATTGCGTGGTGACCCGAGCGACAATTTAGATGGTGTGCCAGGTGTTGGTGAAAAGACTGCGGCAAAGTTGATAGCCAAGTACAAAACGATTGAAGCAATTTTTGATAACGCCGAAGAACAGACGCCGAAACTGAAACAAGCGTTGATTGAGAGTCGTGAGCGAGTTTTGCGCAATGCAAAACTTATGGTGTTGAGACGCGACGCGCCCGTAGAGATTGATCTTCAGTCTCTGGCCCCAAAGCCGAATATCAAAGAAGTAAAAGAGATCTTTGCGCTTTTCGAGTTTAAGACGATGTTTTCTAGGTTCACGGAAGCACTGAAACACTTTGCTGAAATCGATTTTGCATCTGTTGAATCAACAAGTTCGAATGCGGGCGGTGTATCGGATGTCATTTCTGAAATAGTGCCGATCATTGAGCCTTGCAAAACAGCAAAGCAAGCCATCACGGCGCTGCAGAAGAACGAAGTTTCGGATGTGGCTGCGGCCTGGATTGGTGACGCAGGAAGGTCTGAGCTTTTGGGTCTTGCTGTGGTTGATGATTTAAAGCAGAACAAAGTTTTCTGGATTCCAACAAAGGTTTTAGTGTCGCCAGATGTAAAGAAAGTTATAGCTGGCGATTTCAAGTTTCGCGGTCACAATGTCAAGCCGTTAATGAGAAGTTGTCTGAACCTAGGCATCGATCTAAAGGAGATGGTTCTTGATACGGCGATTGCTGCTTATCTTCTTGATCCATCAGAATCGCGCTACGAGATCAAGCAAGTTGTTTCTCGGTACCTCGGGATTGACATCGCATCGATTGATTCGAAGTCGCCAGACGGTCAACTCAATTTTGACGAGCCTGATGCGTCAAGCGCTGCGAGTTCTGTCGCTGCTACCAAGGCGATCGGCGTCGGTCTTGTTGCATCGGTCATGGTTAGCGCCCTTGAAAACCAAAAGTTAATGAATCTCTATTCGGAGATTGAACACCCGTTGGTCCGAGTTTTGGCAAGAATGGAATTTCTTGGCGTTGAGGTTGACAAAAAGCAGTTGATTGAAATCAATAATCGTTTGACAGCCGAATGCATGACACTTACGAAAAAACTGCACGCTGTTGCCAAACAAGAATTCAATTTGAATTCTCCATTGCAATTGCGAAAAATTCTCTACGAAGACAAGAAATTGACCCCAGGAAAGAAAAACAAAACCGGGCCAAGCACCGATGCGGCCACACTTGAAAAGATCAAAGATCAATGGCCCGAATTTATTGAACCGTTGCTTGAGTATCGCGAAGTCGAGAAGTTGCGATCGACTTACGGCGAAGGGTTGCTGAGTGTTGTCGATACTGATAGTCGCATTCATGCAACTTTCAATCAAACGGTTGCACGCACGGGTCGTTTGAGCAGTGACCAACCGAACTTGCACAACATTCCGGTGCGAAGCGAACAAGGAAAAGTATTTCGGACTGCCTTCGTGCCTCGCAAGGGTTGCGACTTTTTAGTTGCCGACTACAACCAAATCGAATTGCGTTGTATCGCGCATCTCGCCAATGATCCAGGTTTGATCGATGCATTCAATAAAAACATCGACATTCATAACGTCACGGCTGCAAATGTGTTCGGCGTTGCAACCGACAAAGTCACAACTGATCAACGTTCTAAAGCAAAGATGATTTCCTATGGCTTGGCGTATGGCATGGAGGCCTATGGGCTTGCGCAAAGACTCGCCATAGGGGTCAGTGAAGCCAGCGAAATTTTGGATGCATACTTTGCCGCCTTTCCGCGCGTCAAGAAATATATGGACGAGACCGTCGAAGAAGCGCGTAAGCGTGGCTATACAGAAACTTTGTTCGGTCGCAGACGGGCGATTCCTGAATTGCAGAATCCAAATTTCAGAATTCGACAGATAGGCGAGCGACAAGCAATGAATTCTGGCATTCAAGGTTTGGCGGCTGATATTTTCAAAGTTGCAATCGTGCGGCTCGATAAGGCCTTAGAAGCAGGCGGGTTTGAGTCGCGATTAGTTTTGCAGGTTCATGACGAGGTCATCGTTGAAGCAGTTAAGTCTGAACACGAAACAGTCGAGACTTTGGTGCGAGATTCAATGATGAAGGCAGCCAAATTGGCGGTGCCACTCGAGGTCAATCTGGCTTGGGGCGATAGTTGGGCATCGGCAAAGGCTTGATTTCTCGGCCTGAAAACCACTGTCGCAGATAGGCTGAAGCGTCCTATCCACCTCTCCTATCCACCGAAAGTAATAACAGTGTCAACAACTCAAATGATGTCGAGCCCGGAAATGGGAACATTCGACGCCGAAGGCAATTACACCCCGCGCAAAGTTACAGAACGAGATGTTTCGTTCGCAGACTCGATCAACGAGACGATTGTTGAGCTCAAAGAAGGAAAACTTGTAACCGGCACCGTCGTGCGAATCACCCGCGATGAAGTGTTGGTCGAAATCGGTTATAAGACCGAAGGCGTTATTTTGAATCGTGAACTTTCGATTCGCCACGATGCAGACCCAAACACGATCGTCAAACTTGGCGACAAGATCGAAACTCTGATTCTCACACTTGAAGACAAAGAGGGTCGACTGCTGCTTTCGAAGAAGCGCGCACAGTACGAGCGTGCATGGGGCGACATCGAAGCAATTAAAAATGCTGATGGCACAGTTGAAGGTCTAGTCATTGAAGCGGTCAAGGGCGGCTTGATCGTTGACATCGGTTTGCGTGGCTTCTTGCCAGCATCGCTTGTCGAATTGCGCCGTGTGCGTGACCTCGCTCCGTACCTCGGTCAGCGAATTACTGCAAAAATTCTCGAACTCGATCGTCAGCGCAACAATGTTGTGCTTTCGCGTCGTGCTTTGCTCGAAGAAAGTCAAAAGGGCACACAGACAGATTTCCTCGAGAACATCGCCGTCGGCGAAGTTCGCACTGGTCGCATCTCGAGCGTCGTTGCGTTCGGTGCGTTTGTTGATCTCGGCGGTATGGACGGATTGATCCACGTTTCTGAACTTTCATGGAAGCACGTCGACAATCCAGGAGCGGTCGTCAAGATTGGCGACGAAGTCTCGGTCAAAGTTCTTGAAATCGATCGTGAACGCGATCGAATTTCGCTTTCGTTGAAAGCAACTCAGCAAGATCCATGGCAAGAGTTCGCTTCAAGCCACCAAGTTGGCCAGTTGGTTTACGGTCGAGTTACAAAACTTGTTCCGTTCGGTGGCTTCGTGCAAGTTGGCGACGGCATCGAAGGTCTTGTTCACATTTCAGAAATGTCGACCCATCATGTTGAGGCCCCTGAGCAGGTTGTTACACCAGGTGAAGAGCTATGGGTGAAGATCATTGATCTTGACCTTGCTCGTCGACGAATCAGTCTGTCAATCAAGCAAGCAGCCGAAGGCGGAGAATTAGCCGAAGAATATCGCGGTCAGTTTCAGACCGACGAACAAGGAAACTGGGTCAGCGGTGATGATTCAACACGAGAGTCAGCATGGGCCGAGTTTTTTGATCCCAATGCCGCACCCGCAGACGCAGCAAAGCCAACTGAAGAACCAAGCGCTGGCTGATTAAAAATTCAGTTCTAGATACGGTAAGTATCTGATGATTCTCATTGGATTAACCGGGGGTATTGGTTCGGGTAAATCTGAGGTTGCTCGTCTGCTCACAGACCGCGGCGCCGAGGTGATCGACGCCGATTTAATAGTGCGTGAGTTGCAGCAGCCTGGTGCCGAAGTTTACGAAAAGATGGTTGAGCTGTTCGGCTCAGAGGTTGTTAGCGCTGATCGGTCTTTAGATCGTGCAGCGATTGCCAAAAAAGTTTTCGCCGACGAATCAATGCTGAAGACTCTTAATCATTTGATTCACCCGATTGTTCGACGTGTCATGAACGAAAGAGTCGAAAGCTTTCGTAGCACGCAGAAAGTAGTCGTTCTTGATATTCCTTTGCTTGTCGAAAATCCCCGCGAAGGACTTGATGGTGTTGTGGTGGTTGATCTTGACAGTGAAATCGCAATCAAACGTTTGGTTGAGCAACGAAACATGAGCGCTGACGACGCTCGAGCACGAATCGCCAAACAGGCGACACGCGAGCAGCGTCTTGCAATTGCAGACCATGTCATTGATAACTCGGGCGATCGCGATGAGTTATCTCGAAAAGTTGATCTCGCTTGGTCGTGGATCAAGTCGCTGAAATGATTGAACGCAAATTCGTAGTTGAATCCCCGTTTAAGCCAGCAGGTGATCAACCCGAGGCGATTGCAAAGCTCGCCGCCGGAGTAAATCGTGGTGACAGGTTTCAAACTTTGCTGGGTATCACTGGCTCAGGTAAGTCAGCAACAATCGCATGGACGATCGAGCAGGTTCAACGACCGACATTGATCTTGGCGCCGAATAAATCTCTCGCCGCCCAGTTGGCCCAAGAAATGCGTGAGTTCTTTCCTAACAATCGTGTCGAATACTTCGTTAGTTATTACGACTACTACCAGCCTGAGGCATATATCGCGTCGAGTGACACATTTATTGAAAAAGATTCATCGATCAACGATGAAATTGATCGCTTGAGACATTCGGCAACTGCAGCGCTGCTGACACGACGCGACACGATTGTTGTCGCATCGGTGAGTTGCATTTACGGTATGGGTGACCCCGGCGAATATCGCGGAAACCTTCTTGAACTGCACACCGGGGTTGATTACGACCAGAGAAGTATTTTGGCGCGCCTTGTAGAGCTTCAATATGACCGCAATGATATGACGCTTGGTCGCGGAAACTTTCGAGTTCGGGGCGACACAATCGAGGTGCATCCGGCGTACGACGAAACCGTTACACGCATCGAAATGTTTGGGGACACGGTCGAGAGAATTACCGTAGTTGACCCGGTTACGGGTGAGACACTTCGCGAGTTGAGTGAAGTAGTGATTTTTCCGGCGACACACTATGTTGCTGGCGAAGAGCGGATGCGCGTCGCAACGGCGAACATTGAAACAGAACTTGCTTCACAATTGAAAATATTTGAATCACAAAACAAGCTTTTAGAGGCTCAGCGCATTCGAATGAGAACGATGTTCGACTTAGAAATGATGAAAGAAGTCGGCTATTGCAACGGCATCGAAAACTATTCAATGCATATCGACGGTCGACAGCCAGGAGAGCCGCCTTTTACTCTGCTCGATTATTTTCCCAAAGACTATTTGCTTGTAATTGACGAAAGTCATGTCGCTGTACCGCAACTTCATGGGCAGTTTGCTGGCGACAGAAGTCGAAAACAAACATTGGTCGAACACGGCTTTCGACTTCCTTCGGCAATGGATAACCGCCCGTTGCGCTTCGAAGAAACAATGGAGCGTTTAAATCAATGCGTGTTTCTCTCAGCGACACCCGCAAAATTTGAAATCGAACTGAGTGACCAGGTTGTTGAACAAATAGTTCGTCCCACGGGCTTGATTGACCCAGAAGTTATTGTTAGGCCGACAAAAGGTCAGATTGATGACCTGATTGAGATGATCAAATCGAAAACCGCCCAAGGCGATCGAACACTTGTGACTACGTTGACCAAAAAGATGTCTGAAGACTTGTCAGAATATCTAATTGAGCAAGGTCTGCGAGTCAGGTATTTGCACTCGAATATCGACACCATTGAGCGAATTGAGATTTTGCGGGCGCTTCGATTGGGTGAGTTTGACGTTTTGGTTGGCATAAATCTTTTGCGCGAGGGTCTAGACCTTCCAGAAGTTTCACTTGTTGCCATTCTCGACGCGGACAAGCAGGGTTTCCTTCGCAGTCAGACGTCGCTTATTCAGATGATCGGACGCGCGGCTCGAAATGTTGACGGCCAAGTCATTATGTACGCCGACAACCGAACAGCTGCAATGGAATACGCGATTTCTGAGACTGCACGACGTCGACAGTTACAGATCGCTTACAACTTAAAACATGGCATTGACCCGCAGACAGTGCGCAAGGCGATTGGTGACATCTTGTCGGTCTTGCGACCAAGCAACACCGCACCGATGCCCGGAAAGGGCAAGCGAAAAGACCATGAACGCGACAAGGTTGTTCGTGAGCTTCGGGCACTTCCTGAAAGCGAATTGGCGCGTTTGATTATGACCCTCGAAGAAGAGATGAATTCCGCCGCCGAAGAGCTTCGCTTTGAGTATGCCGCACGTCTCAGGGACGAAATAAAAGAACTCAAGCGCGAGTTACGAGATGCCCACTAACACTTTGTAGCCTGCCTGTGATGGCAAATCAGATAGTTGTGCGTGGTGCTCGTGAGCACAATTTAAAAAATATAAGTGTCGAGCTGCCTCGCGACAAGCTGATCGTATTGACAGGTCTCTCGGGTTCAGGTAAATCGAGTTTGGCATTCGACACGATTTACGCCGAAGGTCAGCGTCGGTATGTCGAATCACTTAGTTCGTATGCGCGTCAGTTCTTAGGGCAAATGGACAAGCCCGACGTTGACTTGATTGACGGTTTGTCGCCAGCGATTTCGATCGATCAAAAATCATCTTCTCGCAATCCAAGATCAACAGTCGGCACGATTACTGAGGTCTACGACTATTTGCGTCTTCTGTATGCGCGAATTGGTGTTCAGCATTGCTCGCGTGACATGACGCGGCTATCACGGCAGACCCCTCAACAAATTGTTGATCGAATCATGAAATTTGATGAAGGTACTCGTTTTCAAATTTTGGCTCCAGTAGTTCGAGGCAGAAAAGGCGAGTACGACACTTTGTTGCAAGAACTTGCGTCACAGGGCTATTCTCGTGCTCGAGTTGACGGTGAAGTAGTTGAGATTAGTGAGTTTCTTAAAAAGCCAACTCGGCTTGCGAAATATGAACAACATCAGATTGACATCGTCGTTGACCGCTTAGTTCGCCGTGATGGTATTACGCGTCGATTAACTGATTCGCTTGAAACTGCGCTTCGCTTGGCAAACGGTGTGGCTGAGATTGAAATTGTTGATGGTGGTGAGCCAATCACTTTCAGTCAACACTTGGCCTGTCCGAAGTGTGGTGATAGCTACGAAGAATTAGCACCAAGAAATTTCTCGTTCAATTCACCATTCGGTGCATGTTCAAATTGTCTCGGTCTTGGCACAAAGTATGAAGTCGATGTCGAACTAGTCGTGCCTGACCCGAATCTGAGCATCAATGAAGGAGCAATTGCTCCATGGAGATCTGCCCACACTCAATATTTCACGCGAATGCTTGAGGCTGTTGCGGACAGATTTGAGATCGATCTTGATAAGAAGTGGTCGAAGCTCTCAGCAAAAGCACAGAAAATCGTGATGAATGGTGTCGACGACAACATGATGGTCAAGTATCGCAATCGATACGGTCGTACGCGTGAATACAGCACGTCATATGAAGGAGTAATTCCGTGGATCAAGCGTCGGCATGAAAGTGCCGAGAGCGATAACGCTCGTGAACAATTCGAGAGTTACATGCGTGAAGTGCCTTGTCCATCTTGCAAAGGTGCTCGACTGAAGCCAGAATCTTTGGCCGTTCTCGTCGAAGGAAAGCACATTTCAGATGTTTGTGACTTGTCGATTGGTGAATCGGCAAAGTTTCTTGCTGATCTTGAACTATCAGACCGTGATTCAATGATTGCTGAACGAATCACTAAAGAAATCAACGCGCGGCTCGGGTTCTTGTTAGATGTCGGTCTTGACTACTTGACGCTTTCTCGTGCGGCCGGCACTCTCGCTGGTGGAGAGGCACAACGTATTCGTCTGGCAAGTCAAATCGGCTCGGGTCTTGTTGGCACGCTCTATGTATTAGATGAACCAAGTATTGGTTTGCATCAGCGAGACAATCATCGGTTGATTGAGACACTGCAGCGATTGCGCGATCTCGGCAACACCGTGATTGTTGTCGAGCACGATGAAGACACAATCAGGTCGAGTGACTGGTTAGTAGACATCGGCCCAGGGGCGGGCGAGCATGGCGGGCAGGTTGTCTATAGCGGCCCGGTTAAGGGTGTGCTTAAAGTTAAAGACTCGATTACAGGTCAGTATCTTTCTGGGCAACGAAGTGTCGATGTGCCTGCAATGCGCCGTAAGCCAGGCAAAGAGTTTCTGACAATACGCGGTGCGCGCGAGCACAATCTCAAAAATTTGAACGTGAAAATTCCGCTTGGATGTTTTGTGGCGGTAACCGGAGTTTCAGGTAGTGGCAAAAGCACTCTCATTCGTGACATTTTGTTGCCGTCGCTAATGCAAAAGATTTACAAATCAAAAGATGCGCCAGGTAGGCACACTGGCGTTGATGGTGTCATGCACCTCGACAAAGTCATCGATATGGATCAATCACCGATTGGTCGCACGCCACGTTCGAACCCGGCGACTTATACGGGGGTATTCGACGACATTCGAAAACTCTTTGCGTCGACTCCCGAAGCAAAAGTTCGTGGATATCAGCCGGGTCGCTTCAGTTTTAATGTGCCCGGCGGACGTTGCGAGGCATGTTCGGGCGACGGAACCATCAAAATTGAAATGCACTTTTTACCCGATGTTTATGTGCCGTGTGAAGTTTGCAAGGGCGCTCGATATAACCGAGACACTCTTGACATTGCATTCAAAGGCAAAAATATTGCCGAGATTTTAGATATGCCGATTGGCGACGCAGTTGAATTCTTTGCTAATCAACCTCGCATCTCACGTCATATGCAAACTTTCGTGGACGTTGGTTTGGCATATGTTCGACTTGGCCAGTCGGCGCCAACTCTTTCTGGCGGTGAGGCGCAGCGGGTGAAACTTGCAAGCGAACTTTCAAAGCGAAGCACGGGGCGCACGATTTATCTGCTCGACGAACCGACGACTGGTTTGCATTTTGAAGACGTTCGTCGACTGTTGATTGTTCTAGCAAGACTGGTCGACTCAGGCAACACCGTGTTGGTGATTGAGCACAACTTGGACGTTATTAAATCTGCCGATTGGGTGATTGATCTCGGTCCCGAAGGTGGCAGCGGAGGAGGTTTGGTTATCGCTGAAGGATCGCCCGAAGATGTCGCAAAAGTAAAAGGGTCTCACACCGGCAGATATCTGGCGCCAATCTTGAATGACTCGAAGACCGTGAAGCCCAAAAAGATTGCAAAGAAATAGTTCGCGATTATGCAACGCCCATCGGGTGTAATACCTGAAACACCAGGTTCGTACCAATTTAAGGATGGCGCAGGCCGAGTGATTTACGTTGGCAAGGCCAACAATTTGCGCGCCCGCATAAACAGTTATTTCGCGAAGGCCGACAGTTTGCATCCGCGAACAAACAACATGGTTGAAGCGGCGCAAAGTGTCGAGTGGATAGAAGTGCGCAATGAAGTAGAGGCGCTGATTCTTGAGCACAGTCTGATTAATCGATATTCGCCGCGATTCAATATTCGCCTTCGAGACGACAAGAGTTACCCGTTTTTGGCTGTCACGATTGATGAGCAGTGGCCGCGGGCCAAGGTGATGCGAGGTCGAAAGCGCAAAGGCACAAAATATTTCGGTCCATATCCTCACCCGTGGGCAATTCACGAGACACTCGACTTGTTGTTGAAGACATTTCCGATTCGCACATGTTCATCTGCGACGTTCAAACAGCACGAGAGACTTGGAAAACCGTGTTTGTTGTTTCATATTGAAAAGTGTTCAGGCCCTTGTGTTGGGTCGGTGACCGCCGAAACTTACAGCAATTTGGTTAATGATTTTCTGCAAGTCATGGATGGCGAAAGTGATGCTGTTGTCTCGCGGCTTGAAGGGCAAATGTCCGAAAGTGCTCGTTCGCAAGACTTTGAACGTGCGGCAAAATTTCGAGATCAACTCGAAGCGATCAAACTTGCTCTTGAGCGCCAGCAAATGGTCGGAGAGCGTGATGAAGATCTCGACATAATTGGTATTGCTGAAGACGAGTTTGAGGCTGCAGTTCAGATTTTTTATGTACGAAAAGGCCGAGTTGTCGGGCGCAAAGGTTTTATTGTCGACAAAGTTGAAGACGTGACCAGTTCGGGTTTGGCAGCGCTCGTGGTTGAACGACTCTATGACGATGCTCCAATTTTGGGTCTGCCAAAGATCGTGGTGTTGCCGATTGAACCAGACCGCAAAGAACTTTTAGAGCAGTGGCTAACACAGACCAAGAGCACCAAAGTTGAAATTCGAGTTCCCCATCGGGGCGACAAGCGTGAGTTGCACGAGTTGGTGACACTGAATGCCAAACAAGAACTAAATCGCCACCGTCTTCGTCGCGCAGCAGACCACACAGCGCGATCGCGTGCATTAAGCGAATTGCAAGACTTGCTCGGTTTGCCCGAGGCGCCACTTCGTATCGAGTGCTATGACATGGCGCATCTGCAAGGCACCGATTATGTGGGTTCGATGGTTGTGCTCGAAGATGGTCTGCCCCTCAAGCGTGATTATCGAAGATTCAAGATCAAGAGCGGACAAGGCAACGATGACTATGCGGCGATGCGCGAAGTACTCACCCGACGTCTCAGCGCTTATATAAAAGAACGCGACCAACCAGTAAATGAGCGCGGTGAACGACCTGGCAAATTTTCTTATGCGCCGCAACTTCTATTGGTTGATGGTGGCAAAGGTCAGTTGAGTGTCGCTGAGCAGGTTGTTCGCGAACTTGGCCTTGAGCACGAGATACCTGTTGCGTCGCTGGCGAAAAAACTCGAGGAAGTTTTTATTCCGGGTCGAAGTGAGCCAGTAGAGGTACCGCGAGGAAGTGATGCGCTATTTATGTTGCAAGTGATTCGTGACGAGGCGCACAGGTTTGCCAATCGATTTCATCGCGAACTGCGGGGTAAGCGCATGACTAAAAGCGAACTCGACGGCATCTCAGGACTCGGACCTGCGAGGACAAAGAAACTTGTCGCTGCGCTTGGCGGAGTAAAGGAAGTCAAGAAAGCCACTCGTAAACAGTTATCTGATTTGAAATGGCTGCCCAAAAGTACGGCTGACGCCGTGTACGAGCATTTTCATTCAACGCCGAATAACGAGACCTAGGTAGTCTGATTAGTAGTGGCTGACATTCTTTTAATTGCGGGCCTTTCTGGAGCAGGGCGGTCTCAGGCTGCAGACGATTTAGAAGATCTGGGTTGGTTCGTTGTCGACAATATGCCAACTGAGTTGATTGACAAGGTCGTGGAGATTGCGGCGGCAGGTGAGTCATTATCGAAGTTGGCCCTTGTGGTCGGCACACCGACTGCTCAAGTTGGTGCGATTGCTGTTCTGAAACGCATGCGTACCTCTGGGCATCGAGTTCGAATGTTGTTCTTGGACGCCACGAACACTGAACTGATTAAGCGCTATGGCGCAACGAGACGTAAGCATCCTCTTGCCGAACGAAACTCAGGTGTTGAAGAAGCCATCGCCAAAGAACGTTCGATGCTTGAGCCTGTTAAGGCCGAAGCAGATCTAGTCATCGATACGACGAACCTCACTATTCATCAGTTGAAGTCACAGTTGGGTGACTTGTTCACTCAGGACGGTGTACTTGATGCAATGCAAGTATCAGTCGTCTCATTTGGATACAAACACGGCTTACCACTTGATGTTGATCTCGTATTTGATGTGAGGTTTTTGCCGAACCCGCATTGGGACGAGAACCTTCGACCACTTTCAGGGCTTGACGAGCCGGTGCGAAATTATGTGATGGCTCAAGAAAACTCAACTAGATTTCTAGATCAACTTTCGCAGATGTTGAATTTGCTTTTGCCGGCTTACAAAGATGAGGGGAAGAGTTATCTGACGGTGGCCATCGGATGTACAGGCGGTCGTCATCGTTCGGTTGTTATCGCTGAGCAGTTGAAAAACTGGTTGATTCAAAGTGGCCAGAATCCGCGAGTGACACATCGCGACATTTCTCGTTAAAACCTCGATCTGACTAAGATTCGAGCATGACAACACGAGTTGGAATTAATGGTTTTGGTCGCATCGGACGAAATTTTTATCGAGCAGTGAAGCAATCGGGTGCTGATATTGAGATAGTCGCAGTGAACGACCTTGGCGCTATAAAGACGATGGCTCATTTGTTGAAGTATGACTCGGTGCTCGGAGTATTGCCAAACAAGATCGAAGCAACCGATGAAGGCATCAGTATTGATTCGAAAATTCTTAAGGTGTTATCAAAGCGTGACCCAAAAGATTTGGGCTGGGGATCACTCGGGGTGGACGTCGTAATTGAGTCGACTGGTTTTTTTACTGATCGCGACAAAGCTGCAGCCCACCTAGAAGCGGGCGCGAAGTGCGTAGTTGTGTCTGCGCCTGCGACAAATGCAGATGCCACCTTTGTTTACGGTGTAAATCACAAAGACTTTGACCCCAAAAAACATCAGGTGGTTTCTAACGCGAGTTGCACGACCAACTGCTTTGTGCCACTAGTCAAAGTCTTGGACGATGCATTCGGTGTAGAGAATGGCCTAATGACAACTATTCATGCGTACACCGGCGATCAGTCAATCGTTGATGGTCCTCATAGTGATTTGCGTCGAGCGAGAGCGGCGGCGATAAATATTATTCCAACTAGTACCGGTGCTGCTCGAGCCACGAGTCTGGTTATGCAGTCAATGAAAGGCAAACTTGACGGCACTTCGTTACGCGTGCCTGTGCCGACCGGCTCGATAACCGACTTTGTAGCCAATCTCAAAAAACCTGCGACAGTTGACGAAATTAATGCAGCCTTCAAAGCAGCCGCCGACGGCTCGCTAAAAGGAATTCTTGAATATTGCAGCGATCCGATTGTGTCAAGTGATGTTGTGACGAACCCTCATAGTTGTGTTTTTGATAAAGATTTGACGATGAGCATGGGCTCGCTCGTCAAAGTTTTGGGCTGGTACGACAACGAATGGGGTTACTCGAATCGATTAGTAGATATGACTGCATTCATTGGGGCTGCACTTAGTCGCTAAATGATTGCGCATCTAGAAGATCTTGGTGACTTGCACGGCAAGACCGTGCTTGTTCGCACTGATTTCAATGTGCCGATGTCTGGGCCAGACGATAATCGAATGATCGTTGATGATTTTCGAATTCGAAGTTCTCTTGAAACTTTAAATTGGCTGACAACTAGAGGCGCCAAGGTTATTTGCGCAACCCATCTTGGACGCCCAAAAGGTAAGCCAGTTGCAAAGTATTCGCTTGACCCAATTCGTAAGAGGCTCAACGAACTTGCGCCAGATGTGACTCTTCTTGAAAACTTGCGCTTCGATGAGGGAGAAGAGTCAAATGACGCGAAGTTTGTTGAAAAACTAATTCAAGGAATAGACGTTTATGTCAATGATGCATTTGGTGCAACACATCGTGCGCACGCATCGATCGTTGGTCCACCAAAGTCGCTTCCGTCTGCGGCTGGTCGATTGTTGCAGCGAGAACTTGAAGTCTTAGATCAAATGCGCTCTAGTCCGAAACGTCCGTTTGTTGCAGTTCTCGGAGGGGCAAAGATCAGCGACAAATTAGGAGTCATTGAGGCCCTGATGAAAGTTGTCGACGAACTCGTGATCGGGGGTGGAATGTGTTTCACCTTTCTTGCGGCAAAAAATCTGCCAATCGGAGATTCGCTTTGTGAGCGAGACCAGATTGATGCATGCAGAAAGTTGATGTCTGGCGAAACACCCATTCATCTGCCTGAAGATATTGTCGGTCTTGATAGTCGCGGTGATTTTGCGACTTTTGGTGTGCGACTGCCTGACGGTGCAAAAGGACTGGATATCGGGCCGGGTAGCGCTGCGGCTTTCGCCGACATAATTATGGGTGCCCGAAGCGTTTTTTGGAATGGGCCAATGGGAATGTTTGAAGACAGCCGATTTGCATCTGGCACACGAACTGTCGCACAAGCAATGGCCGACACAAAAGCTTTCACAGTTGTGGGCGGCGGCGACTCGGCAGCAGCACTAGCGCAGTTCAAGTTAGAAAGCGAAGTGGACCATGTCTCAACTGGCGGCGGAGCATCATTAGAGTTTCTTGAGCTTGGCGACTTGCCGGGCCTTGTCGCCTTAAGAGGAGCACCAAATGTCAAATGAGACTCGCAAGCCGATAATCAGCGGCAATTGGAAAATGAACCACAATCACTTTGAAGCGATTCAAAGTGTGCAGAAACTTGCATACCTTTTAACCAAAGATGACTTCGCCGCGGTCGATGTGACGATACACCCACCATTCACAGATTTGCGGAGTGTGCAAACTTTGATCGATGCAGATGAACTTAAATTCATACTTGGCGCACAGCACTGTCATGAGTCAGACTCTGGCGCGTTTACAGGCGAAGTCTCTGCGGCGTTTCTGGCAAAGCTGAATGTTAATTATGTGATCGTCGGCCACAGTGAGCGACGTGAAATCTTTGGCGAAACTAGTGAACTAGTTCAAAGCAAGATTGTCGCAATTCAAAAAAACAAAATGACGCCGATCATTTGTGTGGGTGAAACTTTGGCCGAGCGTGAGGCAGGTAAGACTTATGACAAAGTTTTGGGACAGTTACGAAGCGCGTTAGAAAAACGTTCGCATGAGCAAATTAAGTCAATGGTGATCGCATACGAACCAATTTGGGCAATCGGAACAGGAAAAACCGCAACAGCAGACGACGCTCAACGAGTGATAAGTGCGATCCGTGAAGAGATCGCCAAGATCAGTTCTGCGCCTGTTGCAAGTTCAGTTCGGTTGCAATATGGCGGCAGCGTAAAAGCGAGCAACATTTCTGAGATCATGTCGCAGCCCGATATCGACGGGGTACTGGTCGGCGGTGCCAGCCTTGATTCGGCCGAATTCGCCCGTATTTGTCAGTATCGCCTGCGACCGTAAATACCTAGTGACGGGAGACACTGGTACACTTTGACCCACTAGAAGCCGTTCTGGCTTCTACCTAATTCGACGGGGAGGTCGGAGAGTGAGAAAAACCACAAAAGTGGCTCGTCTTGCTGCAGCACTCGTAGCTGTGTCATTAATTGGCGCAGCATGCGGTAGCAGTGACGATGAAGCCACAGTAGAAGAAGAAGCGCCAGTCGAGGAAACTACGGCTGTTAGCTATCCAACAAGTTTGGATGACTGTGCGAATGTTACATACGACTACGCCAAGCCAGCAACGGTTGGCGGAATGACAATCACATACGACATCAATCCTGATGCCGTTTGGGATGATGGCTCGCCAATTACAGCAGTTGACTTTGCTGCTACCTGGGATGCCGCATTGAATACACCGGGTTCGATTTCGACATCTGGTTACGATCAAGTTACGGCGGTCGAAGCTGGTGCAAGTGACAAGCAAGTTGTTGTCACCTTGAGCTCGGTTTACGCACCGTGGCGTGGCTTGTTCAGTGGTCTTATCAAGGCTGCTTCAGTTGAGAACACGAAAGATGTTTCTGCAGACTATGCAGACAACATTCCGTTCTCGGGTCGTCCATACAAGATTAAGTCTTGGAGCCCAGATCAAATCGTGTTCGAACCAAATACCAACTATTGGGGCACCGACAAAGCTGTCACCAAGAAGTTTGTGATGGTTCCGAAGGCAGACCAAGACACCGAAATCGCAGCAATCAAAGCTGGTGAAGTTGACTTCATTTACCCACAATTCTTCGCAGGTATCGAAGAAGCGGTGAAGCAAGACAACATTCAATCTCAGATTGACTACGGCGGTGACTACGAAGGTTTCTACTTCCAACAGAAGTGTGGACCGTTCGCTGATCCGAACTTCCGTGCAGCATTTTCGATGTCAATTGATCGCGACGCATTGTTTCAGCAGATCTACATTCCACTCGGTGGTAAAGAGTTGCTTCAGTGCGGCCCGATGGTGCCTGGACCATTTTGCAATGGTGACGAGTTTGCCAATAGCTATGACCCAGCAGGTGCAGAAGCATTGCTTACTGACAACGGTTGGACAAAGGGTGCCGATGGTTACTGGATTGACCCAAGTGGCAATGTTCCAGATGTACGTTGGATCATCAACACGGGCAACACACGCCGTGAAAGTACACAGGCCTATTTGATTCCGTTGCTTAACGCAGCAGGTTTCAAAGTGCGCGCAGACAACTGCGATGCGGCTTGCTACTTCCAGCAACGTCTACCGGCATTGGACTACGACATGGCGATGTACATCAGTACAGCACCACCAGATCCTGCCTACGTAACGGGCTCATTTGCATGTGACCTCATCCCAACTGAAGCCAATGGCAACATTGGTCAAAACAGCCAGGGTTGGTGTAACACAGAAGCATCAGACTTGCTTTATGCAGCAGACGTTGATGCCGACGCAGTAACTCGAGCAGACAAGGTAAAACAAGTTCTTGCGCTTATGGCCCAAGATCATGTGATGTTGCCTTTGATGCAGTTTCCGAAGTCGGGTTTCGCACGTACAGATAAGGTCAGCGGTCCATGGAACGCTGAACTCAATAACTACGCTGCGTTCAACAACATTCACCTCTGGGAAGATCTCGACGGCGACGGACAAATCGTTGTTGCCGCTGAGCAATGGCCAGAATGTCTCAACCCAATCACTGAGTGTGCAAACTCTTCGTGGATGGTTTGGACAACTGCATTCCAGGTATTGCCAGGTGCCTACGCAACTACCAATGATGGTCAGTACGTAGTTACAAACCTGCTTGCCGGTGAAGCGAAGGTTGAAATCAAGAGCTAATTGCTCTTAATTAATAATTATTTATAGATAGGTGCGCCGACTCGGTTTATTCTGGGTCGGCGCACCTTTCCTGTGTGACTTCTTTGAAATTCCAGAGGTGTTGTGATTTTTAATGCGGGCGTCGATCGGTAAGGCTGTAAGCGGTGCTTCGTTACATTCTTCGTCGGTTGGCTTGGTCGATACCGACTTTGTTGATAGTTACGTTTCTCGTCTATCTGGCCCTACGAATTGGTACTGATCCTGTTGCTAGTTATAAACGGGTTAATCCTCGTGCCACACGCGCAAAGGTTGCCGAATATATCGACGTCAACGGTCTAGATCCGAATTTTGTTCAGGGTTATTTTAAATGGTTGCGAAACTTCGTAACAGGTGAGTGGCCGCGCAGTATTAAAGGCAGTCGTGAAGTGTGGCCGGCACTCAAAGATGCGATGGCTAACACGCTTCGACTCGGATCAGCCGCGACCGTGGTCGGCATTTTTTTTGGCCTGATTGCTGGTGTATTGGCGGCGCTGCGCCCAGGTGGCAAGCGAGATGTGTTTATTAATACAAGTGCATTCGTTGGTATTTCGATTCCGCCATTTATCAGCGCGATTATGTTCCAGCTCCTTTTTGCGGTCTACTGGCAAAAGTGGTTCGGCGAGAGTTTGTTTCCGACTTCGGGCGTTTACCCGGCTGGCCATACAGGTTTTGATCTTTTTTTGATGCTGAAATTTATGGCGCTTCCAACTTTGGTCGTTGCGATTCAAATTATCGCAACTTACAGCCGTTATATGCGGTCATCGTTGCTTGATGTTTTGAATTCTGACTATATGCGTACGGCACGTTCGAAAGGTATCAGCGAGCGACGAGTGTTGATTAAACACGGCATGCGAAATGCTTTGATTCCGGTTGTGACTATCGCAGCGCTAGATGTTGGCTCAATTGTTGGTGGTCTTATTATCACCGAGAATATTTTCTCGTATCCGGGTATGGGTCTTTACTTTTTGAAGTCATTTGGCGAAGGTGATTTTCCGTTATTGATGCCGTGGATGGTCGTCATTGTGGCTTCAGTGCTGTTTTTTAATTTGATCGCAGACATTTCATACGCGTGGCTAGATCCGAGGATCCGTCTTGAGTAAGCAAGATTCAGGTGTTCTTTCGCCACGTCAGATGGCATTTCGTCGGTTCGTCTCGCATCGGGCGGCCGTCGTGAGCTGTTTAATTATTGGGTTCTTGACAATTTTTGTGATTTTTGCACCATTCACGGCGCGTTACGGAGTTAATCAATCTGTTCAAGGGCCGCCAAACTCATTTTTGAGTCCGCGAGCCAATGCATGGCTGGGCACTGATGACATTGGCCGAGATCTCTACAGTCGTTTGATTTATGGCGTTCGGGTTTCACTATTGATTGGATTGGCGAGCGCCATCATTTCGGTCACCCTTGGTGCTCTCGTCGGTTCAGTTGCCGGCTTTCGAGGTGGCAAGTTTGATGACATCATGATGCGAGTTACAGACTTGTTTTTGGCGTTTCCGTTCTTGGTGACTTTGTTGGTTGTGAGAAATGTTCTCGGTGCATTGCCATGGCTGCGACCAATAACTGGTGACATGAGTTCGGTTCGATTCATTATTGTGCTCTTCGGTTTATTCGGGTGGATGGGTGTCGCTCGCATTGTTCGTGGTCAAGTTTTGTCGCTCAAAGAAAGAGAATTCGTTGAGGCGGCTCGTGCAGTAGGGGCATCACGTCGCTACATAATCGCGCGCCACCTTTTGCCTAATTCGGTTGGGCCAATCATGGTTGCGCTCACCTTTTCGGTAGTCGGGGCAATTATCGGCGAATCAACTCTCGCATTCTTTGGCTATGGTCCACAAGCAGGCGATGGAGCAACTTCGTTGGGCATTTTGGTTGGGGCTGCGAAGGGTGCGGTGCAAACTGGCTTTTGGTGGTTGGCAGTGTTTCCGTGTTTGATGTTGATTGTTATCGCACTCAGTATCAATTTCATCGGCGACGCTCTTCGTGATGCAACCGACCCTCGTCTTGATCGGGGTGTGTGATGACTGACAATGTTCTAGAGATTCGTGACCTGCACGTCACATTTGACACGCCTTCTGGACCGCTTGAAGCGGTTCGTGGGGTCGATCTTGATGTCGCGTCTGGAGAATTGCTTGGTGTGGTGGGCGAATCGGGCTCAGGAAAATCGGTGACATTCTTGGCAACGATGGGTCTATTGCCCGCTCGTGCAAGAGTCACCGGTTCGGTGATGCTTGCTGGTGAACAGTTGATTGGTGCTTCTTCAAAGCAATTGAGATCAGTTCGTGGCCGTCTGTTGTCGATGATTTTTCAAGATCCACTCTCGGCACTGAACCCCGTGCATCGCATCGGTGACCAAATTTCAGAGATGCTGCGCTCTCATCAAAACTTGTCGGCGCGTGACGCCCAAAAACGAGCGGTTGAACTACTAGACATTGTAGGCATTCCGCAACCTAGCGATCGTGCGCGTCAGTATCCGCACGAATTTTCTGGAGGTATGAGACAACGAGTTGTCATCGCAATCGCCATTGCGAATAATCCAAAAGTTTTAATCGCTGACGAGCCGACTACCGCACTTGACGTGACCGTGCAGGCTCAAATTCTTGAAGTAATCGAGCGCGTGCAAGAGCGGTTTGGTACAGCTGTTGTTTTGATAACCCATGACCTCGGCGTTATCGCTCGTGTTGCCGATCGCGTCAATGTGATGTATGCAGGACGCAATGTTGAGCAGGGCACGATTGACAGCCTCTTCGATCATCCGAGCCACCCATATACGCGCGGATTGTTAGCTTCGTTGCCGCGACCTAGCAAACAGCGCTTGAAGCCGATTACGGGATTTCCGCCGAACATGTTGAATCCGCCTAGTGGCTGTGCGTTTCACACTCGTTGCGAATTCGCTGCCGATATATGCAAAGGTGATCTACCGAACCTGGTTTCTTTTGGCGATCTCGAAACTGCTTGTGTGAGAGCGCGTGATTTACCAAAGAGTGAGAGCTTCGCATGAGTGAAGATCTTCTTACTGTTACGAATCTTGTTAAGAATTTTGAACTGCGAGTCAATAATGGCGCGCGTCGTAAGAAGCGAATAGTGCAAGCAGTAACCAATGTTTCTTTTTCGGTCGGCAAAGGCCAAACGCTTGGATTGGTGGGCGAGTCGGGCTCGGGCAAAACCACAGTAGGTCGTTGCATTTTGCGTTTGATAGAACCAACTTCAGGCAGCGTTGAGTTCGAAGGTCAAGATCTCGGTGCGCTTAAGTTTGAAGAATTGCGGGCTCTGCGTCGAAAAATGCAAATCGTTTTTCAAGATCCGTTTGCTTCGCTCGACCCAAAGATGACAGTCGGTGCGTCGATCTCAGAACCGCTTACTGTGCAAAATGTTCCAGGCGACCACGCCGACAAGGTGATTGAGTTACTCGAGTTGGTCGGTCTCTCAGCAGACCATGCGCAGCGATTTCCGCACGAGTTTTCGGGTGGGCAAAGACAACGCATTGGTGTGGCTCGGGCACTGGCGCTTAACCCGGCATTAATAGTTTTAGATGAGCCCGTATCGGCTCTCGACGTGAGCATTCAAGCGGGTGTAATTAATCTTTTCGAAGATCTGCAGTCGAGACTCGGCATGAGTTACATCTTCATCGCGCATGATTTATCTGTCGTGCGTCATATTGCTGATCGTGTTGCGGTTATGTATCTTGGCAAAATTGTCGAAATTGGTGAACAGCAAGCTGTCTACGAACACCCGACTCATCCGTATACGAAAGCGCTACTGTCGGCGGTGCCGTTGCCCGATCCGAAAACTGAAAGATCACGTCATCGCATCATGCTCGAAGGAGATGTGCCTTCGCCAGTAAATCCGCCATCAGGGTGTCGTTTCAGAACCCGCTGTTGGAAGGCCCAAGATGTGTGTGCTCAAGAAGAACCGATGCTCACAATTCGACCTAGCGGTCAGATGTCGGCGTGCCATTTTCCAGAGTCTTAAAGGTAGAATTTTGGCGTGCGGAATATAGTTACTTACATCACGATCGTGATCAACGTCGTGACCATGTTTGCAATGATCGGTGGTGTTTTGTTGCATAGTGGTCGTGGTGGTGGCTTGTCGGACATGTTTGGTGGCGGCGGTGGAGCGGCGCTTGGTTCAGCGGCTGCCGAACGAAACCTCAATCGAATCACCACTGTTTTGGCACTGGTTTGGGTTATAACCGTGATCGCGTTGGGGATGTTGCTCACAAACTAGATAGATTTTTATTGCAAGTCGGAGTGGCGAAATTGGCAGACGCACCAGCTTAAGGGGCTGGCGCTCGTAAGGGCGTGTGGGTTCAAGTCCCACCTTCGACACAAATAATTCGTTGTAAGTCTGAAATGGTGATCAGCCAGGCGTTTTGCTTCGAAGAGTAATCTTTGATGGTGGAAGTTCTCTCGTGACGCAGGCAGGCGTTGATCAAGTTGCGTTGCAAAAACGGACACTCAGAGTCTTAGTCGTTGGTCAGGTTGTTGCGGCTGCGGCGCTGTCGGCGGCAGTCACCGTTGGCGCATTTGTGATTCAAGATATTCTCGGACAAGAAACGCCATGGGGCGGTATCTCGAGTGCTACTTTCACGATGGGTTCAGCGTTCATGTCGCAGGTACTTGCCCGCAGAATGAGCCAAAAGGGTCGAAGAGTCGGACTTCAGTATGGCTACTCGCTTGCCATCGCGGGTGGCTTGCTTGCCGGGTTTGCCGTCAATCGCAGTTCACTGCCTCTTTTTATCGTGGGCTTGTTTTTCTATGGTTCAGGACAGGCATCGAATTTGCTCTCGCGATATGCAGCGATGGATTTGGCCGCGCCCAACGAACGTAGTCAGGCAATGAGTTACATCTTGTTTGGCTCAACTTTTGGCGCCGTGTTCGGACCAGTATTGATAAAACCCGCGCAAGACTTTGGAGTCAATTTTTTTGGGTGGTCTAAATACACCGGCCCGTGGATCGCCTCGGCCTGTTTTTTTGTGTTCGCACTGATCAATGTTGCGGTTCGGCTGCGGCCAGATCCACTTGAAGTAAGTGGAGGACTAAATTCTCAGCAAGGTGCGGGTGTAATCACGCCTAATCTCGGCGCTGCGCTGCGCACAATTAAAAGCATTCGTAACGCTCGTGTTGCGCTCGCATCAATGGTCATCTCTCAAGTCACGATGGTGGCCGTGATGACGATGACACCCGTACACCTAAAACTGCATGGTCACGAAGATGTGAGCCCGTATGTCATCTCATTGCATATTGCAGGGATGTACGCGTTTAGCCCATTAGTAGGAAAGTTCACTGACCGATATGGAAAGTTGTTATCAATTTCGGTTGGGGCAATTTTGCTCGCAATGGCAACAGTTATGGCTGCGCTCGCGGGAGAGGCGGCCACGCTTCTATGGCCATCGTTATGGCTTTTGGGTCTTGGCTGGAGTTTCGGTCTGATCGGCGGATCAAGTCTTTTGGTTGAGTCTGTTCCAGATTCATCTCGCGTCACTGTTCAAGGTGCTGCTGATTTGTTGATGAGTTTCTGTGGCGGAATGGCAGGCTTCTCGAGTGGTTTCATTCGAAAAGCTTTTGGCTTTCACACGCTTAGCAACCTAGGAACAGTGCTGGCACTAGTTCTTGTTGTAATCGGAATTCGAAGACTGGTAAGCGTGAGAATCGCGCGAACAAGTTTATGAAAAGTGGCGTCGAGGTCACCGCGCAAGAGGTGAGTTGGTCGAATTGGGCAGGAAATCAACGAGTTGAGCAAGCTTCGCGTTACTCACCGAAGACAGAAGACGAATTGCAACAGATCGTGCGACAAGCAAGCACCAACCGACTGCGTGTCAAGGCTGTTGGATCAGGACATAGTTTCACGGCGATTGCACTCGCCGAAGAAATACTCGTAGATCTTTCGCACTATGACCAAGTCATTGAGATCGACAAGACCAAAAATACGGTTACGGTGCAATCTGGCATTCAATTGTCAAAGTTGAATATCGAATTGCATAGAAATAATCTTGCGATGCAGAATCTTGGCGACATCGCCTACCAAACGATTGCCGGTGCGATTTCGACGTCGACGCACGGCACAGGGCTCAAATTCAGCGGTATCGCAAACCAGGTGGTGGCGATGCGAATTGTGTTGGCAGATTCGTCTGTGGTCGATTGTTCACCAGAGATAAATGCCGAGTTGTTTCACTGTGCAAGAGTTGGACTTGGTGCCTTGGGCCTGATCAGCACCGTAACTCTTCAGTTGATTTCGGCGTTTAATCTCTCGGTGATCGAAGAGCCAATGCGTGTTGACGATGTGTTGGCAAACCTTGATAATTATGTAGAGACCAATGATCATTTCGAGTTCTTTTGGGTGCCGCACACAGGGTGGGCGTTAACGAAGCGCAATAACCGCACCTCTGAAGTTGCAAAGCCGATGAGTAAGTTCGCGCATTGGTACTCGAAGACACTCATGGAGAACTATGCATTCGGCGCTGTTTGTATGCTCGGTCGCGCGAAACCGTCACTGATCCCTAAATTGGCGAAGGCTTTACCATCTTCGGGACGAAACGAATACTGTGATGCGAGCCATAAAGTTTTCACCAGCAAGCGGATTATTAAGTTTTATGAGATGGAGTATGCGATTCCACGAGAGGCGTGCGAGGAAGCACTGAATCGCGTCCGTAGAATGGTGAAAGATAGTGGGTTCTTCCTGAATTTTCCTGTTGAGGTTCGCTTTACAGCCCCAGATGAGATTCCGCTAAGTACAGCGAGTAATCGAGAATCTGCGTATATCGCAGTTCACATTTATAAAGGAATGAACTACGTGCCATATTTTAGAGAAGTTGAATCAATCATGAATTCGTACCAGGGTCGACCGCATTGGGGAAAGTTGCACTTTCAGGATGCGAAATCATTGGCACCCCGGTATCCGCAATGGGACGTATTTCAAAACGTAAGAAACTTGGTCGACCCGAACCGCACATTTGCAAATCGATATACCGAAACGGTGTTGGGTAAATAGTCGTGAAAACTTTCATTGAAATAGGCGTACCGAAGAAGTTCGCAGACATGTTGTCTAGTCGTGGCATTGAGTCTCCATTTGAGATTCAAGAGGCGGCCCTGCCAGATGGCCTTGCAGGTATTGACGTTTGTGGTAAAGCGCCGACTGGTTCGGGTAAGACAATCGCTTTTGGTTTGGTACTTGCTGTCAGACTGCAAAAATCAAAACCAGGTCAACCTGGTGGTCTAGTTTTGGTGCCCACTCGAGAACTTGCAATTCAAGTTGCAAAAGAAATCGCCATGCTCTGCGAAGGCACCGACTTGCGTGTTGCCTCAGTTTATGGTGGCGCAGGTTACGGACCACAAGTTAAAGCGGTGCGCGGTGCAAGCATAATTGTTGCTACACCGGGTCGACTAGAAGACTTGCTCGAGCGTCGCGATATGTCGTTGAGTGCCGTAACAATCGCCGTTCTTGACGAAGCCGATCGAATGTCTGACATGGGTTTCTTGCCGGCTGTGCGAAGAATTTTGCGCGCTCTACCAAAGCAACGTCAAGTGCTGTTGTTCTCGGCCACTTTGGATGGCGACATCTCTCAGGTTGTTAAAGAGTTTCAAAACAACCCAAAACGCCATGAGTCAAAGTCACAAGAGGCCGAGCCAGACATTGAACATAAGTTTTGGCTGGTTGGTCGAAACGATCGGGTTTCGACGATCTCGCAGCTCGTAAATCATTATGAACGAATCATTTTGTTCAGTCGCACAAAGCATGGGTGCGATCGACTCGCTAAGCAACTCGATAACTCAGGTGTTCGCTCGTCAGTGATTCACGGCAATAAAAGTCAGGCGCAACGCGAGAGATCTCTCGAAGAGTTTCGAAGGGGTAAATCAAATATTTTGGTCGCCACTGATGTTGCTGCTCGTGGCATACATATTGATGATGTTCCGTGTGTGGTGCACTTTGACCCACCAGCAGATCACAAAGACTATATTCACCGTTCTGGTCGAACAGGTCGCGCAGGGTCAAAAGGCGTTGTTATTTCGCTGGTCGACCCC
>Ga0222714_10001504_pt1 | contig 26197 bp, 26 predicted proteins | sample C33_3DmetaG_FD_165048 | JGI IMG/M metagenome (GOLD analysis project Ga0222714, IMG submission 165048) | Estuarine water microbial communities from San Francisco Bay, California, United States - C33_3D | ecosystem: Environmental > Aquatic > Marine > Unclassified | place: USA: California...
TGGTTAACGAGTTTAACTACGATTGGTGTTGCAGCATTACTGACCCCAGGACTGTTTGTATGGGCAGATTTCGTCAATGTTCCTGAAGATGCGCATGAAGTTGAAGTAGTTGGTCAGCAATGGCAGTGGGGTTATAGATATCCTGGGGCTGATGGTCTTTTAGGTGCTGCAGATGCGAGTAACATTTCAGCAGCAAATCCTTTTGGCATGGACCCAGATGATCCCTATGGGCAAGATGATATTTTGGTGTCTGGAAAGGATATGCACCTGCCAATTGACCGCCCAGTCAAAGTTTTGCTTCGATCCAAAGATGTTTTACATGATTATGCTGTAGCACAGTTTCGAGTCAAAATGGACATGGTTCCGGGGTCTGTGAGCTATATGTGGTTAACCCCAACGCTTGAGGGCTCTTACGATATTCTATGTGAAGAGCTTTGTGGAATTGGCCATTTTGTGATGCGCGGAAGCGTGGTCGTTGAAGATGAAGAGAGCTATAACAATTGGTTAAACAGTCAGATGACCTACGCCGAGTTAAACGCCCAAGCCGTTGGAAATCCCCAGGTAGGGCAGGCTTTATATGCAGTTTGTGCGGCCTGCCATGGTGCTAATGGTGAGGGAAATGAAGCGTTGAACGCGCCTAGACTGTCAGGACTTGAACCTTGGTATATTAAGCGACAAATTAACTATTATAAAACCGGAGTTAGGGGCGGTGAAAATGATGTTATTGGCATGACGATGTCTCCAATGGCTGCGGTATTGGCTGATGATGCTGCGATTAATAATGTTGCTGCCTATATAGAAACGCTGCCTGAAAGTTCAGCGCCTCTTACAGTAACTGGTGATGTTGCAAATGGTAGAGCTTTATATGAGCCGACTTGTGGGGTTTGCCACAGCAGAGACGGCCAAGGGATCTGGGCAGTAAATGCTCCAGCGTTAGCAGGGATGAGTGATTGGTATTTGGTGCGCCAATTACAAAACTTTAAATCCGGAGTTCGCGGCGCTCATCCAGAAGACCAATTTGGTTACCAAATGGTCGGTATGGTTTCTGCCTTGAAAGATGATCAGGCAATTAATGATGTTGTGTCTTACATCAATACTTTAAGGTAAGAATTGAGCAAATACTTATACAAATAAATGATTTAATAATTAGTTTATATCAGTACAAATTGATACAAAAAGCTGGCAAATTTTAGGAGAGTTTAAAAGATGACTTATATACCCATAGCGGATCAAGCCAACGAGCTCCACGACCCGCATACATTTATAAGCAAATATGTCTGGAGTCAAGATCATAAAGTCATTGCTATCCAGTATGGGTCTGTTGCGATATTTGTTGGTCTAGTCGCTTTGTTCCTTTCGGCAATGATGCGTCTTCAGCTTGGTTATCCTGATACTTTTTCTTTTATAGATCCCGCTGATTATTATCAGTTTGTAACTATGCATGGGATGATTATGGTGGTTTACCTGCTTACCGCTTTGTTCTTAGGCGGCTTTGGTAATTATCTGATACCACTTCAGATTGGCGCCAGAGATATGGTATTTCCTTACCTCAATATGCTGAGTTTTTGGTTTTATTTGCTGTCTGTAATAATTCTTATGGCTAGTTTCTTTGTGTCTGGAGGGCCCACTGGAGCTGGTTGGACCTTATACCCGCCACAGGCTATTTTGAGAGGCACGCCAGGGGCCGATATGGGAATCGTATTAATGCTGGTTTCATTAGCAGTTTTTATTGTTGCTTTTACAATGGGCGGATTAAATTATGTGACCACTGTTTTACAGGCAAGAACTCATGGCATGACCATGATGCGTCTTCCTCTATCTGTTTGGGGTATTTTTGTAGCAACAATACTGGGGCTATTTGCTTTTCCTGCATTATTTGTAAGCGCCATTATGATGACGTTTGATAAATTGATAGGAACAAGTTTCTTTATGCCAGCGATTGTTTCTCTGGGAGAGAACTTAAATACTGCCGGTGGTAGCCCTGTCTTATTTCAACATTTGTTTTGGTTTTTCGGCCATCCTGAAGTTTATATCGTTGCATTACCAGCTTTCGGTTTAGTTTCCGATGTATTGAGCTGCCATGCTCGTAAGAATATTTTCGGTTATCGCATGATGGTTTGGGCAATAGTCATTATTGGGGCATTAAGTTTTATTGTTTGGGCCCACCATATGTATGTAAGTGGCATGAACCCTTATTTTGGCTTTTTCTTTGCATTTACCACGTTAATCATTGCGGTGCCCACAGCGATCAAAGTCTATAACTGGGTATTAACTTTATGGGAAGGGAATATTCGCCTCACTGTGCCCATGTTATTTGCAATTGGCTTTATTTTTACTTTTCTTCATGGCGGGTTAACGGGCATATTTCTTGGAAATGTGACTGTCGATCTCCCGTTATCTGATACTTATTTTGTGGTTGCGCATTTCCATATGGTAATGGGCGTATCGCCAGTTTTAGTCTTATATGCTGCGCTCTATCACTGGTTTCCAAAAATGAGCGGGAAAATGTTTAACGTAACATTAGGAAAGATTCATTTCTGGGCAACCTTCCTTGGTACATACGCAATATATCTGCCAATGCATTACTTAGGATTTTTGGGTGTTCCAAGACGTTATTATGCCATGGGCAATACTGATTTTATCCCTGACTCGGCTCAAGCCCTAAATGCCAATATTACCCAGGCAGCAATTTTTGTTGGGGTCATGCAGCTTGTATTTATATTTAATGTTATATGGAGCCTGAAATACGGTAAAAAATCCGATCCAAATCCATGGGAAGCTACTTCGCTTGAATGGCAAACTCCGGATAACCCTCCAGTTCATGGAAATTGGGGTGAAAAATTACCGGTGGTTTATCGGTGGGCATATGAATATAGCGTACCTGGCGCAAAAGATGATTTTATACCTCAGTCTATCGCCCCTGAAGATGTAGTTATGGAAGAAGGCGCGGGTAAATATGTAGATCGGAGCGAGGAACACTAAGAATGAACCCGTTTCGGTTTTTACTAGAAAAGTCTTGGCAGCAGCAAACAGTTTCAGGAATACCTGAAGGGGGAGAATTTACTACTTCTCCTTATAAAGTGGCATTACTATTTTTCCTAGCTGTCGTCACTGTCATGTTTGGACTTTTTATTACTGCGTATTTTGTCAGAATGGAATTGGATGATTGGCGGCCAATGCCTGAGTCCCCATTACTGTGGCTAAATACTGCATTGTTATTCTTAAGCAGTATTACATTGCAGTGGACTCAAAATGTATTAAAGAAAGAGCACTTCAAAAAATTAAAAATCGGCTTGGTCTTAGGCGCCTTGCTTACTGTTGGATTTGTATATGGCCAAGTTACAGTTTGGGGTCAGATGCAAGGAGAAGGATATTTTCTTTATAATAATCCGGCCAATGCTTTTTTCTATGTTCTCACGGGAATTCATGCCATCCATGTATTGGGAGGTCTATTTGTTTGGACCAAAACAATTATAAAGTATTGGTCCGGTGCAGAATTAGAAGATCTAAAGCTAAGTACTGAGTTGTGTGCCTTGTACTGGCATTTCCTGCTTTTAGTCTGGCTAGTTTTATTTGCATTAATCTCATACACCTGAGACTTACTAAACCTAATTTGGAAACTAGGAAAGACATATGACAGAACATGCTTTAAACAATAAAAGCCACGTACAAAATATCATCGATGACTGGAGCGCCGATAAGCAAGCTTACTCTGTGCCATGGGGTAAGTTGATGATGTGGTTATTCCTAGTTAGTGACACGTTTATTTTCAGTGTTTTCTTGGTTGGATATATGTCCGTCAGAATGGCGGCAACCGAGCCTTGGCCTTATCCTAGTGAGGTATTTGCCTTGGAGCTTTTTGGCCAAAATGTTCCTCTGATCCTGATCGCGATCATGACATTTATTCTGATCACAAGTAGTGGAACAATGGCATTGGCTGTCAGATATTCGCATTATAGAGATAAGAAAAAGATTGCCATGTTTATGTTAATCACGGCTCTTTTTGGTGCCAGCTTTGTTGGAATGCAGGCTTTTGAGTGGACTAAGCTCATCTCTGAAGGTGTGCGACCATGGGAAAATCCTTTTGGTGCACATCAGTTTGGTTCAGTCTTTTTTATGGTAACGGGCTTCCATGGTCTGCATGTATCGATAGGTGTAATTTATCTTTTAATCGTTGCTTTTAAAGTCAACAAAGGTGATTACGACAAAAAAAACAACTATGACATTGTCGAAATTACAGGCCTTTACTGGCATTTTGTTGATTTAGTTTGGGTATTTATTTTTGCGTTTTTCTATTTATGGTAAATGGTCAAGATTAGAGATTAGAGAGTAGAGAGTTATGAGCGAAAGTATTGTTAAAAATAATGAAATTGAAGGCGGCGCCGCGGCTCATGCAGATGATCAGCAGCATCCTATTGGCGTTTATTTAAAAGTATGGATACTTCTTTTTGTGTTGAGCGCATTTTCATACATGGTAGATTATTTTGATTTTCAGGGCATGTTGCGCTGGGCTCTGATTCTAGTTTTCATGTTTCTAAAAGCAGGATTTATTATTGCTATTTTCATGCATGTGATGTGGGAGCGCATGACCCTAATTACAACTATACTTGGCCCGCCTACGGTTATACTACTGCTTATTGGCATGATGGCTTCAGAGGGTAATTACGTATTTGGCACTCGCGTGGATTATTTAGGCCAGCCTGCAGCAGCAGAGCGAATTCATGTTGCCGATGTGCACCTTGAGGAAGAAGCGGAACACTAAAAAGCTTTAAACAAACTTTGTTTAAAGCTCTCGATTTAAAAGTAATATCTTTTGCCGCCGGACATTCTGGCGATGCAGCCTTTTCTATGAAAGCGAACAGGTTTCCTTTTTATTTTGCCCTCCTGCTAATCTTGGTTACAGGGTTCGCGGCTCTACCTATTGAATCGCATGCCCATGGCAGCATTACTGCAGATGGCGATCTTTGTGTTATTCAGATTGGTTTCTATAGAGCTCATTTTAAAATATTTCAACCAGATACTAGTCAAGCAGAAGAGTTTTGCGAGGATATTCCAGATTTTGGGGAGTCAATTTTTGTTATGGAATATTTGCATCAAGGCTTAGGCGCTGTGCCTATTGATTTTAGAATTATCAAAAATGTTACAGGGCTCGGATTATTTGCAGGTTTAGATGATGTAGAAGCTATAAGCGATATCGAAGCGGCAACTGTTTTTTATCAAGAGCCGGTTATCGAGTCAGAAGTTTTCACTGTAATTCATGAGTTTCAGGATAGCGGAGATTATATAGGGATAGTTAGCGCCAGGCATCCGGAGACAGACCAATTATATACCGCAGTGTTTCCTTTTAAAGTTGGATACACTCGTTTTGGATTATTACCCTTATTTATTTTACTTGGTATTTTGACTCAAGCCGCCTATTGGGCATCAACTGGCGGTTATACAAAATGGCGAGATCGAAATAAAAAAATAGACGAAGTAGAGAAGCTTACAATATGAAAAAGTTCAAGAGTTTGCTATCCCAACTTGCAGCCATATTATTTTTAGTTTTAGCAGCAAGCGATCTTGCTGCACAGGAAGTTTGGGAGTCAATCAGTGGCTCTTATATAGTCAGTTACAGCAGCAAGGTAACGCCGATTCCAATTAATCAAATCCATCAATGGGTTTTACACATAGAAACTGCAGACGGCGAGCCAGTGAGTGACGCTAAGCTGGACATACAGGGAGGCATGCCTTTGCATGACCATGGCTTACCAACAAACCCGGTTGCAACTGAATACCTAGGAGAGGGGAACTATTTAATAGAAGGTATACGATTCCATATGATGGGAGATTGGGAGATCACGCTTGAAATTTCTCAAGGAAATATTACTGAAACAGCACTTATACATCTAAGGATATGATGGTATCAACTGATAACTCGGGTCGAAAAAGGGTTGGATTATTAGTTTTATTTGCCTTTATAGCATTAATTATTCTCCTTAAGTGGTGGTCTGATAATAGACAAGCTGCGCCGTGGACTGCACAAGAGTTAGTAATACTAGAATCACTTTGGCTTAAAAGCCTTCCCCCGTTAGCTGAAGATCCAAGCAATCTAGTTGCCGATTCTCTCCAGGCAGCAAAGCTTGGGCAACAAATTTTTTTTGATACGCGTTTTAGCGCCAATGGTCAGATAAGCTGCGCGAGCTGTCACCAACCTCAAAAGTATTTTACTGACGGCTTGAATAAGGCCTTAGCTATAGGCCAAACAGCACGGCATACACCAAGCATTGTAGGTACTGCATATAGCCCCTGGCTTTATTGGGACGGTCGCAAAGACAGTCAATGGGCGCAAGCCTTATCTCCGATGGAAGACCCGGCCGAGCATGGCGGCAACCGAATGCTGTATGCAAGGGTGATAAGCTCGGATGAGAGCTACCGCAAAGAGTATGAAGATATATTTGGCGATATTCCGGACTTTTCTGACATGAGCCTTTTTCCCATAAACGCGGGACCTGTGTCGAACGCTGAATGGCATTTAGCCTGGCAGATGATGAGTGAAACCAGCCAAGATCTGGTCAATCAGGTTTTCACTAATATTGGAAAACTTTTAGCAGCATACGAAAGAAGGTTAATGCCGGGCGAATCTCGGTTTGATGCTTATGTAGAAAGTTTATTGCGAGGCGATGCAGCTACTGGCCAGTCTTTACTTAGCAATGATGAAATAAATGGCTTGCGATTGTTTATTGGAGAAGCCCGTTGCACCGAATGTCATAATGGCCCTCTGTTCACCAATAATGAATTTCACAATACCGGCTTGCTGCCCAGCCCCGGAGAACTCCCTGACCAGGGGCGCAGTAGAGTAGTGCAACAGTTATTGGAGGACCCATTTAACTGCCTTGGGCCATACAGTGATGCGAGCAGTGATCGTTGCACTGAATTAAATTATATGAGGACAGAAATGATTGAACTTATAGGAGCAATGCGGACCCCTACTTTAAGAAATATAAGTAATACTGCGCCCTATATGCATAAGGGGCAAATAGATAATCTTGCAGAAGTCCTTGAACATTATAACCGGGCTGAACTTGCATTAATTGGCCATAATGAAGCAGAGCCTTTAGGCTTGAGCAGCACACAATTACAACAAATTGAATTATTTCTTAAGACCTTAGAAGCGCCTTTAGCAGAAAGCCAGGAATGGGGGCAGCCTTTTTAATTCACTTAGAAGTACAGCAGTCGATATAAAGCGCTCTTAATAAAGCTAAATAGTTAGCTTTCTATAGTCATAGAATTGTGATGCATTATAAAGATTGGCTTGATAGGTACAGGTAAGCTTTTAAAACTTACCTTTATATTGATGAAAGCTTAAAAGAGTTTAATAAATGGTTTACTGAAGAATGCGTATTCTGCATAATCTGTTCGCGCTTCCAGTCTGAGCTAATAATTGATCAGGACCCTATTAACAGGTAATTTAACAATCTCCATCTGTTTTTACCGCTCTCAGCTATTTGAATTTAACATTGAAGAATTTAAAGTATGAAAAATCATAAACCAACTTACTATTTAACCTTGTTTGCTAGCTTGTTGGCAGTTGTTGTTGTGGTTTTCGGCGCTTTTACCCGGCTGTCAGATGCCGGCCTGGGTTGTCCTGATTGGCCCGGTTGTTATGGCTTCATTTGGATGCCAGAAACGCCAGATGAAATTATTCAGGCCGAAGAGCTATACCCACATGCTCCCTTTGAGTCTGACAAAGCCTGGCCTGAAATGGTTCATCGCTATTTTGCCAGCACGCTTGGCTTCGTTATTATTCTAATTAATATCTTTAATTGGAAGCATCGGCATCGTCCGGACCAGCCTTTTAAATTACCTATTTTCCTGCTCATACTGGTTATATTGCAGGGCCTCTTTGGAATGTGGACAGTGACGCTTAATCTTTGGCCGCAAGTGGTAACGGCACACTTAATTGGAGGCTTTACGACGCTGAGTTTGCTTTGGCTGCTAAGTTTACGGCTTAATAACCGGCCCTGGCCACAACCTTCAATCCCCATTTATCGCTGGGCTGGGTTAAGGCCTCTGGCGATGGCAGCCATGACCCTGCTGATTATCCAGATTATTCTAGGAGGCTGGCTAAGCTCTAATTATGCGGCTCTTGCTTGTCCGGATTTTCCAACTTGCCAGAACCAATTGGTGCCGGACATGGATTTTGCCAGTGGATTTAATGTCTTTCAGGATATTGGTCCTAATTATTTGGGAGGGCAAATGGACGGAGAAGGACGCGTAGCTATCCATTTCATGCACCGGATTGGAGCCTTAGTTGTCACTTTTTTTATGTTATTTGTAATCTTACAGCTCTATAGAAATCATGGGAATACTCCCTTGCAAGGCCTCACGCATGTGATTCTTGCCTTGCTAGTAATCCAGGTAGGCCTTGGTATCAGCAACATTATTTGGTCTTTGCCTTTATGGATAGCAGTTGCTCATAATGCTGGTGGAGCATTTTTATTGATTAGCATGGTGACCTTGAATTACCACTTGCGTAAAAGTACGACAACAATGATCTGATAATGACTGATCTAAGTATCAAAAATAACAGCCGTAATAGCGTGGATAAAAAAGCATCCTGGCGTGATTACTATGAAATGTGTAAACCGCGGGTTGTTATGATGATGATCCTGACTTCCCTGGTTGGTATGTTTCTGGCTGTTCCAGGGACGATTCCGCTTTCCGTCCTGATCTGGGGCAATCTTGGCATAGCCTTGGTTGCTAGTGCCGGTGCTGTAATTAACCACCTGATAGATCATCGAATTGACACTATCATGCAACGCACACTGAAACGCCCCATACCTCAAGGCAAAGTTACCCCAATGCAAGCATTAATATTTGCCATGGGGATTTGCTTGCTAGGCATGCTTATACTTATATTTTTAGTTAACCCTCTTTGTGGCTGGCTAACGCTTGCCTCATTTGTAGGCTATGCAATTGTCTACACTGGCTATTTAAAAAGAGCCACACCCCAAAATATAGTTATTGGCGGGTTGTCAGGCGCCATGCCGCCTTTATTGGGCTGGACGGCTGTTACCGGGACAGTAGACCCCGGCGGGCTTTTACTGGTGTTGATTATTTTTGCCTGGACTCCTCCACATTTCTGGCCATTAGCTATACATCGCAAGAAGGACTATGCCAAAACAGATATTCCCATGTTGCCGGTTACGCATGGAGATGCCCTGACTAAACTTCATTCCTTGTTGTATACCATTATCATGTTAATAGTCAGCCTCTTGCCTTATCTCACAGGAATGAGTGGCATAATATATCTGACAGCAGCATTAATTCTGGGGGGCGGGTTCCTTTATCGATCGGTTGAACTAATGCTTGGATCAAACCCTGCTTCTGCGATGAAAACGTTTCGGTACTCTATTTTCTATTTAATTGCTTTGTTTATAGCCTTATTGCTAGACCATTATATTTAATATGAACAAAAATATTACTAAAGCTTTTATTGCTGGCATTGTTTTTATAGTGCTTTTATTGGGCTTAAGCCTCAATTTGATTTTATTGCCAGCGGGAATGACCAATGAAGAGCTCTCCGCAAATGGTCTTTATGTTTATGATGAACCAAGGTCAATTAACGAGTTTTCGTTAATTGATCACAATGGCAATTCGGTTGATTCAGCACTCTTACTAGACAAATGGACCTTAATATTTTTTGGGTATACCTATTGCCCCGATATTTGTCCATTAACCATGGCAACGCTGAATCAGTTTAGTGGTTTACTCGAGGCAAATGGAGCTTATGGGGAGTATGCTGAGGACACCCAAGTCTTAATGGTAAGCGTTGATCCGCAGCGGGACAGCATAGAAAAGCTACGTGATTATGTTGGTTTTTTTAATGATGGTTATTTGGGCTTAACCGGCGAATATATCGAAATTTTTAAATTTGCCTCCCAGCTTAATATTGCTTTTGCCTATACCCCGGGAGAAGACGATGAGTATCTGGTAAGCCATAGTGGTATAATTGCTCTGATTAATCCGAATGGTCTTTTTCACGGCTTCTTCAAAGTGCCACATAACCCGGAACTTATGGCAACCAATTACGCTGTGGTTAGATCTTCCTGGAAATAACGAAACTTTTAAAGGCCGAGATTTGACCAAACGGCAAATTCATTTCCAGATGGTTCAGAAAACTAAAAACGCCTGCCTCCAGGGAAAGAAAATATTTCCTTAGTTATCGAGCCCCCCGCATCCATGACTTTTGCCAGAGTATTTTCCAGATTGTTGCTGTAAAAAATAATTAAAGCTGAGCCATTTGCTGCGGTAGCAGCAAGGTCAGCTTTATAGAAGCCTCCATCAAGGCCCTCATTACAAAAAGCCGTATAGTCTGGGCCAAAATCTTCAAATTTCCAGCCAAAAGCATCTGAAAAAAATTGTTTTGCTTCAGTTAAATTAGCTGAAGCAAATTCAACATAGTTTATTTTTTCATGTTCATTCATCTTGGCGTCTAATCTCTTCTGAGCTAGGTATTTGTTTCTTTCTCAATCGCATAAATAGCATCATCTATAGATTCAATTTTTGATTCAAAAATAGCCCGTGCATCATATAAGCCACGGTTATAATAATATGAACCAAGTTCTTTGCTAAAAAAGTCTAAAAGAAACTCTACATCAAATTGCCCTATTTCTTGTTTCAGTTCTTCTATAAAGTAATCTTTAACTTTATGGACCAATGCTTCTTTTTCTTCATTAGAGAATTTAATTTCAGACATTGTTAAGGCCTATATGCAAGTAAGATAAAGTTTTTAAATTGTTGCGTGTAGACAAAAAGATTCAAGCAATACCAATGAATAAGAGGCCGGTTATGCTGAAAATTATTAGCCCTTCAGCTAGCCCAAACCTTTTGGGCTTCTAGCGCCAGCCAAAATAATAGCGGCAAAAATAAATCATCCTTTATGCTCAAGCATCCTTGCTTTGGCATAAACTATTAGCTGAAAACCACCTGAATTGTGGTGTTTTCAAGCAGGCCTTCTTCACCAAATTCAACGCCTAAAGAAGAGCGTTTCACTCCGCCAAAGGGAGCATTAGGCTGAATGGCACCATGCTTGTTTATCCATACTGAACCGCATTCCATTCTAGAGGCAATCTCTTTAGCTTTGACAATGTCATTTGACCAAACCGAGCCACCAAGTCCATTATCAGAACTATTGGCTGCAGCAATTGCGTCCTCAATATCAGTATAACGAATAACAGGAAGGGCTGGACCAAATTGCTCTTCGACAATTAAGGGTGCATCTGCAGGAAGATCAGAAATAATTGTAATTGGGAAGAACAGACCTTCACCGGGCTTTCCTCCCAACCAGACTTTGCCATGTTTAGCCGCATCTGCGACCAGGCTGGCGACCTTATCAAATTGCATTTGGTTGTTGATTGGTCCGAGGATATTGTTTTCATCCAATCCGTTGCCCATAGGAATATTCTTGGCGCAGTTCACGAGCTCTTCGCAGACCTGATCATGAATACTGTCATGAACATAGAGGCGTTTCATGCAAGCACAAGTTTGTCCGATATTAATAAAGGCGCCCCAAAACAAGCCTTCAGCAATTGCTTTGGGATCACAGTCAGGCAAGACGATCCCGGCATCATTCCCACCCATCTCCAGAGTTAAACGCTTCATAGTGTTAGCAGCAGTTTGCATGATTTTTTCACCGGTTCCACAGGAGCCCGTAAAGACTATTTTCTGAATATCCGGATGTGCAGCCATAGCAGCACCAATATTAGCCAGTTTGTCATCTGAGCTGACAACATTCAGTACGCCTGGGGGTAAAATTTCGTTCATTGCTTTTACAGCCTGCAAGGTCGAAAGTGAGGTGTATGGAGAGGGCTTAATGACGACAGTGTTGCCTGCACGAAGCGCTGGAACAATGTGCCAGATGGCTATCATTACTGGCCAATTCCAGGGTGTGATTGAACCAACAACACCGATAGGTTTACGATGCAATTCGATATGGGCCTCATCATCATCTTGCAGAACTTTTACAGGCATCGATAACCCTGCGGTATAACCTGTCCAGGCCTGCGCAGCGCCCAATTCAAAACGAGAACCCAAACCGCCCAGAGGCTTGCCTTGTTCAAGGGTTAAAGTATGAGCAATATTCTCCGCTTCTTCTTCAAGCTTGCCAGCAAGTGCAGCACAAGCAGCCTGACGCTCGGCATCTGGCATTGATGACCAGGCTGGGAAAGCCTTTTTAGCAGCAGCAACAGCAGCATCAAGATCCTCGGTACTAGCATTTGGACACAAGGCAACAAGCTCTCCAGTTGCAGGATTGAAAACTTCAAATGTTTCTTTGATGGGGACCTGCTGGCCGCCAATAGTCATACTAAATTCTGGCATTTATAACCTCTCTTATAAGCTTTTTTATCATTAGAAAATTTAACTTGAGCCTATATTACACAATCAAATCCATAAAGGCATGCTCAATACTTTAGTTTTGCTGACATAGAAGTTAAGCTATGTAATGCGTAAAAGTTAAACATAAATCAGCATTAAGAAAAAATAAACTCCCGCAGACAGGAAAAGAATGAGCCTCTATCATTTACAAAAGTTTCTTTATGAGCTCAATCGAGATGATTCAGTAAAAGAAAAGTTCCACAAGGATATTGAAGGCCTTATCAGCCAGTTCGATTTAAATACAGAAGAAAGCAATGCTTTACGAGAAGGCGATATAGGGCTTCTATATGTGCTCGGTGTCAATGGCCAGATATTGATGCATTTTGCTGCCCTGCTGGGTATCGAATGGTTTGATTATTTGGAGATGATGCGTGAAGGAATAAAAAAATATGGTCCGGTACGGGCGGGAGTGTATGCCATGACAGGCGGTGGCGAAAGCTTCACAGAAGAAGGAAAAGGACAATGAGCCTAGTATATGCGGGAGTCTTGAGCCATGCGCCAGGGATTACCGGCCGGGCTGACCTGGTTAAAAATACTGAAAAGCGAGATGAGTTTTACGCGGCATTGGATAGACAAAGACAAGACATTGAAGACTCAGGCGCAGAAGCTTTAATAGTCATAGCGGCGGAGCATTTTGCGAATTTCTTTATGAATAATATGCCGGCTTATTGTATTGGTATAGGGAATCGTTATGAAGGCCCTATCGAAGATCCCGGATGGCTTAAAATTGAAAAAACTGATGTCCCAGGAGCGCCAGATCTGGCGACCAGATTAACAAAGGAAGTGATGCATACTGTCGATACTGCATACGCTGAGGAATGGAAATTTGACCATGGCATTATGGTGCCCCTGAACTTTCTAACGCCTCGATACGACATGCCAATTATCCCCGTTAACATCAATTGTCAGGGGCCTCCCCTTACGCCTTTGAACAGAACCTGGGAGTTTGGTGCAGCGCTGCGAAGAGCCTGTGATTCAGTGCCTGAAAAAATTGCTTTGGTAGGGACTGGAGGAATATCTCATTGGCCGGCAACACCAGACTCAGGAAAAATTAATGAGCCTTGGGACAGAGAGTTTCTTGATCGATTAATGCGCAATGATAAAGAAGCATTACTTAGCTATAAAGATGAACAAACATACGAAGAAGCCGGGCAAGGCGGATTTGAAATCAGGACCTATATTGCAGCAGCCGCTGCGGCTAAAGGGCAGGGTGAATTGCAGTTTTATACAGCAGAACTACCCATTTTTGCAGTTGGTTGCACCGTCGCTAAATTCTCCATCACGGTTTAGTAAAGCAGCAGCAACAGGGCATAACAGCTTCTGGGTTAGGTAGTTGGAGAATTAATTGATACTATCTTTTCTAAGTTTAATTTTTTGTGCAAGACCCGATTCAAGGTTAACGCCGACAAACAGCACGGATCGTTAACTTTCAAAATAAAATAAAAAAGCCCGGGGAGTATTTAATGGCAACTATTGTAAATCCAAGTGCAAGTTTTGCGGCTGATATTATTGATAACGGCAAAGCGTCGGGTCAGCAGTTTTTAGTCATTGGCCTATGCATGTTTTTGAATATGCTTGATGGTTTTGACATTACTGCTATGTCAATTGTTAATACTGCCGTTGGCGCTGAATTAGATCTAACGCCAGACAGGCTGGGGCTTATCTCAAGTGCCGCTTTATTCGGCATGGCTTGTGGCGCAATGTTTCTGGCCCCCATTTCTGATATTGTCGGCCGGCGAACTGTAATAATTTGCAGCGTGTTTATGGTGAGCGGCTCAATTATGCTTACCGCTAATGCGAACTCATTAACCGCATTTATAATTTTAAGAATAATAAGCGGTCTCGGTGCAGGTGCAATGTTAGCTAGTCAGGCCGCATTAGCTATCGAATACAGCCCGGAAAAATATAAAGCATTGTCAGTTGCGCTGGTCACTTCTGGATATCCACTTGGCGCAATGATGACAGCCGTTATAGGCGGCTTTATCATGCCTGAATATGGATGGCGAGGGATGTTCTGGTTTGGTGGCGGCTTAACCTTGTTGATGGGTCTGGTGACATGGATATTTCTTCCTGAATCATTGCAATTTTTGATTGATCGTCGTCCGAAAGGTGCGCTTGATAAAATCAATCGTACACTGCAAAAACTAGGTAAAAACGAGATTGCCCAGTTACCAGATATTGGCAATTCACAGGATAAAAACAATTCAGCCAATGCAATAGATAACTTTCAGGATTTGTTCAGAAATGACTATTGGAAACCAACACTTACCATCTGGGCCAGCTTTTTACTTTGCTTTAGTACCATGTACTTTCTAATGACATGGATTCCAGCTCTAATGGAATATTCCGGATTTACAGCAGCAACCGGTCGGACAGCCTTTTTTCTATTCAATCTGGGTGGGGTAATCGGGATTTGGCTGCTGGGAGCAATTTCAACCAAAGCCAAGCTCTCCAATATCGTAAGCTCCTTTTTGCTTTTGTCGGCTGTTTTGCTGATTGTGTTTGCCGCATCGCCGAATCAACGCACCTTGCTGCTGTCCTTGGTGCTTTTTATTGGCATTTTGTTTCAAGGCGGCTTTACAGGGTTATATGCAGTTGCCGCAAAAGTTTATCCAGCCTCTTTTAGAAGTACCGGAGTTGGCTGGGCAATAGGACTAGGTCGAGCAGGAGCGGTTATTGGCCCAGGCGCGGCAGGATTCCTCATAGCTGCCGGCTTTGATATGTCTGCCAATTTTTATATATTTTCTGTACCAGTAATTCTTGGTGGAATAATTGCTTATCGCTTGCATATTCGTTAGTAGAAGTAAGTAAAAAAATAAAATAGTTGGAGTTAAGGAGTTTCAAATGACTGATACCTTAAATGGTCATAAAAGATATTTTGTGGAAAATACCTGGTATGCCGCTGCCTGGGAAACTGAGCTTGATGACAATGATGGCCGTATGGCGAGAACGATTTGTGAAACCCCCCTGGTGCTTTATAAAACTGAAAATCAAGGTTATGTGGCATTAGATGACAGATGCTGTCATCGCGCAGCACCACTTTCTATTGGGCGCGTTGAAGGCAACTGCATTCGGTGCATGTACCATGGCTTGTTGTATGACCCAAGCGGGAAAGTAACTGAAATTCCTGGCCAATCAAATATTCCGTCCTCCATGAAAGTTAGATCTTATCCTTTGTGCTCTAAAGGCGGCATGTTATGGATTTGGATGGGCGATCCGGAATTGGCCAATGAAGATGACATTTATCATTTTGAACCTCTAAGCCAGCCAGATAAGTGGAGAGGTTTCGATAAAGGCGACTACCTGCATTATGACGCCAACTGGTTACTAATAGTTGATAACCTTAGCGACTTTTCACATGTGGCTTTTGTGCATACCAATACCTTAGGTGGCTCAGAAGACTATGCTTACAACACGATTCCGGAAAACATAGAAAAGATGGATAACGGGTTTTCTATGGAGCGCTGGGATAAAGGTAGTAAAGCGGCGCCTTTTCATGCGAAAGTTATCCCTCAGGATGAATTAGATAATCCACTGGATCGTTGCAACATAACGTCCATGTACATTCCGGGTATTTTTTTGATGGAAACCATTTTTGCTCCTGCCGGTTGGGATGCAGAAAAAAATGATCGCAGTCTTTGCCGAGAATATCGCAATTGCCAATTCATGACGCCAGAGACCCGTAATAAAACCCACTTCTTTTGGGACTACTTGCATGGTTTTGATCTAGATAATCCAGATATTTCAAAATCGCTTAAGGCATCTTTGCGTGAGGGCTTTATGGAAGACAAATTATTTATTGAAGAGCAACAAAAACTTTTGGAGGAAAGCCCGGATTTTGTGCCTCGCTTTATTGAAGCCGATGAAGCTTTCGCGCATTTTCGCCGAATCTGGGATCACCGATTAAGAGCAGAGAACGAAGCCAATCCCTTGGTTCAAAAAGAAAATAAAAAACGTATTTTGTAAGCAGTATTCCAATATTAATTTATATTAAGGCTGGAAAGAGCTCTAATAATAAATCACATTCTATTGGTGAAAGCTAAATTTCTATATATGGTTATTGCGGTTAGATTGTAATAAAGGTTAGGAATAATCCTGATAAGAAAGTCAGCGCAAGGCAGATTGTATAGACAGGGAAAAGCATGAGCATTTTTATAGATGTCATAAGCATTCCTTGGTGGTATACCCTACCAAGTGCAACGTAAATATAAATAGCTGCGTAAAGCCAGATTCCGGTTAGCAAAAGCCCAATGTTATCTTCAAACTCAGGAAAAGGTTCGGTCACTCTAACAATTAAAACAGTTAATATTGCTAGAGCAAATACAAAAGAGTGGGTGTGGAAGAGGAACATTAAGTGCTCCACATATTTTCTTTTTTTGAAGATATAAAGCCCTTTCATAAATACAGCAAGCAAGGGAACACAAAAAAACATCATAATAGGAAGATTATCCAGGAATGATTCTATCAAGCTAACGCCATTATCAGAGAAGGCAGTTTGGCAGGAGTTTAATGCCCTCGCGCCAATGCGTTCACCTAGGAAATCTTTCCATGGGATATCGATACAATCTACCTCAGTTAATTCTATTGGAGGCACAAACTCAGTGCTTTCAACAAGGTTCGGTGGTGGGCTGATCAGAGAGCTGATATCGATTGCTTCCTGATCTTCTGGAATAGTTGCTACCAGAAAAAAAAGAATGCTCAAGATTAAATACAGCCTGAAAGGAGGAAGATAACGAACCCTTCTTCCGGCGATATATTCATTGGTGAGTTCGCCCGGTTTGAAAAGTAAAGGGAATATGCTTCGCCAAACTTTTGAGTCAAAGTTGTAAATTACATCTCAGTTTCGCTGATGAAGTGCCAGACAGTAGATATTTTTACATCCATAGACTGCCCACAAGCTGAGCAATACTTTGCTTGACTTTCTTGACCACAGTTAAGGCAAGTCTTTAATTTCATCGAAAAGTGTAGCTAATTTGATCCGCTTTCTTTGAAAAGTGCTTGTATTTTTATAGCCAGCCCAAGCAAGTTTCGGTCACTTCCTCTTGGCCCTGCTAACTCAAGGCCAACAGGTAAACCATTTGAAGTCGCACCAGATGGTAACGTTATCGCTGGCAGGCCCAAGAGGCTTGCAGGATTGGTGTTGTTCTTAACCGTTGCAAAGGTTGATACACTTTCCCCATTAAGATTCAGCATATCTGATTCTTCATTTATAGATCGCGCTGTCACTGGAATAGTTGGGTAGGCCAGCGCGATGATTCCATTTTCAGCATAAAACTCAGTAACTTCTACAATTAGTTCATCACGGAGTGCAATGGCTTGAGTGTAATCTTGAAGAGAAAAAGGTTCGGAGATTATTAACTCCAGTGTTGCCAGTACATCGGGGCTGGCAATTTGGGATACAAGCTCTTCCAGGCTTAACTGCGGATAAAATTTTTGAAGGTAAGACCTAAGATCACCAAGCGCCTCATAGATGACGATGGTATCACTGGTGGAATTGGTGCGTTCAACATAGGAAGAGATATCTAACTCTACTATTTCAACACCGCTTGAACGAAGCTTTTCAAGATAAGCATTAATAGACTCAAGAACTGCAGGCTCTATATTTTCGTAAAAATACCCTCTGGAGATTCCTAGACGAAGCGGTGAGCTTGCAGTGTTTGGCGGTAGCGACTCTCCAGTCACAATCGCATCAATGTCAGCAAGTAAGTTGGCATTTTGGGCCATCAAACCTATAGTGTCGTGAGTATGCGATAAGGGTGTTACTTCTTCAGAAGGATAGCGTCCGGGAGAAGGACGAAAACCAACAATACCATTAAAAGCCGCAGGGATTCGGCATGAACCACCAGTGTCAGTACATAAGCCCCAATCAACAAGGCCACTGGCTATGGCAACTGCCGTACCGCCACTGCTGCCACCAGCAAAGCGGCTGGGGTCATAAAAGTTTCTCACTGGACCAAAAGCGGCATTATTACTGGTTATGCCAAAAGCTAACTCATGCATATTAGTTTTAGCTAACGGGATGGCTCCGGCATCTATCAGACGCTGAACAACAACACTGTTTGCTGCAGGTATAAAACTTCTGAGTGAAGGTGTTCCAGCTGTATTTGCAATACCGCTAATATGAATGTTGTCCTTAACGACAAAATACGGGCTGTTGGTTTCAAAGCTGTTCCCGCGAGCTTCCTGAGGAAACAGGTCCTGTGGGATTTCACTAATAATTGCATTGTATTCAACTAGGGAGCTTAAATCGGTAGGCATTTGAGTATCAGGTTCCTCGCTACAACTGGCTATAAATAATAGGCTGGCAATTGGTAGGGCTTTGTTAAGCATAGAATGAGCCTTTTGTGGTTTTATTTCTGGGCTCCCACTTTAATACTGCCAAGTGCGTAATGTCGAATGTTTCTTTGTAAAATACTAAGATCAGGGCACAAGCGTTCTGGCAATTCTAAAACCCACATCATCTCTGCTTTCATTACTGTAGTCCCGATAAGACAATCGCAATTCAGTTACTGATCCGTGAGCCCAGCTGGACCCTCTGACAACATGATAGGTTCCTGAATCAGGTCCATAAGGATTTACTTCAATATTATTGCCAAGTTGTATGGCTGTTCCATAATAATCATGGACCCATTCTGCAACGTTGCCCCCCATGTCATAAAAGCCATTAGCATTAGGGGAAAATGAAGCTACAGGCGCTGATGCAACAAAGCTATCGTTGTAATTAACAAGCACCCTGCCAAGGATTGAGGCAGCACTTAAATCGGCATAGTTGCCATGGTTTGAAGGAGGAGGTAATTCTGCTCCCCAGGGAAATTTCAATAAGCTGGAAGGGTCATTGCTCTCTACACGGGCAGCCCAGGCCCATTCTGCTTCTGTAGGTAAGCGGTAACCAGAGCTGTTAAGGTCAAACCCAACTACCCTGCCGTTTTGTACCTCATAAAAAAGAGGCAGGTTCTCTTGCTGGCTAAGCCAATTACAATAAAGAGCGGCCTGTTCCCAGGTAATTTTTACCACTGGCTGATTATTATTGCTCAAGGAAATTCTATCTATCACGCCAGAAGAATGTTCTGGATCAAAGCGTTTAAACTGTTCATTGGTAACTTCAGTCAATGACAGATAATAGGGTTTTGTTAATCTAATTGATCGAAGAGATTCATTAGCTTGCCGTCCTGCTTCACGTCGTGATGCGCCCATGACAAAATCACCGGGATACAATAGTTTTAATTCCTGCCCATTAGAGCTGGTTATCATTGGCCTGATATTATTAATGCGTTCTTGTTCTAGCGTTATCAGCGAAACATTCAGTTGTTGTTCCAGCCCGGGACGAGAAACAAATTCCTGCGTAAAAGGTACATATCCCTCAGCTCGAATTTCGATTAACTGAGAAGCGGCAAGTAGCTCAATAGTCTGATTGGCAGGGCCGCGAGGCTCCCCGTTAATAAAAAGTTGCGCATCGGGCGGATTAGCCAAAATAGCGACGGAACTCAAAATCGGCTCAAGAGTGACATCTAATGCAATTTCCTCATCGGGACGAGTCTGGATGTTACGTCTAAGCTCTTCATAGCCATTTAAAAAGAAAGTGAGCTGGTAATTTTGGCCAGGAGGTATTGTGAGCTCCAATGGTGTTTGGCCTTGATAGGCTCCATTTAAAGTGACACCAGCATTGCTAGGGGTTGATTGTAAAAGTACCAGACCATCTGCTGGTTCCAACTCAATTATTGGCAAATTTTGGTCAGCTCTTGCAACAACAGTTAAGTTCTCCGTCCAGGCTTTGTGAGCAGGCAGTTTAACCAGTACTTCATGCTCGCCTTCTAATATTTCAGCGCTAAGGGGGGTAAGACCGATCTCTTCGCCATCGACAGTCACTGTTGCTCCGACTGGAGAGCTAGAAAAATTTATGTTTGCCCAGGCAGGTAGCAGGTCAACGTTAAGACTCTGTTGCTGTTGACGCCCTTCTATTTCAATTAATTGCTGAATTGGCTCATAACGCTGTTTGCTCACAAGTACTTCATGTTCACCAGCGGCTAATTCGATATTGCTTAGTGGAGTTAGCCCGATTTCTTCGCCATCAATAAAGACAGTTGCCGCTTCAGTATTGCTACTTAAATTTAAAAAACCTGGTAAAGGTAATAATTGGATTTGGAAAGTTTGTGCCTGGGCATCGCCGACAGTGATCGTAGTGTCAACCTCATAGTAGCCTGGCGCACTGACTGATATTGCATGTTCGCCTTTTAATACCAGATAACGAGGGCCAATTTTTATAGCAGTTGGTGATTGCATCTCAACAATGCTGCCAATAGGTTGAGCATCAATAAAAACAGATTTAGCAGATAGTACAAACCAGGCAGTCATGCCGAAAAATAAAAGTACGCAGGAGATTGCAACTTTAACAGGGCTGGGGCGAAATGAAAATTTATCCACACTGCTATCGTGAGGCGTAAAATCAATGGGCGTAATGATTTCATCCTGTTGATGTTCGTGCTGGAAATTCTTATCTTGGTTCATTTTTCTATGCTAATGGTTTAACTCAGTTATATTTTGCATCTATACTGGTTCACTACAAATAACCGTGATACTTGGCTCAGCGCCTGAAAAGGGCACGGTGAACTCAACTCTAACGTCACGATAACCGGATCGAACTCCAACTGCAGTATAGCTGCCTGGGTTGAGATTTAGGGTTTGGGTTTGGAATGCTCCCAAATCGTTCACTCGAAATATAGTCACATTAGTAAGGCCATCCGAAACCATAGTGACAGGAACAGGGATCCTTGCCTTATCCAAAAAACTTCGTAAGGTTAGCAGCTGCTGATATAGCCGAGTATTTTGCTGAGCTAAAGGCAGAGCCTGATTGTAGACAGTAATGCTTTGCTGATAGACAGCGTCATCTGCCAAACGCAAAGGCGCATTAATGATATTGTTCAAAAAATTATCCAGATTATTTCGTCTTTGTGCGTTTTCCAAACCGTTAGTGGCAGCGACAACATTAGCATCGATAGCTATAGCATTGTTATAAGCCTGGATTGCTTCTTGCCAACGTTCTGCTGCTTCATGCTCGCGTGCAGCACTCAGTTGAATATTTAAATCCCGTGACGTTATCATGGTTTCTGCCTGAGTGATGGCAGCGAGCGCATCTGCAGATTGTGGCCTTAAAATCAGGGCCTGATTAAAAGAGATTAGAGCAGATTCAGGGTTGTTGTTTTGGATGGCGCTAAAGCCTGCCGACATGTTGTTCAGGAAGTCACGTTCCAGAATGTCGATATTAACTTGAGAAATAGCCTCTGCTGCGCCAGCATGGGCAGGATCAACAGATGCCGCCTGATTATAGAAATCTAGAGCTCCTTTCAAATCATTTGCGGTACGCCTGTTATTCCCTTGTTCTATCAACATAATGACTTCGGGTAATAGACCTGCCCTTTCGAGTCCCGCGAGGGCTGTTGCAGAGTCTGGTTCAATTAATAAGGCTGTGGTGAATGCCTCTTCAGCCTCAGTAGGCAAGCCAGATTCAATTGCCGCATAACCCTTTTCAATCGAAGTATTTAATACTTGAATGCTTAAGGTATCCAATGCCTGTAGCGACAAAAGGGCGCGTTGATATATTTCTTGAGCGCCCAGAAAGTTCTGCTCACGATATGCTGTATCTCCTTCGGCGGCTATTGCCAGAGCATCAAGATAGGCATCTTCAGCCCAGCTCTCAACAGAAATGTCTTCCAGTTGTTCCTGAAGTTCAAGAATTTGCGCCAGGATTTCCTGGGCCTGTTCACGCTCACGTAAGAGCTGTGCTTCTCCAAATGGAGAAAAGGCCTCTTGGGGCCGACCTCTTTCAACTGGAATTATGACGGGCGAAATATCAGCAGCATCTGGTCTGCTAATGTAGCTTGGCAATATAAAAATGACACTAAGAACCAACACCAGCAGTAAGGTAAAGATGCCCCATAGGATCTTGGTTTGTTGTTGATGTTTTACTTTTTGTGCCTGAATATCGCCCAAGCCAAAAATCTGAGCAGGTGTCTCTTTAGGAGGGATATCAGATTCAGATTGATTGGGGTTGTTATCAGCCATGCTGAATACTACTACGGGCTAGACTTGGCGTCACATGTCTTCTGAACTGATAGGAGCGCCAATTTCATTTGCATACATATCTGCTAATATTTCACGCCATTGAGCATACTGTGTTTGGACATTGCCAGATAATGTCACAGTGCGCTCTTCCAGTTCAATTGTTTGCGGAGCAACTTCGTTACTTAATGATTGACCCAATTCAGCAAGAGCTTCGACATGCAATAGTGCTTCATCGCCTGCTCGAAAGGATTCCCTTATAAGCCATCCGCCTCCGAGTATTCCGGCATAAGTGCCTATCCCCGCTACACTGCTATTACTCTGAGTAGCCGCCAAGCCACCAACTATGGAAGCGATACCGAGTATCATATTGCGGCGAGCTTCACGTTGCAGACGATCAAGCTTCATGACTTCGTCATAACTTAAGCGACGAAATTCAGTGTAGGGATCTTCCATTTGTCGAACAAAGTTAGAGTAATAATCCTGCATGGTATCGACATAGAGATAATCCCTTTCGCGTAAGGTTTCAATACGAGAAAGCATAGGGTCATTTTGGGCTGGCAAGCGTTGGACCTGCAATATGCCGTTGCGATCAGTACTTAAATATTGATCAAATGCTTGAGGAGCAAAGCTGCGGGCAAATTGTATTTGGGAAATAGTCCTTAAGTTGAGAAGGTCTTCCCGAGACAAGTTCTGCTGTCGATAGCGCAGAATGTCGTTGGCTATGCGGTTGTATAAGCCCTGAAATGAGTCTCTAGAGCCCTGGAGCCGGTTGTCATAGCTGTAACGGCTGACTACCTCTTCATAATCTTTATCTATCCATCGGCGACCGCTGGAATCATGCACAGTGATATGCACAATCATGGTTTCACCATCGGATTGCAGAATGGTTCCTCGTACAGCCAGATCGGAGCTGCTCAGATCATCAGGAATAACTCTGACAACTCCCCAGTTACCGGTGCTTTGTAAGGTCTCAGACAAGAGATTTGCAGCATAATAGGTTTCAGCCATTCTGATATCGCCAAAGGTCAGCTCTTGCTGGTCTTCATCAATCTCATCAAAACCCGGATTAAACACGGCAACACCAATGTCCAATAATTCATCTTCTGGAATATTGCTTTGCTCAATAAGGGCTTCCGTTATGGTCGTAGATTTAACTGTTTGAGTGCTACAAGCACTTATTCCAAGAAGCGCTATGCAAATAAGTAATGAAAAGTACTGTTTGTTCATCTGCTTGCCTTTAACAAAAATATAAAATCAGTTTTAAGCCCTAATCTATGAGATCAGGATCTGCCATGGCTTCCTGAGGGATAGGTAGTCCTGTGTAAGTTCGATATTCGTTCCAAAGTCGCTCTCGCAATTCCGGGTCTGGTTCGCTCATGGCGGCTTCACGCAACTGCCTGGCGACAACATCGTCATCATTGCCGCTTGGGATATCGGCTGGCGTTGGGAAACTGGCTTGATTGCTGGTATCAAAGTCCCCTTCTCTACTTCTGCCCAGGTTTGGCATTCTTCCATTGCCGGATGAGCTTGTTGGTGCAGAAGCGATAACAATTGGATTATCGGAGTTGCCATTACCATCGCCAAGACCTCCACTGGATCCTCCTATGCCTCCAGTATTGCCTCCTCCGGCTCCACCCCCGCCAGCATTTTCAGTGGCTGCCCCCTGAGCTTGCTCTCGTTCAGTAAGAATCATGCCATCAAATACTGCGATACTTGCTTCTAAGCGATCATCTAAAACAGCCTGTCTATCTGCAGCAGTCATTGGCTTATTCCTGCCATTAGCCAATTCACCGAAAGGATCATCACCACTCCCGTCTTGGCCACCAGCAGCAATTGTGCCGCTTCCGCTAAGACCACCAAAGGGGTCCTCACCCTGTTCTCCGGCCCCTCCAGCAAGGTCTCCATCATTTGCGAGTGGATCATTGCCGCTGCCAGAGCCTGCTCTAGTTCCTTCTCCGGCACCTTGTGAAGCTGAACTTCTACTAGAACTTCCACTAATAGGTTCAGTACCTTGAGGGCCTGGACCAAAAATATCTTCCAAACCTCCAGTGCTATCAGCTGGAAGTCCTCCAGGAAATGGCTCTAAACCCGGTAAACCGCCGGCCTGAACACTGACTTCCATACCGCTTTCACCATCCCCTGATGTACTAGAGCTAGTTGATCCCGGCATATTACTACCTGGCTGAGATCCTGGTAGCCCGGCGGCCATTCCCCCCATCGGATCCGTTTCTCTTTGAGTATTTGTCATTTCTCCATTGGCATCAGCAATAGAGCCTTGCGAGCTTCCTGAGCTTTGTGAAGAGCTGCTTGTCTCTGGGATGCTGGCACCAGCTATGTCACCAGAGTCACTTGAGCGTGTGCTACTCTCGAAATCACCATTATCTCCAGATGATGGGGTCTGCCCGCTGTCAGGTATTGGCTGAGAACCCTGGCTACTGGAACGAGAACTGGTTTGAGAAGGTGTCGGTGTGCTGGAAGGTATTCCAGATGAAGATGCCGTTCCAGTCTGTCCGGAAGCTGAAGTGCTCGAAGTGCTGCTCGATGAGGATGAGCTTGAGCTGGACGACGAGCTGGAGGAACTGGATGACGAGCTTGATGACGATGATGAACTGGAGGACGAAGAACTACTGCTTGAAGAATCTTGCGATGAACTGGTTGTAACTGAAGTTTGACATGCGCTCAGTCCAAGAGAGAGTAATATTATGCTTAAAGCTGTAATTTTTTTATTCATGCCTATTCTTAATTATCTCAATCATTTTAGAGGTTACAGGTCGAAAATAGCCCTTAAATTTAGTCTTTATCCTCCGCCCAAGCCCTTTGCTTGTCAAGAAACAAGTGCCCAAATTGGTCTGTTCTAGCACACCATTCAGCTCCAATTAATATTGTGGAATTTTTTTCCAATATCAAGGCTGGTCCCTGTATAACTTGCTCAACATTCAATTCATCACGCTGATGGACACTAACTTTTTCGTCAAACCCATATAGACAAAGCTTTTTACGTATTTTGGCTGGTTTAGGATTAGTCCACCGCTGTAGATTGTATTGCTGCTTTTGAAGCTCTGCAGAGAGACGTAAATTAACCAGTTCAGGTTCAATGTGCAGTTGATGCCCATAGCGGCTTTTATGCAATTCATGGAACTTTTGCTGAGTTATCTCAAGGCCCTCCCAAGCCAGGTTTAAGCTGGATGATTGGCCTGAATAACGCATATCTACGCTATATTCTATTAAAACCTCAGCATTAGCTAGGTGTTCTTGATTAAGCTCATCAAGAGCTTGCATTTTCAACTCAGTAAAAAGCTGCTTGATGTCCCTCTGGTCAGCATTGGCGAGCAGGCATTGATAGCTATGAGAGAAATTGCGTTTCACTGGCGCCAGCAACATTCCCAGAGCTGAAAATACTCCTGCGTTTAAGGGAACCAGTGCTTGTGTCATCCCAAGGGCATCAGCAAGAGCGCAAATATGCAGCCCTCCGGCCCCACCGAAGCAGCACAGACGGAACTTTTTAGGATCATAACCTTTTTCAACAGAGATAGAACGCAAGGCTTGCGCCATATGTGAATTGGCAATGGATATTATTCCTTCAGCCGCCTCCTCAGTAGTAAGCGCTAACTTTTCAGATATTTTCCCGATTGCTTTCAGGGCTGCTTCATTATCCAGCTGAAATTCCCCGCCCATAAATGACTCAGGTCTTAAGCGCCCTAATATCAGGTTTGCATCG
>Ga0222714_10001506_pt1 | contig 26187 bp, 31 predicted proteins | sample C33_3DmetaG_FD_165048 | JGI IMG/M metagenome (GOLD analysis project Ga0222714, IMG submission 165048) | Estuarine water microbial communities from San Francisco Bay, California, United States - C33_3D | ecosystem: Environmental > Aquatic > Marine > Unclassified | place: USA: California...
ATGTATCAATGAGCACGACTTGCTGGTTGATTTTGCCGACACTGAAGCGGCGAATCCGAACGGCGCCGAGATCTACACAATTATTAATGACGACAGTTCAGATGCGGTTCGAGGTTTCTTCAATAAAAATGGTGGCGACTGGCCAAAAGTCAAAGATGACAACGGCGCTATCGCAGTCGCATTCGGTGTGGCACGAGTGCCCGAAACTTGGATCATTGATCCGAATGGTCTAGTTCGTCTGCGCATCACAGGTGAGTTGAGCCCAGGTTTGTTGTCTGAGCAAATAAACAAGTTGCGAGATGGGTTCACATCATGAAGACTCGCAGGTCAGTTTGGCTAGCGATGTTTCTGCTCGTGGCCGTACTTCTTGTATTTGGCTCCACTCGCACTGGCGGTCCGCAGACACAACAAGATCGCATTGATTCTTTGACTGCTGTTTTGGCGTGCCCCACTTGCTCTGGTGAGAGTGTTTTTGTTTCGCGTGCGGTGGCCGCTGAGTCAATCAGAGCAGAAGTTGCGCGCCAAGTTTCTAAAGGTTTGCGCACCGATGAGCAAATATTGAGCTACATCGAGCAGCGCTTTGGTGGCGAAGTGTTGTTGGTGCCGCGCGCGACAGGTGTTGACGCTCTTGTTTGGGCCTTGCCGGTTGCCGCGCTGGTCTTTTCAATTTTCTTGCTTTATTCGGCTTTCACCAAGTGGAGTGGCAATAAACCCGAGTCTCCGACCAGTGATGACGAGCAGATCGTCGCTCGTGCATTAAACACAAAAACTGATGAGCAATAGTTCAGAATCTCTGGTTGAACTGCAAGAGCAGCGCGACTTTCTACTCAACTCGTTGCGTGATCTTGAGCGCGAACACAGATTTGGCGACATTGACGATCAAGATTACGAATCATTACGCAAAGAATATGTGTCAAGAGCCGCCTCAGTAATCAAGCAGATTGAAAAAGCAACAACTCAGTCGCAGTTTGTTGCCGATGCGAGTGTCGCCACAACAGATGTTTCGAACAAGCGAAATTTACGTCGCACGCTCGTAACTTTGTTCATTGTTCTTGTCGTGGCTAGTTCTTCTGGTTGGTTCGTGGCACAACAATCTGGACAAAGGCTTGCTGGCGACTCGCTTGCAGGCTCGATTGAAGATTCGACGGCGTCGATTCTCTCGCGCGCCAGGGCAACAAATTTTGTTGATCCAAAAGTCGCAATTGAGCTTTACACACAAGTGCTTGAAGTCGACCCCGACAATGTCGAGGCTCTGACATATCGTGCTTGGCTACTGGTGTTGATTTCTCGCAGCGCTGGTGACGAAGTAAAGCAACTTGCTTTCGCTTCAGCATCGAGTGATCTCGAGCGTGCGATCGCGCTCGACTCGAATTATCCCGATGCTCATTGTTTTTTGGGCATCACGTTATTTCGCTTGAATGACGATGCGAAAGGCGCAAAAGAACAGTTAACAATTTGTGCCGACAAGAATCCGCCAGCAGAAGTAAAAAGTTTTGTAGATGCGATTATCGCCGAGGTCGACGCCGCACTCGATAAATAGTTTTTAGTCTTCGACCTGTGGTGGTGGCCAAGCAGTCGCCAACTTAAAGCCACGGTTCGTGCGCTCGACAACCCAGACCGAGGCTTTGCGCCAGTCTGGTTTTGACTTGATTTCCATTCCGCGTCGCTCAAGAGTTTTGATCAACTCGGGAATCATGTCGCCGTGGCTTGAAAGCACCGCTGAATCTTCAGCGTCTTGCACAACTTCGAGCATGTCAGCGATGTCGCCATGTTCAAGCAGTCGCTTGTCGACCTGAACACTGAGCTTGGTCAATTTGGCCAGCGGTTCGAGAGTTTGAAAGCATCGTGTTGCCGGGCTCGAAATCAGGCTGGTGATCGAAAGATCTTTGAGACGCTCGGCGACTAGCTCGGCTTGTTTCCAGCCGGTTGGGCTTAGCGGCCTTAAATTATCGTCATCGTGCCATTCACTACGTTTGCCTGCTTTGGCATGGCGCACTATATAAATAGTCACAGCAAAAATGTATCTATGTTTGACTTGAAAGAGTTCATCTCTGCAAGATTTAAGGCAGAATTAACCAATGGGATTTTTTGACCGCAATCGCGATGAGTTAGAGGCCAAAGGTTACGACAAGTCTCGTCTTCCGCCTGGCCAATATCTGACCGATCGTTTCCCGGTTTTGCACGTTGGCGAAGTGCCGACTTACAAACCAGGTGAGTGGAGCTTGACAGTTGACGGACTTGTTGAAAAACCGTTCACGATTTCATTCGAAGACCTTCGCGCGATGCCGGCAACGAAATTAACTACAGATATTCACTGCGTCACAAAATGGTCGAAGTTCGACACGACTTGGACAGGTGTGCGCGTTCGTGATTTGTTTGATCGGGCCAATATCTCTGACACTGCGACGCATGTAATGGGACACGCCGAATATGGCTACACCGCAAATTTGCCGCTTGCAGACATCATGCGCGACGATTCGCTCGTGGTCTATGCGTATGAGGGCGAAGACATTGATCCAATTCATGGTGGGCCAGTGCGACTGTTGATCCCACAACTTTATTTTTGGAAATCACCAAAGTGGCTGCGCCGATTAGAGCTGATTTCGGGCGATGCTCCTGGGTTTTGGGAAGAAAACGGTTACCACATGTACGGTGACCCGTTTTTAGAACAAAGATTTTGGGGCGACTGAAACTATTTAAAGAGGTGAGTTGCGAATTAAATAGTCGTTGCGCAGAAAGTGTCGCCCATCGGCAACGATGACGAAAGTTCTGGGTTCGTCTCACCATAAAGAGCGGTCAACATACCTTTGACCATGCCGCGGTCAACTGCGCAAATCACTGGGTGTTCGATCGCCAGATCGCCGAACGGACAGTGATTGTTGACAATGCGAAGTTGGTTATTGCGCTGGTCGGCATGTGCGGCAAAACCGTGCGCAGTCAGTGCATCGGCGACGGCCTGCAATGCCGAACGTAGTGAACGTTGGGTTTGGTTGATGTCATCACCGGTGAGACTTGTTGCCATTGCTCGTCCGTATTGTTGACCGACTTCTTCGGCCATCTCAGTTGCTTCTTTTGGTGTCAACAGAGTTAATGCTTTGCCAAGTAGTGACAAAACTAAATCGTCGCTGCGAACCGGAAACTCAAGCGACTGGTTCGGGTTCGTCGCGGTGTAGATCTTCGATGGGCGACCAGCGCCTGCGCCATCTTGTCGCGAGATCTGCACTTCGAGATATCCGCCAGCGGCAAGTTTGTCGAGATGATGTCGGGCAACATTCGCATGCAGTTCGAATTTCTCGGCAACTTCGCTCGCCGTGACACCATTTTTTGACTCGCGCGTGAACAAGTAAATTGCTCGACGAGTTGGGTCACCAAATGCAGATGTGATTGCCGACACTGTGGCAGTGAAGTCGGTGTTGTTTAAAGGACTAGTTGCCTCGCGAGACACGGCACTCGGCTTAGAAGTTTGGCTTGCAGCAGGTGCTTTTTGACTCACGAGAGATATTCTACCTATAGCCATAGTGTTTATTATTTAGCGACCCGATCGGATCAACCCCCAAATGTCTTTGCCAAAAGTCGACCAACTTATTGATGCGTTGCGCCCGGTGCAAGACCCTGAATTGCATCGTTCAATCGTTGATCTTGGCATGGTGCGCGATGTTCAAATTCAGTCGTCGGGCGATGTTTCGCTGACTGTTGTCTTGACGATTGCAGGTTGTCCGTTACGTAATGAAATTCAAACCCGAGTTAACACTGCGTTGCGCGCTCTTGACGGAGTAAAAAATGTCGCGCTGAACTTTGGTGTCATGAACGACGAAGAACGTGCCAAAGTGCGCGAACTCGTGCACGGCAATCCGGCGGCGACTGCGGGTAGTAGCCCGGCGCAAGGCCATTCTGAGGGCAGAAAAATCTCGTTTGCTCAACCCGGTTCGAAGACACGACCAATTTTGATTTCTTCAGGCAAGGGCGGCGTTGGCAAAAGCAGTGTCACGACAAATCTTGCCGTTGCTTTGGCTGCTGCGGGTTACAAAGTTGGCGTAGTTGATGCCGACATTTATGGTTATTCGATTCCTCGCATGTTGGGCACTGATCGCGATCCAGTTGCAATCGACAATATGTTGTTGCCACCTGAAGCGTGGGGTGTGCGTTGCATTTCGATTGGTTATTTTGTTCCGGAAGGTCAGGCAGTTGTTTGGCGCGGTCCGATGTTGCACAAGGCCCTCGAACAATTCTTGACCGATGTCTACTGGGATGAACCAGATTTCTTGTTAATCGACATGCCGCCAGGCACCGGTGATATCGCATTGAGCCTGAGTCAATATTTGCCGCGTGCTGAAGTTCTTGTAGTCACCACTCCGCAAGTAGCGGCGCAGAAAGTTGCTCGTTTATCGGCGGCGATGGCGGCAAAAGTGAATCTTCCTGTTCGTGGCATTATCGAAAACATGTCGTGGTTCATTGGCGAAGATAAACAGCGTTACGAATTGTTTGGCAGTGGCGGTGGGCAGTTGCTCGCTGACGAATTGAAAGTTCCGTTGTTGGCCCAGATTCCGCTTGTCGAGATGTTGCGCGAAGGTGGCGACACAGGCAAACCAATTGCTGCAGTCGCACCAGAGTCAGAGGTGGGTTTGATTTTTGCACAACTTGCAAAGCGAATCGCCGAAGATATGAAGCCAAAGAAAGTATTCAGCGCGGCGCTTAAAGTTAACTAGCGCATAGCGCCTAGTGTGTTAGATAGTTAATTGTTAGTTGCATACCCAACAAAAGAAAGAAGCAAATTGTGGATATTCGAATCGGCGTTTCGCACGCAACGCGAGAAATTTCTCTTGAAATGCCAGACGACGACAAGTCAATCAGCAAGACCAAGTCGGCCGTTGAAGCGGCTCTCACTGGTGAGTCTGCGACTCTTTGGCTTACAGATAAGCGTGGCAAAGAAACTGCAATCCCTTCGGCGAAAATTGCTTTCGTTGAGTTTGGTGCACCAAATGGTGACCGCAAGATGGGTTTTGGCAGTTAGTTAGTTAATTTTTATGCCAACACTCGTTGAGATTGCACATGAGCACAGCAATCTCGATGAGGCGTCGCTAGAACATTTAAATTCATTGCTCTCTGAGTGGGGCATGTTGGCTGACTTTTGTTTTGCCGACATGTTGCTATACCTGCCGACTCAAGACTCGCAATTCATCGTCGCAGCACAAGTGCGTGCCGCAACTGGTCAGACGCTTTATGACACCGACCTTGTTGGCGTTGTCGCCGACCCCAACGAGCGCGTGATGATTGACGATGCATACAGGTCAGAAAAAGTAACAACTGGCGAGATCAGAGTTGAGACGATCGCTGAGCCGATCACCTTGATGGCAATACCCGTCAGATTTGATGATCGAATAATTGCCGTGTTGACCCGCGAATGGTCGCAACGCACGGGTCGAAAGCCAGGCCAACTTGAGAGAACTTACTTGTCAATTTTTGAAGTTTTCGCAAAGATGATTTCAACCGGGTTGTTTCCGTTTGATGGCCGTGGTGCAGATGCGACTGTTGCACCGCGAGTGGGCGATGGTGTTGTCGTGCTCGATGCCGACACGCGGGTGCGTTATGCATCGCCGAATGCAGTGTCGGCAATGCATCGTGTCGGAATTAGCGCCAACGCTGTCGGTCAGACATTGGCAGAACTTGGTATCGCCGAGACTGCTGCGCGTCATGCGTTCGAGAGACTTGAACCTGTCGTTGAAGAGTTCGAACAGACAGCAGACGTAACACTGCTGACGCGAACTATTCCGACGCTGAAGCGAACAGGTCGACAAGTTTCAGTGACCGGTGGTGTTGTGTTGCTACGCGATGTCTCAGAACTTCGACGACGCGATCGTTTGCTATTGACAAAAGACGCGACGATTCGCGAGATTCACCATCGTGTTAAAAACAATTTGCAAACAATTTCGTCGCTACTGAGACTGCAGGTTCGTCGACTCAAGAGCGAAGAGGCGATTTCGGCGATCACAGAGTCGGTGCGTCGTATTCGAACGATTGCTCTCGTGCATGAAACTCTGTCGCGTGAGGCCGGTGAAGATGTTTCGTTTATCGAGATCGTGCGTCCGCTTTTGCGATTAGTCGAAGAAGGTTTGCAGTCGGCTGATCGGCCCGTGAAATTTAGTGTTATTGGCGACGGCGGTCGACTGCCAGCGACGATTGCGACACCGCTTTCTGTTGTGATCCTTGAGTTGTTGCAGAATGCGGTTGACCATGGGTTTCCAGAAGGCAGCAAAGGTGGTTCGGTGCTTGTCACACTCGGGCAATCTGATGATGGTCAATTGAACGTGCGCGTAATTAACAACGGGAACGGTTTGAAATCTGATTTTGAAATGGCCAAAGTAACTGGGCTTGGGCTATCGATTGTGCGCACGTTGGTGACGACAGAGTTAGCCGGCAGCATTCAGATGCGAGCGGCGACAGTTGCTGATTCAACTAAAGAGTTGAAGATTGCGCGTGACGGCGAAGGTACGGTCGTTGACCTAGTTATACCGATCGTCGGCGATTAGTAAATTTTGGAGTTGAAACTGGCTTAGGCCATTAGTCGCGCGTTGCGACGTTCGGCTGCTCGACGACGACGGATGTCTCGACGCTCATCTTCTGATTTGCCACCCCAGATGCCCCAATCTTGGTTTGTCTCGAGAGCAAAGTCGAGGCACTTGCCACGAACTGCGCACTCGTCGCAAACTGTTTTTGCTTCTGAAATTTGAATCAGTGCTTGGCCTGTTGTGCCAATAGGGAAGAACAATTCAGGATCAGTGTCTTTGCAAGAAGCGTTTCGCCTCCACGAATAGTCTGCAGAACCGAGAGCCAGGCTTGTCGCGAGAAAAGACATTGATAAACCCCTTGTTGCAAAATTGTGATTTTTTGTTCTATCTTCGCCTCACACTAGAGAGCAATTGTTGGGTTCGCAATACTTTGTAGACAATTTTTTAAATATATATTTTTTATTTTTCGTGTCCGTCAGAGAGTTTTTTTCTTGTAGCCTGCGGGCGTGACCCAAGTTATGGCACACCGAGGTGCTTCAAAGGTCGAACTCGAAAATACAACGCTGGCATTTGCGAGAGCTCTTGAAATGGGCGCCGATGCTGTCGAACTTGATGTGCGTCGATGTGGGTCGGGCGAATTGGTTGTACATCACGATCCAAAGTTGAGTGATGGTCGCACAATTTTTTCTGTTGATAAAAGAGATTTACCGACTCATATTCCGACTTTGGCCGAGGCGCTTGATGCTTGTGGGTCGATGTGGGTAAATATAGAAATTAAAAATGACCCTAAAGAGCCCGATTTTGACGCACAAGAAGTAACGACTCGAAGAGTTGTTGACTTTCTGCGCGAACGGGGCTCGCTCGATCGCTGGCTTATTTCGTCTTTTCGACGCGAGACCGTTGATCTGATTCGCAGCCTGATGCCCGAACTAAAAACGGCATGGCTAGTGATGACTATTGATGACGCGCAACTTGAGAATATTGCGAGCGCGATGGCCAGTCAAGGCCACACCGCGTTGCATCCGTGGGTGAAGCAACTGAGTCGGCGCATGGTCGACGTTTTTCATCGCCACGGTTTGCAGATCAACACCTGGACTTGCGACGACCCGCGAAGAATGCGTGAACTAGTTGAGTGGCAAGTCGACGGCATTTGCACCAACGTGCCCGACATCGCCCTGCAAGTCATCAACTCGCCCAACTGAGTTTGGGCGAAGTCGACTGAGCACGAATAAAGCCGAGACGCCGAACGCCAATTGGATTGCGATGACGCGTCTAGGAAGGTAGGTGACAATTTCGTAAGGCAACAGTGGAATCAGATACAAAAATGGAAATGCCATTGCCAACCAGGTAACCAGATCGCGACTTTTTGTTTTGAGTACACGCACCAAAGCAGAGAGCCACATCAAGTGAAAAATCAAGAATCCGATTTCTAATGGCTTTAGCGGAAAATTAAACGTGAAGATTATGCGCAGTTTTGTGAAGATGACTTCACGAACTCGTGAGTCACTGAAAAAGTTGAGCAATTCGCTGAAACTCATCTCGTAGATTTCAGGCTGGTGCGAACCAGTAAAATATGTGAACGAGTCGCCGTAATACAAGTTGTGTATCAGACTCAGACTTGTAATCAAGCCGAAGACGATGGTCAGACGGGTTCGTAGTACGAGATTGACGTAGCCGAGTTTTGACTTTAGAACGAGTTGAAGGAGCATAAAAATCAGAGCAGCGCCAAAAACTTGTTCGGCTCTGAATTGCGAAGTCAATGCCGCTAAAACTGTGACTACGTATGCAGAGCCAACTGAGAAGTGGCGAGAGAGAATTGTCGCAAAGCAAGACATGATCAAAATTGCGGCAACCAACTCGCTTGCTGGTGCACTTGCGAATGTTTGAAATATTTGCTCGCTCATCAAAAGAAGAATTGCTGTAACAAATGCAACGAAGTTGACGGTTGCCGCACTTCTTGGAACCAAATTCATGGCGTTTCGTGCCAAGAGCGCACCAACGAAGATGGTCGCGATGCCAGAAAGAATTGCAATGAAGACGTCATTTTCGCCAAAGATCAGGTGCTGAAGAAATATGAAATACCGATTTGCGGGTTGAAACCAGAACACAGCCTCACCGCCTTGCATCGAAGCAGTATTGAAAATAGTTTTGGCGTATCCCTGGTAGGCGAGCCAGTCGCTATCGCGACCACGAAATATCTGGAAGCCCCACCAGTCAGCAGATTCGAGGCCATTGAACTCGCGAATGAAATTAATCATCGGCGAAGTGATTGCGATGACCGCACCCGCGAGGACGACGTATATGTCGACCGACTTTGCACGCCAATGGAATATTGCTAAGGAGATTGCGACGGCTATCGGAATAGCTGCATGTCGATAACCCCACCAACCAAAACTTGTGTATTCGATTATTTTTGAGACTGCCAACAGTGCGACTGCAAACAACACAAAATTGGCTACACGGCTTCGCGATTTAGCTATCGCCAAGCCAATTGCCACCAGCATGCTTATACCAGTCAATGCGACGATCAACAAGTCAAAAAGATTGAGTGAAAATTTGAATACTGCGTTGGGTTTGATTTGTGGGACGGCATTCAGGGTTTGTAGCGAGTCTGTATCGAGCGAAAACCAGGCCGCATCAAACGAGGCCTCGCTGGTTTGATTGATCTGCACAGTCGAAATGTCAGTCAGATTTTTCTGGTCGTGTCCAAGTTTTGCTATTTGAATTTCACGACCACTTGCATAAACGGCTACGAGCTCAAACTGTTCGTTCGCGTTGGTCACGACTAATTTTTTGATCGAGAAATTGAAACCTGAAAACTCGAGTTTCTTGTTGTTAAACAGGGCGGAGACATCTTCCCGCTGAACTGAGGGAGAGTCGGCAATTACTTCGCCGTTACCGTTGCGGACCTCGTATTTTTCTGGCGCAGAGTTTGAAGTCTTATCAATCGACCAGCCGCGCAAGTTGAGCGTGCTGTTTTTTAGTGCCGAATTCAGTGACACAGGTTTGCCGACAAAAAGTTGAGCCCACGGACCCGCAATTAGTGGTTGCGCATCTGGGACTACCGAAGTATCTAAATCAGCAAATTTGAAATCTAAATTAAATTTACTTCGACCTGGCGAGACAGGTACAAGCAGAATCGATGGTTGCCGGTAAGACGTTGCCGCCAAACTCTTGTCGCCAATTGTGACTTTGGCTTCGCCGACGAATTGAACGGGAACAAATGCGTCACGCCTGATGTCTAAATAAGATCCAAATTTCGCAGTGAATGGAAGACGATCTAGCCAGAGAACTGAAAATCTCGGAAAGTCATTTGCGAACGGCAGTTTCCAAGTTGTATGTGACGCACCACCGTTGATCCAGTTTCCAGTTGGGCCTAAATTGATTTCGTTTTCCATTCGCGTGATTTGGTTTTGGCCGTTGACATTGTCTTTATTGATGAATGGTGTTTCGAAACTTGGTTCGCATAAAACCGCGTCGGCAGGTGGGTTATAGATGCTGCGATAGCAAGTTTCAAAGCCATCCCCGAGTGGGGCGATGACGAAACTTAGAAATTTCAACAGAATTAAAAAAGTGAGTGCGGTATTGACCCAGAGCCCAAAAAATTTATTTTGAGTCGAAAGTAGCGACTTAATTTTTGCTCTGAAACTGCTGCTCGACAAAACTAGAACTGAAGCCGCAAGCACGCTTACTTCAGTTTTTGAACTAAACGGCAGACCGTCAAATCGTAGAAACCCAGATCCAGGTATTGCTAACAGCGTGAACCACAGAACCCAAGTTCGCCGAATTTTTAACACTGCATGAAATACTAGTTCTAGATGATTATTGGTTTGACGAGGCGAAGGGCGTCGGGGCAGTGCTCGATGTGCAGCGAAGTTTGTTCGCCGAGATAGTCACCATCGAGTTGATACGGAAACGGTGTTGCGAAATTGATTTTTACACCTTCAACTTTGGTGCGAATGTCGATGCCGGGTGATGCGCTGATCTGATCGTTGCGCACAGACTGCAAAATTGTGCGCACCATAAGTGGTGTCGTTAACTTTCTGAAAGTTACGGCAACTAACTTTTTGTCGATTGAGGCGGCGGTCGAGAGATTTACGGGCGTTTTGCCAACGTATGTATACGGGTTCGAATTGAGAACGACGGTGAAGTAGCTGTTCGGTATTTTCGCACCGTCAATCTCGACGCTGAAGTGCGGATATTTTCGGTCGTAACCGCCAAACCAGGCTTGCATCGTCGCGAGACCAAACAACGGCTGACCGATAATCCGCTTGAGCGAGGCTCGTCTCTCGACAAGTTCGACAACCGCAGCGTCAAAACCAATGCCGGCATGAAAACAGAAGTAGCGACCGTTGGCTCGTCCCAAACTAATCGGGTGAATGTTGTTGTGATCGAGACCAGAACTGAATTGCTGCAATGCGACCATCGGGTCATTCGTCGCGCCGAGGCTGCGCACGAAAACGTTTGTTGATCCGCCGGGCAACATCATCAAGGCTGTGTTGCTGCCGGCCAGGCCCGTTGCGACCTCGTTGAGTGTGCCGTCGCCGCCAAATGCAACAACTAGTTCGACCCCGCGACATGCCGCATCTTGGGCGAAGCGCGTGGCATGACCGCGTTCGTTGGTCTCGACGACCTGCACGCTGTGGTGGCGAGCCAGGTATTGGTGCACTGCAACGGTATTTCTTGGATTAACCGAAGATGCGAACGAGTTCACAATTAGCAAGATCTGCAAGATCACTAACGGTATCAGCGTTTCAAGATCAGATTTTCGCGTGGTTGTGGGCGAGATTAACGGTAAGAATAGAAGCCATGAATATCGTCGTATGCGTAAAGCAGATTCCAGATCCAGCCAGTCCGGGGGCGCTTGACGCCACAACTCACGCGCTAAAGCGTGACGGAAAATTAATTCTCGATGAGTCAGACGCTTACGGCGTTGAGATGGCATTGCAACTTGTTGCCACTGCCGGGTCGGGCGAAGTTTATGTCGTGTCGATGGCGCCGAACGGCGAAACATCCGGCATGCGCACCGCGTTGGCAATGGGCGCAGTCAAAGGATTATTGGTGAGCGATCCTGCTCTCGCTGGTTCAGATGCGTTGACCACTGCAAAAGTTTTGGCTGCAGCAGTTAACAAACTCGGCGGTGCAGATTTGATTATCGCTGGCACCGAATCGTCAGATGGTTACACCGGCACCGTGCCTGAGCAAATTGCAGAGTGCCTCGGCTTGCCATCAGTAACTTTTGCCAAGAAAGTAAAAGTTGAAGGTTCAGTTTTGAAAGTTGATCGTCAGAGCGAGTCAGGTTACGACGAAGTCGAGTGCACATTGCCAGCAGTCATCAGCGTTACTGCCGGTGTTGTTGAACCGCGCTATCCAAGTTTCAAAGGCATCATGGATGCCAAGAAAAAGCCGCTCGATGTTGTGACTGCAGGTGACCTTGCTGTTACGCCGACTGGTTGGGCAGCGGCCGGACAGAAAATCGTCAGCGTGACACAAGCCGAAGCCCGCAAAGCCGGTCAAGTCATCGAAGACGATGGTGAAGCATTCGGCAAAATTGTTGCGTTCCTCGAAAACTTGAAACTGATCTGAGAGCAAAAGGCAGACACTTATGACAATCAATAACATTTGGGTTTTCGCACAAGCTTCTGGTGGCGCCGCAACAACTGGCACACTCGAACTACTCACTAAAGCGCGATCGTTGTCGAGCAAAGTCACTGCGTTCGTTGGTGGCGATGCAAGCGCAATTGCTGCCTCGCTCGGTGAATATGGCGCAACGAAGGTTTATGCAACAGGTGACTTGGCCGGCAAATTGCCAGGCGCTGCACTTTCAGCGGCGATGAAATCTCTCATCGACTCTGGTGACACACCAGACGTGATTATGTTTCCTCAAAACTACGAAGGTCGCGACACCATGGCGCGTCTTTCGGTGAAACTTAATCGCACAGTTTTGACAAACAACATCGACATCGCTGATTCGACTGATGGTGTTGTTGCAACGACGCCAATTTTTGGCGGCAACGTTTTGGTGGCAACTGCATTCAGCGGAGACGGCCCGCATTTGGTCTCGTTTCGTCCGAAGAGTTTTGTTGCCGAGCCTGCAGGTGCAAGTTCTCCTGAGGTTGTTGCAGTTGCGGTGCCAGATCTCGGCAAACAAGGTGGCGCAAAAGTTGTTGCGGTTCACACCGAGCAATCATCCGGACCAAAACTCGACGAAGCAGCAGTTGTCGTTTCGGGCGGTCGCGGTCTTGGTGAGGCCGGTAACTATTCGCTGATCGAAGACCTCGCAAAAATTCTTAAAGGTGCACCTGGTGCGTCACGCGCAATCGTTGACGCAGGTTGGGTGCCTTACTCATACCAAGTTGGTCAGACTGGCAAAGTTGTGAAGCCAAGTGTTTATATCGCAGCCGGCATTTCGGGCGCGACCCAGCACATGGTCGGCATGAAGGGTTCAAAGAACATCATCGCGATCAACAAAGACAAAGAAGCACCAATTTTCGGCATCGCAGACCTCGGCATCGTCGGTGACGTGCACAAAGTTCTGCCAAAGCTCATCGAAGCCCTCAAGTCCCGCTCATAATTTCGGTTCGTCGGTCGCGTTGTTGCGACGGCGTAAGTTATTGTGGTGGCTGTGAGGAAAAAGATTTTGGTTGTAGCGGGAAACCTCTCGCATCTCGACCAATTCGTCATTCACGGATTCTTCAAAGAACTCTCTGAATCAGCCTCTATCTCGTTGGCGTTACCTAAAAACGAGATAAGTTCTCAACGCTGGACCGAACTGTCACCGCTAATTCAAAATTTGTTTACTCAAGTCATTGGCTATGAATATGGTGACTCAGCCCGAAAGGCAGGCTCACAGATTGGCGAAGCGTCAACTTTTAAGTTCAGGAAAAATTCAACAGGGTATCGCACGAGGTTTCGCAACAAGTTTCTAATCGGTCTTGGAATTCCGGTTAATTGGAAACATGGCTCAGGCCTTATGCAGATTTGGCGAAATAGAGCTGAGGTAGTGCGCCGCACGATTAAAGAGGCTCCATCGGTTGTGCGGGGAACAAAGTTTTGCTTCTGGTTTTGGTCAAGAATTGCTGTTTCTCGAGTTTTGAAAAATTGTTGGTTGCCACAAGCAATTCGGGATCTAAATCCTGATGCTGTATTGATTTTGATGCAGCGCCAAGCCGGTTTTATAGTGGCAGCAATTGAGGGTGCAGCGAAACTTGGTGCACCGAGTCTGCTATTGCCAGTTAAGTGGGACAACGCATCTTCAAAGAGTCCACTGATTAAGACCCCAAGTCGAATGTTGGTCTACAACAAACAAGTAGGCTCAATTTGTTCACGACTGCATCGCATGAATTTGGGTTCGATCGTTGCGGTAGGAAGTGTAGAGATCGGAAAAGGAAAAAGTAGCGATCTTGGTTCAGAAGTTCGTAATTTAGTTTTGATTGGAAGCACAGCTGATTCGTCAACTTCAGAACCTTGGCTGCAGTCTGTGAGAAAAGTCGTCTCGAAACAAAAAGCTCAGAGTTCAAGCGCCATCAAGTCAATTTGGCGGCCATATCCGACGGCCGATGCGAGCAGTCTGGCTTTTATGAATAGTTTCTTGGGCTCACAAAATGAGATTGAACTCGATCCAGATATTAAAGCGGGTGTTTCGCATCGAGCGACACGAATTGACTTTGCTGGCGTAAGTTCTGGGTATGCAAGATTTTGCGAATTGCTCGACTCAGCAGTAGTTGTTGTCTCTGAGTGCACGTCGGCGATTGTTGACTCTCGTGCGCGGGGTATTCCTGTAATAGTGCCTGCCTTCAAAAAAGATGCTGTGATTGGTTCTCAGTGGTACTTGCTCAACGGTTTCGAGCACTTGCAAGGACTGAAAACAACTGGCGGAGTGTTCATCGCCGAAGATGAACAAGAGTTAGAGAGTTTGTTAGTTGATTTTTTGACGAACCCAAGAAGAATCCCACCAGATAACTCAGGCGAGAACATTTTCGTTGATGAGCGCAGTTATGCGCAACGGGTGCTGGATGTTGTTGATGAGGTGGTGGCCGAGAAGTTGGCGAAAGCTAGTTAGACGAGGGGCCAGGGATAGTGGCGGCCAGAGGGGTCGACCGGAAACTGCGCGCCATCAAATAACCATTTCGCACGCTCGGTAATTGCAACAACCTCTTGCTCGCTGAGCAGAGTGGCGACTTCGAGCGGCACGGTTTGTGTCAGCGGTTCGATTTTGGCCATTAGATCTTCAGCGATTTTTTCGCCGCCGAACTCCCAGATGACTGTACGCAATTTGAAGTCTTCAGAAAAACACACGCCGTGGTCGATGCCCCAGACGTGTGAGTTTTTGTCGACGAGAACATGACCCGATTTGCGGTCAGTGTTGTTGGCCAAAATATCGAACGCACACATCGCGCGAAACTGATCGTGCAAATCTTGGCGCTGTTCGAAAATCGTAAAGTAGTGCTCGTCTGGGTCAGACTCAATCAGCAACTGCACCGAACCCTCTCCGCTGGGGCCGTCGCGCAAGATAGTTGGTGGCACGCAACCCAAACCCATCGCCTCAGAAAGTAAATACGCAGCAACTTCGCGGCGATGAAGGCCGGGTGCAAAATCCCACAGAGGGCGCTCGCCACGCATCGGTTTGTAAATTGCTTGGATTGTTTTGTCGTCGAGAGTAAGCGACACCAAATACGTGGCGTTGCTGCTGTAGGGCATACGCATCGAAACAGACATCTCGCCGCGCAACAGAAAATTAAGTTGTGCCGCGACGTCTAGTTCATGCGCGGACACAAATGGCCATCTTTGTTGATCGGCCGGCCACAAAAAACACACGATGGTCGACCCGACGAAACAACTTCATCGGCGTGTTTACAGAATGCCGCAGCCTGACCACGGGTAATGTGTGCACGAACTCGTGACATGTCTTGTTCAACGAGTTCGCTTTCATCTTCGGTTGAGACTTCGATTTCGTCAAGTTGAATAATCAAACGATCGCTGATCGTGTCGTAGGCAAGGCCGACTGTGCCGAGAACAAACTCTGGTTCGATGGGTTGTGAAAGATGCATAGCGTCGCTGATTGGCCCGTGTGAGACATCTGGTGCATCAGCCAAAAGTTTGCGTAGATATTCTGACATCGCTGCAACTTGCTCTTTTTCGCACTTGATGGTGATGCGTTGGCCGTCGGCACGAACTTGCAAAACAAATGTGCGCTTGCCAGGTTCGCCGAGTGCCCCAGTCGTGAACGCATCAGTTGAGTCGAATTCGAAATAGATGCTCACGAGCCACTCACGAAATTTGTAGGTCGGCGAGGTCGCCACCTGTCGAGTTGACAGTCAACACAACCGGGCCATGCGCAGAATAAGAAACCGCGCTCACCGAACAGGTGCTGATGACGATGCGCTGAAACAAATCGAGGTGCGTGCCCATCGCATGAGCAACGGCTGCTTTTATTGGGTCAGCGTGCGAAACGCAGATGACGATGCCGCCTGGGTGTGCTTTACGCAAATCGTCAAGAGTCGAGACCATTCGACTTTGCATCTCGGTGAAACTCTCGCCATTCGGAAACCGAAAAGTGCTTGGAGCGCGCTGAACTGTTGACCACTCTGGCAGTTTCATCAACTTGCCGAGTTCTTTGCCCGTCCATTTGCCAAAGTCGCACTCGAGCAGACCTTTGTTAATGACTATTTTTTTATCGAGAATCTTGCCGATCGGGGCAGCAGTCTCGCGCGCACGCTCGAGTGGTGAAGAATAGATCGCTGAGACCTTCTTTAGCTTGCTCAATCGTTTGGCAACTTCAATCGCTTCGTTTTGGCCGACATCGCTGAGATGCAGACCAGCGGCGCGACCGGGCAATAATTTGCCCGTGCTCGGTGTTTTGCCATGACGCACCATGATGATCACCGTCGAAGCCTGTGGCTTGGTTTTTTTGGTTGTCATTTCAGATCTTCAAACTATCGCCACAGCGCATAATCTCGTGGTGTGGCGATTAAAAGTGAATTCAACAAACTCGCAACCGAGATAACCGAATGTCACAAGTGCACACGACTCGTGAAATGGCGCGAAAAAGTTTCAGTCGAAAAGCGAGCATCATATGCAAGTGAAACTTATTGGGGAAAGCCAATTGCAGGTTTTGGCGACATGCGCGCAAAAATTCTTGTTTTGGGACTCGCCCCCGGCGCGCACGGCGCAAATCGCACAGGTCGAATTTTCACTGGTGATCGCAGTGGCGACTGGTTGTTTAGGGCGATGCATAAAGCAGGATTGGCATCGCAGCCTGAATCAATTTCGCGCAATGATGGTTTAAAACTTAAAAATGCTTGGGTGTCAACGGCGGTTCGTTGTGCGCCACCCGACAATAAACCAACGCCGAACGAGCGCAAGAAGTGCTCGAAGTTTTTAACTCGCGAACTCGAGTTACTAAATCAGGTCAAAGTAATTATCTGTTTGGGTTCATTTTCGCTGACTGCAGTTTGTGACGAGCTAGCAATTCGACCCCGTCCAAAGTTTGGCCACGGCGTTGTAGTGAATCACGAGAAGTACAAAATTGTTTGCTCATATCATCCGAGTCAGCAGAATACATTTACGGGCAAACTCACTGAAAAAATGTTTGACAGTGTGTTTAAGACAGCGGTGAAGTTGGCGCGCTGAAGTTATAAAGCGAGTAGTTCGCCACCACCGTAAGCAACGGCGACTGCAGCCAAGAACAAACCAAAAACACGCTGAAGTTTTTTGTCGCTCATCTTGAGCGCCATCTTTGAACCAAAAGGCGCACCAACAACAACGCCGATCGTCAGCCATATCGCATATCGCCAATCGATGCCACCTTCAATCGAGTGGGTGATCGTGCCAGGTATTGCAAAACAACCGACACAGATCAAAGAGGTTGCAACTGCATTCTTCATTGGCAAGGCAAGCCAACGACGAAACAACGGCACCATCACGATGCCACCACCGACACCGAGCAGACCCGAGAGTCCGCCAGCGACAAGACCCGTGAGTGTGGCCAAAAAACTCTGCGAGTCACGCAGATTCGTTTTTGCTTGAGCATTTTCACTCGCATCGCTCGCGTTGCGTGGCTCTCGCGGAGAAACATTGCGAATCATGTTGATCGAACTCCACATCAAGAGCAGTGCTGTAAACACCATCAGCAAGTGGCCATCGCCAGGTATGCGCGGCGAAACCCAAGCACCGAGAATCGCGGCAACAATGCCACTTGGTGCAGTAAACGCAACAACCTTCCATTGAATAAGTTCGCCGTGTCGATATCGCCATGAGCCAGTTATGGCGCCGGGCAAAATCGAAGGCAGTGTTGTGCCAACGGCAAGTGCTGCAGAGCAACCCAACGCTCGAATTGCAGGTGTCGAGATGACGGCACCACCGACGCCGAAAGTGCCCGACATAACGCCAGTTGCAACGCCGGCAAGCGCCGTCAGAACATCACGAAAAATACTTGGGTCCATGAAATTGTTTAGTGCGCTGCTGGCGCCGAGCCGTCAGTCTTCTTTTTAGGAGGTGGAACGCCAACGCTTACCGCCTTGTCGGCAAACTCTGGCCAACGTCGACGGCTGACAATGCTGAGCAGACGCAACAGTTTCATCGCAGTTGCATCGGTCTCGGCGGGGCGTGCAACAACTGAGCCATCTTTGATCATTCGGTTCATTACTTCTTCGCCAAGTTCGGTGCGCACGACGCAGAGAGTCCAGTCGTTGTCTTCGCCGATGCCACCAGTTGAAATATCGGCATGTTCGGCTGCGAAGTCTGGACACATCTTGCAACCTTCGCGTGTCCACTTGTGGCATTCTTTGAGATCAATTTCGTGATACGAGCCGTCGCGCATCCAAATTTGAAAGACACCTTTGATATTCATTTTGACCATTTCTTCTTTTTTCAAACCGTATTTGGCCAAAAATAGTTCTTCGAAAATTGCATCATCAAAAGTTTTTGAACACAACAAGCCAATGTTGAACAAAAATGGTTTGCCGACTTTGCCGGCTTTGCGCTTCCACATGATTGGCAACGCTGACGACTGACAACTCATGCCGACGAGGGCGAGTCGCTTCAAACCTTCTTTTTCGGCATCGCGCATCGCCAGAGTGTTCGCCGAATATGTGTAACGACTGCCCGAAGATGCGAGCACTTCTTCGGGTGTGCGTGCGAGACCAGGCAGGGCCTTCCATGAAGAGCCATCGCCTTCAACAAAACTTGTAAGTGCGGCATCGATGTAGTCGTGCTTGAGAAGCCAAATCAACATCGCGCCGACGAAACCGCCGTCTTGACCTTTTTTGTGGGTCACTTCGTCTGCAGCACGAACAAGAAGCAACTGGCGATATTGACCGTACATTTCTTCGTCTTTGCGTTGACGACCAAACAAATGCATGTCGGCCTCGGGCTCCCACGCGCGAAAGCGAGGGCACGCGCGGGTGCAACTCGTGCAACCCTTTTCTCCGTGAATGCAGTTGTCGAGACCGAGTTCTTCTTCAAGGTGAAACGGTTTGTATTTGCCTTCTTCGTGCTCGTAGCCAATCACATCGTGAGGACAAGAAATTACGCAACCAGCACAGCCCGTGCAAAGACCAGTGTTGATGACTTCTTCGTAGAGTTCTTTCCATTGGTGTGTCCAGCGTTCGGCGACTTCGACCATTTCGCAAGCCTAGTGAGTGAGCCGAAATTCTCATTGACCCAAGTGGACTTACGCCACCGAAAACGGCAACAATAGAGGGCAAGATGTTGACATATACCCCAGAGGCCGAAGCGAGGCGAGCAGAGATTCGGCAGTGGTTGAAAGAGAACTTGCCACCCCGTTGGTTCGAAGATGGCTACGAGATGTCGCCCGAAGAGCGCAAGAAATTTAACGAGACTTGGGCTGAAAAATTGTTTGTCGGCGGTTGGATTTGTGCGACGTGGCCAAAGGAATATGGCGGCAAAGGTTTGTCAGTTCTCGAAGGTGTGGTGCTCGCAGAAGAATTTGCCAATGCTGGCGCGCCGATGCGGGCCGATTTTTTTGGGGACACTCTTGTTGGGCCGACGCTTTTGCAGTGGGGCACAGAAGAACAAAAGCGCGAGTTCTTGCCAAAAATCTTGAGCGGCAAAATGCGTTGGTGCCAAGGCTTCAGCGAACCCAATTCGGGCAGCGACCTTGCAAGCGTCAAGACAACGGCAGTACTTGACGGAGACGAATGGGTGATCAACGGACAAAAAGTTTGGACGACACAGGGCCATCACGCTGACTATTGCTTTTTGCTAACCCGCACCGACAAAGACTCGCCGAAACACAAAGGTATTTCATATCTATTGGTGCCGATGAAACAACCTGGCATTGAAGTTCGTGGCATTACACAACCTGATGGCACTGCAGAGTTCTGTGAAGTGTTCTTCACTGATGCACGTTGCCCGAAAGACAATGTCGTGGGCGGCGTTAATAACGGATGGAAAGTTGCTAACAGCACCTTGGCTTTCGAGCGTGGCATGAGTGCGACAACTGGCTTTCGACGATTTGAAGAAGAATATAAATTGTTTGTTGCTCAGGCGAAAGCAAATGGCAAAATTAACGACGCTTCGATTCGTCAACGATTGATGCAGTACTACACCAAAATTCAAATCTTGCGGTTCAACGGGTTGCGTTCATTAAGTTCAACGCTCGCCGGTACGAAAGATTTTGGCGTGATGGCACTTGGTGCGAGCAACAAAATGTTCTGGTCAGAGATGCATCAAAATGCAATGGAGCTCGGTCTAGACATTTACGGCGCTTATTCGATGTTGGTTGACACTGGTCCTGAATCTGGCACTTGGCCAGGGGCGCTGCGTGACAAGCGAAGGGCTAATTACCCGACGTCACCGATGATGTCAAGTTTCTTTTTTTCGCGATCAGAAACTATCTGGGGCGGCACAAGCCAGATTCAACGCAACATTGTTGGTGAGCGAGTCTTGGCATTGCCGAAAGAACCAAAGCCCGCTGGCGGCGAATAACTAACATCTAATCGCTGTGAACTTTCAAACCGCAATTCGTTCTGGATTTCAGAACTACACAAACTTCAAAGGCCGTGCATCGCGCGCCGAATATTGGTGGTGGGCTTTGTTCACCGTGATTTTGAGTTTGTTGCTCTCGTCGATCAACAGTTCGCTCGGCAATTTAGGTTCGTTCGTTACTTTTTTACCGTCGATTGCGGTTGCGATTCGTCGCGTGCACGACGTCGATCGCGCTGGGTGGTTTATCTTGGTGCCTCTTTACAACTTGTATTTGGTTTTGCGTCGCGGCGATGCGGGTGAAAATCGTTTTGGGCCGCCACCGCCGCCAAGCAATTTTTAACTAAGCGTTTTAGTATTTCGGCACGCGGCGCTGATACGTCGCGCCGATAAGTGGCGAACTCAAAATAAAGTCGGCGCTTGCTCGGTTGCAGGCAACCGGAATATTCCAGACAACGGCAATGCGCAACAAAGCCCGAATGTCAGGGTCGTGCGGTTGTGGTTCGAGTGGGTCCCAAAAGAAGAGCAAAATATCGATACCGGCTTCAGAGATTCGAGCACCGATTTGTTGATCGCCACCAAGTGGCCCACTGCGCATGCGCTCAATTTTCAGCCCCGTGCTGTCGGCAATTAGTTTGCCAGTTGAGCCGGTTGCGATGAGCGTATGTCGATTCAGTTCGTCTTTGTGTTCGGTTGCCCACTCGAGCATCTCGCGCTTCATGTTGTCGTGAGCGACCAAAGCGATGCGTTTGTTGGCTGGGCTCTCGATGTTTATCATTTCATTGGAGGTCATAAATGAAGGCTAGAGCAAAACTCAACACAGACTTGACTGCATCGCGAGTGATCGTGACACCAATCGGCAGACTCACTTTGGTTGCCTCGCCAAAGGGTTTGCAACAGGTGATTTTTGGTGCAAAGAAGTTGTCGACGGCCAAAAGTGTTTCAAGCAAAGCAAGTGATCATCTCACACAAACCGAACGACAGTTGCGTGAATATTTTGCCGGCAAACGAAAGAAGTTTTCGATAAAGCTCGATATCTCGGGCACTGAATTTCAAGAATCAGTTTGGTATGCGCTCAACAAAATTAGTTATGGTAAGACAGTTTCATATGCACAACAAGCAAAATTTGTGCGCAAACCAAAAGCATTTCGTGCAGTCGGCTCGGCGAACGGCAAGAATCCGGTTGCAATTATTCTTCCGTGCCATCGTGTGATTGCTTCGGACGGCACACTCGGTGGTTATGGCGGTGGGTTGTCTATCAAACGCAAGTTGCTGGCACTCGAGAACTAGTGCGGCTGGGTGAAGCCGAAACACTCGCGCAAATATTCGTCGCGCAACGCAACTTCTGGTTTGCCGATCGAGACGACACGCTGAGCCAACAGCATCACAGTGTTGGCACTTTCAGCATCTTGCAATTCGTGAGTTGCCATCACGACTGTGACACCGCGCGCTCGTTCACTGGCGATTAGGTCGGCAACAAGTTTGCGGCCGTTAATGTCTAGGCCTGCTGTTGGTTCATCGAGCAACAAGACTTCGGCTTGTCGGGTTAAAACTTGCGCCAAGTGAGTGCGTTGTTGCTGGCCACCAGATAAATCTCGAATCGGGTCGTTGGCCTGCGATTCGATGCCTGTGAGGCGCATTGAACTTTCGACGATTTGGTTGTCGTGAGTAGTCGGTTTTTTGAAGAGTCCGAGATGGGCGAACCTGCCCATCGCAACGACATCTCGAACGCGCAGCGGCAAAGTGTGAGTTGATACTGGATGTTGCGGTAGATAGGCCACGCGCTTGGGTAAAGAGCCAGTCGCAGCGCCGAGAATTTCAAGGTCACCATTAATTGGCTGTAGCAGGCCAGCCAATGTTTTTAAGATCGTTGATTTGCCAGAACCGTTGGTGCCGATCAACACCAAGAGTTCGCCAGGTTGCATGCTGAGCGATATATCGCTGACAATCGGAAACTTTGAGTAGCCGACTGCAAGACGCTCAGTTTTGATCGTGAACTCAGCAGTACTAATCATCTGACGTGTGACCCAGCATGACTGTGTGGATGTTCGTGCTCTTCATGGCTATTGTCGGCGATCGCTTTTTTGATTTCTGTATAGGTTGCGGCTGCGGCAAAGATCAGCACGGTTGTCAGCACGATGCTGGCACCCGCGGCGAGGTCGAAGTGGTAGCTGATTAGCAAACCAACATAAGTTGAGATTGACCCAACCAAAGAGGCGATCAGCATCACCGTTGAGATGCGGCGTGCAAATAGTGCACCAGTTGCGGCAGGGGCAATCAGCATGCCAAGAACCAACAACGTGCCGACTGTTTGAAAACTGGCGATGACCGTAATGGCAACGATCATCAACATCAGGTTGTGAAACAGGCGACTAGAGAAACCTGAAGTTTTGGCCAAGCCTTCGTCGACGCAAAGCAACAAAAATGGTCTTCGTGCGATGAATGCAACGACAGCGACAATAACCAGTGCGACGAATTGCAGAACTAGGTCACCAGAGTTGACGCCAAGTAATTCACCGAACAAAATTCTCGAAAGATCACCGACAAAAGTGCGAGAACGAGAAGTGATCATCACGCCAAGTGCCAGCATGCCGACGAAAAGCAAACCAATTGCAGTGTCGCCTGAAAGGCGAAACCGTCTTGAGACGACGCTGACGCCAGCCATCATCACGAGCGAACCAACGGCAGCACCGACAACCCCCGAGATACCCAAGAGCATTGCTGTGGCGATGCCTGGCAATACGCCGTGGGCGAGTGCATCGCCAATAAATGCGAGACCACGCAAGACAACGAAAGTGCCGGCGATCGCACAAGTGAAGGCGACGAGAATGCCAGCTGCCAGCGAGAGCCTCAAGAACTCGTTGTTGGCGAATGGCTCGATGAACATGCTGTTATTGAGCCAACTCACGTTTACAACAGTAATGACTGATGCGAGTTAGCCGAGTGCTTCTGCAATTTGATTAGTCAACTTGAGAATGAACTCTTGGTAGTTCGCAGCGCCGTCGAGATAGTGAGTTGAAAGCGTGACGGCTTTTATGCCGAGTTCTTTGGCAAGTTGAGTTGCCGTGTCTGGTGAGACGCCAAGACCCGTGAAAATTGCCGGCACTTTATTTTGCTCGACTTGTTTTTTGAGTTCGGCTAGTTCACCGGCAGTGGCCTCGGAGGTAGTTGTAAATGACGGAATGATCACGCCGATTACTTCGCAACCATATCGGTCGGCGAAGTAGCCCATCTCGTCGTGGCCACTAACGAGGTTGCACTCGTCAAGACCGTTGATGATTGACTCAACTTCGCCGTCGAGATCTTGCAATTTTGTCGTGAGGGCTGTTGATTCGGCCGAGAGATCTGCGCCTGTTGCTTCGCTGAGTGCAGTTGTCAGTGCCGGAAGCATTTCGAGCATTGTCGCAGGAGATAACCAAAGGTGTGGGTCGCCACTGCCGTGTTCGTCGCCATGATCGTCGCCGCCGTCTTCAATTTTGCGCACGGTGATGTGGTCACCAACCATGAAGATGTTGCCGCCCGAGTCAGCAATGTTTTCGAGTACTTCTTCGAGGCCTTCTTCAAATTCAAGACCGTTCGATACAACCAAAGCGGCGTTGTTGATTGTTTCGATGTCTTTGGCTGACGGCTGAAAGTCGTGTGGATCTTGGCCATCTGGAATGACCACATTTACGCTGGCGCTATCGCCAACGAGTTGAGAAACTAGGTCGCCAATTATCGAGTAGGTAACAGCGATGACCGGCAAGTCTGCAACAACAGAATCAGTTGTTGTTTCGGCTGTTGATTCGGTGACTGTTTCGGTTGAGTTTGAGCAACTGGCAAGAGTAATTAGAGCGAAAACCGTCGTGAGTTTCTTGAGTTGTTTATTTGTCACTCCCTCAGCATAGCACTATTGAGAATGATTCTCATTATCGTATTGATTGTGATTATTTGCTCAGGGCATTGTTGATCTGTTCAGTCAAAATATCTGTTTCAATTTCGCCGCTAATTCGCAGTGTGACTTTGCCTTCGGCATCAATCAAAACAAAGAACGGAAAACCCGACACGCCCATCGCATTTGCAGCGGTTTTTTCGCCGCTGTCGGTCATAACTGGCCACAATGCAGGAAACTCTTCGCGAGCCAACCACTCTGATGGCGGAAAGTTTGGCGAAGCAGGGTCAGTCGAAGTGGTAATTGCGATCACATCAAGGCCACTCGGGACTTCACCCGCACTATTCCATTTCACAAGCAGTGGTACTTCGCGTTGACAAAACCCACACCAGTGGGCCAGAAAGACCAACAACGTTGGCGTGCCCGGCGTGGTGACGATTTTGTTGCCAGTGAAACCTTGACCGGTCAGAACTGGCGCCATCATGCCAATCGCCGGGTCGGTTGCTGCGCCTGAGAATTCTGGAAGTGTTTGGCCAACAACCTCAACTGGGTGAAACTCTTCGATACCCGTGACTACTTCGTCGCTACCAGATTGCGAAGCAACTGCGATGATTGCCGCCACGGCGATTAAGGCAGCGATACCACCAATTAGCCAGACCGATTTATTGGATGACGAGTCAGATTTTTTGGTTGCCATGATTCCTCTTTTCTTTATTTTTCGTTTGAGCGAATTGTAACTAGAACGATTGTCGTAAAGAACGCAGTGAATGCCATGAAGGCAAGAGTCACGAAGCCAAAGTTTTCAAACCAAATGACTGAACATGGCAGTTTTGCGTCGCAAACCCCTGCATCAAGATCTGGGAAGCGTTCAAGAAGCCAGTGGTAGATAGCAATTGCTCCGCCGACAGATGCGAGTGAGACCGCAGCAGTTTTCATGAGCTTAAATTTTTTGAAGTTTGCAACGATTAACAAAATCGCCAAAGGATACATCGCAGCCCGTTGATACCAGCAAAGCCGACAAGGCACGTAGTTAACGATCTCTGAAAAATAAAGACTGCCCAGCATCGCAGTTGTTGTAATTAAGGCAGCGAGCGGCAATGCAATTTTTTTGACTTCAACCAAAATATTTTTGGCTTTAAAGATTCGCGCGAATAAAACTACGAGACCAAAACCGAGCGTGCCAAGACTGAGCATTGCGAAGAATAGTTCGAACACTTCGTTATTCATGGTGTGCACTACGCTAATTGATGTAATTGCAAAACCGATTGAGAGCAATGCAGACAATAAATCAACTGGAGTGACAAAAATGTCGAGTCTTAAAGATCAACTCAAGTCAGATTTGACCAACGCGATGAAGTCGCGCAATGAAGTCGAGACTTCAACGCTGCGAATGACATTGGCCGCGATAATGAACGCCGAAGTTGCCGGCGACCAGGCGATTGAACTAACGAATGATCAAGTTTTAGTTGTGGTTAATGCTGAGGCAAAGAAGCGTGCCGAATCTGCAGACATATATAAGGAAGCCGGTCGCCAAGATGCAGAAGCCTCAGAACGGGCAGAGTTGGCGATTCTTGAGCGCTATTTGCCAGCCCAGATGAGCGATGCAGATCTTGAGAAGATCATTGAATCTGCAATCGCCGAGGCGGCGGGTCAAGGGCTGACTGGTCCAAAGGCGATGGGTGCGGTAGTTAAAGCAGTGCGCGGGCAGGCCGGCGCGGCAGCCGATGGCGCAAAAATAGCCAATTTGGTTAAAGCCAAATTGGCGTAGATCCGCTAAGTTTTCACAAATAGTTACCTTTGACACAGTGAGGTGTGCAAGGTAGCGTGGCAACAAGGCCCAATGCCTTTTTCCGAAGGGGGAAA
>Ga0222714_10001509_pt1 | contig 26143 bp, 21 predicted proteins | sample C33_3DmetaG_FD_165048 | JGI IMG/M metagenome (GOLD analysis project Ga0222714, IMG submission 165048) | Estuarine water microbial communities from San Francisco Bay, California, United States - C33_3D | ecosystem: Environmental > Aquatic > Marine > Unclassified | place: USA: California...
GTGCAAAACGAGCCCCTACACAAATCGGCTTGGGATATCGTATTTACGACCTACAAAGAACCTGTACCCGAACCCGGAACCGGCATTTTGTATCCCTATGTACTGCGCGGGGTATTGATCAATCCCACCCATTTGCAAGTTTGCGAAATAGGGCCAGAAACTCCCTTCGAAGCCATGAATTTGGACAAAGCCAAATCATTGAATTTCAGCCGCAAGCTAAATGAAATAGGGTACGATTGGAAAGCTTATGATCAAAGCGCCAACCAGTACACCATCGTGCCTAACAAGTACTTTGTCATTCGCGATGTCACGGGCAACTACTTTAAAATTAAATTTGTGAGCTTTTACAACGACCAAGGCATCAAGGGTTTTCCCAAAATGGCCTGGGAATATTTACGATGAAACATTCCATTCTTTCCTTCTTGAGCTTCGTGGGCATCTCTGCTCTTTCGGCACAAAATGCTACTGTCAACGAAGGCCAGCATTTGAAAAATTTGCGCCAACTCACTTTGGGCGGCGATAATGCAGAAGCCTATTTCAGCTTCGACGGGCAAAAATTGGTTTTTCAAAGCAATTACAAGGAATGGGGCTTGGAATGCGACCAAATTTTTTACAGCCCTATTGAATCTCTTGGGTTGCATACCGATAAGAGCACAGGGCAATCAGTTGGGCCCGAGAAGCCGATGATGGTTTCTACCGGCATGGGACGCACCACTTGCTCCTATTTCATGCCCGGAGATGAGCTCATGCTGTATGCCTCTACCCATGAGGGAGGCAGAGACTGCCCTCCTGTGCCAGAATCTCACGGACGTTATGTATGGCCTGTTTACGAGACCTTTGATATCTATGTAACGGACGTGCAAGGCAACATAGTGAAAAAACTCACCGATGAACCCGGTTACGATGCCGAGGCTACGGTTTCTCCCGACGGTCAATCGATTGTTTTCACTTCTACCCGAAGCGGCGATTTGGAACTTTGGATCATGGACATCGACGGTTCCAATCCCCGTCAAATCACTTCCGGCTTGGGCTATGACGGGGGTGCCTTCTTCTCTCCCGATTCCAAGCAGTTGGTATTCCGAGCTTCACGCCCCAATACGCCCGAAGATAGCGCCCATTATGTCGACCTGTTAAAACAGGGTTTGGTAGAGCCTACCAACATGGAAATCTATACGGTGAATGTAGACGGATCTGATTTGAAGCAAATCACCCATTTGGGCAAAGCCAACTGGGCTCCTTTCTTTCACCCATCTCAAGAGAAAATCATTTTTTCATCGAATCACCACAGTGACCGCGGATACGACTTTCAGCTTTACATGATAGGTACCGATGGAACGGGTTTGGAACAAATCACGGGCGAGAGCATTTTCAATGCCTTCCCGATGTTCTCCCCCGACGGAACAAAATTGGTATTTTCGAGCAACCGCAACAACGGTGGAACCCGAGACACCAATCTGTTCATTGCCGATTGGGTTGACTAACTCCTAGCTTGGGCGGGGCCCTGCTATGCTCATCAAAACCGAAGCCCTCGTCTTACACAAAGTGCCGCACAGCGATCACTCGGCGGTGGTCAAGCTATTTACGAAGGAATGCGGGCTTCTTTCTTTTTTGGTACAAGGTTTACACGGCAAACAAAATAAAAACGCCTATTACCAGCCTGGGCAATTTTTAGAAATCATTTTTCATCGCAAAGCGGGACAAGGGTTGAATCGCATTCGTGAAGTGCAAGCCCTTCATACAGAGCACACCGCCCAAAGCCCGGCTTATCAATTTTGGAGGCAGCAATTGCTGTCATTTGCCGTTGAGCTGACAACTTTCTGCCTCAGCGAAGAACATTCCGAACCCGAATTGTTCGACACCCTTGCCTCCAACATTCGATCATTAGCGCAAGGTGAGGTCAGCTTGAGTTGGTTCCCCTTGCAACTGTGCTTGGATGTCAGTGAATGTTTGGGCCAAGGCCTTCCCCTACGCGAAGCTCAAAGAAAAGGGGGACTCGACGTTTGGAATGGGCACTTTGGTCAAGCCAACAGCCTGCCCCAACACTCGCTTAGCGAGCGTGATTGTACCCTGCTATGGGAAGCCCAACAAAGTGGCATTTGGGAGGCTCCGAGAGCCGAACGTCTCGGAGTGCTAGACAAACTCGTCATGTACCTGACGGTTTCCTTTTTCCCCGGAAAGACATTGAAATCCATTTCCATCATTCGGGAAATGGCCTCGGTTCATTAGGCGTCTTGCAAGCTGGTCTCCGCTATGAATTCCAGCACCTTATTGACCATGTTCTTGGAACCCATGATCACAGGCACTCGCTGATGCAATTCAGTGGGAGCTACTTGTAGAATGCGCTCAGAGCCTGAATGGGCTGATCCGCCGGCTTGCTCAACCAAAAACGCCATCGGGTTGCACTCGTACATCAAACGCAACTTGCCATTGGGCGCCGACTGAGTCGGAGGATACAAAAAGACCCCTCCCTTGAGTAAGTTTCGGTGAAAATCAGCAATCAAACTGCCAATGTATCGAGCCGAATATGGGCGATGGCTGGCCTTGTCCTTTTCCTTGCAATAGGCCAAATAGCGCTGATATGCCACGGGAAATGTATCGGAATTCCCCTCGTTAACGCTATAAACCTTCCCCTCTTCAGGAATCTCAATGTTCGGATGCGAAAGGCAAAATTCCTGAATGTTATCGTCTAACGTAAATCCATTAACTCCTACACCCGTCGTATATACGAGCATGGTCGACGAACCGTAGATGAAATACCCTGCAGCTACTTGGTGTTTGCCTTTTTGCAAGCAGTCCTCTAGAGTTGGATCTTTTTGAGCATTGGGTCTTCGGTAGATGCTAAAGATGGTACCAATACTGGCGTTTACATCAATGTTGCTACTACCATCAAGGGGATCGATGGCCACAATGTATTTCTCATTTTCGCAGCCTGGAACAAAGTAGGGATCGTCATTCTCTTCTGAAATAATAACACTCACCTCTCCAGAGCGAGATAAAGTCTGCAAGAAAATATCATTGGCGATGACATCCAATTTCTTTTGCTCTTCACCCTGAACATTGATAGAACCCTGATTGCCCAAAATATCGACCAACCCGGCCTTGCGAACATCTCGGTTAACCATTTTAGCGGCCAGCTCAAGTGAGCGAAAAATCTTAGAGAGTGATCCACCTGCATCCTTATACAAGGACTGCTGATCGACGATAAACTGTTCGAGAGTGATGAGACCGTTATAGGGCATAGTCAAAGAACCAAAATCGGCTTTACCTTTGCAAATCAACGAAAAAGAGGTCAGACCATCGTCCTCCCTCGTGGAACATTTGAAAAAGATGCAGATATTTAAGTTTGGTGGGGCTTCGGTAAAAGATGCCGAAGGTGTTCGAAACGTAGCTCGAATCATCGAAAAATATGGCCAATCGAATGTATTGGTGGTGATTTCTGCGATGGGAAAGAGTACCAATGCGCTTGAAAAAATCATTCATGCTTCCTATCATAATGAAGACAGCTTGGCACAACATGTTGCCGAATTCAAGCAATATCACGACGAGATTCTTAGCGAATTGTTTCCCGCCGAGCACTTGTTTGGCCGCATCGATGTTCAAAATCTGTATCTGGAATTGGAATGCGCCATTGACAATGCCAACTTGAAACATGATTATGACTTCTACTACGATCAAATCATCGCATTTGGAGAGTTGATATCTACCAGAATTGTCTCTGCCTTTTTACTCTTTAGCGGTTTGCGAAACCAGTGGGTAGATTCTCGCAATTTCATATTGACCGATGATCGCTACCGCGATGCCAAGGTAATGTGGGAACAAACCTCTACGGTTATCAGCAACCGTCTCCAACCTTTAGCTGATAAAAACCTTGTCATTGCACAAGGCTTCATCGGCAAGGGACCGAATGGGGAAAACACCACCCTAGGCCGTGAGGGTTCGGATTATACAGCGGCCATTTTTGCCCGTTTATTGGGGGCACAGTCTGTCACCATTTGGAAAGACGTTCCTGGAGTTATGAACGCCGACCCGAAGAAATTCGCCAATCCTATCTTGTTGAAAGAATTGTCGTACGCTGATGCCATTGAACTGGCCTATTACGGAGCTTCGGTTATTCACCCCAAAACCATACAACCCCTTCAAGCGGCCAACATTCCTCTTTTTGTAAAGAGTTTTTCAGATCCTGAACAGGAAGGAACTCGAGTTGACAGTCGCTCAACCGACTTGGCACAATCTTGCTTGATTCACAAGTCGAACCAAGCACTTTTGCGATTTTCGACGCGCAATTTGACTTTCATCGCCGAGACCCAGTTGATGCAATTGTTCACTTTGTTCAACGCCTTAAAGATTCGCCTGAATTTGATGCAAAATTCGGCGACTCATTTCACCTGTGTGATCGATTTTAATGAATCTCGACTGGAGAGCTTAAAAGCCGAATTGGATAGCCTAGAAATGGAACTCTTTGTTCAGCCAGGGCTAGAAATGATCAGCATCTACCAGCCTGAGCCAGGCATTGAAGCCCAATTACCCGATGCGAGCACCTGGGTATTGAAGCAGCAAACCGACCGATCGACTCATTACGTCATCAAACCTTAATTTCAGTAGGTATAAAAAAAGGGCTCCCGAAGGAGCCCTTTTTCATTTCATCAAAAGTCCACTCAACGATTGATGATCAGTTTCTGGGTTTGTACTTCAACACCTTGAATCACGCGCACGGTATACATACCAGGGGCAACGTGAGACAGATCCAAAGTTTGACGGCCAAAGCCATTCTCTACACCGTTCAATTGGTAAACGACAGCACCCATGGCATTGATGACAGAGATGTCTGCCTTCTGCTGAGCAATGCCTTTCCACACCAAGGTAACTTCACCACGGCTAGGGTTAGGCTGCACGCTCAAGCTACCTTCAGCACTGGCCTTTTCAACACCCATATAGGTATTGAAACAGTTGGGAGGATATTCCACGTAGACTTCGCGAACCACCAAGTTAGACTGGTTGCCGCTAGGGTCAGTCACTTGATAAGTGATGCTGTACACTCCGCTCTGCCAAATGTTGACATTGTGGGTAACCACCTCAACCAAAGGCATCAAATCGGTAGCCGAATAATAGTTGTCGCGAACCTGAATACCACTCATGGCCCAGAAAGGAGTACCTACACAAGCGCTCACAACAGGAGCTACAAGCTCTGGCGCTTTGCGGTCTACTACCTTCACGAAACGTGATTTGGTAGTTGAATTTCCACTCTCGTCAATGGCGGTATAAGACTCTTCATACATACCCAAGGTGTAGACATCAACAGAACCTGATTTGGTCACAGAAATCTGAGACAAGGGGTAGTAGTTGTCGCTCACCGTCACGCTGCGTGAAGAGTATGGAGTCATGACATCGTGCAAAATAGTATCGCTGGTATTCAACTCGATGTTGGGGGCGATGAAATCGTCAACGCGGTAATTGATGGTATAGCCATCTTCATCGGCTGCGTTTCCGCTAGGATCTTTGGCCTTGTAAGTGATGGGGTAAGTTGCGCGAATCTGCGTATTTACCTGACCATTGAATCCTGGGTTCTTGCTCAAGAAGATGGAACCATTGCAGTCGTCCATGGCGTAAACCTCATCAACAAAAGGAGACTTGATCTGCACATCGATGGTAGCTCCATCGGTGATGCGCTGATTCAAACGGTAAATACCGGGCTTCTTGGTGTCACGCACCTGAACCAAACGAGTGGCGGTAGCGGTGTTTCCTTGAGCATCCTTCACGGTATAAACCAGGGTGTAATCACCTACAGTGCTAGCATCAACACTACCAGAAATTTGAATGGCCGAGGTCAAGTTGCCATCTACGGCATCGTTGGCCACTGCACCCAATTCGCTGTAGGTATCGCATTGCTCCATGGTAATGGTGGTATTTCCATTCAAAGTCAATACAGGAGCGGTACGGTCGAGAACGACGATTACGGTACGAGTGCGTTGCTCTGCTTTGTTACCAGAAGCGTCTTCTACATCGAAGGTGATGCTGTATACACCTGGAACCGTGCAATCCAAATCGCTATTCACTACCACCAATGAAGTCATGTCGCCTTCAGTGGGGTCATTCGCAGAGTAAGTTGAATTGGCCACTTCGGCATAGCAAGAAGTCTTGCTGGAACCGCGCTCCACACGAATCGTATCGCTTCCCACCAAACGGATAGTAGGCACAGTCATGTCGTTGGCCAATTTCAGCAAATAATCTTCGTACTCACCTACTTGGTTGACACCACATGGCGTATTTGAGAAATTCGAGAATGAAGCAGCCACACGCAAGCGGGTCAAACCTTCAAAACTCTGGCTCAATTTGGGAACCTTAACGGAGGCGCTCGCGCTAGTACCCGTCATGCTTCCAGTGCTCATCACTTCCTCACCTGCATCGTTGAAATCACCATCAATGTTCCAGTCAACCCAAGCTTTGTAATTCACGGGGTTAGAGTTCGACAAGCGAGTAACAGTCAAATCATAAGTAGAACCAAAGGTCAATACAGCGGGGTATTTGGTTTCAGCATAGCTGGTATAAGCCGCTTGACCACCATCTGTATTGCTGTTGATCAACTTCACTCCATTGCTGTTTTCCAAGGTCACTGTATTGATCGCAACGTCAGATGACAACATGCTAACCAAAGGTGTGCAGTAATCCAGAACAATCACATACTTGTTCTTGATCAACTTCTTCTGAGTAGCAGAATCACCACCTACCGAGTTCCACGCTTTCAAGGTAAAGGTGTAGGCACCACCCTTCAAGAACTTGATCTGAGGGTTCTGGCTAGAAGCACTTGTACCATTCATATACGTGAACGAAGTGGGGAATATGTTCCATTCGAATTTGTTGGCATAGTCAGTCTTCGTGGTGAAGCTCACAACATCCAATACATTGGGGCGAACATTGTCAGCCGTGTAATCCAGCGCACCGGGCTTACTTGGCGTCAAAATGGTCACATTGTCGCAGAAAGTATCATTGCCGTTACATGTTTGGGCTACCAAACAAACCTCGTACGTTCCGTCTGTTGAGAAGAACTCCGTGTACGATTCGCCGGTACCCGCAACGTTCTGATCCACCCACCACTCGTAGGTAGGAGCTCCTTCTGTTTGAGTCGAAGCATTGGCAAAGGTCACAGCCATGCTGTTAGCAGCAGGATTGTAATCGGTTGTCCACTTTGCATTGGGAGGCAAGGCAGGGCCCAATTTGCTCTTCCAATTCAAAATGAATCCTTTGTCGTTGCCAGAACCGTTGGTTTCGAACGTGATGTAACCGGCACCGCTGGTCAACACGATATCGGTCGTATCCCAGTAGGCCTGGTTCGTGGAAGTGATACCTTCTGTTGGAGTTACTTCTTTTGAAGGATCAGCTTCAGGAGCATCGTAAATGCGAATTTTATCACCGGCATCCTTCAATACCAATTCCTCAAAACTCAAGGTGATTTTCTCAGCACCGCAAGGAAGAATTTTGAAGTAGTCAATAGAGGGCTTACGGTTATCGCCGTAATTGGCGGTTGGACCTCCATTATCAAACAAAGTACCGTTTTTGCTATTGCCTTCTTTACTGGGGCCCATGTAGAACTCAGTAGCTGAGGTACATTCGATGTATTTGCTTTTACATGTAGTTGTAGAGGGCCCAATGTCATTTTCAGAGGTCAGGCAGACCTTGTACCATCCAAATTCATTCAAAGTAAAAATGGGATTCTGATCAGTAGCAGTTTGGTCGTCTGCCCCTGTAGGAGAGTACAATTCCCAACTCCATTTGTAGGCACCGTTGTCGCTCAAATCGAACAACTGAACATTGTAGTACTGTTCTACCTCGTTCAAATCAGAGATGAAATCAGCATTAGGAGCGGCGGTTGGAGCTACAATTTTTACCGAATTCACAGCTGAATCCTTGTCACCGCAGTAATCAACAACCAATTTCACATCATAAGTTCCCGCATTATTCCATGAGGCAATACCCTTAACGGCATTGTTGGAAATAACGGTAGAAGCCTGGTCGAAGGTCCAATTGTATGTCCAGTTTCCGCCTCCACCAGCTGTAAAAACAGTAGGAGACTTTACATAACTGGTACCCGCAGGAACAGAAAAAGTCGCGGTTGGCTTGGTAACATTCAAGATGTTCACCTCGAAGTCCATGATGTTACCATAATTGTTCAGCGTTCCACAACCCTGAGAGGTCGAGAACGAACCATACAAGCAACGAACACGTAAAATGGCAGTGCCCGCGCTTTGGTTTCCGCAAGGAATTTTGATTTTTACCGTCTTGTTTTGGTAAGCAGCAATCTGCCCAAAAGGACCTGAGGGACCTGAAATACACTCGGTGGTTTGAAAGTTATTGTCGCGATTCAAATCCAACCATACACCAGCCCATTCCCCGTAGGAACAACCATTGGAGATGTACATTTCAATTTCTTCACCTGGAGTGATGTCAATGCAGGGACCGCTGGTCATCAATTTGTTGGTTGCCCCTGTGTTTCCACAAGTCAAACCCGAGAAGGAGGCCACCTGGCCCTTGCTGTTTTTGATAGTCACGGCATCGAACCAATCGATGCTGCAACCGTAGGAGTTCGTTGCCGCACAAATTTGAGCCTGTGCTGCATGCCCGAATCCCCAGGTGGAGGCCAACACAAGCCAAGCCTTCCAACCCAAGTTTTTAAGCGTTTTAGTGAGTTTCATGTAAATGAGTGGTTAAATAGGGACATAATCTATGAACTCCCATCCAAACCCTTTTTTACAAAAAAATCAAGATTCAAAAATGCAATCACTGCACTCTTGATAACTTTCTCCCCAAAGGCGAAATTGACAAACATCAGATAATCAATCGCTAAGGAATCATCAAGCGGTCACCGACTTTGATCTGAGAATGACTCAACTCATTTTTCGTCATGATATCGTTGACGCTCACTCCATAGATCTGGGAAATTCGGAAGAGTGTCTCTCCCGGTTTCACAAAGTGAACTCTCGGAGCTGACTGAATAACTTCGCTGCGCCCCTCAGATGGAACCAACCACAACCATTGACCCGCCTGTATTTGACCAGAGGCAGAAAGATTGTTGAACCCCATCAACTCCTCTACAGACAAGCGGTACATTCGAGCAATTGACCAGAGTGTTTCACCTGATTGCACATGATGTTTTTCTACTAATCGAGTTCCCGAAGAACCTTCTGTGCTTGATTGCATACCGCTCCTCAAACCAGGGTTGAGTATCAAGACCTGACCCGGAGACAACTCCATTGATTCCAAGTTGTTCCACCGAAACAAATCCACTCGGTCCAAACCGTAGCGCACAGCAACCGCATCCAAGGATTCTCCTCGGCGAACGACGTGATAGGCCTTGTTGCCATCACGACTGTAGATAGTATCCTGCACAGATGTCGAAGGCAACACATAGGTACTAGGCTTGTCCGGCCTGGATCCTTGCAAGACCAATTCCTCACCGGGTGATACCTGTTCTTGTGACTCGTAATCCAAGAGGTTCATTTTGTACAAGGCTCGGGTGCGAATGCCATATTGCTGGGCAATGTCACGGATGTGCTCGCCTTGTTTGACGGTGTGAGAACTCGCCAAATTCGATTCCCGGCGTTTGGGCTTTAGGTACAAAATATCGCCGGGATTCACCGGTGCACCGGGTTGCAAATCGTTGTATTTGTAAAGCTTTGAAACGGGAACTCCACCCTGCTCCGAAATGGTTCCCACTCCCTGACCTTGGCGAACCGCAGCTGCCGGCAGCCCATTGATCTCCATGGCAAGCAAAGTGTCGGCTCGACCCGTAAAATACTCGGGACCTAGCACCACCAAGCTGTCGTAATACCCAAGCCGATACCGCTTGATCACGCCAATGAGTATATCTCCATAGGCCGGATTGGTCGCATAACCCGCCAATCGCAATCCATGGGCCCAATTCACATAATCAGTAGCGGGAAGCTCAAACAGGGAAGCATAGCGCTTGCTGTTTTTCAAAAACAGGCTGTGGTCCCGATACGAATCCATGGCCGACGGATAGCTTCGAAAACACTCGTCTTTGGCATCATCATCAGCCAAACAGGTACCACCCGTCCAGGTGCTTCGGCATTTGATTCCAAAATGGTTGTTGCATTCAACGGCCAATTTGCTGTTCCCTGATGCACTTTCCAATATGCCTTGACCCAAGGTGATACTGGCAGGCACACCGTAGGTCTGCATTTCCACCATGGCTGCCCGAGAAAAGCTATCGATGTATTGCTTTGCGCTTTTGACCTGAGCCAATAGACTCAACGCTCCAAAGGCCGCAGCCAAGCAAACTATACGTCGAAACACAAGGTCAAACTTAGCCCCAAGCCCTTTCGGGCACAAACGGGCTTCTACACGGCACTCCGGCTTGCCCACAAAGCAGTACACCAACTTGCGGTTAATCCAATCCTTTGGCCGAAATTTGTGGGACATGCAAAAACGCATCATTCTCTTTTCGATTGTTTTGGGGGCCGCATTCCACGTCCTTGCACAGGGCAGCTTCCCTAAACCTCAATTCAAGGCCACCTATTCAAACACCAAGCCAAAAGCTGGAGAAACGCTGGATCTTTCCTTGAAATTTGATGTCGCGCCAGGCTTTCATGTATACAGTGAAAAAAGCGATTGTTCCGAGTATGATGGACCCATTCGCGCCAGCCTCGATTTCCCCAAAATCGCGAGCCTGGAATGGATAGGCAGCTTTCGCGGCGTCGGCGACCACATGGTCAAAGAGACGGAAATTTGGAATTGCTCAACTGGTGAGTTTACCGGCAAAGGAGAATTCCGGCAATCTCTGAAAGCCTTAAAGAACATTCCCGCCTACCAAGTGGTATTCAATGGCCAAATCTGCAACGAAAGTGGCTGCGAGAACATTCGCGACATGGTCATTCCCGTTCCTGCTTTGGCCGTTCTGGGAGAAGATAAACCCAGCGTACCCGTTAAAAACCAACCTGAAGACATTCATGAGACCGTCGATACGGCAGCGGCTCTCGCTGACCCCTCTGTTTCGGCGACAACCCCATCTTCTAAAGGATACATTTCTAGCAACGGCAAAATGGAGCCTTGCGAAACCAAAACCTTTAATGGCCAGGCGGCTGAAGAAAGCCGTAGCGGCGCTTGGGGCTTGTTTTTGTTGGCATTGCTCAGTGGCTTCACGGCTTTGATCACCCCCTGTGTGTTCCCAATGATCCCGATGACCGTATCGTTTTTCATCAAGAATCATTCAAGGGCTCAAGCCATTCGGGATTCCTTGATATTCTCGATTTCCATCATAGCCTTATACACCATCATTGGCACCATTGTCGCCGCTAGCTTTGGGGCTCAAGCCGCCAACTGGTTGAGCACACATTGGGTGCCTAATGTATTCTTCACCGTCATTTTCCTGGTGTTTGCCGCTAGCTTCTTTGGCGCTTTTGAGATCACCCTACCCTCTTGGATCGTCAACAAGGTAGACCAACAAGCCGACAAGGGCGGTTTCTTGGGACCCGTTTTCATGGCGGTAACCATCGCCTTGGTCTCTTTCTCTTGCACAGGCCCCATTGTGGGTACCGTTCTGGTCGAGGCCGTAACGGGCCAGGATTTCATGCGCCCCATTGTGGCCATGTTTGGATTCTCATTGGCCTTTGCCCTTCCCTTTGGATTGTTGGCCTTGTTCCCGAGCTGGTTGAACAACTTGCCCAAAAGCGGCGGATGGTTGAACAGTGTCAAGGTAGTACTCGGATTTGTAGAGGTAGCCTTTGCCTTAAAGTTTTTGAGCATTCCTGATCAGACCTACCACTGGGGCTTGTTGGATCGCGAGATCTATCTAGCCATTTGGATCGTCGTATTCACTCTGCTCGGCTTTTATTTGCTTGGAAAACTCAAATTTTCGCACGACAGCGATTTGCCCTTCTTGGGAATGGGTCGACTAGCCTTGGCCGTGGTGAGTTTCACCTTCGTGGTATACATGATACCCGGCATGTGGGGAGCACCTTTGAAGGGTCTCGCCGGATACCTTCCTCCCATGAGCACCCAAGACTTTCGTTTGGGAGGCCCTGACCACGGAGAAGGAAACATCATTGGCACACCGAAGTACAGCGACCAGCTGCACATTCCCCACGGAATTGCCGGTTATTACGACTACGACGAAGCACTGCAAGCTGCCCGTACCTTGGGCAAGCCACTGTTCATCGACTTCACCGGTCACGGCTGTGTAAACTGCCGCAAAATGGAGGAAAAAGTATGGTCTGACGAGTCTGTGCTGAACATACTGAAGAACGACTATGTCGTGGTTTCCCTGTATGTGGACGACAAGAAAATCGTCCTTCCTGAAGCCGAGCAGTTCATAGGCAAGGCTACAGGGAAACGCGTCAAAACCCTTGGCGACAAAAACGCAGAAATCGAACAGTGTTATTTTGGCAAAACCACACAGCCTTTGTATTGCCTGTTGGATGCCGATGAAAATTTGCTCCAACCCGCTTTGGGAGCTGATTATTTCCAATTCAATGTTGAACCCTTTGTCAGCTTCTTAAAAGACGGACTGACCCAATTCAAAAAACAATGAGTCGTGTACGCAGCCATTTTGAGCAAGCCCAGGAAATCCTGAATCAGTTTCTGTCTGATGAGGAGCAATTGAAACACATTGACCAAGCGGTAGAAGCCATGGCCCATTGCCTTCGCAGCGGCCACAAGATCATCGCTTGTGGTAACGGTGGCAGCCATTGCGACGCTATGCACTTTGCTGAAGAATTGAGCGGTCGATACCGCAACAATCGAAAAGCCTTGGCCGCGATGGCCATCTCCGACCCCAGTCACCTGTCTTGCGTGGGCAATGACTATGGGTTTGAATACGTTTTCTCTCGTTACGTCGAAGCCTTGGGGCGACCCGGTGACATTCTGCTTGGAATTTCTACCAGCGGCAATAGCACAAACGTTTTGAACGCCATCGCAACAGCAAAAGATCTCGGCATGACCTGCATCGGGCTAACCGGAAAAGACGGCGGCAAAATGAAAGATGCCTTGGACATTGAAATTCGAGCCCCTCACAGCGAATTTGCCGACCGGGCGCAGGAGATTCACATCAAGGCCATTCACGCCATGATCGATGGCATAGAAATAAGCCTTGCGCTTTCCTAAAAAAAGGCGATTTTACACCCTCATTCAACCAACCAACTTGTGATTCGCTTTCGCTTAACCCTCATGAGTTTTCTCCAGTTTTTTGTCTGGGGATGCTGGCTCATCACCATCGGAGCATACTGGTTTACCACCAAAAAATGGGACTCTCAAGACTTTGGAGTCATCTTCTCCACTATGGGAATTGCAGCCCTGTTCATGCCCGCCATTTCGGGAATCATTGCCGATCGATTCCTTTCGGCTCAGAAACTCTACGGTCTGTATCACATTTTAGCGGGAATCGGTTTGTATTATGTTCCCAGCGCGACCAGCCCGGCAGATATGTTTTGGCGCATTCTGCTCACCATGGTTTTCTATATGCCCACGCTTTCGCTGTCCAATACGGTGAGTTATCACCTACTGAGCAGCAAAGGCGAAGATGTTGTCAAGGCCTTCCCTCCCATTCGTGTATGGGGTACCGTCGGGTTTATCGTCGCCTTATGGACGGTTAGTCTCACTCACAATGAAACTTCAGCCAATCAGTTTTACCTCGGGGCCGCAGTGAGCATATTGTTGGGCTTGTACGCCTTTACCTTCCCTGATTGCCCCCCATTGGGCAAAGAAACCCGCAAAAAGGGTCTTTGGTCGGCCTTGGGCTTGGATTCATTCGCCTTGCTCAAGGAAAAGCGTTATGCGGTCTTTTTCTTGTTCTCCATGTTGTTGGGTGCTGCCTTGCAGCTGACCAATGCCTATGGCGATACCTTTTTGCACGGCTTTGACGGCCAGGCTGAATATGCCAAATCTCTAGCGGTTCAATACCCGGCCATGATCATGAGCATCTCGCAGATCAGCGAAACGCTGTTCATTCTCGCCATTCCTTTCTTCATGCGCCGATTTGGCATCAAACAAGTGATGTTGATCAGCATGATTGCCTGGGTCTTGCGTTTCGGTTTGCTGGCTTACGGGAACCCTGGTCCCGGATTGTGGATGATCGTAACCTCCTGCATCATATACGGCATGGCCTTCGATTTCTTCAATGTATCTGGGAGCTTGTATATCGAAAAAAGTGCAGACCCCAGCATTCGTTCCCGCGCCCAAGGCTTATTCACCATGATGGTCAACGGCTTTGGTGCCGTTTTGGGTAGCCTTAGCAGCGGATGGGTGATCAGCCGTTTCTTTGAAGACGCCAATGGCAGCAAGGACTGGCAGGGCATCTGGCTGGCTTTTGCCGCCTATTCATTGGCCGTGGCCATTGCCTTCCTGTTCTTATTCGAAGAGCCCGAAGAAGCTCAAAGCTGATCGTAAGGATTTTCCTCCTCCTCTGACCCTTCCAATCCATCAATGGTAACCGAATGAAGGGCCTGGCTTTGCATGGACTTGCGGAACACCCCTAGATAAAGGAGCCCAGAGACAGCCCCCGACAAGTGCCCTTCCCAACTCACATTCTCTGGTACCAAAAGAGGAATCATGCCTTGCCACATGTTGCCGTACCACAATACCGCAGCGAAGGCCATACGGCGATAAAGCGCATGAGAGTAAAACAAGCCTTGAAACATCAAGAAAAAGCCCAATGAGTATACCCAGGTAGAGGCCCCTATGTGTCGGCTCCCTGGTTGACCTATCATAAACAATAGAAGGGAGCTCAGTATCCATGACCACAACAACAATCTAAGAGATTGGCGAGGCCATGTGAAATAAACGCCGAATAACAGGGCGTTGATGGAAATCAAATTCCCAAATAAGTGCTCTGTATCGGCATGAAACCAAGAACCGGTCAACAGGGTCCAAGCCGATGACATCATCCTTGGAGTCAATCCCCAATCATGCTGCGGAGGCCCGTAAGCAAATACTATTAGGAGAGCCGCGTTTAGCAATCCCAGGATCCAAACGAATACCCTTAGAGTCATGTGGATAAATCTATACCCGCATTCCACCAGCCGGCATCAAACCATGCACCATATCGCTGATAAAAACGATGAGCCTCTTGGTTCCAATCCAATACTTGCCAGACCATTCTGCTAAAGTTCTTTTCTCGGGCAAAATCCAAACAGGTTTCAAACAACGCGCCCCCAATACCCTGAGATCGATGAGATTCTCGAACCACAAAATCTTCTAAGTACAGGACCGGTCCCTTCCAAGTGGAATACCTGCGATAGACAATAGCAGTGCCCACTACTTCTTCATTCACCTCTGCCACCCAGGCCCATACCCACGGCTCGCTGCCAAATAACACATCCGACAAAGTCTCTGTTGTAGCGACGAATTCATGTGGAGCTTTTTCAAATTCGGCCAATTCCGCAATTAAACGGTGAATAGCGGGAACATCTAGAGGACTAGCAGGACGAACGGAAAAGGAGGGCATTAACGAATAGCCAATTTCAGGGTGCGGGTATTGTCACCGCTTTTCACCTGAACAAAGTACACACCGTTTTGAATCATGGCGTCTACGGTGCTGATGCGCACCTTTCCAGCGGAAAAATCAGCAGATTTAATACTCTGAACATATACCGCTTTACCCAACACATCATTGATGATAATGACCGCGTTCGGGTATTCTATTTCTGAAAACATCAAGTTCACATAGAAATAAGACCCCGTGACGGGATTGGGATTGAGAGTGAATTCAGGACCACCAGTTACCGTCACGGGGGGTTCCGTCACGGGTGTCGCATGAGCGGCAGCAATGCCGGCCATGGCAACGAATAGTATGACCCAAATATTCTTCACTGTTACAAAAATAAAAAAAAAGGCGCTTGATACCAAACGCCTTAGATTTTAATGTGGATAACTGTAAATTATTCGCCAGTGCCTTGATCAGCACCAGAAGAATCAGTTGTAGAAGCAGCAGAAGTGTCTACAGTGGTTTCCTCTACAGTTGTTTCAACAGCAGTAGAATCAACAGTTTCTTCAGCAGCGGCATCGTTGCCACCGCAAGCAGCGAACACAAACAAAGTGCAAGCAGCAATTACAAAAGAGATTTTTTTCATTTTTTCCTATTTAAGTGTGGTGCAAAAATATAGGCGCGGGCAATATTTGCAAAAAAAAATTTTTTTTTTATTCAAACATTCTTGTGCTCTCAGAATCCTTGACAAATAATGGATTCGAATGTTCTATCAATATTTCAACTAAAACGTACAGACCTTAGAACCGATGTTGGTTCTTTGATCTTACTACAATTGAAAATTTGTGCTCCTAGCGAATAAAGCGGAGATTTGCCCCAAGTTCCATTTTCGTATGAACCGCGTAGAAAATCGATTCATTGCCGCCATTTGCCTAATTTATGCCATAGGTCTAGCGGGCTTTATCATTCCGGCTGCGCGCCCTTTGTTCATGTGGCTTACCCCCTACAACATTGCCGGTGCCTTTGCGGTAGCTTGGCTCTTTCATCCCAAGTGGACACTGGCACACGTCGCTACCTTACTGGCTATAGGTTTGCTCGGATTTGGTGTAGAGGTTTTAGGCGTCCAGACTGGCGCCATTTTTGGTTCCTATTATTACGGAAAGACCCTGGGCCAGGGATGGAATCAGGTTCCTTATTTGATTGGATTGAATTGGGCCGCCATGGTCTTTTACACCTCTAGTCTACTAGCAGGACGCAGCCAGAACAATTTCCTGCTGTCCCTGGGAGGTGCCTCTATGATGACGCTGTACGACTTTTTCTTGGAACCCGTAGCCGTGCGTTTTGACTTTTGGCATTGGAGAGGCCCCATTCCCATGCAGAACTACATCGCCTGGTTTGCTCTTTCTTTTGTCTTTCTGTATTTGCTATTCAGCAGCAGCAAGCCCAGCCACAATCGAGTGGCCGGCACCATCTACTTCATTCAGTTAGGCTTTTTCATGGCCCTGTTCGCTTGGATGAAGCTGTTTTAAATCTTGGTCATGAACGTACAGGTATCGTCGTACATTCCTTCGACCGCGTCGGCGTAATTCTCTAAAACCACTTTTCGCTTCACCTTGAGGGTGATGGTCATCTCTCCGCTTTCAATGGTAAAGGGCTCGCGTTTGACCACGAACTTTTTCAATCGCTCGAACTTAGCCAATTCGTTACCCAAACGCTTGATGTCTTTGGCCATCCATGCCGCTAACTCGGCATCGTCTAAGAATACGGCATCCTGCTTCAAACAATCTTGTTTAGCAGGCATTTGCTCCGCAATCGCATCAGGAGAAGGCACCACAATGGCAGTCAAATACTCTCGCTTATCGCCAATGATGAACACCTGATCAATCTTTTCGCTCTTGAGCAAGACATTTTCAATTTGCGTAGGATAAATATTTTTACCCAAGGAGGTCTTCAACATGTTCTTCAGGCGATCGGTGATCTTCAAATATCCCAGCTCGAATCGGCCTATGTCACCGGTGTGAAACCATCCGTCGGCGTCAAATACAATATCGGTCTCAACCTTATTCTGCCAATAACCCTGCATGACGTTGGGACCCTTGACCAATATCTCCCCTTCTGCGCTTTTGAAATCGGGCTGGAAACTGTGGTAGTCCTGAACCGTGATCATCTCCATGGTTTCAATGTTTTGAATGGCCACTTGCTGACGAGGTGCCACACGACCGGTCGTTCCGTACACCTGACGGTGAAATTCATTGACGGTCACCAAGGGCGAAGTCTCGGTCAATCCATAACCTTCTTGAACCTTTAATCCCAAGTAGGAGAAAAATTCACCTACATGAGGGGGCAGAGCACCCGCACCGCTCACAAACAATTTGAGACGACCGCCCATTTTGGCCTTGATCTTGGAATACACCAACTTTTCAGCAATGGCACTTTGTATGGACAAGCCCAAACCGGGTTTGCGACCGGCCATATCAGCAGCGCGAACCTGTTTACCGGTGTTCAACGCCCACCAGAATATCTTGGCCTTGACACCTCCACTCTCGGTGGCATTTTTCACCACCTTATCGTGCACGCGTTCCAACAAACGAGGAACCGTAGCCATCAAGGTAGGACGCACCTCGGTGATGTTCTGAGCCACTTTGTCTATATTCTCAGCAAAAGCTACTTCGGCCCCGATGTACGTACTCAGGTACATGGTAGCCAAACGCTCATAAACGTGACTCAAAGGCAAAAAGCTCAAATAGACATCATTGGGTCCAATGCTCGGAACCAAGTCTTTGGCATCAAAACAGTTGCTCATGAAGTTCCAATGCGTCAACATGGCGCCTTTGGGAACCCCGGTAGTGCCCGAGGTATAAATCAAGGTTGAAAGGTCATCTCTCGTGACCGATGCATATCGATCAGCAATGGCAGACTCGTGCTGACTCAACAGCTCCGAACCTTTGGCCATGGCCTGGTCGTAATTCGAAACCATTCCAGAACCATCGGCGTCGTTCGGCAAGTGAACCACCCCCTGAACCGTGGCGCATTTATCCTGGACTTTTTGGAATTTTTTCAGTAAAAAGGCATTGCCTGTAAACAGCAATTTGGCACCGCTGTCATTCAAAATGAAGGCCGTTTCCTCAGCCGTCAAAGTCGTGTAGATGGAGACGTTGACCAAACCCATTTTCTGTAAGGACTGATCAATGGAATAGTATTCGGGGCAATTGTCCATGCACAATGCCACCCGATCTCCCTTTTCCAATCCGATCGACAAATAATAGGAACACAGTGACTGAATGTCGTTCAAGATGCTGCCATAACTGATGTCGATCCAGTCGCCCGAAACTTTGTGTTTGAGGTAAACCGAATCAGGAGTATTCAATTGGTGGGCCGCATGTTCAAACATGGCATGCAAGGATGCAAAACCGGGGTCATTCAGAGTCATGGTAGTGTTTGGCATAAATTCCAGAATAAACAAATATGGGTCAAATGGCGCCAAAATAAAAGGGCGACCCGCTGGGTCGCCCTTTTCAATCGAGTTCTATGAAGTTTAACCTGCTTCTGCTTCAACAGAAACCACCTCGGGCACCATGCGCTTGAGCAGGTTTTCAATGCCCGCTTTCAGGGTCATGGTTGAAGAGGGACAACCGCTGCAAGAACCCTTCATTTCAACAGTGACGATACCGTCTTTGAAGGATTTGAAATCAATGGCTCCGCCATCCATTTCTACGGCAGGTCTCACGTGATCTTCCAGCAATTGTTTGATTTTGCGCTCAATGGCCGTTTCCTCTTCCGGATTCAATTCTTTTTTGGGAGCTACAATTTCTTTGCCGTCTTGAATCCACTCGGTGAAGAAATTGCGCAAATCGGGAATCAGGTCGAACCATTCGTAATCGTTGTTCTTGGTAATGCTCACAAAGTTGTTCATGATGAACACGCCACGAACAAAAGGCATCTCAAACAAAGCCTTGGCCAAGGCGCTGCGATCGGTTTGATCGGCTTGGCGAAAATCAGCACTGTCATTGGGCAACAACATCTTGTTGGCCACGAACTTCATGCTCTCAGGGTTGGGTGTAGCTTCGGCGTAAACCGTTACAACATCTTGCAAATCGTTTGACATGGTAAAATGGTTCTACAAAATTACGGCGTTTTTGTTCAGAACTGCGAGTAAGGGAAGCGATTAATTGCGCTTTCTTCGACAAGTTTCTGTCGGATTTTCCGACCTTTGGATTTCACCAGTATGGCCAAAACGAAAACTGCTTTTTTCTGCCGCAGCTGCGGATATGAGAGCCCCAAGTGGGTGGGCAAATGCCCAGGATGCGAGTCTTGGAACAGCTTTGCCGAAGAAATCAAACCTACTCAACAAGTGCAGGTCTGGAAACGCAGCCATGCCAAAACCGTCCAAGCCCGCACCCTGAGCGAAATCGAGACCGAAAATCAAATTCGCCTCGAATTGCCCGATGCAGAATTGAATTTGGTTTTAGGCGGAGGGCTGGTGCCCGGAGCCGTGATCTTGCTCGGCGGTGAACCCGGTATCGGTAAAAGCACCCTACTGCTGCAAATGGCTTTGACTCTCAAAGCCAACACACTGTACATCAGCGGGGAAGAAAGCGAAACCCAAATCAAAATGCGGGCTGAACGCTTGGGCGAGCTCGACAGCTCCTGTCGGGTCTTGACCGAGACCATGCTGGAGAACATCCTCAAGTGGGTCGATTCTGAACCCCCTGAGGTGCTGATCATCGATTCCATTCAAACCCTGTACAGCGATGCGCTGGAGGCTACCCCTGGCAGCATCAGCCAAATTCGCGAATGCACGGGGAAGCTGCTTCAATATGCCAAGGAAACCGGAATTCCTGTGTTCCTAGTCGGCCACATTACCAAAGACGGCAGCATTGCAGGTCCCAAGATTTTGGAACACATGGTTGATACTGTGCTTCAATTCGAAGGCGACCGTCACCACAACTACCGCATTTTGCGCACCCTGAAAAATCGCTTTGGAAGCACCCATGAATTGGGCATTTACGAGATGAGTGGACAGGGTCTTCGGGGGGTCAAGAATCCCTCAGAAATATGGCTGAGCCAGCGCGAGGAAAAATTGAGTGGCGTTGGAATTGCCGCTGTTTTAGAAGGAATTCGTCCCTTATTGTTGGAAACCCAAGCGCTGGTCAGTTCAGCCGTTTATGGCACTCCTCAGCGATCGGCGACGGGATTTGATTTGCGTCGACTGAACATGCTATTGGCCGTCTTAGAGAAGCGCTGCGGGTTCCGTTTGGGAGCTCAAGATGTTTTCGTGAATCTCGCCGGCGGATTGCGCCTAGAAGACCCCGCCATTGATTTGGCCTTGATGGCGGCCATCATGAGCAGTTATCACTCCGAGCCCATACCAGCGGGCTGCGTATTCAGTGCCGAAATCGGATTATCAGGTGAGGTGAGAGCTGTTCAACGCGTCGAACAACGAATTGTAGAGGCCGAAAAGTTGGGATTCACCGACATCATCATTTCCAAGTACAACAAGTACCAAGCCGATCCAAAATGGAGCATCAAGGTGCACAGTTTTGGACGAGTGGACGAAGTCTTCTCCTGGCTCTTTGCTTAATAGCTAGGCGCAGCCATGGTGCGTTCGCGCAGAACCGACTTGGCCAACAAGACCATTTTCTGAGAGTTGGGAATGCGAATGCGCGCTTCCAGAATTTGCTGAGCTGTAGTGCGCTCAATTTTCTCTAGCAACTTCAAATAATACACGTAGGCGGTATAAACACCCAATCGGCAGCCCACGGGCAGAGCTACGATGCCTTGGTAAGCGTGTTCAAAGTCCTTCTTCACCTCTTGAATGATGGTCATCTTGTCTATGTCGGTGAAGCAATCAAAATCAACCCCAGGGAAATACACCCTTCCTCTGTCTTCGACATCGCTTTTGATGTCTCGCAGAAAATTGACCTTTTGGAAAGCGGCCCCTAAGCTCTGGGCGTGAGGCTTCAATCTCTCATAAGCTTTTTGATCCCCGTTGCAAAAAATGCGCAAACACATCAGACCCACCACCTCAGCACTACCGTATATATACGTATCATAACTCTGACGGTTGTGCTCAGTCGTTCCCAGATCTTCTTCCATGCTTTGAAAAAAGGGCTCTATCAATTCATACCCAATACCGTATTGATTAGCCGCCAATTGAAAGGAGTGCAAAACGGGATTAGTAGAAATGCCATCTTCCAAAGCCTGATAGGTCTGTTGTTTCAATTGGGCCAGCAAACGTTCCTTGTCATACCCATGAAAGGTATCGACCACTTCATCGGCCAATCGCACAAAACCATAAGTAGCAAATACCGCCCAGCGATATTCGTTGGCCAACAAGCGAATTCCCAGCGAAAAACTAGTGCTGTAATTCAAGGCGATTCTTTTGGAAATCGCGTGAGAGGTCTGATTAAACAATTGAATGCTCATCTTGTATGCGTTCTGTTACCAAACGGGAACCAATGACAACAATGGGCAGACCGGTTCCCGGTACGGTCGAAGCCCCGACGTAATAAACATTGTTCAATTCTTCGTCCTTGTTGGCCGGACGAAAAGCCCCGATTTGGTTCATGCCATGAGCCAGACCCAATCCGCTGCCACGGTAAAGGTTGAACATAGAGGCCCAATCGACGGGGGTATAGATGGTTTTGGATTCGATGTTGGAGGCAATGTCATACCCCACTCGCTCACCCAAATCTTCAATGATTCCTTGGGCCAAAGTCTTAGCATCGCTCCAATCGGGTTTCACCCTCATGTCCGGTACAGGACAGAGAATGAACAAATTCTCGCAGCCCTCAGGAGCGCAATTTGGATTGCTCTTGCTGGCTACATTGACGTAGTAATAGGGTTTTTCAGGGGCTACCGAAGAACGGAAGATCGTATCGGCATAGTCCCTGAAATTGTTGCCCAAGAAGTAATTATGGTGATGTATTCCAGGGATTTTACCCTTTACACCCAAGTAGATGGTGAAAGGAGCCAAGGTCCAATCCATCGCATCCAATTTGGCTTCTGAGAATTTCTTTCGGCCCAAAAACTGACCTCTGAACGAAGCAGCATCAGCGTTGATGACATACAAGTCAGCGGTGTGCAAGTTTCCAGCAGCATCGCGAAGACCGGTCATTTTTTTACCGGAATACTCAGCGGCTACAATTTCACAGTTGTACTGAAATTGAACCCCGCGAGCCTCCAACAAAGGCAACATACCCTTGACGATGTTGTACATCCCGCCTTTCACGTTCCAATAACCATCGTATTGGAGTTCGGTGTAGTTCAACAGGTTGTAAACCGAAGGGGTATTGAATGGAGTCGCTCCCAAAAAGAAGGCAACCAAGGAGAAAATGATTTTTACTTCCTCGCTTTCGAAATGGCGCTCAAGTTCAGCCCAGAAGCTCCTGAACATTTTGGGCAAATGCTTAATGGGCACCTTGGCCATTCCCAATAGATAGTGAAGAATGGAGTCGAAGTTCTTTTTGACTACCCGGTATTCCGTATCGTGAAAAATGGATTTAGCACCGGCCAAATAACCCCTGGCCTTGGCCTCGAAATCATCTTCAATGCCTTCAAACTCCTTGGCCAACTTGGTCAAGTCTTTGTGCATTTGAAACACCCGGTCTTGGCCAGCGATGTTCACCGTGTACAAGGGGTTCAACTCATTCAATTCAAAAGGAATGGGTTCCCCAACGCTTTCAAACAACTCTTTGAACTCGTAGCTCATGGAGAAGAAACTGGGGCCCACGTCAAAGGTGTAGCCATCTTTCTCCAAAATGTGCAAACGACCTCCGGCGCGTGATTGCTTTTCGACAATCTTAACCGCATAACCTTTGTCACTCAAACGAAGGGCCGTCGACAAGGCTCCCAAGCCTGATCCCAAAATCAAAACAGACTTAGCCACGGAACCTCCTCAAATACTTTTTGGGAACAAAGAGGAAACCAAAAGCTTCTGCACCCTCTTTGGTGTGGACCGCATGGTGCAAATGGTGCGTGGCGCGCATGGCTTTGAAATAGCCACCCTTGGCTTTTTTCAAGGCCGAGATGCGTTGGTGTACAAAAACATCGTGAACCAGAAAATAAGCCACTCCGTACAAGGCGATGCCGAAACCAGCAAACAATCGCCAATCTTGATCAGCGGCACCCAAAACGATCAACACTACTGAGGGCAAGGCGAACATAAATCCAAACAGATCATTGCGTTCCAGCACTCCATGACGCGGGTGGTGGTGGCTTTTGTGCCACACCCATAAAAATCCGTGCATGATGTATTTGTGAGAGAACCAAGCAACGCCTTCCATCAGGACGAAAAATCCCAATAAAACGCCAATATTGAGTACGGTAGTCATTAAGATTAGTAAACCAATAGACAGGCAAATGGTTTGAAATTGTTGACGAATTCTATCAAAAAACTACACAAGCATCGTGCTTTTTGTTGAACGTTGTTCTCTTGGGTCGAAAAATTCAACTCTTTCAAGCTGCCAATCAGCCGTAAATTGCACCTGTGTCTACCCCATCATTGCAATCCTTCAACACCTTTGGGCTGGTTGTAGAGGCCGAAGAATTGGTCTCGATTGCAAGTACCGATGACCTGAAAAAATTGCACGATTCCCAAGCATGGGCTCAGCGCCAACTGCACATTTTAGGGGGTGGCAGCAATGTTCTTCTCACTCAGAATCTCTCGGGACTCGTATTGTTGAATCGCATACAAGGGAAGAAGGAAGTATACCGCGACGAACAAGTCGTTCACATCGAGTTTGGAGGCGGCGAAATTTGGCACGAGGCCGTTACATGGGCCGTTGCTCAGGGTTTTGGAGGTCTGGAAAATATGAGTTTGATCCCCGGCACAGTGGGAGCTGCTCCCATCCAAAACATCGGCGCCTACGGGGTTGAATTGAAAGATCGATTTGTCTACTTGGATGCCTTTGATCTGGACAGCGGCGAAACCCGACGTTTCCTGAAAAATGAATGCGAATTCGGCTACCGAGACAGCATTTTCAAGAGCTGGGCCAAAGGTCGCTTTTTCATCACCCAGGTCTGTTTGGAATTGCAACTACATCCCGAGGTGAACCTTCGATACGGAGACATTTCCGGAGTATTGGAGCAATGGGGCATTGCCCATCCAAGCATTGCCGACGTGAGCCGAGCGGTCATTCACATTCGACAGAGCAAGCTACCCGACCCTGCGGTTTTGGGCAACTGTGGGTCCTTCTTTAAGAATCCCGTCATCCCTGAAACCCAATTCGAAGAGCTGAAAGCGCGGTATCCGGAGGCCAAATCTTTCCCCGCTGGAGAAGGGTATATCAAAGTACCTGCGGGATGGCTAATCGAACACGCCGGATGGAAAGGCCATCGAGCAGGAGCCGTGGGGGTACACGAAAAGCAAGCCTTGGTCTTGGTCAATTACGGCGGAGCCAAGGGCAGCGAAGTATTGCAGTTGGCTCGCGACATCCAAGCCGACATTTTGGACCGATACGGCATCGCTTTGGAGATGGAAGTCAACGCCTGGTAGCCAAGAATCACGTTCAGCCCTTAACTTTGGAACATGGCCTCGCTCATTTCCGTTTTGCATCGCCGCCTCGCTGCGCTCGGCGTAACCGCCCTTCTGTTCAGCACCGCCTTTTCCCAAACCTATAAGCTAGGCACCCAAAAAGCCGATCGCGAACCCATAGCTGCTGCCAAAGTAGCCCAACCTGAAGTCGAAATCCTGCGCGATATCCAAACGCCCTTGTGGCATGTTTTTGACCCCCGTTTGGCACCCGATATCTTTTGGGAACCCCAAGGCCAAGAAGGCGAAATGCCCCTACCCGAGGGCATCAACGAAGAGCTTCGAAAGAAAATTGATGCCCGCCGAGAAGCCAGCCTTCGCGGCCGCGAACTCTACAACCAAGACCCCACTCCCGCTGCCGATATAGCCCCCGTTCAACTCGAAGGTTTCGAAACCGGAGGTGGTGGAGGGACTCCCAATGACAACCACGTAGCAGTCGGCAAAGACGGCTCATTTGTGAGCGTCATGAACACCGTGATTCGCGTCTGGGCCCCCGATGGCGGCCTCAAAAAAGCCTGGAGTTTGATCAACTACAGCAAGGTCAACCCCAATGTAGACGACATCCCTACCCTGACCCGCGTTTACGACCCGCGCGTGATGTACGATCCCGAAGCCGATCGCTGGATGATCGTGTACATGCACGGCACCACCGACGTTAGCAGTTTCATTGTCGTAGGTTTCAGCAGCAGTTCTGATCCTACTCAACCCTGGAACGTTTACAAAATCGACGGCAGCCCCACCGCTGACACCGCTTGGAGCGATTACCCCATTGTGTCCCAAACCTCGAAAGACCTCTTCTTTACGGTCAATTTGCTCCTGAATGGAACTTCTTGGGAAGAAGGGTTTCGAGAAGCCGTCATTTGGCAACTCAACAAGGCCGATGGATACGCAGGCAAGCCCCTGAATCAAAACCTGTTTAGAGGCATCAAATACGAGGGCGTGAGCATCTGGAGCATATGCGCCATTCAAAACGGACCACAACCCACAGGCACTGATAATTATTTCATGAGCGTTCGCCCTTACAGCGAACAAAACGACACCGTGTTTTTGCACCGCATCACCAATTCCTTGGAGAGCGGAAAAGCCGAATACGAATTGCAGGTCATGCGCAGCGATCTCCCCTACGGATTTCCGCCTTCTGCCCTGCAACCCCAAGACGGTTTTAAACTCAGAACCAACGA
>Ga0222714_10001510_pt1 | contig 26140 bp, 23 predicted proteins | sample C33_3DmetaG_FD_165048 | JGI IMG/M metagenome (GOLD analysis project Ga0222714, IMG submission 165048) | Estuarine water microbial communities from San Francisco Bay, California, United States - C33_3D | ecosystem: Environmental > Aquatic > Marine > Unclassified | place: USA: California...
AAAAGGCGTATAGAAAATTAAGTAAGCAATATCATCCAGATGTAAACCCTGATGGTGCAGATAAGTTCAAAGAGATTGCCGAAGCTTATAATACATTATCAGACCCAAACAAAAAACAACAATACGATAACCCCAATCCTTTTGGTGGTGGAGGATTTGGTGGATTTGAAGATTTCTTTGAAGCGTTTAATCAACAACAAAGAAAACCAAACCGAGCTCCCGATAAAATATTAAATGTTAATATAAATCCTGTTGAATCTTTTTTAGGTATAGACAAAGACATTACCTACCAGTATAAAGAAAAGTGTCAACCTTGTAATGGTGAAGGTGGTGACCGTCAGGTGTGTAATACCTGTATGGGTAGGGGGAGTATCAGACAACAGTTTGGTACTGGACTCTTTACACAAATTGTTGATACTCCTTGTCATCCCTGTAATTCTACTGGGTATGTTGTTTATAACCCTTGTCATTCTTGTGGGGGACAAGGTACCAAGAATAATATGGAAAACATTATGATATCCATTCCAAGGGGTGTTGATGATGGTGACTTCTTAAGGGCTTCAACAAAAGGGGATTATAACCGTGTTTCAGGGGTTAGGGGGGACTTAATCATCAAAATACAGATGGTACGTCAAGATGGGTTTGAAAAGAGTGGAAATCACCTTATTTACAATGCTGAAATATCTCCATTGGACATGATTATCAATCAACATGTGGACATTCCACATCCATCGGGTAGTATAAAGATTGTACTACCACCCAATGTAAGTTCAGATAAGCCATTGAGGCTCAAAGGAAAAGGATATAATATTCAGGGTAACGTAGGTGATATGTACGTTAAGTTAACGGTATCACGCTCAAAAATGGGTGATACTGATATTAATAAGGTAAAAAATTTATTTGAAGTAAGTTGATATTAGTTCAAATAATTTAACATTTCCATAGATTGCTGTGACCATAATATAGATAGAAAGTACAAGCATTCCAGTTTGCATTCCATTTAAATTTTGTTTACATTGTGAACAACCTTCTTTTTCTGTCTTAATCATATTTATAAGTATGTATAAAGATATTATTTCAAGAGTACTTCGTGAATATGTTAATGATAACATTGACGAAGGAAAAAATAAACTATTGGAAACCTCTAAAAGGCATAAGTTACATCCAAGAACATTATCGGATTTAGAATATGTTACTGATATCTTATACAAATCATATAAGGATAGAGATGATGAGACACCTAAAAAGGGGGAGATATATGTTGAAGACCCTACTGGTGATTACGCATTCGTTCCGGTATATTACTTAAGTTCATTCCAAAGTCAGGGGGGTGTATTTAATATCGACAAAAACAAACCAAGAAACTTATATAATGTTTTTGTTGTCACAAACCCAGATGAGAGTTTGGAACCTAATAGAAAGAGTATCTACAATTTCTTGTACCACGAGATTCAACATTTGGTTGATTTAAATACAACATCTAAGATATCACCAAAGAAGATTGGTGAGTACAATCCTGAAGACCCTGAGAAATATTTTGGTCACGACTTTGAATTTAAGGCGTATGTAAATGAAATATTGGAAGGTATAGTAAATGAGTATAAGAACTTGATTGGTAGATATGAAAAAGAAGAACTAATGAGTAGTTTGGATTCAATGTTAGATTATTTTGGTAAGAGTGGTGAATTGGACCCTATAGCTCGAAAGGTATTATATGATATATCTTCAGAGCATGATGGGGAGGACTATCCACACGTAATTCAATTGTTATACCTATTAAAACAACACAACCCAAAGAGATGGAATGATTTCTTAAAGATGTTATATTCAACTATGGATGAGATATCTAAAGAAGTTGAAATGTCTGAAGAGTTTAAAAAGCCAAGAAAATATTCTAAATCATATTGTGAAAAAACCTCTTGTAATGATATGGGGTTCTCACAAAAAGCATCTTGTAGACCTTACAAGAATTGTTATAATTAATTAGTGTAACGGTGTTCTGTGGCACTTTCTTTACGACCCTGAACATACACAATTTCAGTTTTAACTCTACCTTTATTGTCGTAAATTAACCATTTACCGTGTTTTAGACCGTTTTTAAAACGGGCAACCATTTGTACAGTACCATTCTCATTATATAGACGCCAAGTACCTACCATCTTATTGTTGAAGTAGAAACCTTCTTCTAATAATATACCATTTGTTGAAACTAATCTATATTCAATAATACCATCACCATCATTGTCAGTAAATTGTGTTGTTTGAGAATATAGATTTTGAAACATTAAAAATAATAACAAAAATACAATCTTTTTCATAATTCAAGTTTTAATGTAAATTTAATGTAAATCCTACTTAACATAAATATAACATACAAATATTAAAAAGACACCTACCAATGTTAAATTTAACATTTGTTATCTCAATATTAACAATGTGTTATGATTTTCATTGTTGGTATATTTTATTTGATTCTGTAATATCTATTGGTAAATTTGTAATATATGAAAAAGATAATTCTTTTAACTGTGACAGTATTTGGTTTACTGTTATCGTCTTGTGAAAAAGACCCAATCAATCCAAATAAAACATATTTGGTTACTGAAACAACAATTGATGGTGTTGTTTATAATAAGGTAGAAGGTATCATCAATGAAAACTTTACTATGGATTCAGACAAAAAATGGATGATTTCGGGTGGTGTATTTGTTGATAACGGTGCTACTCTTATGATTAATGGCGGACAAACCATTTATGCTGACCCTAATGTTACTACTTTCCTATCTATTAAACAAGGTGGTAAAATTTTAGCTGAAGGTTCACAAAACAATCCAATTATTTTAACTCCTTTAAAATCTGACCCAACTTATGGTGATTGGGGTGGAATTATTATCAATGGTAGAGCAAAATTAAACACTGGTATGACTGCTGAAGGTGAAGGTGGTACTGGTATCTATGGTGGTAATGATGATGAAGATAATTCAGGTGTATTAAGATACGTAAGAGTAGAATATGCTGGTAAAGTATTAGGTACCGATAATGAATTAAATGGTTTCTCATTTAATGGTGTGGGTTCAGGTACTGTTGTAGAATACATCCAAGCGTATAAAGGTGCGGATGACGGTATTGAATTCTTTGGTGGTACTGTAAACGTAAGATATGCGGTTTCTAACTACAACCAAGATGATGCATTTGATTGGACTCACGGATGGAGAGGTAAAGGACAATATTGGTATTGTCAGCAAGGTGTTGACGGTGGAGATAGAGGTATTGAAGCTGATAACAACGCTGATGATAATAACCTTCAACCATACTCAAACCCAACCTTAGCTAACATCACATTAAATGGTGTGGATGATGGTGATGGATTGAATGAGGGAATGAGATTGAGAGAAGGAACTAAAGGAAAGATTTACATGGCTACTGTGTCGGGATTCGCTAAGTATGGAATTAGGGTTACAGAACAGGCAACTTTAGACCATGTAAGTAACGGTGAACTCTTTGTTGCGAATTCTAATATTTCCGGAAATGGAACGAACTTCAAGGACTGTTCATCTTTTGATGGATATACTTCAACTTTAACAGACAATTGGTTTTACCCTGAAACTCAAGCAGGTTCAGGTACACAATGGATGAATGGTTGGACAAGACAATAATATGAAAAAACTTTTATTACTAATGGTATGTGTATTTTTCACACATACCATTTTAGCCGCAAAATTGACAGGTAAGGTAGTTGACGAAAATAATGAACCACTACCTTATGTAACTATTAAAATCAAAGGTAAGGAATTAAATACCTTTACCGATTTTGATGGTAAATATGAAATTGAATTATCAGAACAAAGTACTGTTGTATTTTCGTTCATTGGTTACAACACTCAAGAGTATATTACTGATGGTGGTATCTATGATTTGAAAATGGTTCCTACATCTTTAAAAATTGATGAGGTTGAAATTATATCAAAGAAAAACAATTCAAGTGAAGCCGTTCTTGTTTTAGACAAAAAAGAATTGGTTGGTGTTGAATCGTCAATAGGTAGTGTTGAACTAGCTAAAAAAGGAATCTCAAACGCACAGGATGGTTTAAAAAAGGTTACCGGTGTTACTTTCTTAGGTAGTAGAATAAATGTTAGAGGTTTAGATGATAGATACAATCAGGTAACTTTAAATGGTTTACCAATTCCTTCAAACAATTCAGACGTAAAGAATATTAATCTGTCGATTTTACCGGTGTCTCTTATGGAGAATATGAAAGTTAAGAAATCATATTCATCAGACCAGTGGAGTAATATTGGAGGAGCTCAGATAAACCTTTTAACAAAAGACATTAGAAACGTTTTTGACGTTAGTTTGAGAAGTGGTGTTAATACATTAACAAACGGTTTAAACAATAATTTATCAATTCAATATGGTAATAATAAATCAAAAAAGTTTGGTTATCATATCGGGTTAACTTTAATTAATAACAATCAATACACTGGTGGATTTATTAAATTAGTTAATAAACAAGGTAATGATGTATTAAACTATAACTTTACTCAATTAAAACAAGATATTACACCATCCGTATTTACAATATTAAGTTACAAGAAAAATAATCTTAATTTTAAAAATACTACTTTATTCTTATCTCAAACTAACAACACTAATTTAAACACCGATGGTAATCACTTCGATTATGAGAAGAAAATAAAAACAATACGTATTAGTCCCAGTACCCACACGTTATTTCTTAACCAATTTGCATTTGATTACAAGAGAGATAATTTATTATTTGACGGTCTATTGGGTTATAGTAATGTTATTAGTGGTGAGAACAATAGAGAACAATATGTTTTTCTATACGATAGTAACTATCGATTTAATAATATAGATAAATTAGATAACCATTTATTTAGTAGTCAGAATAAAGAAAATAGATTTAACCTTTCATTAAATGGTACAGTAAGGGGTGAAACGATTGAACATCGTTTTGGTTTGGTTTCGATGGTCATTTTAAATAATTTTGATTACCAACAACAATATTACGATTTAGGATTAGTTAACAGTTATTATAACAATTTAGACCCAAATCAATATCAAACGTACATACAAAGTGATTTAACTAAAACACTTCGGGTTAATAACCCATCTTCAAATGTGAATGGATTAACATTAATAAATGGGGGTTATTATATGTTTGATTACAAATCAGATAAGATTGACTTGAGTTTTGGTAGTCGTTTGGAAAATGCATACCAAAAAGTTAGTTATAGAGACCAACTTTCTCCTGTATTTTTAAGAAGTAATGTATTGAACAACTATGAAGTACTACCATATGTGAATAGTAAATTCAAGATAAACAAAACAACTCAAATTAAGACAACATCTTCTATCACGACAATCAGACCAAGATTTAGAGAGATGACACCATTCATTTATACTGAGGTATTTGCTGGTTCTAAAATACAGGGAAATCCTAACTTAGTTAATTCTACAATCTTAAATAATGATTTAATATTTGAATATTATCCTTCAAGAAATGAAATGTTTATTATCACTTTTTATTCTAAATTTATTCAAAAACCGATTGAAAGAGTTAATGTTGCCACAGCGAGTGGTCGATTAGAAACATATCAAAATAGTGATAAATCAAATGTATATGGAATTGAATTTGAGTTAAAAAAGAAAATAAATTCATTTAATTTTGATTACAATTTATCTTATTTGCAATCAACTATTAACATCTTAGACAGTTCATCATCTAGTGTTGTTGTAACTAATTTTGACAGACCTCTACAAGGTTCAACACCGATACTTTCTAATTTTGATATATTCTATGATGTGACAAAAACTACTAATGTTGGATTAACGTATAACTATAGTGGAAAGAAACTGAACTCAGTTGGGATTTATGGGTTAGGTGATGTATATCAATCGGCACAACACCAATTAAATTTTGTATATAATTTTAAAAGTAAAAAGACAACATTATCTATTCGTATAAATAATATCCTCAATACTCCTTATGTGTTGAAACAGGAAACAGATATCGGTTCTATTGAAATTAACAAATATAGAACTGGTGTTAATTTTTCATTGTCGGGTAAATACAACTTTTAATTTTTTACAAAAAGGATTTGCCTTTTTGGTTTTTATTTACTATATTTGTCTAAAATAGATAAAATATGCTAAGTTATATTGGTGGTAAATCAAAAATAGGTAAGTGGATTGTAGATTACTATCCCACAGATATGGAAACATATCTTGAGACCTTTGGTGGGATGTTCTGGTGTTTTTACAACATGGATTTGAATAAGTACCCAAATCTTAAAACAGTCGTATACAACGATTTTAATCCTTTGAATTATAATCTATTCAAGTGTTTAGAAAACCCTAAGGAATTGTTGAAGGCTATAAATTCAATCCCATGTCAAGAACTTGGAGTAAGTAATACACCTGAACTTTATAAAACATTATTCAGCAACTTCCAACAAAATCTTTTTAGTGGTGAAATAAACATTACAGCTCCTGATTATATGTTGGCGGCTCAGTATGTTTATATTGTCACTCAAGTTTTCAGTGGCTCAAAGCCTGAGACATCGAGTTATATAGACCTTAAAGGTAAGTACAAATCAAAGTATCTAACATTTAGAGATAAGTTGATGAATGAAAAATGGGTTGAGAAGTTTTTAAAGATAACCAATGTGGAGAATATGGATTTCGCTGATGTCATTCAAAAGTATGATTCACCGTCTACATACATTTATTTAGACCCTCCATACTGGAAAACCGAAAACTATTACTCAAATCATGATTTTGATAGGGATGACCATGAAAGATTGGCGAATGTACTTCATAATGTCCAAGGTAAATTTTCACTTTCATACTATGAATTTGATTTATTAAATGAATGGTTCCCAAGGGACCAATACACTTGGGAAACAAAAGATTTCGTAAAGGCGGCTGCGGCGACAAAAGGTAAAACCCAAAATAAGGGTACTGAATTGTTAATAATGAATTATTAATTTTTATGGATTCATACGTTGGTAAGTACATTTTTAGTGGTGAAATAATAATAAGACCTAAGAGTATTAAAGTGATACCAAGTGTTCTTATTTGGCAATGTCCTTTTCGGTTAAATGACCACTATGAACGTATTAAATGTGATGATGGTGAATGGTATGATTTATTATTATCGAAATGTATTACCCAGAGTACGCGGCTGTGGTGGTATAAGAAAAATGTGAAAGAATTAACACGTCAACTAGTTAGAATTGAACTTGACAGACGACATATTGATTACAAAGATAAAAAACTCATGTTTAAGAATAAATTTATTTGATTTGTAAATAATATTATTTTTTTTTGGTTGACCCATTGCACTTTAAGTTTTTTGTATTATCTTCGTATCATCATTAAAGATATAAACGATGCCAAAGTCTAAAAATAGTCCAACTCAGAAAGAACGTTCTAAAGAAAGAGCTAAAAAAATTAATGACCTAATTTCTAAATACGAAAAAGGGTTGTTGGGTCTTAATGAGGTACCTAAATCAAATGGTCGTGTTTTAACTATTATGGACCCAAATAATGATTGTTTTCATTCAGAAGGTAAATACCTTTACATTGGTGCTCTTCTATCTCAACTAAAAAAAGAAGGAATTAATGCTAGTCCAAAATTAGGTAAGGCTGAATTACCTGTAGGTAAAACTATTAGTGACCCTCGTAACCGATATAGTCTTAAAGACCATTTTGTTGTTTTTGAAGTTATTACGGTTACTCAAGAATTACTTAACCAACATGGTGTTGAAACTGTAAGACAACTCGAAGAGAAGATTCGTAAAGAGAATGGATTTATCTCAAATAAAGAATATGACGGTAAAGAGTATTGGTTAGGTAAAAAAGTTTATGAGTTGGTTTATTTAGTTCATCAATATCTTTTTGGTAAAAATGATGTTGAAACTTACGAACCTCGTATTCCTCAAAAACGAGCTATTGAAAAAATGATTGACGCGTTTACCAAAGGAATGTATAAAGAGTTTCTTTTGGGTGCTATTATGAGTTTTGGTAAAAATTTTACTTTTCTTTATGCTGTTACCGAAATTCTTAAAAACAACCCAACCGCACGTATTCTTGTATGGACAAATAAACCTAATGTATTTCGTTCACTTAAAAATGATGTTAATGGACATATCAAGTTCTTAGATACTAAATACATTTTGTTGAAGGATTCAAAAGATATACAATCACTACCTAATAAATGTGTGGTTGCTGCAAACAGACAATTACTTGAAAATGATAAAAATCAAGATGTTCTGATGTTTATTGAGAATCAAGAATGGGATTTTATTGTTATTGACGAAACACATAATGGAGTAGAAACTGAAAAAGGTCAAAAATTTCTTAATAAGTTTAAAGATACTCGTAAAATTTTTGTTTCCGGTACTCCTCAAAAACAACTTGGTAAAATACAATTTAATGATAAAAACACCTTTATCTATGATGAGGTGTCACAAAAAGAAGATAAAGAAAACGGTATTTGGGGAGATGCAATTATCTTGAATATCAAACTTATTAAACTTTTGAATGAAGTTGTAGGGGATTATAAAAATTGTGTGTGTGATAAAACAGGTTATTTTACATTCAAAAAGTTTTTTTCAATTATTAATAAAGATGAATTAGTTTATCAGCAATCTGTTTTGAAGTTCTTTAAAGATTTCTTCGGGTACACTAAATTTGATAAAAGTTATAATTTTTTTGGTAAACATAACCATGTTGTTATTATGGTACCATCTAATATTCAAGGTACTTTAATGATTAAAAAACTTTTGGATAATTCTGAATTAAGTGAAGATTATGTTATTATTGCGGCAACAGGTAATAAATTTAAAAGAAGAGAATTAGATGAGGCTATTTTAAGTGGTAAAAAAACTATCACCCTACTTTCGGATATGTTAATTGAGGGAGAAACAGTACCTGAGTGGGATTGTGCCATTAATATGTCAGATGGTACATCAATCTTCAAATATTTGCAGTTCGCATTCAGACCTACAAGACCTAATAAAAATAATCCAAACAAAAAGGCTTATTTTTATGATATGAATCCTCAGCGTCATTTTTTAATTCAAAATGAAAGAATGAAAATAAATGGATTAACAGGTGAAAAAAAAGACAAAGCTCTCCGTAAATGGTATAAAAATTTTGATATCGAAATGGGTAATAGCGTTGAAACTATGACTGAAGTTAACTTTGATGTACTTAAAACGGAATCTTACAAATTTGGTAATATGCTGAGGTCAATCAGTTATCTGATGTCTTGGGATGGTATTAATATTGATGATATGATTTCAGATTTAAATGGAGTTGAAAAACAAAATTCGTCAAATGAATCTGTGGTTTTGAATGACAGTGGTATTGATGGTGGTAAGAACAATAAGATGGTAAAATCTAAAACTAAGTCTGAAAACATAACTAAACAGGAATTGGAGGAGATTAAAGATAAATGGGCAACTATATTGTCACAAGTACCTTATGTTTTATTTCGTGAAAAATGTGAAACATTAGAATCTTTATTGGAAACTTACCGAAATTTGGATGGTATGTTTGAATCTACTTTTAATATACCGCAAATCATTTTTGAAAAATACTGGAATAATTCAAATTTCCTTGACAAATATGAAATGGAATTTTTGTTCAAAAAAAAGAAAATAGAAATGATTTAATTTTGTATATTTGTAGTATGTTAACGATTGAGCAACTTAAATTTTTACGTACCCACGAAAATTTTCGTGGATTCGAAGGTGTTGATGGACCAACACCTATATGGTTATGTGAAATGCAGATTAATAAAATACCTTGTGATTATTCAGACCCTAATCTTAGATTTTTATTTCCTGCGGTTGGTCACGGTACATATGCAATTATAATGTATTGGAAATTAATGAATTCTTTATCTAAAATATTTATAGATAAAGAAAAACGAAGTAGACATATTCTCGAAAATATGTTATACTTAATTGAAATAAAACCGAATTTCTGTCGATGGCTTCGCCAAGATGGATTTATAAATGTAATTGAAGGTAATTACTTAGATTATATAACAAAAATGAAATTTGATTGTATTGTAGCTAATTATCCATTTCACAAACAAGTTGGGCCGACTAACACTGAACCTATTTGGCATTTATTTGTAACTAAATCAATTGAGTTAACAAAGGAAAATGGATTTATTAGTGCTATCCACCCAAGTGGGTGGAGAAACATTTCCGGTAGATTTAAAAACACCCAAAAAGAAATTCTTTCAAAAAAAATATTTTATTTATCAATTCATAATGAAAAAGATGGGTTGAGTACATTTGGAGCTGAAACAAGATTTGATTATTATGTTTTACAAAATACCCAATGTGATGGGACTAAAACGACTGTAAAATTCCAAGATGATAATATTGAATCGGTTGTGTTAGATAAAATGGAATTTATCCCTAATGGAGGTATAAATTTATTATCAACATTAATTGCAAATGACGATGATGAAAAAGTTGAAGTAATACATGATGAAAGTTCTTATGCTCATAGGAAAAGGCACATGTCTAAGACTATGAATGATGGTTTTATTTATCCGTGTATTTATACTGTTAATTATTTAAGTGAACCTAATATTTGGTATTCTAATACTAACATTAATGGTCATTTTGGAAAACCTAAAGTAGTGTGGAGTAATGGACGAATTTCATCTGTTGGGTCGTTCATAGATAATAATGGTGAATACGGATTAATGGAGTATAGTTCAGCTATTGTTGATAAAGTTGAAAATCTAACGAACATCAAAAGAGCATTGGATAGTAAAAAATTTAAGGACCTTATGGAATTATGTGCTGTAGGAATGCAAACAATTAATTATAAAGTTGTATCGATGTTTAAAAAAGATTTTTGGAAAGAGTTTATTGATGAATAATTACATATCACATAGTAGAGATAGAGGTTATATGTCAGGTGTAGAACGTGACAAACTTCGAATAAAGCAAACTGCTGAATTTTTTACACCAACAGAATTGGTTCAAAAAATGTTAAATAAACTTGAAGAACAAGACCCAACCTTATTCTCAGACCCGAACAAAACATTTTTAGATAACTCCTGTGGTGATGGTCAGTTCTTATCTGAGGTTGTTATACGAAAGATGGAAAGAAGTGGTTGTACTTTGGAACAAGCACTCAAAACAACTTACGGTGTTGAACTTATGGAAGACAATGTAAATGAATGCAGAAAACGACTGGCGGGACCAAATCCAACACCTGAAATTTTACAAATTGTTGAATCCAATATTGTTTGTGGAGATGCGTTAACCTATGACTACTCTTTCGAACCTATTGTTATAAATATAGGTGATGATGGGTAGTATAAAATTTTCTAAGATATTTTAGGAAATGTAATTCGTATCAATTACCTTTGTAATGTTAATTTAACTATTTGTGTATATTTATATGAAAAAGAAAGTAGATATGAAGTTCAATCAGCTAATAAAGACGATTATCCTAGAACAGGGTCGTTATGAAATTTTGAAAAAAACTTACACCGAACCTAAAGGTAAAGGTGAAGAGAAGAAGCCAGCTAAAATGTCTGTGGAGGTTTTAGATAATTTGGTTTTAGCCGACCCGACTACACGTCAAGCTGATGGTGTAATTAAAAAGGCTGGTGAGTACACAAACTGGTTGATTAAACAATTCTTAAAGTTACAACCTGAAGCTGAATACGGAACACCTCAATTCAAAAAAGAGTTATCAAAATTACAAAATCAATTCTTTGAGGATTTGTATAAAACAACTGACGACTTGAAAAAATTTGATAGATTCAAGAATAGATTACCACAAGAACTTCGTGATATTAATAAGTTAACTATTGATACATTATATGACAATGTATCGGAATTTACTTTAGAAAAAACTAAAGCGTCTAAAGACGAGAAAAAAGAGGCATCTAAGACATTTGTATACCCTGGTTCAGAACTTTTATATGATGGACCTAATTGGGCTGTTACAAAAGTAACCGACACAGGAGAATTGGGTCAAGGTGCAGCTTGTTTCTTTGGTGGATATAACCAAGAGACGAGATGGTGTACATCCGCTCCTGGTCTTTCTTGGTTCAACCGTTATATTAAAGACGGTCCATTGTATCAAGTATTCAATAAGAGTTCTGAAAAATCAGAAAAGACTGGTCTTCCAAAAGAAAGATACCAGTTCCACTTCCCGTCAAGTCAATTTATGGATATTCATGATAAACAAATTGAATTGGTTGATTTCTTGAGAACTAAAGCTCCTGAATTGAAAGAGTTGTTCAAACCTGAATTTATGAAAGGTTTGACAAACCAAACAGGTAGTGCTGTGTCTGTTGAATATCCTCGTGATGCGGCATCTAAATTTATTGGTTTGTACGGATTTGATGAGTTCTTTGAGAACTTACCTAAAGGTCTTGAAAGATTTGATTTCTCTGTTAATAACAGTAGATATTATGGTGGTGAAGAAGTTAAAGATTTTGCACTTAAACTTCCTGAGAGTATTGGTAATTTCACAAACTTACAGTCATTACACTTAGATGGCGTTGTATCTGAATTACCGGAATCTTTGGGTAAGTTGAAGAATTTGGAATTCCTATCTTTACCTAACAACAAATCTTTGAAGTCAATTCCAGCGAGTATTGAAAACATTCCAGGATTGATGGTGGTTAACCTTAAAGGTTCAAACCCAAATATTGAAATTCCTGAGAAACTAAAGGAAAAATCAGAAAAAGAAGGGCAACCTTATATCATTAAATAATCAGGACTTTGTCCTGATTTTTTTTTATATTTGTATTATGAATATTGAGGTACAAATTTACGTGAGTAACTTTATTAAGTTTTTTAAAGACAATCCCGAGGACCTTATGGGTCTTATCGGCGATAAATCTTCTGATGACTTTTTTGAAAAAGTTACGGAAAGGGCCAACAAAAATTCTGATGAAGGTATCGATATTGAATTAACTCAAAAACAACTTATTGAGATTATTTTGGAGTTAAATCAAATGGGTTATATCGAAGATGAAAAAATTGAGGAAATCATAAATGAGCCATTTTTAGAAACAAAATTCGGAAAACTATTTCTTAATTGATTTTTAATTTTTTCTGCATATATTATCTACAATAATATTATAGAACGTGCAGACTAAGAACACATACTATGACGGTATTGACAGATTTGTTGTAATAACCGTTGCAACTGAGGAAAATGAAAATTTAACAAACTTCAAAAAATCCTGTGAAGTTTTTGGTATACCTTATATTATTTTAGGGTTAGGTGATAAGTGGGAAAGTGGTAAAGCTGAAAATGGTGTACTGTTAGAGCCAGGTGGAGCTCAAAAAATAAATTATCTTAAAAAGGAGTTAGAAAAAATAGATAATTTACAGGACCATATTATTTTATTTACAGATTCGTATGATGTAATATTTGCGGCACCTCCAATTGAGATTGTAACTAAATTTAGGAATTTAAAAACCCCTATTGTTTTCAGTGCCGAAAAAACTTGTTGGCCAGACCCTGAAGTTGAATCTCAATACCCAAGATTAAATTCTGAATATGCTTATTTAAACTCAGGTGGTTTTATAGGGTACGGTGATAAGATACAACAACTGATTTCAGATGAGGTTGAAAATTGGGAAGACGACCAAAGATACTACACCAAAAAATACTTAGAAAGTCCTGAGAGTTATTACTTGGATAGTGAGCAATATATATTCCAAACACTAAACTTAGCTATTGAAGATGTTGAGATTGATAAAAATTTCAGTAGATTAAAAAATATTGTAACAAAAACAAATCCATGTGTTATACATGCAAATGGTCCATCGTCTGTTAAAGATTTTTTGAAGAATATTACTGAGATATTTTTCAATAAAGTTGATGAAGGTAAGAGTGAGATTGTATATGAAAAACCAATCCATACAATATCAATTAATTTAATGTTAGACATAGATGTTAATGACATCAATCAGGTATTTGACCAAGTAAAATATTTGACATACCCAAAAAACCTCATCAAATTAAATCTGTTTTATGTTGATAATCGACATGATTATAAGATAGATAAGTTCATAAAAACATTTGGCGACCAGTACTTGAGTGTTAATACATTTAATCTTTCTTTAAGTCGAGGGGATATGCGTAATCGGGCGATGTATGAATCAAAATTACAAAATACTGATTATACCTTAATTATGGATTGTAATTACGTGTTTAGAAATCGAAAGAGTATTGAATTTTTAATTCACGAAAATAAAGATATCCTTACACCAATGGTAAAGGAAGAAAATACCCAATGGGTTAACTTCACACTAATGACGGATAAAAATGGTTTTTCTGTTAGTGGTGATAAAGATTTACAAATCTATTCGTATGATTTGAAAGGGTGTTGGAGAATTCAATACGGAGCCGGCATTTGGTTTATTTCTAAAAATGTTATAGAAAGGGTTTCCGATATGTTCACAAATCAAACTACTGGGTTGGATGAAGATTTTGATTATGATATTATTTTTTCACTTAATTTGAAAAATGGTAATATACCACAGTACTTATCAAACAATTTTTATTATGGGGGTATAATCCCGTAACTTTCCACTTTCATTTTTTTATCTTATATTTGTATTATGGAGAATAATGTTAGATATGAGATTGGATATAACTCTCACAAAGTTATAGAATATCGTGCATTTAACGATATTGGAACTAATTACAATCATAGATATGAAAAAAAATATGGGAGTTGGTTCCCATTAAGAAATGTCATTATCGATGAAGATGATAGTGAAACTATTAAATCTTATTATGGTAATCCATTAGTACGATATATAAATGAAATGGGTAGGGTCACTATTGAAGAGAATGGTGATAAAATTTCTTTAAGAGTATATAAACAATTTAAGAATAGGGCTGCTGGCTCAACATACTTTAGGGTTAGAAGACATATAGAATTTTTAACTTATAATCTAAAAACAAAAAATTTTTACTACGGATTAATTGGTAAAAAGAATAAAAGAGTTATAGGTAAAAAATGTGTAACTAACCCATTTTCATACACATACATTAACAATTTGATTTATAGTATTAAAACTATACTTGAAACTGATGTCAAATTTTCGGATAATACATATGAATCTAAAGTTACTATTGATTTAATAATCAAAGAGTATTTTAAAATCTTAGAGGAAAAGACGGGAATTAACTTTATTATTCCTGAAAATCGTAACAAAATAAATCATATATTTAAAGAATTTTTTTTAAAACATAATGATATAAAGATACCTGACAGTTTTAGTCGGATTTATCAATTTAGTGTATCTAAGAGTATCTTAAAGAAACATGGTAACTTTACTCGTGCTTTATTTAGTATTTACGAATTGTATGGTAAAAAAATAAATATTATTTTTAATGACACTACCAGGTTCTATGATTATGGTAAAGTTATTTTCCTTTTTAGAACGTTAGGTATTGATTACTTCAACCAAGTTGACCAAAAAGTATATTCAAACGATGATGGTAAATCTTATGGTGAGAGTTCCCAATATATTATGGAACCAATTAAAGGGTTAAGTAATGTTGATAAAGAAAAATTTGTATTAGCTTTGAATTTAGTTAACTTTAATACAGTTATTGACCACTTTAAGTTTCAAAAAAAGTTACAAACTTATAATCATATTGTTAAACCTAAGTTTAACAATATTAGTACGTTCAACCAGGAACACTCTATGTGGTCTGGATTAGTTGATTCGTACAGAAAGGGTAATATAACTCGTTATTATGGTGATAGTGCTAAAGCTAAAATTGAGGAAACAATATTTTCATATGATGGTATAAACTACTACCCTAATCTTCTTACCACGACAGATGAATATATTATGGAATCCTCAGAGCAAAATAACTGTGTTAGAACATATATTGAAAAATCATCTTGTATAATTGTATCATTAAGGGCGGGAAGTCCATACTCAACTGATAGAGCTACTATTGAATATCAATTTAGAAGAAATGAGATTATACGAGTACAATCACTGGGTAAGTTTAATAAACAGTTATCTGAGTTATGGGATAGTCCTTTAGAGGTGTTAGATGATAGAATGAGTTTATTATACAAAGAAAAGATAATACAATTACCAAAGATGGTTAAGAAATACCGAACCGGTACCGTTATTAAAAGAAAATCATTTTTCAAAAAAGACGACAAGACAATTACATTAGTACCTGTTTGGGATAATACTGAGGATGTGAATGAAGATATTTTTGATTTTTTTGAATAATATGTTGTCCAATTAAAAAAGTTGTTTTACATTTGTAGTGTTATTAACATAATTATTAAAAAAAGAAAATGGCAAAGATTAAATCAAACACTTCGAGTACCAAATTGGAAAAATCAAAAGTATCTCGTCCTGGAGTTCATTCAAAAACTAAAACTTCTAGTCTTAAAAGTTCTAAGAACTATAAGAAGAAATATCGTGGACAAGGTCATTAATTTTTTTTAGTAATTATTAGATGGGGGTGTTGACACCCCCATTTTTTTATATTACTTTTTGTGTAAACTAAAAATATAAACTATGGCAACACTTAGAAAATACGTAACAACCACAGACATCAATGTCTATGAGGTTGAACTAACAGATGAACAATTAGAGTTGTATCAAGAAGACCAAGACCGATTTTTTGATGAGGTAATGGACGAACTTGATTGGGACTTCCAATACGACAAAGTCGGAGACGAAGATAATGAATATGAATTAAGAGATTAATATTTAAAACAATGGCAAACAATTTAAAAAGTATGATTAATGTAATCGCCAATGATGAGGCGGTTGCTATGTTGGAGGAAAAACTAAAGGGTATCAAATATGGTGATATTGCTAGTTTCGCCAAAGCATTCTACGAGAATGTTGAGATGAGTGGTAACGATGGTGTTATGAATAGTTGGTCTATTGAGAACTTAGGTTCAAAATGGACATACTTCTCAGATAATTGGGGTGGTGGTGAATTCGTTATTGAATCAGCATGGTATGCACCAAAAGAGTTTTACATCCATCTTTATAAGATGATGGCGGAGATTGACCCTGAGGTTGTTGTTGAAGTTAAATACGAAGATGAATCTTACAATCCCGTTGGAGCTTTCCTTATTAAGAAAGACGAAGAAGGTAATGCTATGTGGGCTCAAAATGAAGATGACGAATTGGAAGACCCAACAACTGAAATGGATTGGGATGACGAGGAGTTTGAAGAAGCTCAATTGGACTTCATGGATGAGGTAAGTTCATCACAAGACCGTATGTTGGAACTCTGTCACGAGCAGATTGATGGCAACGATGGTTACGATGTTTATGATGCTGAATAACCTATGAAAATTAAATTAGAATATATTTGGTTGGACGGGTATTATCCCGAACCTAATCTTAGAAGTAAGGTTAAGGTAGTTAATCCTTCAACACATTTTGTTGGTGGAAAACAAGTTCAAGGTATTAGTTTGGAGGATTGTCCGGTGTGGGGATTTGATGGTTCATCAACCCAACAAGCTGAAGGACACTTTTCTGACTGTTTGTTGAAACCTGTACGTCTTTGTCCTAACCCGTTGAATCGTGGAATGATTGATTCATACTTGGTTCTTTGTGAGGTTATGAATCCTGATGGTACTCCACACGTAACCAACACTCGTTCATTGATTGGTGAAGAGGAAGAAGGTTTGTGGTTTGGTTTCGAGCAGGAGTATACTATTATGAAAGACGGAAAACCTTTGGGATTCCCCTCGAATGGTTTCCCCGAACCTCAGGGTAAGTACTACTGTGGTGTGGGTAACGGTCAGGTTCATGGTCGTGAGTTTGTTGACAAGCACATGGAAAACTGTATCATGGCTGGTTTGGATATCACTGGTACCAATGCTGAGGTTATGTTGGGACAATGGGAATATCAGGTATTCTCAAAGGGTAAACTCCGTGCGGGTGATGACCTTTGGATTTCACGATACATCCTTCAACAGATGTCTGAGGATTATGGTTTCACCATTGAGTTCCACCCAAAACCTGTGAAGGGTGATTGGAATGGTTCGGGTCTTCACTGTAACTTCTCAAACGTTAAGATGAGAGAAGAGGGTGGAAAGGAATATTTTGATTCCATTTTCAACACATTCAATAGTCGTCACGATGAGCACATCAAATGTTATGGCTCTGACAATGACCAACGATTGACTGGTCGTCACGAGACCCAACACATCTCTAAATTCAGTTGGGGGGTTTCTGACCGTGGTGCATCTATTCGTGTTCCTTTGGCTACTTCTGAGAATTGGAAGGGGTATGTAGAGGACCGTCGTCCGGCATCTAACGGTGACCCTTATCGTATTACTAACGTAATTGCGGAATCTATTAAGGTGGCTGAAGAACTTTACAAGACATTGCACAATATGTATAGTGAAGTTGAAATCAGTAAAGAGGTTCGTAATATTATGGTTAGCGAACCATTGGAAAGAGAAGAAGAATAATGTCTGAGACAAAAAAAATTCCTGAACACGTAATTGAGATGGTGTCTGAATCATTGGGGGTATATCCTTCTTTGGTTCAGACCCATATTCTTTTGGAGGATGCATTACATAATGTGATGAGAAACACCAAAGAAATTTGGGTTAATCAATTTATGGATGACAAAAGAAGTGTACGTATTGAGGGGTTATTAAAATATAATGACTCGGATGTATTTATTTATTACCGAGCTGAAGATGAATATAAAACATATCGTTTTGTATATATGTTCCCAATCTCAAGTAGAGACACGGTAATGTTCGGGGTGAGTCAATTAAATCAATATAAAATAAAAATGATATGAATATAACTGGTGAAGAATTAAGAAGTAAGATTAGCTCAGGTGAAGCTATGATTGTAGATATGTATGCTGAATGGTGTGGACCCTGTAGAGTATTGGGACCAATCGTTGAAAGATTTGCTAATACAATGAAATCAGAAGGTTCCTCTGTGTCTGTTTACAAATACAACATTGAGTCCGACCGTGAGTTAACATCCGAGTTGGGAATAAGAAGTGTCCCCACGATTAAAGCATTCAAGGGAGGACAAGAGGTCGTAACGAAGGTTGGTGTTCTTCAAGAAGCACAACTTCGTGAGATGGCTCAAATGGTATTGTAATATGAAACAGGTTATCCTCTTTACAATGAAGGGTTGTCCTTGGTGTCAGATGATGAAAGATTCATTAACTGAAGCGAAGGTGAAGTACAACGAACGAGACATTGACGACTATAAAGAAGAATATGATTTGTTTGTTGAAGCTACAGGTAACGACTATCTTCCTGCACTTATGTTGCTAACAGTAGAGGGGGATGATGCTAAGAATGTAAAACTATTGGCTCCTGATAGGGACTTCCAAGAAATACACGAGGCAGTCGAAAAAGTAAAAAATTATCTATAAAAAAAAGGGTCCTTCGGGACCCTTTTACATTAATACAATATCCTTTAATTTCCTTCTATTCTGATAAGGTAATTCACCTTTATTCAAAATCATATTCTCATAGTTGAAATTACTTAAATCCATATCTTCAATAATGGATTTTAATTCAAATGGGAAGATATCCAAAACCAATGACTTTGTCCATTCAAGAGTGGTTATCAAATTGGATGATGATAAAAACAAATCAATGTTATCTACATTGATATTATATATGGGTTCATTTGAACTCATCGAGATGGTAACCTCTTTACATAAATTAGATTCAAACAATGTGTGACTAATATAATTGCTGAGCATAATATATGATTTCTCTGTATTGTCTGACATCCCATAAAACTCTGAAGATATAACGGGAGTTCTTAATTGAGGGGATGATGATTGTTTGGAGTATTTGGTGTAATGTTCTTTGTAACTGAATAATCTCTTTTCATTTCTATTATATTCAATTAAATCAATAATGTTTACGGGTTGAATATCTTTTTCTGAATCTTCATATGACAACCTAATTAATTCTTTGTTAATTAATTCACTGATATTAAAGGGGGATTGCAATGATGTGGTACCTTCTACGACAAAAAATTTGTTGTGGTCCGTTACTCTAATATAAGAAATGTTATTTGGGTCAATCTTTTTATACTCTTCAATAATGATATTTGATATTAAATTTGAAAGAGTTTCTAGGTTAAAAATTCTATGGACATCTGTTAGATTCATATTAGATTTTTCTTAATAATTTTATTTTATGAAATTATATCAAAAAAATATTTAGGATTAAATAGTTTATAATACTTATTGGGTAATAAACAACTTTTCATAGTATTTATATTATAAATTAATTTTAAAGAATAGATTCGAAACCTAATGGCAAAAAGAATTACAATAGTTCCAAAACCGAGTAACCAAGACCCTTATGTAATATTTGAAACTGCTGCGGGAAAAAAGATTAAACTAATTGTTCAATCGGACGCTTCATTATCGTTTTCTGGTACAACATATGGAGATAGATTGGTTTATATTCCAAGTAATGGAAGTGGATTGGAAGTTAAGGGCTCAATAAACTTTATCAATGACGTTTATTTTAGAGGTGGTAAATCTATTGATAGTGCCAATAACACATGGGTAGGTAATACTATTAACATTAAAGGTGAGAGTGGTGATATTGGGCCAAAAGGACCTACACAAGTTAAAGGACCTACAGGACCTCAAGGTCCCACAGGTGGTGGAGGACCAGTTGGTCCAACAGGAGATACTACCATTGGTTTGAAAGGACCTAAGGGTATTAAAGGTTTAAAAGGTAATAAAGGTTTAATCGGTAATAAGGGTTTAAAAGGACCTCAAGGGTCATCACCAATTGGTAATAAAGGAACTCAGGGTTCATCACCAAAAGGACCGCAAGGTGGTGGAGGAATAAAGGGACCTATCGGATTGCAAGGACCAACAGGTGACTCTACACAAGGTTCAGCTGGACCAACAGGTGATTCATATCAGGGACCAGGTGGACCAACAGGTGATTCTACACAGGGTTTACAAGGTCCAACAGGTCCAACAGGACCTACGGGGGTAAAAGGACCAAAAGGTCCAATTGCACCTGCAGGACCTCCGGGAGACAAAGGCCAAAAAGGTCCAATCGGACCTAAAGGATTAAAAGGTCCAACAGCACCTCCAGGTGCTAAGGGTCCTAAAGGACTTAAAGGACCTATTGGTTTACAAGGACCTAAAGGACCTCAAGGTGGTTCACCTAAAGGACCAAAAGGGCCTCAGGGTTCTTCACCTATTGGACCAAAGGGTCCTCAAGGTAATTCACCTCAAGGAAATATTGGTGGTCAAGGACCACAAGGACCACAAGGTGGTGGTGGACCAACTGGAGATTCAACTCAAGGTACAGGTGGTGGAGGTGGAGACACATACCAAGGACCTGTAGGTTCTACTGGTGATTCAACACAGGGATTACAAGGTCCAACAGGACCAACGGGGCCAACGGGAGGTAAAGGACCTAAAGGTCCAACTGCCCCTGCAGGACCTCCAGGAGATAAAGGACAAAAAGGACCAATCGGAGCCAAAGGACCAAAGGGACCAACTGCACCTTCAGGTGCTAAAGGTCCAAAAGGTATTAAAGGACCTGTAGGTAATAAAGGACCAAAGGGACCTCAGGGTTCTGCACCAAAAGGACCAAAAGGTCCACAGGGTGGCTCACCAAAAGGACCAAAGGGTCCTCAGGGTAGTCAACCACAAGGTGCCATTGGTGGTCAAGGACCACAAGGATTACAAGGTGGTGGAGGTCCAACAGGAGATTCAACACAAGGACCGCAAGGTGCTGGTGGTGATTCATACCAAGGACCAGGTGGACCAACAGGAGATTCAACACAAGGACCAAAAGGTCCAACAGGTCCAACAGGACCAACGGGAGGTAAAGGACCTAAAGGTCCAACTGCCCCTGCAGGACCTCCAGGAGACAAAGGACAAAAAGGACCAATCGGAGCCAAAGGACCAAAGGGTCCAACTGCACCTGCCGGACCTGGTGGAGACAAAGGACAAAAAGGTCCAATCGGACCAACAGCATTTAAGGGACCTCAGGGTTCTTCAATTAAAGGACCAAAGGGGCCACAAGGTTCTTCACCTCAAGGACCAAAAGGACCTCAGGGTTCGGCACCAAAAGGACCAAAAGGGCCTCAAGGTCCACAAGGACCAAGAGGACCTCAGGGTGGTGTTGGTGATTCAACACAAGGACCAGGCGGTGGAGGAGGAGATTCCTACCAAGGACCGGGTGGACCAACAGGTGATTCAACACAAGGACCAGGTGGTGCCGGTGGACCAACAGGTCCAACAAGTGCAAAAGGACCAAAGGGACCTACAGCACCTGCGGGACCTGGTGGAGACAAAGGACAGAAAGGTCCAATCGGTGCTAAGGGACCAAAGGGTCCAACAGCACCTGCGGGACCTGGTGGAGACAAAGGACAGAAAGGTCCAATCGGGCCAACAGCATTTAAAGGACCTCAGGGCTCATCTATTAAAGGACCTAAGGGACCACAGGGTGGTTCACCTAAAGGACCTAAAGGACCTCAGGGTTCTTCACCAAAGGGACCAAAAGGACCTCAGGGTTCTTCACCTAAAGGACCTAAGGGACCTCAAGGTAGTTCGCCAAAGGGACCAAAAGGACCTCAGGGTAGCTCACCAAAGGGACCAAAAGGACCTCAGGGTAGCTCACCAAAAGGACCAAAAGGACCTCAGGGTTCTTCACCTAAAGGACCAAAAGGGCCTCAGGGTGGTTCACCTAAGGGACCTAAGGGACCACAGGGTTCTTCACCTAAGGGACCTAAGGGACCTCAGGGTTCTTCACCAAAGGGACCAAAAGGACCTCAGGGTAGTTCAATTAAAGGACCAAAGGGACCTCAGGGTGGTTCGCCAAAGGGACCAAAAGGACCTCAGGGTACTTCAACACCAGGACCTAAAGGTAAACGAGGACCACAAGGACCTGCGGGATATGGACCTCCAGGACCTCCAGGACCTAAAGGACCTGCGGGTAACGGTTCAATAGGACCAACTGGTGCTAAAGGACCTGTAGGAGGTGCGGGTAAAACATCACCTGGACCACAAGGAGGTTTAGGACCTGCCGGTTCAAATGGACCACAAGGTGCAAAAGGACCTAAAGGTGAAAAAGGACAAAAAGGACCAGCTCCTACATGTTATTCTATTGACCTTTTCTTTATGGGAGGTGACCCAAACCAAGATTGTGGTATGGACTCTCAGAGAATTTATTCTTTCTGTTCTCAAGCAAACGTAACTGCGGGATGTAGAATATTTGATGTTGCAAACTGTACATCATGTACTTCACTAAGTGCATCATTTTGGAATAATGGTATTGATGTATTTAATACTTTTGGTGGTGACCCTTGTGAACTTATCTTTGAACAAGCTTGTGGAGGGTCTGATTCACGATTAAAAATAGGTGTAGAGACATTAACAAATGCTATATCTAATATCATGAAAATTAATGTTGCAGAATATGATTGGAATGAGAAATATGATAAGTATAGTTACTTAAGAGAAAGACAAAAACTCCATTCAATTGGTATGATTGCACAAGAGTTACAACAAATTTATCCTGATTTAGTGTATGAAAGACCTGATGGATATTTATCAATTAGATACAGTCATATGAATGCAATCTTAATTGAAGGTGTTAAAGAACAACAGTTGGCGATACAAACCATTAAAAACGAAATAGATTATTTAAAGACTAAAATATAAGATGGCAAAAGATATTATTATATATCCTTCAGGTACTTCAGGTAGTGACTCTTACATAATTGTACAGGGTGATAAATCTCGTTATAAGATTGAAATGAAATCTGAAGGGTTGGTCTTTACTTCAGAAAACGACGCATCAAATAAAATTGTAATTGATGACTCTTTAACTCCACTTACAGTTTATTCAAAATCAGATATTGATTTAGGTCTTGATGTGAATGTAAATGCTATTGTTAATAGTGTTGGTGATTGGGTTGGTGCTCAAACAAACTTAAAAGGATTAAAAGGACAAAAAGGACCCATTGGTGATAATTTCCCAAAGGGTAATAAAGGTATCAAAGGACCTGTAGGTGAAAAAGGATTAAAAGGTACTAAAGGACCTACTGCACCGTCGGGAGCACAAGGTCCAATCGGTACTCAAGGTATACCATATGAAAGTTTAGGTCCACAAGGAGCTCAAGGACCACAAGGTGGTGTTGGGGATTCAGTTCAAGGACCGGTAGGTTCAACAGGAGATTCGACACAAGGAGCTGCCGGTGGACAAGGACCTACAGGACCAACTGGTGTAAAAGGACCAAAAGGTCCAATTGCACCTGCAGGACCTCAGGGTGACAAAGGACAAAAAGGACCTATTGGTGCTAAAGGACCTAAAGGTCCAACGGCACCTCCAGGTGCTAAAGGTCCAAAAGGTATTAAAGGTCCTATTGGTAACAAAGGACCAAAGGGACCTCAGGGAAATAGCCCAAAGGGGCCAAAAGGACCGCAAGGTGGTTCACCTATTGGACCAAAGGGTCCTCAGGGTAACTCACCCCAAGGAAACATTGGTGGACAAGGACCACAAGGATTACAAGGTGGTGGAGGACCAACAGGTGACTCTACACAAGGTACTGGTGGTGGAGGCGGAGATGCATACCAAGGACCTGTAGGTTCCACTGGTGATTCCACACAAGGTTTACAAGGTCCGACAGGACCAACAGGACCTACGGGAGTAAAAGGTCCAAAAGGTCCAATCGCACCTGCAGGACCTCCAGGAGATAAAGGCCAAAAGGGTCCAATCGGACCTAAAGGATTAAAAGGACCAACGGCACCTCCAGGTGCTAAAGGTCCAAAAGGTATTAAAGGACCTGTTGGTAATAAAGGACCAAAAGGACCTCAGGGAAATAGTCCAAAAGGACCAAAGGGACCTCAGGGTAGTTCACCAAAAGGGCCAAAAGGACCTCAAGGTAATTCACCTCAAGGAAATATTGGTGGACAAGGACCACAAGGATTACAAGGTGGTGGAGGACCAACAGGAGATTCAACACAAGGACCTGGTGGTGCTGGTGGAGATTCATACCAAGGACCAGGTGGACCAACAGGAGATTCTACACAAGGTTTACAAGGACCAACAGGACCAACAGGACCTACGGGAGGTAAAGGACCTAAAGGACCAACCGCACCTCCAGGACCTCCAGGTGATAAAGGACAGAAAGGTCCAATCGGAGCTAAAGGACCAAAGGGACCAACTGCGCCTCCAGGTGCCAAAGGTCCAAAAGGTATTAAAGGACCTGTAGGTAATAAAGGACCAAAGGGACCTCAGGGTTCTGCACCAAAAGGACCAAAAGGTCCACAGGGTGGCTCACCAAAAGGACCAAAGGGTCCTCAGGGTTCGGCTCCAAAAGGACCAAAAGGGCCTCAAGGTCCACAAGGACCAAGAGGACCTCAGGGTGGTGTTGGTGATTCAACACAAGGACCCGGTGGTGGAGTAGGAGATTCCTACCAAGGACCGGGTGGACCAACAGGGGATTCAACACAAGGACCAGGTGGTGCCGGTGGACCAACAGGTCCAACAAGTTCACCAGGACTTAAAGGACCAACTGCACCTGCAGGACCTCCAGGAGACAAAGGACAAAAAGGTCCAATCGGAGCCAAAGGACCAAAGGGACCAACGGCACCTGCAGGACCTCCAGGAGATAAAGGACAAAAAGGTCCAATCGGGCCAACAGCATTTAAAGGACCTCAGGGTTCTTCAATTAAAGGGCCTAAGGGACCACAGGGTGGTTCACCTAAAGGACCTAAAGGACCTCAGGGTTCTTCACCAAAAGGACCAAAAGGACCTCAAGGACCTCAAGGACCAAGAGGAGCGCAAGGACCAACAGGGTCTTCAACACAAGGACCTGGTGGAGGACCTGGTGACAATTATCAAGGAGTAGGAGGACCAACAGGGTCTTCAACACAAGGACCTGGTGGAGGTGTTGGTGATTCAACACAAGGACCTGGTGGAGGTGTTGGTGATTCAACACAAGGACCTGGTGGAGGTGTTGGTGATTCAACACAAGGACCTGGTGGAGGTGTTGGTGATTCAACACAAGGACCTGGTGGAGGTGTTGGTGATTCAACACAAGGACCTGGTGGAGGTGTT
>Ga0222714_10001511_pt1 | contig 26131 bp, 26 predicted proteins | sample C33_3DmetaG_FD_165048 | JGI IMG/M metagenome (GOLD analysis project Ga0222714, IMG submission 165048) | Estuarine water microbial communities from San Francisco Bay, California, United States - C33_3D | ecosystem: Environmental > Aquatic > Marine > Unclassified | place: USA: California...
AGTGAAGCAGACGTCAAGGAACGTCAGCACTGGGACGACTACATGCGGTCCTATGAAGCTTGCTTGAGTGCTACGAGCACGGAGCAATCGCCTTGGTTTGTGATCCCGGCCGACGACAAGAAGAACGCCCGGCTGCTAATCTCCCAAATCGTGATAGACTCATTTAAAGATCTTAAGATGAGTTACCCAACAGTTAGTGCGAAGCGCCGCAGTGAACTCAAAAATATCCGGTCTAAACTGGTGAAGTGAGATTTGCACCCGAAACCAACCAGCTTGTTGGTTTTCAACAGATTGTGTATGGCGAAGCACTTGTTCCCACGAATAATTTATACTCACTCTGAATGGCTGCCCGGGCTGGGATCGAACCAGCGACCAAGTGATTAACAGTCACCTGCTCTGCCACTGAGCTACCGGGCAGTGGAAAAAGGAAAGGTGAAGAACATGGTGGGCGGGGGTCTTGTCAATGCTGCTTTTGCGATAAAATAGCCTATTGGGATTGGATTCTAAAGTTTTGATTGCCTTGGGAGGGGCGGCTGTATCTATTCGACCCCTTTTCCATTACGCCTGCCCTCAATTCCGGGGCGACAGGGGGAACGAAACCATGAGCGAATACATCCTAAACACCAAGGCACGCACCCAAAAGGGTCGTAGTGCATCGCGCCGTCTGCGCAAAGCCAACTGCATTCCCGCCATTCTTTACGGGAAGCACACCAAACCCGAGAGTCTCGTTGTCGAGACTCCGGAGTTCACCCGACTGCTGAAGGCCGTTGCCGGTCGCGCGGTTTTGGTTGAGCTTAACTGCGAAGGTCGCAGCGAAAAAGCTCTGTCCTTCCTCCAGGAAGTGCAACGCGATCCCATGACGGATCGTTTCCTGCACATTGACTTTCAAGAGGTGAAAGCCGGGGAAAAGATCGAACTCGACGTGCCGGTGCGCACCAAGGGTGAGTCAATCGGGGTCAAGAGCCAGAACGGCGTGTTGGAAATTCTCACTCACGAGCTGCGCGTTCGCTGCTTGCCGAAGGATCTTCCCGCCATCATCGAAATCGATGTCTCCGAACTTGAAGTTGGCGAGGTCATCAAGGTTTCCGAGCTGACCGCCATCAGCGGTGTCGAATTCCTCGATATCAAGGGCCAACCGATTGTGTCCTGCGTTGAACCGGTTGAGGAAATTGCTTCCGCGCCCGGACCGGCAGCAGCAGCCGCAGCTGGGACCGATGCCGCTGCCCCTGCCGCGGGTGATGCCGCCAAGGCCGCTGCTCCCGCAGCGGATGCCAAAGCCGCAGCGCCGGCTCCCGCCAAGAAATAAGTTTCCGCGTCCGGCACCGCTTGACGCGGTGCCGGACCGCGATTGTTCTTTGAGACATGTCCATTTCGCTCGTTGCCGGACTCGGCAATCCGGGCCGGGAATACGCCGATACCCGCCACAATCTTGGCTGGGTTCTGATCGACGCATTCGCCGACCAGTTGGGGCTTTCCTGGCAATATCAGTCACAATTTGAGGCTGATCTGGCCCGTTGGGACCGTCCTGGTCAGCCGACCTGCTATTTGGCCAAACCGCTCACTTATATGAATGAGAGCGGCCGGTCACTGGCTGCTTTGGCCCGCTTCTACAAAATTGCCGCGGTCGATGTCGTGGTTATATATGACGAGTTCACCATTGACCTCGGTCTGCTCAAGTTGAGCACCAACGGTAGCTCCGGCGGTCACAACGGCGTAGACAGCATCCTCCGGTTACTGGGTGACGGCTTTATTCGCTATCGCCTGGGGATCGGCCCCAAGGAACCCCGGCAAATGGACATCAAGGACTTCGTGCTAGGAAAATTTACACCCGCCCAACAATCAATTATCGCATCCAACAAAGACCATTATCTCAACGGCCTCAATCTCCTCCTCAACACCGGGGTGGAGCGGGCCATGACCAGCCTCAACCGCAGAGACACCCATGAAACAGACCAACCGTAACTACCGCGCCACCTTCATCATTGATAACCGCGGCAAAGAAGACTCCGTCGAGCAAATCATCGCCGAAGTTAAGAACGAAATCTCAACCCTCAGCGGCGAAATCGCCAATGTGGAAGACCTCGGCAAGCGTGACTTTGTTCGCGTGACCGACAAGAAGATGACCGGCGCTCCTTATGTGCAGATTACCTATAGCGCACCCGGTGATGCCCCGGCCCAGTTGCTCGAGCGCCTGCGCCTCAATCACAATATTTACCGCACCTTCATTCAGTCGGTCTGATCGACCGGCGGAATTGGTGACTGCATACCATGGCAAACTTTAATAAAGTTTATCTCATCGGCAATTTGACGCGCGATCCGGAACTCCGGGTTACGCCCAAGGGCACGGCGATCTGCCAGTTTGGTCTCGCGGTCAATCGCCAGTTCAAGGACGAATCCGGCGCGGTGCGGGATGAAACGACTTTTGTCGATATCGAGGCATGGGGTCGCCAAGGCGAAACCATTTCCAAGTATTGCACCAAGGGGCGTCCCCTCTTCGTCGAAGGCCGGCTGAAATTTGACCAATGGGAGGACAAGACCTCCGGTCAGAAGCGCAGCCGCCTCAAAGTGGTGCTGGAAGGCTTCCAATTTCTCGGTGGGCGAGGTGAGGGCGGTTCGGCCGAAGGCGGTTCCGACCAAGCATTTGAGCGCAATACGCCGCCAGCCCGTAATGCCGGCCGGTCCGAGGCACCCAGTAACGACGGCGTTGATGAAGACGTGCCGTTTTAAGCAGTTTTAAATCCAATAATTCAAATACCATAAACTAAGTTCTACCATGGCCTACAGTGAAGTTCTCCTCGTCCATCCCGTCGAAGGTCTCGGCGGTGAAGGTGACCAAGTAAAAGTTCGCGCCGGATACGCGCGCAATTATCTGCTGCCGCGCTCAATCGCGGTGCCAGTAACCAGCTCCAACCGGAAGCAAATCGAAGCGCTCAAAAAGCGCCGCGTGCAACGCGAAGCCACCGAGCTCTCCAGTGCGCAGGATTTTGCCAAGAAGCTTGAGGCAACCGCCTTGGCCTTTGCTGTAACCACCGGTGAAGGTGGCAAGATGTTCGGGGCGATTACCGCCACCGATATTCATGCGAAGCTGGCCGAGTCCGGCATCGAGATCGACAAGAAGCGGATCCACCTGCACACGCCGGTGAAGACTCTCGGCAAGCACACCGTGAAGGTGAAGTTGCATGCCGAAGTCAGCGTCGAGCTCGCCTTCGACATCGTTTCGGAAAATCCGATCGTGGCGGAGGAGGAAGGCAAATAACCGCCTTTTGGCTATCTTTGACCAAGGCCGCGTCATCTCGACGCGGCCTTTGTTTTTGTGAGCTGTTTGTTCACAAACAAGTGTTGCCGGTAACCTTGATTTTTTCGCTTACTCTAGCGCGATCACATGGCCGATTCTGAACGATCCTATTCCCGCCAAGTCCGCCCGGAAGCCACGACCTCGGCTCTGGGGCGCACGTTGCCGCACAGCATTGAGGCGGAGGAATATTTGCTCTCGTGCTGTTTGTTGGACGGGAATGACACGATCGCCCGATGCATGGAATCAAAGCTGCCGGGAGGGGCTTTTTATGCGCCGGCCAACCGGCTTATTTACGAGAAGCTGTGCGAGATCTATCAAAAAAATCCTCCGGTCGATATCGCGGTGCTCGCCGAGGAACTAAAGACCTCGAAACAGTTGGATACGGTCGGGGGCTACGCCTACCTGACTCAAATCAGCGCACGGATACCAACCACGGCCCAAGCCCAGTATTTCATCGATAAGGTGCGGGAGCTGCACCTGCTGCGTGAATTGATCAAGGTGGCCACCAGCGCGGTGGAAAAATGTTTTAACTACGAAGGTGAACTGGAGCAGTTCATCGATCAGGTCGAACAGGATATCTTCGGGGTGACCCAGGACCGCATTTCAGACGCGGCCAAGCAAATCAAAGAGCCCATGCACGAGGCCATGAACGTCATCACCAAGATGATGATGAAGAAGGGCGAACTCACCGGCGTAACTTCGGGCTTCAAGGATCTGGATCAACTGACCTTTGGTTTTCAGCGGCAGGAAATGATCGTCTTGGCGGCGCGTCCCTCGATGGGCAAAACCTCCCTGGCGCTTAACTTTGCCGAAGCGGCGGCCATGCCGAAAAAAGGGGAGCGGGCGGCCACCCTCGTATTCTCGCTCGAAATGAGTGCGGCTCAGCTGGCCTTGCGCATGCTTTGTTCGCGGGCCCGGATTAACATGAAGCTCCTGCGGGAGGGCCTGTTGTCCAAAAATGGCAATGAACAGCAACGCTTGTTGGAAGCCGCCGACGAATTCTCTAAATCACCCATCTTTATCGATGATTCGAGCCACCTTTCGATCATGGAATTGCGGGCCAAGGCCCGGCGGGTCCACGCCCGATCCAAACTGGGGTTCATTATTGTCGATTACCTGCAATTGCTCAGTCCGACGGACCCAAAGGTTCCACGTGAACAACAGGTGGCGGAAGCTTCTCGTGGATTAAAAGCATTGGCGAAGGAACTTGATGTGCCGGTCCTTGTATTAAGTCAGCTGAACCGCTCGTCCGAGAAGGAAAACCGCACGCCAAAACTGGCCGATTTGCGCGAATCCGGATCGATCGAGCAGGATGCCGACGTTGTCCTCATGCTTGCCCGACCCAAAGATGCCGATGAAAAGTTCCAGGTTGCCGCCGATTCGGCGGAGTTAATCGTTGCCAAGTCGCGAAACGGCCCGGTAGGAGAATTGAAGCTCACTTTCCTTAGAGACATCACCCGCTTTGAAAACTACACTCAGTAACCCTTATTACAGGGTCGCCTGTTCTTGCTTCGTCTTTTTATTCATGCTGATTGGCAGCGGGTTGCGCATGTCCGCCCAAGTCCCTTCGCAAACAAAAGAGGGCCAGAATGCCTACCAAGTTGGCACGATCACCGTCAAATTTCTGGGCACCGCCAATGTCAGTGAAGAAATAGTCCGGGCCAACATGCAAATCCGCGAGGGTGGGGTGCTGGATGATGCCATGATCGATAACGACATCCGGGCACTCTATCGCACCGGATTGTTCGAATTTATTGAGGTAAAGCGGGAGACTGCCTCACCGGGAGTATTCAATCTGGTGGTGGAAGTGACCCCGAAATTCCGGGTTTTATCCGTTCGCTATGAAGGCAACAATAAGGTGCGGGCCAAGCGTCTGGACAAGGAAATCAAGACTCGGCCAAACATGGCTTTGGACGAAAGACAGATCAAGGAGGACTCGGAGAAGATCCGTGAATATTACCAAAAGACCGGTTACAATCAGGTCTCGGTAAATTATACCATTGAGCGCGATCGCAGCAGTGGTTTCGGCACCGTAATTTTTAACATTCGGGAAAATGCCCGCACAAAGATTGCCGACATTCGTTTTCTGGGCAATGAGCACGTGAAAACCCGTCGGTTGCGCAAAGAGATGGAGACCAAGCGCTGGTGGTTCCTGTCATGGTTGACCGGCACCGGCCGTTTCAAAGACGACCTGTTTGAGGAAGATTTGGAAAAGGTCCGCGATTTCTACCGCGAAGAAGGCTACCTGGACGTCGAAATTTTGCAGGATGATATCAATTTCAGTTACCCCAGTCCTTCAAAACTGGTTGTCACCATCAAGGTCAATGAGGGCCGGCAGTATCGAATCGGCCAGGTTGAGGTTACCGGGGCGAAGATCTATGATCCCAATCTCTTGAAGCGGGTCCTGCGGCAGCGGACCGGCATGATTTTCGCCCCGTCCAAACTCGACAAGGACGTCGAGCGCATGGACGACTTCTACGGGACGTCTGGCTACTTGGATACCCGCACCCGTTTGGTGCGGAAGCCGAATATCGAAACGGGTAACATCGATATCGAATATCAGATTCAGGAGAGTGAAAAATTTAACGTAGAATCGATCAGCATCGAGGGTAACACCAAGACCAAGAGCATAGTAATCCTGCGTGAGCTCGTGCTGGGACCCGGTGACGTCTATGATACCGTCCGCGAAAAGATCAGCAAACTCCGCTTGGAGAACACCCGATTCTTTGACGACGTGCAGCTTTCACCGCAGGAGACCAACATTCCCGGACGTCGCAATATGCGCGTGGCGGTGCGTGAGGCTCGCACGGGTAATCTGACTTTCGGTGCGGGCTTCAGTTCATTGGAACGCGCCACCGTTTTTGCGGAATTATCGCAAGGCAACTTCGACCTCTTTAACCGTCGTTCCTTCTTCCAGGGGGATGGGCAAAAATTCCGCCTACGTCTGCAATTGGGTTCAGTCTCAAGTGAAGCGTTGGTTTATTTTGAAGAGCCCTGGTTGTTTGAACGTCAATTGGCGGTTGGTTTCACCGTCTACCGGACCTCTTCGGACTACGACAGCCAGTATTACACCCAAGTATCCACCGGCGCGGAAGTGTTTCTCCGGAAGCGCTTGTTCGAACTGGTTGATGGCCGCCTATCTTATACCTACGAAGTCGTTAAAATCTCTGATGTTGATCCCAATGTCGCATTTGTGGCTGCCGGCCAAAACAGCGTATCGCGGGTCGGTTTGCAGTTGGTCCGCGACACCCGTGACAAGATCATCGGCACCACGACCGGTAACCGGGTAGAATTTAACATAGATGTGGCTGGTGGACCGTTTGGAGGGGATGTGGACTATTACAAACTGGAGTTCCGCGGAGCTCAATTCTACCCCGTCTTCGATCTGCAGGCCCAGGTTGTCTCCGTGATCGCGCGTGCCGGTGTTATCGACAATTTTGGGGACAGTCCGGCCGTGCCATACTACAACCGCTATTACATGGGCGGACCCTACACTCTGCGTGGATTTGAATACAATGATGTAGGACCGCGCGACAGCCTAGGATTCTTGTTGGGCGGTAAATCCTACGGTATGTTGAGTTTGGAATACTCCATGGATGTGGTCAGCCCGATTCGGGTGGCTGCCTTCTACGATGCCGGCTTTGTCAATGCCGATGCCTACGATTTCAATCCGTCGAATTTACACGATAATGTCGGGTTCGGTATCCAGCTCTTTGTGGCGGGTGCGCCGTTACGACTCGATTATGCCATTCCTCTCACGAGTGAACCTGCCGCCAAGAAGGGTGGTCAATTCAACTTTTCCTTTGGCACGCGCTTCTAATTTGTCTTAGCTAACCAACTCTATCGATACCCACACCATGAATAAATCTGCCAAACTACTGCTTGTCCTGATCGCTTTTTCGGTCACCGGGCTATTCGCGCAAGCGCAATCAGCGTCCTCCATCTATGTGGTGGACATGATCAAGTTGCTCGATGAGCACTACAAAACCCAAGAGCAAAAAGAAAAGCTCAAGGCTGATGCTGAGAAGGCCAAGGAAGAAGCCGACCGGATCATCCAATCCCGCAATACCTTGATTGAACAATACAAGGAAGTGATGGATCAGAGCAACAACCCCGCGGCCAAGCCTGAGGTCAAGGAACAGGCCCGCAACGATGCCGGCCAAAAGTATCAGGAAATTCAACGGAAGGACAACGAGCTGCAAAGCTTTGAAGCCAACACGCGTAATTTGCTCCAACAACGATTCCAGAACTTTAAGAACATCATGCTTGAAGAGATCAGCAAACTCGCCACCGAGATTGCGAAGCGTAAAGGCGCCAAGCTGTTGCTCGATAAGTCCGGTCCGAATTTGCTGGGTATCTCCAGCGTGATCTACTCCGATCCTTCGATGGACATCACGTCCGAAGTGGAAGCAGAAATCAACAAGGGACGTCCCGCGGCCAAGGCAGCGGCCCCGGCTCCTGCGACCAAGTCAGAGGTTGCGCCCAAGATTACCGTCCCGATGGGCAAGTAATTTATCTTAAAGATTTATGTTTTTAAACCCCGCCCGAAACGGCGGGGTTTTTGTTTTGTGACATTGCACCTCCGATTGAAGATGTCAGATTCCGCGCATGCAGGTTACATTTTCTCCTGAGGAGTTGGTGTCGATAGTAGGATCCCCCTCCACCCGTGGAGTCACTTCACAACAGATTACCGGCATCGGGGCCTTGGATACGGCTGGGGTAGGAGACTTGTCATTCCTCGGTAATTCCAAATACCGCGCCCAAGTGGCGATTTCGAAAGCATCGGTGCTGCTTTTACCGCGGGACTATGAAGGAGAACCGGGAGTCGATCAGTTGTATGTCTTCCTGGAGAATCCCTCCGTGGGACTGGCCAGAATATGTGCCCGCATCGAACAACAAATGTGGCCGAAACCCATGCCGGGAATTCATCCCAGTGCGGTGGTGGCTGCGGATGCCAAGATTGCGACTACGGCGACAATTGGTCCGTTGTGTGTGATCGAATCCGGCGCAGTCGTGGGAGAAAAGACCCATTTGCAGGCCCAAGTGTTTGTGGGTCGGAACGCGGTGGTGGGGGAGGATTGCTGGCTGATGCCAGGCGTGAGCCTCGGCACCGAATGTATTCTCAAGAACCGGGTCAGGCTACATGCCGGGGTCGTGGTCGGTTCAGATGGCTTTGGTTATGAATTTGTCGAGGGACGACACGAAAAGGTCCCGCAAGTCGGCCATGTGATTATTGAGGATGACGTGGAAATCGGGGCGAACAGCACCTTGGACCGCGCCAGATTCAGCCGGACGGTTATAGGGGAAGGCACTAAGATCGATAATATGGTGCAAATCGCCCACAATGTGATTGTCGGTAAACACTGTATTCTTTGCGCGCAGGTGGGTATTGCGGGCAGTGTGGTGATTGAGGATTACGTGGTCTTGGGTGGCCAAGTTGGGGTTGCGGGTCACCTCAAAGTGGGCAAAGGGGTCAAGGCTGCTGGGCAGGCAGGTATCACCACCACCATTGAGCCGGGACAGTTCATCAGTGGGCATCCCGCGATGCCTTACATGCTGGAACGTCGGCTTCATGTTCTCCATCGTCGCCTACCTGAGTTGTTCAAGCGGGTCGACGCGCTTGAAGGCTCACGCTAGATTTGTCTTTCGCCCATCGGTTGGGTCACCAAGGTTGACGGTATGGGCGAAGCACGACTCAAAATCCTGACCGGCAACTCCAACCGTAACCTGGCGGAGGAAATTTGTCGTTCAATAGGGGAACCCTTGGGTGAAGCGACGGTAACCAGTTTCCCCGATGGAGAATCGTTCGTAAAGATTAACGAAAATGTCCGCGGCAAGGATGTCTTTATCATCCAGTCGACCTGCCCGCCAACGAACCATCATTTGATGGAATTGCTCATCATGATTGATGCAGCACGCCGGGCATCGGCCCAGCGCATTACGGCGGTATTACCCTTCTACGGGTATGCCCGTCAGGATCGCAAAGATCAGCCCAGAGTTCCAATTACCGCCAAACTGGTGGCCAATCTAATTGTCGCGGCCGGGGCTACCAGAATTCTCACCATGGATCTGCACAGTCAGCAGATTCAGGGGTTTTTCGATATCCCGGTGGATCATCTCTACGCTTCTCCCGTATTTTTTGATTATCTCTCCAAACAAAAGCGAGAACGCCCACTGGTGGTATGCTCGCCAGACGTGGGCGGTATGAAGATGGCGGCAGCCTACGCCGATACCATGGGGGCGGCTTTAGGCATGGTGGCCAAAAAGCGCAAGAGTGCCACCTCCGTGGAAGCCATGAATATCGTGGGTGAGGTGGAAGGCTGTGACGTGCTCTTGGTGGATGACATTACCGAGACCGCCGGCACCCTCACGGCAGCGGCAAAGATGTTGCGCGAGCACGGTGCCGTCAGTGTAAGAGCGGCCGTGAGCCACTGCATTTTAAATGAAATGGCCATTGATCGCCTCAAGAGCGGCTTGCTCGATGAGGTAATCACCACCAATTCGACCCCGGTGGAAACACATGGATTGCCAATCACGGTGCTGAGTATCGCCCCATTGCTGGGTAAGGCTATTGTGCGCATCAACAGCAATGAAAGTGTAACCAGTCTGTTTGAAATCAAAGGGTTCTAGCCCAATCCGGTTCTCTCCACTGAAACTTGCTGAATTTTTTGCACATCCACTTACTTACGTCATGAGATCAAAGGTCATATCCGCCTTGTTGCTAGTTGCACTGATTGGTTGGGGGGCGACCCTGTTGGTATTGGCCAAGGAGAAGAGACCGGACGTGCCCAAGCCGGTTTTGACCGTGGACAAGTCACCTGTTTCAGACGGTGCGAGTGTGGCGATAACCAGTTATGCCGATGTAATCGAAGTGGTGCAGCCAGCTGTTGTCTCCGTATATTCCACCAAGATTGTCGCTACCAAAATTGCGACCGATCCCATCGCACAACTATTCGGGGCCCCACCTGACCAAACTCGCGAACGCAAAGAGGAAGGTTTGGGCTCGGGGGTGATCGTGACCAACGATGGCTATATCATCACCAACAATCATGTGGTGGAAGGGGCGGATGCCTTGAGTGTGCTTTTGCCGGACGACCGTGAATATCAAGCCGTCCTGATCGGCAGTGACCCCAAGACAGACATTGCCGTCATCAAAATTGAAGCGGGTGATCTACCGACCATCACCCTGGCAGACAGTGACAAATTACGGGTCGGGGACGTAGTGTTTGCAGTCGGAAATCCGTTGGGCGTGGGGCAAACGGTCACCATGGGAATTGTTTCAGCCAAGGGTCGTAATAAACTTGGACTACTGGAAAATGTAGCCGGCTATGAAGACTTTATTCAGACCGATGCAGCCATAAATATGGGCAATTCCGGTGGCGCCCTCGTGGATGCCAAGGGTCGACTGGTCGGTATCAATAGCGCCATCGTATCCACGACCAAGGGCAACATCGGGATTGGCTTCGCCATCCCGGTGAATCTCGCCTCATCCATCATGCATAGTTTGATTGAGACCGGGACCGTAGCGCGTGGATCACTGGGGGTAGGGGCGGAGACGTTGACGCCAGAATTTGCCGAATCACTAAATCTACCCAAGAGCACCAAGGGTGTGGTGATTAACAATGTTACTCCCGATGGCCCCGCCGACAAAGCAGGGCTGCATTTAACGGATGTCATTGAAGGGGTGAACGGTCATGCCGTATCGGCATTGGAAGATCTGCGTCTTAGAATCGCGCAATCCCCACCAGATTCAACAGTGTCCCTCAGCGTGATTCGTGATGGATCTAAAATGGCGATCGATGTGGTGTTGGGCCGCCTGGATGAGAAACCCAATGAGTTGCTGGCAGGAGTGGATGTTGCTCCGATTACTGCTGAGCGACGTCGGGTTCTTGGCATGGATTCGAGGGTCACCGGACTGGAGATCACCAATGTGAGTGAGGATTCACCATATGCCGGATATTTGGTGCCCAATATTGCCATTGTTGAAATCAACCGCACGGCGGTCAGTGACACCGCGGGTGCCAAGAGCCTTTTCCATGAAGGCCGCAATTTGCTCCTGGTCTACTACCGCGGACAATACCGCTACTTGACGGTAAGACTACCCTAGTGGAGCTGATCAGTCCTGATTAGCTGCCGGGCTTTTGCACGGGGATGGCAGCCAGATCGGCTGGCAGTTCATCCGCCGCATAGGTCGGGAAACTCAATTCCAGTAGCGATATGGCCGGTATGTCGAACCGCGCTTCATGGGCACTACGGTCCACCAGCATGGCCACGGCCACCGGCACTGCGCCAGCCGCGCGCACAATCTGAATGCTTTCGTTAGCCCGACCTCCTCGCGTGACGACGTCTTCCACGATCAAAACCGGTTCATTCGGTTGAAAGGTGAAGCCACGTCTTAATTCCAGTTTATCGTTAACTTTTTCGGCGAACACATAGCGTGATTTGCTTTGGCGTGCCACTTCCTGCCCGATGACCAACCCACCCATGGCGGGTGCCAACACCGTGACATAATTGAAGCCGGTCAACTTGGTCAGCAATAGCGTCGCCAATCGTTCTACTGCATCCATCTGTTGGCATACCCGGGCACACTGAAAAAAATGCCCACTGTGCAGACCGGAACGGAGCACAAAATGGCCCTCGAGGAGGGCGCCCGTGGACTTGAAGATATCGAGAACCTCTTGTTGCGAATCACTCATGATTTCAAAGTGAGCTTTGCCCGTAAAAAAAACAAAATCAATTTACGTCAGCCTATACTTACTGTTTGGTAACTGGATGACTGCTACCACAGTGCCAATAGAGGACGAAGTGGGGGACGTTTTGGAGAAGGCCATGCGTCAGGAAGGGCGGTTCGTGGATGAAATAGCCCAAGCGGTGGATATCCCCCTGTCCCGACTTAGAGACGCCTTGGATTATCGCAGCGAGCTTACCTGTGCCGAATTAGGCCGGCTGGCCCGAGTTTTGCAGCTTAACGAGGTCGGTCTTTGTGCATTAGGAGAGAACAGTTATCCCTTGCCGATCTGCTCCGGGCTGCCGTTTGTGCTGCATGCCCTGCGTATGCGGCATGGCGTGGGGGTGGTGAATGCTTATGTGATCTCTGCTGTGGGGGCAGAACGCGGTATTCTGTTTGATACCGGTCCCAATCTGGCCGCCTTGTTGGAAAACTGGCCGCCCACCATCAAAGGCATAGATTCGGTCTTTCTGACCCATATCGAAGGTGAACATACCGGAGGTCTTTGTGACGTGGTGGACTATTTCGGTATCAAATCGGCCTTTGTGCCCCATGGCTGCCACCCACCGTGTGGCGAAGCGATTGGGGATGCAGTTGAGATCAAATGGGCGAATATTAAGGTGCAGGCCTTTAGCACACCTGGACATGCCTCCGCACACAATTGCTACCGGATTTCGGTCGCGAATCCCACTGGAGCCACCGCACTTTTGATCGCCGGTGACTTGATTTTTGCCGGATCGGTGGGCGGTTCCTACTTTAGCAGTCAACTGCACCGAAAAAACTTAAGACGTATTCTAAATTTGTGTGCTGCTGATACGATATTGGCCCCAGGACACGGCCCCTTGACCTCTGTAGGCAACGAATTGCGCTACAACCCGTTTTTGCCTTAAGTTTGGACAACTCGAATGGTCGGGGCGGGGAGATTCGAACTCCCGACCTCTACGTCCCGAACGTAGCGCTCTACCAGGCTAAGCTACGCCCCGATACATTCATTCCGAACATTAATCCGGAGGAAAGCGCAGCAAAATTGACCGGTATTCTCATCGCAATCTAAATTTATCACATTCTGGGGCGGCTTGCATCCGGGCACAAAAAAGCCCGGCAAGATCAAATGCCGGGCTTTTAAATTGGTTTGCGACTTGATCAGCGGCGGGTGGTTACCGGCACCGGCATCTTGGTCAGACTGCTATTTTCGACCCGACGAATCATCAATTCGGTCTTCCGTTGGATTTCCAATTCGGCATTTCGTTTATCGATACGAGCCTGCTCAACTTTCTTAGATAGTGCTAGCACCGCTGCGTTGGTGGCTTCTTTCTTTTTATTAAGTGTGTCCAATTGCACTTCCAAGGCAGAGATCTGCTTGGCCAGTTTATCGGCCTCAGCGTTGTATTCATCGGTCGCTTTTTGGATTTCCAAGCCTTCGGCTTGCCATTGAGCAATCCGCTCGGCCTCTTTGGCAGCGGCGGCGGCTTCACGCTCTGCGGTCCGCTTGGCTGCATCCAGACGAGCTTGTTCCTCGATAGCGGCTTTACGCTCTTCTTCCTGCTTTTTCTCCAATGCGATCCGCTCCTCACGGACACGTTCCTTCTCCGCAGCTTCTTTGGCATGCGTCAAATAGAAGAACGTGAACACGATGAGCATCGCGAACGGAACGATAAAATAGAGCCACTTTTTCATATCGGATAGGGAATGGGATTAAGATTTCTTGGCAGCCGCGGCAGCAGCGTCAGCCGCGGCCTTCGCAGCAGCATCAGCCGCGGCGATCTTTTGAATAACTTGAGTCAGATCGCTTTGATTGGTTTCAGCCTTCGTTACATATTGGCGCAGAAAAGCTTCTTCTTGGATATGCAACTCCTTGCGGGCTTCCAATTTGGCAATCTCGGCAGATTCGTTCTGAACATCTTCGTTGAGACGTTTGAGCTGCAGGGTCAGTTTTTCCTTTTCGCGGAAAGCTTTGGTGCTGGCTTCCTTGGCCAGTTGACGCTCTTCGCGGTCTTTCAACTTCTGGGCTTCCTTGGCCTCGCGTTCAATGCGTCGTTCCTCTTGAGCTGCAACGGCTTCCTTAATGGCTTGTTCGCGGTCGCGAGCTTCCTGCTCGAGTTTTTGAATCTTCTCCTGCTTGGCCTTCTCAGCGATGGCCGCTTGTTTGGCTTCGTAGTCAGAGCTAAAGCTCCACCAGTAGCCAAAGAAGATCAACATGGCGAGAGTTGGGAAAATTACGTATGCTTTCTTCATAGGATCAGATCAGTTTAACTTAAATTGATGGGAATTTATTTGGCGTTTGCTTGGGTGGCGTTTTCCCGTTCCCGGAGAGCTTCCTCGATGGCGAGACGCAGGCGAGGGAGCTGGGCATCCTGGGCATCCGGGTATTCGGCGGCTTGGTCGATTGCAGTGAGAGCTTCCTCAAATTTCTGCAATTCATAGCAGATATAGGCTTTGAAATAATAAACCCCGCCCGGTTTCTCCAGACCACCTTTGGCCAAGGCAGAATTCAGATAACGGTAGGCTTCCTTGCTTTGATTCAACGAATAATAGATCTGGGCAATCTGGTTGTCGAGCTGACCGGATTTAGGATAGCTGCGGATGGCCTCCTTTAGAATTTCGATGGCTTGGTATTCGTTGTTGATCTGCAGGTAAGAGTAGGCGAGCAGTTCCCATTTCTTGATATCCGACTCAATGGAACCATTACGAAGTCCGGCCAGCATCAGTTCCGTGGCTTTGCCGAATTGACCAATGTTAAAATAGATGCCGACCAAGTTGTAGTTATCCTTGGGCGTATTCATGAAACCAAGGGCTTGCGCGCGCTCGATCGTGATGATGGCCCTGAGATTGTCTTCCAGAACTTCATCCGGATTTTTGGTCTCGATGGCCATATTTGAATATGTTCCCATCAACTGCTGCCAGTAGGTGCTCTTGGAAGGATATTGTTTTGCCAGTAATTCCAGAATCTCGGCAGTTTTCTTGAGATCGCCTTCCTGTTGGAGGGTGGCCAAGAGGATCAGGTAGAAGCCTTCCTTGGGAAACAACTCGGAGTATAAGGCTTCGTAGACTTGCTCCTGGGTCTTTTTCAACAGGGCCTTATTGATATTTTGGGGATCAATAATCGCCTGATTGTAGAGCAGGGATACATAAAACATCCGACCGTCTTGATCAGGTTTCTCCTGACGGCTGAGCCAGAGCTCGATATACTTCGCAGCTTTGCCAAAATATTCCTGCTGAACAGATTTAACCTTGGAATTGGTTACTTCCTGATAATACAGCTGGGCCAAAAAATAGAGCCTTTCCAACTGGGATTTTGGCTCAAAATAATTAAACGATTCACCCAGCAAATAAGCGCGCTCCATTGGCGCGATGGTCTTCTCGTATTCACCTTTCTGCAGATAGATCTTGGATAGAATATCACTGGCCATCGCCTGATCATAGCTGTTCGGAGCAGCGTAACGCAGAATCCCCAGCAGTAAGTTGGCCGCACCGTCCCAGTTCTTGGCGTCAACCAAGGGTTGGAGCTTTTGCAGATCTGACGATGCACGCTCAGAGGGTTGGGCAGCATTTCGATCCTGCGCAACAGCGGCTGTGCCCAAGGCAAGGGTGAGTCCCAGCAGTAATGCCGGAAGCAAACATTTGCGGCTTAGTATCGAGGAAGAAGACATGATTAATGAGCGGTTCACCATGGGATTATTCGTCGTTCAGGGTGAATACGATGGGAACCTGCATGCGGGTGTTAACGGCGCGTCCACCTTTCTTACCAGGGCGGAATTTCCACTTGCTGACCGCTTGCACAGCGGCTTGCTCGAAATCGCGTTGGGTGGAGCGCACGGCGAAGGCGTTGCGCACGTCACCATTGGCATCCACAATAAACTCGACCACGACTTCACCGGTGATACCGGCGCGTCGCATTTCGAAAGGATACTGCGGCTTGGCGCGGAATTTGGGCACCGGAGGCTGGTCCAGCTTATTGATATCGAAAACCTCAATGCCCTTGCCCAAACCAGTCTGGCGGGCAGTGGGGATTGAGACCACCCCGGTGACCGGTTTCATATTTTCCGGAGGGGGGGGCTGAATGGGCTGCACAAATGAATCCACTGTTACCAGTTGCGGCACATCTGTCTGCATCGGGGGAGCAAACTCTGGAATTTCGACCGGTTCGTCAGTTTCTACGATTTCCTCTGGTTCGATTTCCAATTCTGGCATTTCCATTAACTCGATCGTAGGCACTTCCTCGACCGGTGCGGGTGGCTGGGGCTTCTCAGGGAGAAACGATGTGCCAAATAACCCGCCGTGAATAAGGGCGGAGGCGATGATGCCGATTATTAAATCCCTACGCATGATAAATAATTGATGATGTGTTGGTTATCTGCCGGTAGGGCGAACCCGGGTTTCCACCGAGACCTTTTTGATCTTAGCCAGACGAACTTCGTCTAGCACACGAATGGCCACCCCAAACTTGGCTTTGTCGTCGGTGGTCACTAGCACGCGGGGTTCAGCCGTCTTGGCGGCGTAGTTTTCCAGGCGTGGTTTTACCTCCTTAACATCGATAAGCTCGGTGTTTTTATGGTAGGTCCAATAGCAATTGCCCAATTCTGACACCTGAATGGTTACGGTATCATCCTCCGGCGGCTGCGAGGACGAAGGTGGTTGGGCAACCGGCAGATCTACCGGCAAGGATTGGATCTTTTCCAGTGAGAGAATGAAAAGAACGAAAGTGGCCAGCAGGAAAAAGATAACGTCAATGAGAGGAATAATCTCAATACGTGCCTTCTTTTTACCTTCGACTTGTTTTGAACTGGAGCCAGCCATGGATTGGTAATGCTAAATTTGTTGGTGGTAACCGGAGGAATTAGCCGTTGCTATTCGCCGGCCGCACTTTGGTTTCAATCAACACTTTTTGGATGCCCGCCTTGCGCACTTCGTCGAAGACGTAGACCGCCTGGCTGAAGTAGGAATTTTCGTCGCCGTTGATCAGAATTTTAGGGTTATTTTCTGTCGATTTATAAGCCTGCAACCTGGCGAGGAATTCGTCGAGCGTAACGGGGTCCTGATCCCAAGCCAAAGTTCCCTCTTGGGTTACGGTTACCGTGACTGCACCGGCAGGGTCTCGGGTTTCTCCAGTTTCGGACTTGGGTAGGTTTACCTTCAAGCCGTTGGATTTGTTCAACGAAAGCGTGAACAAAATGAATGTAGCTAACAGGAAGAAGATAACGTCGATGAGAGGGATGATCTCAATACGTGCCTTCTTCTTGCCGCCACCACCACCTGAGCTTGATCCAGCCATGTGTGAGCGAGGTTGTTAAATACGTTACGTTGAAACGGATACTTTCTTAGGTAAAAGTATCAGTGGGTGGATGAATTCTCTGTCTTCTTGGTGATCAGCTCGAGCGCGTTGGCGGCATCGGCGACCTCGTGCTTGGCTTCTTCCGTGCGGGCATTCAGATAGTTGAAGGGAAGGAGACCCATGATGGCGATACCCAGACCGCACATCGTCGCAATCAACGCTTCACCCACGCCACCGGTGATGGCACCTGTGCTGGAAGAAATATCCGCCGACCCGAGTGAGGCAAACGTCTTCATCATACCGGTCACCGTTCCGAGCAAACCGAGGAGGGGAGCTGCGGTGATAACGGTGTCGAGTGTCGCCATACCCTGCCCGAAGCGATTGAGCTCCTGATTGGAAGCGCGCATGAATGCATTTGAGATGGAATGCTCTTTATGAGAAAGTGCATAGACCAAGATACGGGCGATGAAATCTTTGCTCTTCTTGCCGATCTGTAGGGCGCCTTCGACATCACCGTTCTCGGCGTTCTCCAGCATCTTCTCCACCACCTCAGGTTCGCGACTGCCATTTTCACGGATGATGAAGATGATACGCTCGCACACCACGGTTATCATGATGAAGGACACCAAGATGATGGGCCACATAATGGGTCCACCATGGACAAACAACTCCATCATGGTTTGGTCCATGAACGTGAAAGCGGCAATCGGCATTATTTGAGTAATCATAGAGAAATGATGATTTTAGAGTTAAACTAGGTTGCAAGTAAGAGAGAGGGGCTTATCTGGACACTAAATTAGAAAGAGGGTTCTAAAAGCAAAATCCGTGCCCTTATTGGTTTATAACTGGGTCGATCTTCATCCGCCATTGGTTTTTATGACCGGAAAGACCTGTGGGATTTGAAGGAAAAATAAACAGCATGAGGCTGTGTTTACTGACTGCAATAGGGTGGAATTGCGAAATAGGGGTGATTGAATATCCTCTGTCAACAGCGTTCATAAAAACTATCTGCAAAAATCACAATTTCCGATAGAAATTGGCTGCCCGGCTAGGATTCGAACCTAGACAGAACGAGTCAGAGTCGTTCGTGCTACCATTACACCACCAGGCAGTGGATTGCTGTGAAAGTCTTTTCAGTTCACCGGTTGCAGGTAGGGTGGAGGGATACATATATGAGATGAGGGGTTCCGATTGAATGTTCTCACCCGTATAACCCCACAGGAGCCATTTACCCTTCAAACAAATTGGTCGGTGGAAGGATGCAGTGAAAGTGGAGCCGGCGATGGGAATCGAACCCGCAACCGCCTGTTTACAAAACAGGTGCTCTACCGTTGAGCTACGCCGGCTAAAAAGTTGCAGCGCTGGATATTGCTGGGAGAAAGAACGCCACAGCCATTAGCACGATCAGTGAAAATGGTGGCTCCCCGGGGACTCGAACCCCGAACCAATTGATTAAGAGTCAACTGCTCTACCATTGAGCTAGGAAGCCAAAATGAACGGTCAAAAACTCATAATCGTTCGAACCTTGTCAACAGCCATTTGCCGGTCTCTGCGCAGTTTTGATCATCACGTTGGATTGATCGATAATCAGGCCGGCAAAATCGGGATCATGTCGGGAATCGTGGGCACGGGCGTATTCCCGTGGGAGACAATCATACCGGGGCTGCCATTTCTTCTAAGATTTCCCTTTACAGTCGTCCTGCGGATCACTGTTTTGGTCCGCTCTACTCATGCAAAAGACCAAAAAGTCCGTTGCCAAGCGCTTCAAGCTTACCGCTACCGGTAAGCTGTTGCACCGTTCGCCCGGGACTCGGCATATCGCCAATACCAAGTCCTCCAAGCAAAAGCGGCGTTTAGGCAGAGCCAAAACTCTGTCTGAAACCCATGCGGCGCCTCTCCGGCGCTGCTTGCCGCACGGTTTGTAACAAAACGACGCGCAATCTAATAACTTCGCTCGCTTGGTGATACTTAAGCCGACCAAGCAGCGACAAAAATAAGGAAATAAAACATGGCTCGTGCAACCAACTCCCCCGCTTCCCGCAAGCGACACAAGAAAACGCTGAAATACGCCAAAGGCTATTTCGGCAACAAATCGAAGCTCTTTCGCTATGCGAAGGATGCTGTCGCGCATGCTTGGCAATACGCCTACATCGCCCGTCGCAAGAAAAAGGGCGACATGCGTGGTCTCTGGATCGTGCGTCTGAATGCTGCCTGCCGCAGTGCCGGTATCAGCTACAGCCGATTCATTGAAGGTCTGAAGGCCGCCAACATCGTGTTGGATCGCAAAATCCTCTCGGATATCGCGATTCAGGACGAGGTGGCTTTTAACGCCCTGGTCAAACAAGCCCAGGACGCGTTGAAGACCAAGGCCGCTGCCACCAGCAAGGCCTGATCCACCAAACGCGAGCCGGGCAGGCTCGCCTCCCAATCTGAATATTTCGGAGGACGGGCCTCGACCGGGGTGCCGTCCTCTTTCATTTTGTCGTGTCGCCAAGCGACGCCGATTCATCATACTTTTCCCATGCAAGACATTCTAAATGCCATTGTGACCAAAGCTGAGGCGGAACTCACCGGAATCAGCAGTCGACCCGATTTCGAGGCCGCCAAAGCGCGTTACGTTGGTCCCAATGGCGAACTGACTGCCCAGATGAAACAAATGGGTGCCGTGCCGAAAGAGGAACGTCCGGCGATGGGTAAATTGATTAACGAGACCAAAGGACGGGTGCAAACGCTGCTTGATGCCTCGTTGGCCCGGATTGAAGCGCTGGAACTCCAAGCGCAATTGGGCCCAGCCATTGATCCGACCTTGCCTTCTCCGGATATCGGTCCTGGCACCTACCATCCACTTACACTGGTGCGTGAGGAAATGTGCCGCATCTTGCGCAAGGTGGGATTTACCGTCGCGGATGGTCCCGAGGTGGAAACGGAGTATTATTGTTTCGACGCCTTGAACACCCCGGCGGACCACCCGGCGCGTGACGGTCAGGATACCTTTTACCTGCCTGAATCGGTTCGATTCGGGAATATCTCCAAGAAAAATCCGGAGGAGCGTTACCTGCTGCGGACGCACACTTCATCGGTGCAGATTCGCACCATGTTAAAGGGCTCGCCGCCAATTCGTATTGTCTCCCCGGGACGGGTATATCGCCGGGATACGACGGACGCGACCCATTCAGCGAACTTTCAACAGCTCGAGTGCCTGTATGTGGACAAGAACGTCACCGTGCGCGACCTGAAGGCGCTGCTCGACTACATCTTCGAATCGTTGTTGGGGAAAGATACGAAGACCCGGTTTCGCCCGCATTATTTCGGCTATACCGAACCCAGTTTCGAAGTGGACTTGAGTGCCCAGCATCTGCCGAAAGTTAAGAAGGAATGGATCGAGATCGGTGGATGTGGCATGGTGGATCCCGTGGTTTTCTCCGATGTGGGATATGATCCCGATGTATGGAGTGGGTATGCGTTCGGCATGGGTTTGGAGCGATTGGCCATGCTGCTCTATGGCATCGATGACATCCGCTATTTTTATCAGAACGATCTGCGCTTCCTGAAGCAGTTTGCGTAAGGCCTTCCCATGAAAATATCCCTCAACTGGCTTAAGGATTACATCTCACTGACCGCATCGAACGATGAGATCAGCCGGGCGATTACTTTTCTCGGATTTGAAGTCGAGGAAGTTATTCAGACCGGCGCGCCACAATTGGAGCATGTGGTGGTGGGTGAGATACTCACGCGGGACAAACATCCTAACGCGGACAAACTGTCCGTTTGCACGGTTGATGTCGGTCCGGCTGGCGGGGTAAAAACCATTGTTTGCGGAGCACCGAATTGTGATGTCGGCAACCGAGTGGCGGTGGCCCTGCCTGGAGCAGTCCTGCCGGGTGACTTTGTCATCAAGCAATCCAAGATCCGCGGACAATCATCCGATGGCATGATGTGTGCCGCCGATGAACTTGGCATGGGTAATGATCATGCCGGCTTGCTGTTATTGGCCGACCAGCCGGCCTTGGGCACGCCGATCAATCAGGTTCTGCCCGAGGGAGATACCGTATTTGATGTCGAGATCACGCCCAACCGACCGGACTGCCAATCGCACATTGGAATCGCACGCGAGCTAGCCGCTTGGTTTAAGTTGGAGTTGGTCTACCCGGAGGTGAAATTCCACGGTGCGGTTGACGAAACGAAGCCGCGGTCGGATCTGCTCAATGCGGTTAAAGTGGAAATTCCCAGCGATTGTCCTCTCTACACGGCCCATATTATTACGGGCATCAAGGTGGGTCCCAGTCCGGCATGGCTGCAGGCACGATTGAATGCCGTGGGTTTGCGCCCCATCAACAATATCGTCGATGTGGGCAATTATGTGATGCTCGAGTATGGCCAGCCCATGCACGCCTTTGACGCGGCGAAGTTGGAGGGCGGTCAAATAATCGTGCGTCACGCCAAGCAGGGTGAGAAAATCACCACCCTCGACGACAAGGAGCGATTACTGGATGGAAGCATGCTGTTGATTGCGGATGCCGTCAAACCGGTGGTGATTGCCGGGATCATGGGCGGGGTAGATTCCGGTGTGTCGGATGGGACCACCGATGTCGTGTTGGAGTGCGCCATTTTCAAACGGCAGGTCATCCGTCGCACATCAAAGCAACTGGGGCTTTCCTCTGATTCCTCCTATCGTTATGAGCGCGGCGTTGATCCACATACTTCTCTGGAAGCAGCCTATCGGGCGATTGATCTCATATTGGAGACGGCCGGAGGGCAGGTAGTAGGGCCGATTTATAAAATTGGCGGTGATGTGCCTTGGCAACGTGAAGTTGTGGTAACACACGATTACATCTGTGAGAAAGTTGGCTTTGATATTCCGGCGGAGGCCATGCGTTCCGCCTTCACTGCCTTGGAACTGACCATCACCCGGGAGGAGGAAACGGAGAAACGCGGTCCGGCTTGGACCCTTGCGATTCCCAGTTGGCGGCAGGATTTGGACCGGCCGATTGATCTGGTCGAGGAAGTGATGCGGGTTTACGGCACGGAAAAGATTCCTTCAAGTGTCGTAGCTACACCGGGATTGATCGATGAGGATGCCCCGGTCGTCCAATTCAACCGCAAAGTTACCGATTATCTGGTCGGCCATGATTTCCACGAATGTGCGAATTACACCCTGCGGCCCGGCAGTGAAATTAAAACGTGGGTGTCGCAGGTCGCCAACGCGGAACTGGCCTTGGATAACCCTTTTGTGGCGGATCAGTCCCACCTGCGTCCCACCTTGGTGATGGGTTTGTTGGACACGCTTAAATTGAATCAGTCACGGGGTGTGGCGGTAACCCGGTTGTGTGAAACCGGCCGGGTCTTCATTGAGCGCAATGGGCAAAACTATGAATGTGCTTCAGTGGCATTCGTCATCGCCGAAAACTCCAACGCCACATGGAAGCAGCGCGAAGCCGCGGATTTTTACACCGTAAAGCACCATATATCCGCCTTGGCTAATGCAGCCGGAATAGATTTCAGTCGCCAACCCCTTGCTCCGGTCTCTGGTGATTACTTTGGCTGGCAGGAAGGCCAATCGACTTCGGCCGGTGGTGTAGAGCAGGGTTGGACCGCTCGTTTTGGCATGCTCAATCTCGCCATGGTAAAGGCGAGGGGGATTGAAGGAAAAGTCTATGCCGCTTCCTTTTCCATCATGCCGCAAAAATTGGCCGCAGTTTCCAGTCGTCGCCGGTTTTCAGAATTTAGTCTCTATCCGGCAGCGCTGCGGGATCTAGCCGTGGTCGTCGATGCAGATCTGGCCGCCGAGGTCGTGCGCAAGCAACTGGTCAAGATCGCCCTGGCCGCCGTGGGCAATGCCTTTGTCGTCGAAGACATTTCTGTTTTTGATGTCTACCAAGGCAAAGGTTTGACCGAAAATCAGAAGAGCCTCGCTTTCAGTCTGGCCTTTAGGGCAGCCGACCGGACGTTGAAGGACGACGAGGTGAATGCGGTCTTCCAAAAGATTCAAGACGACTTGGTTAGTTCGACCGGTTACACCGTGCGCAAATAGTCATGGCCGACACGACCAACATTGATATCGACCGGGTGGCGCAACTTGCGCGTTTGGCACTGACTCCGGAGGAAAAGGAAAAATTCTCCCGCCAATTGGCTGAGGTGCTGCATCATATGCGCCAGCTTGAACAAGTGGATGTTACTGGGGTTGAACCAACGGCTCATGCATTTCCTTTATTCAATGTCTGGGCGGATGATCTGGCCAAACCGGGTTTGCCGGTTGAAGCGGCTTTGCGCAATGCCCCAGCCCAACGAGACAACATGATCGTGGTGCCCAAGGTGGTGGAGTAACCAAAATGGCTGACGAGCTGCATTATCAGACTATTGCGAACCTGTCCGTGCGACTGGCCAAACGGGAACTCAGTGCCGTTGAGCTGATGCAGGCTGTGATCGACCGAACGAATCAGGTCGAACCCAAGGTGCGTGCATTCAATTCACGCAATGAAGTGGATGCATTATCTCAGGCCACCGCCGCCGATGCGCGACGATCGGCCGGTGAATCCCTCGGTCCATTGGATGGAATACCAATCGGCCTGAAGGATGTGATTGCGGTCGAGAATCAACCACTCACCGCATCCAGTAAGATGCTGGCCAATTTTGTGTCTCCTTATGATGGGACGGTCGCGCAAAAATTGAAACGGGCAGGGGCAGTTTTATGGGGCCGCTTGAATATGGATGAATTTGCGATGGGCTCCTCCACGGAAAACTCCGCGACACATCAAACTGCCAATCCCTGGGATACTTCCTGTGTTCCCGGCGGGTCCTCGGGTGGGAGTGCCGCAGCGGTGGCTGCCGGTCAGGCAATTGCAACTTTGGGATCCGATACCGGTGGATCGATTCGGCAGCCTGCGGCATTATGTGGCGTGGTGGGGTTAAAACCGACCTACGGTTTAATCTCACGCTACGGACTCATCGCATTTGCATCCTCGTTGGATCAAATTGGACCCTTTACGCATACGGTGGAAGATGCGGCCATCATGTTGCAGTCGATTGCCGGACATGATGAGCGTGATTCGACATCCTACCGCACGGCATTGCCGGATTATCGTGATGAGCTGAAACAACGCCAGGGACCTTGGAAACTGGGTATTCCAAAGGAATATTTTGGCGAGGGGCTCGACCCCGAAGTCGGCGCAGCCGTCGAACGGGCGATTGCGCACTACCGGGCCCAAGGTTGCGAAATCAAGGAAGTGTCACTGCCGCATACACGCTACTGCCTTGATGCTTATTATGTCATCGCGACCGCGGAGGCTTCCTCGAATTTGGCCCGTTATGATGGCGTGCGTTATGGCCATCGTTCCAAGGCGGCGAAGGATATCACCGATTTGTATTTTCAGTCCCGGGCCGAGGGCTTTGGTGAGGAGGTAAAGCGTCGGATCATCCTTGGCACCTATGTCCTCTCCAGTGGCTATTATGATGCGTATTATTTGCGGGCCCAGAAGGTGCGCACCTTGATTCGTCAGGATTTTCTCAACGCCTACCAGGAGGTCGATGCGTTGATCACGCCAACGACGCCAACGCCGGCATTCAAGCTGGGGGCCAAAGCTGATCCGCTCGCACTCTATCTCTGCGACATTTACACGATCGGGGTGAACCTCGCTGGTTTGCCTGCTGTGAGTGTGCCTTGTGGATTTTCATCATCTGGATTGCCCTTGGGCCTGCAATTGATCGGGCGCCCGTTTGAGGAAGCCAGTCTCCTCGCCATTGCGCGCGATTACGAGCAAGCCCACGACTGGCATCAACGTCATCCTCAATTCTGAACCGCGATGTCCAAATATGAAGCAGTCATCGGGCTTGAAGTGCATGTGCAGGTTCGCACCGAGTCCAAAATATTCACCCGGGTGGCAACGGGGTATGGTCATCCAGAAAATACCCTGACGGATCCCGTGGTGCTGGCGTTGCCGGGCACATTACCGGTCATGAACAAGGCGGCACTCGATGCGATCATCAAAGCCGGCCTGATGCTGGGATGTGAGATTGCGCCGGTTTGTAAATGGGATCGAAAAAATTATTTCTACCCTGATTCACCCAAAAATTATCAGATATCCCAATACGACCAGCCGATCTGTATCGGTGGCGGAGTGGAGATCGAATTACCCGGGGCCGCCCGTAATCTCATGGGTGAGCACAAGGTGATTCCACTGACCCGCATTCATCTCGAGGAGGACGTTGGCAAACTAAACCACAGGTTGCACGAATCACTAGTGGACTACAATCGAGCCGGCACACCGTTGATGGAAATTGTTTCAGATCCGGCGATCGCAAGTGCCGAGGAAGCCTATGCCTACCTGACCGCGCTACGGGCCGTTATGATTCAGGGCGACATCTCTGATTGCGACATGGAGAAAGGCCAGCTCCGTTGTGACGCCAATATTTCGATCCGGCCGATCGGGCAAACGGAACTCGGCGTTAAGGTTGAGCTGAAGAATTTGAACTCGATTTCCTATGTGCGCGATGGCATCGCATACGAGATCAAACGACAGATCGGGGTCCTGGAATCCGGGGGTATCATCGTTCAGGAAACGCGTGACTATGATGGTGTGAGCGGCGCATCCCAGTCCCTGCGCAGCAAGGAAATGGCACATGACTACCGCTATTTCCCCGATCCAGATCTCATGCCAGTCAAGGTAGATGAGGAATGGAAGTCGCGCATCGCTTTGTCCTGCCCTGAACTGCCCTTTGCGAAGCAACGCCGTTTTTTTGAGGATTACCAGCTGCCCTATACCATCACATCTGTGTTGGTCTGGGACCGGCCGTTGGCAGATTTCTTTGAGGAAGCAGTTAAACTGGCTGGCGTGTCTAA
>Ga0222714_10001513_pt1 | contig 26104 bp, 41 predicted proteins | sample C33_3DmetaG_FD_165048 | JGI IMG/M metagenome (GOLD analysis project Ga0222714, IMG submission 165048) | Estuarine water microbial communities from San Francisco Bay, California, United States - C33_3D | ecosystem: Environmental > Aquatic > Marine > Unclassified | place: USA: California...
TAGCTAAGAAAAAAAATTGAGATTTTGTAATTTTTCAAAAACTCCAGGAGAATGACATTTTCATGAAATTTGTTACGGGTTAAATGTTCGGACATTTGGCGGCCCGTGACTAGGCAAAATCATACCGGGTTTCATATCTAGTGAACTTTGAGAGTTCATAACATATGTTGTTTACATTTATTCGTATGCATATTTCACTTTGTCAAGACCATCATATTTACGATTTCTGTTCCAGGTAGTATCACAATAACCGTAGCCGGTTCCACAATAACCACTGTCACTACAACATTCACCATCTTTGCATCTACCCACACCACCGTAAAAGACGGATGACGGACCACACCTACCAGATGATGATAGTTTAGAGGTACAACTGGCTGTTCTTTTTGTATATACATCTTCGCCGGTACAAGAACCAATAGCTTCTCTAGTCTGTGTAATAGTTGTATTATAATTAGAAATAGCACTTCCACCAGTACACTCACCTTCCCACTCTGTATGGTAACAGCACCCAATATCACTTTCTCTCTCTTTTGTTTTATCTGAACATGCACCAGTATCTTTACGTGTCTGTATAAGCTTTCCATTTGGACTGCATGTGTTAGTATCTTCCCATTCCGATAGATAACAAGATTGACCTTCCGGTAACGAAAAGTCTTGGGGGCAGTTTTCTTCGTTTGTGTATTGTGCCTTTTCTTTGCATCGGACTTTGTCATCAACTTTCATTTTAATTAACGAATAAGAATCCATCCCTTCCGACGATGATTGAAAATTACCCCGTCTAACAACTACATTACCGTGTTTAACAATATCATCAGCTGAAATAGGAGGACTCTGAGCGTGCCCGGGTCCATAATTTATAAGAGGAGACCAACCATAATTAATTTGAGTGGTAACACCGATTACACGCCAGTAGTAATACATGTCATCATATATTTCTTCATCATCAACATATGCTGTTATGCATTCATCCGTTTTAACATATTCGTAAGAACAACATTCAACTTCTCTTTCTTCTAGTTGTGTATTTTCACAATTTCCTATAAAAGATTGAATCTGTTTTATCTTTCCTTTTTTTTCGTCATTCTCATCTCTTACACATACTCCAGTATTTGACCAATTTTCAAACTTATAACACACGTCACTTTCACCTTCAAAATTGTCTATTTTAACTACATTTTCGTAATCGTCGTATATGATTTTTTCAACCTCATATTTATAAAATTGTATATTTTTTCGACCGTATAAATCATCAAACAATAGTTTTATAGTAATTTTATTGTTTCCAGGCTTCAAAACAACGTCATTCACCGTTAGGTTGACAGTTGAGCCATCTGTTCTATCTTCTAGGCTAGTTGTTTCAGCTGTGTATTCGGTTCCATTGGGTGTGACTACAACTACTATCCATTTTGTTACCATGGCAACCGTTCCGTCTCCATTTGTCCATGTTACGTCGATGGGGTGACTTTTGTATTCATATTTTTCACTTTTACTTTTATTAAAAAGTAAATATATCAACAAAAAGATTAAACACAATACAAATATATCCCCCCCTGTGATCATTACTATTAATTTATATTTTTTTGTGGAAAATCGAATCAATTAAACATATCATATTACCAAATAAAGCTACAAGTTTTATACGCTCTTCCATGTCCCCCATAATTTTAGTAAATTTTATTATTTACACGGTGAGCTCTGGGAGACCATCATCACTAGCCTCATCACACCAAAGTCTCTTTGGTGATTTGTAACACACATGTGTCACATTAGGATCAAATACATCACCATGCGTTTCGCAAAGAGGGCATGGTTGTGTCGGGACTTCACCAATCTTGTGAGTATGCTCTGGGTGAACCTTTGCAACTTTCTTGACTCTTTCTTTTACTTCAGTCTTTTTTACTTTTGGTGGTTTGTCTTTGTGTAAACGACAGTGTGTGCAGCCAGGTAATGCTCTGTTTCTGCAAGGTGTACCTTTCCCAGTAACGCCTTCGCATTGTGAGGTAGTCGTTGACGCAGCCTTGAGCCTGGTGATCTCTTCCTCTAAATTTTTGATAATTTCTCTGAGTTCTTCGACAGTTGACATTTATTATTTTTTAAACTTAAATTTTAAGTTAAAGACTATAACTTAGGTTACCAAAACCTGTTCACATCTAGTATTAAAGTAACACGCTTCATGTACCCCCTCTTGGTTACTTTGTGGTATCTTGAATGATCAAATAGTATTTCATGACCAGGGAAGTGTGTATGTCTTTTATTTGGTGTATGTAAAACACAATCTCTGCCACTTTTTATTGTTAAATGATATCTAAGTTGTGTATTACTTTCGGCTCTGTGAGGTGGTATACACATTGGGGCATCCATGACAGCAAAGACACCAGTTGTTTTATCCACACATGGTATTTCATCAATTATTTTTTGTATTTCTGGAAAATCACTAACTTTGTAATAATAATATTTTTTGTTTTTCTTGAACCATTTATCAAGTTTATGAAAATAATACTTTGGAACTTTGTCAACATTTTGTTCAAATATTGTTTTTATTGTTTCAAAATTTGCTTTTACTTTCCATAAACCTGGAAAATCATAAACGTTATAAAAACTTTTATACATAAATAAATCAATTATTGAATTTCTTATTCCAACAATTGGTCTCAAAGGATTAGAAAAATACAATGTGTCTATCGGTGGTTTCAGATAATCATAAAGTAATAAAATTATTGGAATCCACAGGAAAGACATTATTTTCTTATTCTATTATAAAAATGCCTGGATATAAACGCTCTGAAAAGTATGCCCCGTCTGTCTCAGAAAGTGTTGATAGTCTCGAAAAAAGATTTGTCATGCCCAAACTTACGTTAGTTCAACTCGTGATCTTGACTCTTATTTTGTACACTGCGTTCAGATACAAAAATTTCAACAAGCCGACACTCGCCATTCTGACTGTCGCCTTTGGTTTGTTTCACGTGTATGATCACCTCTTTCTCATAAAGCGTGGCAAGGAAGAAAAGTTCTTGGGTAAGAAAAGTGAAGGTTACTGCTCCATGTGCCAAAAATAATTTGTAAGTAAAATATAAGTATGCGAGTTAGAATTATTCGTAGTCCAGATTCGAAAAAGAAATTTAGAGCAATATTAGAAGATAATAGGACTGTTGATTTTGGTGCCAGAGGATATTCAGACTACACCAAACACAAGAATCCACTTAGAATGCGATTATACGTTCAGAGACATGGTGGGCGTATACCAGTAAGTATTCTCAAAGAGAAAAATGCTTCAAAAGTTCATAAACAAATGTTAAAAATTGAGAAAAGTGATAAGGAAGATTGGTCTATAAGAGGTATAGATACCGCTGGATTTTGGTCGAGATGGTATCTGTGGAGTTATCCCAACTTTCAAGATGTTAAACGATACATGCACTCACGTTTCGGAATAACTTTTACTCGTACCTAACACCAGCTCGTGTAGCTGCGTCATCAATTTCGTCAACCATCTCCCACGCCCATTTACATTCTTCTATATCACCATGTTCACAAATTGCATACGCTATATCAAGTGCTTCATGAAGTATCAATTTCAGACGCATTTGTCTGGGTGTAATTTGTTTTGTTTCCTTTACACATGGTGATATGTAAATTTGTTCAAGAGCGACACGTGTTATTTCGTTTTTCTTCATTTCGTAATACACCTCTTCACTTCTATGGGCGGCAACAATGTTTTTTCTAATACGTTTGGTACTGGGTACCCAATCATTGCTAAAATATCCAAACCTCTTGATAGTTCTCATTAAATATATTTGCAATAATATTTTTAAGACCATTTACTTCTTTCGATGAGTCTTCGTAATAAATAAGGTGTAAGTTCGTATAAGGAACCAAATGGTATATAAACATAATCTGGAAAATCATTATTCATACCAAGCAATTGTGCTATTTTATATCTTTTGTGTGGACACATTCTTGTATATTTGATATCATCTGCATTGTGTGTAGCTACAAGTGTGTGCACATTATCACTAGAATTGAGAGTTATTTCTAAAGCACGCCTGTATGATGCATCGACTTCTTCTTTTGTTTTGAATAAATTAAGTTGTTTTCCTATGTATGCCCCTCTTACAAGCTTAGCTCCTAATTGTATATCATTTCTTTGAGAAGTCAGTATGTCACTTTCTAATTCTTTTAATGCATCTTTTCTGTACATTTGATATGTTTTAAACACATTTAAATCATATTTATTAAATTCCAACATTAAGTCGTAACACGTCTTTGGATAGATAACTTCTTCAGCATCTATACAAACTTTAACACTATTTTTTATAGAATGTTGAATAATTTTTCTTATATGTGATTCAGCCCTGTGGGGTGATGTTTTTGATCCAAATGATGACATTTTCAAAGCAATCATTGAATTGGGAATGGTTGGTATTATTTTCATGTTAACATCACTCACATAGTTTGCATCTTCTAAGCTACAATTTTCACGAGCGTAATCTAATATAACTTTAGAACCGCATTTATTTACGTGTCTTACAATTTTAGTTAGTTCATGATTTAGAGCAGCATATCGTAGCATATCTTAAAGATGTAAAACATTTTTAATACATGAGTGAACACGAATTTAAGTGGAATGATTCTCCGGAACAACTGGGTAAATTTATACGTGAAATCGTGATTCCAAGACTAGACCAACTCGAAGAAGAAGTCTATTTATTAAGAAAACATACATGGCCATATGTACAAGCTAAAAAAGAAGTAAATCACATGGACGACCTGTATGCTAAGAGAGAATTTCTACACATACTGGACGATGATCAAGTGCGCGAACTACTTAATATAAAATCTAAACATTCGAAGACTGGGGGTGGTATGCAACTTTTAGAATATGATGCATTACACAAACTCAAAAACAATTTATGTTAAAAGAAATTATCCGTCCTGTACATTTGAACATTATAATCCCCTGATTTGCCTGTAACAGACACTGTTTCATTTCCATATAACTCCTGACATCCTATGTCATCCATACAATCTCGGTCTTGGTAAGATATGGGCAAAGGATAAATATTCTCACCGTTTGTGGTCGTATAGAAATGATATCTATCTCTACGACCACTGACTTCCTTACCGAAGAGGGGTAGGGTTTCGTCGTTGTCACCTAACAATACCCCCATCTGCTGTATGTGCCCGGGTTTGTATTCCTTTATAGGTGGATCTCTGTACTCCGGTGACTGATTTGCATAAGAAGTGACTTCTACTGGTACGGGTATGGGAATACCCACTTCAACCACACTGGAGTTATACCATTTATACACTATATAGGCAAGAAGGACAATGACAAGACTGTACAAAATCCTACTTTTTGTTTTGTTCTTCATTTATAATAAAGATGATATTAAAAAAATAAATTATAATTAAAGTATGAAGATACTGTCTATTGATATAGGGTATCATAACATGGCCTTGGTTTTGGCTGAGTGTGTCGGTGCCAAGATAAATGTAGAGTATATAAAGAAAGTAAGTCTAGAAGACTATAAACATATTTATTCAAATGACATCGTAGATTTAGTCCCTTTATTTGTAGATGACCATCATTACATATTTAAAGCAGCGGACAAAATCCTTATAGAAAGACAACCACCTGGCGGACTCACAAACATAGAAACTTTATTACATTATATGTTCAAGGATAGGGTCATACTTATATCACCTAATAGTATGCATACACACTTTGGTATGAGACATTTAACCTATGATCAAAGAAAAGAGAGAACTACTAAAATTGCAAGTAGACATTTGGAAACAGAAATTCCATATGAACGAAAACATGACATTGCTGATGCAATATGTATGATTGAATATTACAATTTTAGAAATTCGGTTCATTTTTTTGATAAATTCAGATATACTATCAATCTTTAGCACGCTTTTCAAGTATATCGATACAATTTACAACCGATTCAAACATGCTGTAAATTTCGTTTACGTTTCTCCTAGAAATAGCCTCTCTTAAATATTTAACATTGTAGTCCAGTGACTCTGTCTTCTGTTTCTTCTTTTCCAATTGTTCATCACGGATTTCTTTCATTTTTTTGAGTTTGTTTTCTATGTCCGTGGTTACTATTTCGAGAGCATCATGAAGCTTTGAAAGTTCATTTTCGTAAAAATCAATTCTAGTAAGAATAACGTGTCTTTTATGCTGGTTGGAAGATTTGTCTAACTGCTTTTCCAACTTGTCAATTCTTTCATAGATGACAGCAGTCTTCTCCTCGAAAGCTTTCTCATTGAGAGCTTGCAAATTTTCCAAACGCTTGATGTCGTAATCGATATTCATGTATATATTTACTTGTGACAAAATTTTTAAGTGCTTAACTGAAAGATTCCCTTGTGATAATTTAATAAGAGCTTAATTATCTTTGACCTAAGAACTCCCGTACATGGATCAAGGATTTCTGTATTCTCGTAAAAAGATAATTCCTTTTCGAAGCGCTTTATTTCACCTTCGGACCAGGAAGTCATCTTAAAATAACTTATTTAATTTTTTATTTAGGTTTTCTTTTATCCAGTCAAAGTTTCCGAGTCTGTGTTGTACGAAAGCCCATAATGCAAAAAGTGTTGTTTTTAGTAAATTATTTGCCTCTGTATCTTCCATTTTATATATTGGACCAACAATACGACCCGTGAGTGTCTTTTCTTTATCTTCTCCTGTTACATACATTTCTAATTGCGTCAGGGCACAAGAATCATTATTAACCGACCAATGATAAAAAAGAAATGGAATCAAAATAGAATAAAATTGTAAATGTTTTTCGTTATTTCTGAAAGGAATTACAAACAATGAAATGAAAAGTATAAGATGAACTGTAAATATTATGTTCATCTATTGTATTATGGACAAAGAAAAAGTTAAGCTTCCAAAAGTCTGGCACCCCCAGCATGAAAAGATATTGAAAGCTTGGGGTGAGGCATCTGCTTGCTATAGGTACATGAATCACCGTGCGTATTTATTGTACAAAAAATTGAGTATGCGTTTTACCCTCCCTGTGATTGTGTTGTCGACCGTCACCGGTACTGCAAACTTTGCCCAAGATCAATTTCCATCATCTATAAAGTCATCTGTACCAAGTATAATCGGTGGTTTGAATCTGATTGCCGGGTTGATTGCGACTATAATGCAATTCTTGAAAATAAATGAATTAATGGAGAGTCATCGTGTCGCGTCGCTTGCTTATGGTAAGCTTTCTAGAACAATTAGATTAGAATTATCTTTGCCATTGAAAGAAAGAACAAAAGACGGTAAAGAAATAGTACAAGAGTGTAGAGCTGAATACGATAGATTGTTGGAACAAAGTCCACCTGTACCAAATGACGTTCTCGTGGCATTTGAGCGTGACTTCCCCTCGGATGAATATTTAACAAAGCCAGAGATTATGCATATAAAACCAATAGATCCTTTCAAGGCTATAACAGAAAGTACAGTGATATCTCAGCTGAAGGGATTACTTCCAACAGGTGACAAATCAAAAGATGAACTTCGAAATGAACTCAAAAAGATACGTGGTGGAGTGTTCGATGTTGGTGGAGTGTTCGATGTTGCAGAAGAAGCAAAAGAAAGTGTAATGGAAACTGTGAAGAAAGGTGGTGCAAAGTTTACTGAACAGGCTGATGAAACAAAAAAAGAACTAGAAGAGCTCAAGAAACGTAGTGTCATTAAAGAACTTACGCAGAGAGCGGAGTTGCAGTCAGTAGTGGTTGAGCCAACACAAGACGATACACAAGAAGAAGAATAAGTAACAAAATTATAATGTTAAACAATGACATAAAAACAACATATCGTAAAATTTTGTATTTTAAAGGTTCTACGATACGTTCTTGTAGTGCGTTATTCTGCATTACTATATCTATTGCCTCATTAGTAAGATCATCAATGGATTGCTTCATTAAAATAAATAGTGAAAAAAAAGATGAACAAAAATCTACAATTCATGAGAAAGAATATAATTTGTTAAAAGAATGTTTAGAAAATAATGAAAATATATTCTTGTGTGGTAGACCTGGTGTGGGTAAAACATATTTGCTTAACATGTTAGTTAATGAGACAAACTCAATTGAATTAGAAACTGGACATTTAAAAAATGATAGCAATTTTTTAACATTTGTTAAGAATTCAAACAAACACATTTTTATAGAAGACTATTTACCAGATGTTACCGTGTATAAAAGAATGATAGAAAGTGTCTCAGATGGTAATAAAGTAACAAATGGTTCGTTTATAGTTGTTAGTGATCAAATGTTATTTTATCCAAATTTCAAAACAATCATAATTGAAACAAAGAAACCTGAAATACTTGCAACTTTGGTTGATGATAATCAACACGAAATGTCTAAAATATTACACATGGCTATAAAATCACGAGGCAACATAAGAAACTTTTTTTCATATTTAGATGGTTCTGACAATAAAGATGTTATACAAACTTCAAAAGAATTTATATATGAAATGTTATCATCAAATGAAAAAATTAAAATAATAGACCATATATCGGAACATGGTAATGTGTGGCATACATTTCAAGAAAACTATCCAAGTTCACAAGGTATAGATATGTCTAGATGTGCCGAGTCATTTTCAATGTGTGACATATACGACACGGAAATGTACAGTGGAAACTGGTGTCTCATGCCTTATTTCATATTCCATGCAGTGGTGTTACCCAAAAGAGCAATGAAGAAAGCTGTAGAAATCGATAAAATTAGACCTGGTAAATGCTGGACAAAGCACGGAAATTATAAAATGAGACGTCAAAAATTAAATGAAATTACAAAAGAATCAAATACTTTTATCGGAATTGACGAACTCTGTCTTTTGAAAAAGTATGCCGAGGTGGGTAACATGGATATACTCATGGATTACAATATCACCCCTCAAAAGTTCGACATAATGAACCACATATCATTATCAAGTAAATTAAAACAAAGAGACGTTACCAAAATAAAAAAAGCAATCAAACATGAAATTGAACAAAGAGAAAGAAAAGATTGAAGAAGAATCGGAAACCACTAAAGTTATTGGAAATGAGATGTTTTTCTATTCTGAAGTGACCCCCGAAAGTATTCTTGAATTCACGGAAAAGTTTAAGATTTTGGAGATTGATCTTTTAAAGAAAGCCGCCGATTTAAGTGATTACAAACCTTCAATCAAGGTTAATATAATGAGTGAAGGCGGTGATATGTTTGCCGGTCTTGCGGCAATGAATATTCTGGAAAAGTCAAGAGTTGAAGTCGTCACTGTTGCACAAGGATCGTGCTGTAGTGCGGCCACGTTCATGTTCATGGGCGGTAAAAAGAGACTTATTGGTCGAAATGCGTATATGTTAATTCATCAACTTTCTACTGATTTCTGGGGTAAATATGAAGAACTCAAGTCCGAAATGAAGACATGTGATAAGTTCATGGCTATGATTAAAATGATATATACTTCCAGATCTAAAATTCCGGAAAAGAAACTTAATAAACTTATGAAAAAGGATCTATATTTAGAACCCACAAAATGTGTTAAGTATGGTATCGCTCACGATATTGATTGATATCAATGTACCTTTTATACATACCAATCAAACATAATATAACAAATATAACACAGAATGTGTTTAAATTCAATGGCACGGATGTGTCTTCTGGCAGCCTAAGTCGCTCCATTCTAGCATAATTTACAACTGGAATTGAAGACATCTATTTAAAGTTGAGAAATTAATTAATTGTAAAATGGAACGAATTATCAAAGAAGACAAAAACGGACGTAAACGCTTTACCGACATTCGTGTAGAAGACCTGGGTAATGGAACTGCTGACATTGTAAAGACTACTGGTATGGTTGGAAGTGACAAAACCACAGTATCAAGAACAAATGTTAAAACTGGTTACGATAAAGCTATATCTAGAGCTCAAACCATGTGGAACAACGAAAAAACTAAAGTTTTACAAATTTTACCAATGCTGGCAAACAAATGGGAAGACCGAGAAAAGTATATTTCCGAACCTTTTTACGTCCAACCCAAATTGGATGGTGTTCGTCTTTTGGTTTCTTTGGGTGGTTGTTTTTCTAGAACGGGTAAAATTGTAAATGGTATGGGACATCTTTCCGAAAAATTGAATGAGGGTGAGTGGTTAGATGGAGAATGTTATGCTCCAAATATGACATTTGAAGAATTAACAAGTGCTTTTAAAATGGACCCAAAAAGTTTGGAGTTTCATGCATTTGATTACTTTAATACGGATAGACCCGATCTTCCATTTGCAGAAAGACAAAAAATACTCAAAGAGAAGACACCCATTCGGGTAGAAACTTTACTTATTTCTAAAAAGGAAGAAATTCCAAAATATCACAGAAAGTTTGTTGATCAGGGGCACGAGGGTATAATGATTCGTGAGATGACAAGTGTTTATGAAATTGGGAAAAGGAGCAACTATCTTCTCAAATTCAAGGAATTTCAAACAGAGGAATACGAAATTGTTGGTGCTAAAACGGGTCACGGGAGAGATGCAAATGCGGTCGTGTGGGTTTGTAAGACTGTAAATAATCAAGAATTCAATGTAAAACCAGAAGGAACCATTAAGGAACGTGAGAGATTTTACAGAGAAAAGGATAAACATATAGGTAAACAACTTACCGTTAGATTTCAAAATTTAACATCGCTTGGTGTACCACGGTTTCCTGTGGGTGTAACAATCCGTGATTACGAATAGAGAGTGACAGTCATATTAGACTCACTCAAATTAGATATGTCACCAAAGACTAACATATTAAGACCACCTGATCCATAGTTAAGAATCTTATCAGTAATACCCTTACCCGCTGTAATGAAGTTGTATTCAGTTGCACCTATGGTTGTTTTGATATTGAAGAAGTTCGAAGCTTCGTCAACTGTATTTCCAGTAAAGGAAAGACTGTCATCCGCCGCCTTGACAAGGAACTTATCATTCTTTATGATATAATAAGCATCAGTAATGGATCCCGGGACGAAAGAAATGCGGCCACCGAAAACATTAACACCATTTCCGTTTGTCACGTTATATTCAATCGACTCAACGTTAAGTTCCGCCGTAAATCCACTTCCGGCGCCCGGGGTGTAAGAAACATTACCACTTTCAAATTGACTATAGTCGGTGTCTATATCCGTCGAAGAAATATCGACAGACAACTCGCCACCTGGGAATGCCGCCCAATCACCGGCATCTGCGAGACTGTATTCGGCCTTGATCATGTGAGTACCAACACTTTCCGTAGATCGTTCAATGACAAAATCAGCTGTCAAACCGGTAGCGTTATCTGTGAAGTAGCTCGCATCAGCGCTGTTACTTTTGGAAAAGGAAACAATGTCTTCAGTGGAACCGAACATCTTTATAAGTCTTACTCGTTTCACTAAAGAAAATCCAGTGCCATTACTCCAAGTAATTGTTAGATTAATTGGAGAACTTATGTCACTCATTCTAATATATCTTATAGTTATATTTTATATTTACAAAAAACTACTTCCACCAATCATGTATCCCTCTGTGTTATCAACATCACCTTCTGAATTAGATTTAGAGACCCCGTCGAAATTTATAGTTGGGCCAGTGGGCTGGGTATCTTCACGTGTCACTGTCGTACCATTACCTCCACCAGTCGCAGCCACAGCCGGTGTCGGTTGTTCTGCGTCTCCTTTCTTTTTCAAAAAGTCGAGGTTAATCCAACCCTTGTAGTAAGAGAAAGCAGCCGCCAAAAGTAATGCGACAAGTAAGATGATAGCTATCATTAATATATATTCATATTTTATTTAACCTTGTAATACTCTTTTATCGCATACCCTGACGTATTACTACCCTCTGACGGAGAAGGTGCCACATCCTGTTCGTCTGCTGGAGACGGAGACGGAGACGGACCAAAGTCAAAATTTGTACAATTATCTATATGAAAATTATTCGTATCCCATGATCTGTCATTACAATTCCAAAAAAGACCCACAGATGCAGTCACAGAAGATAAACAGCAGCACAACAAAAACAAAAGAACTACTATATCACTCGAAGCCATTATATTATATGCATACAAAAAATATAAATGTATAATAAGATGAGACTGTTTCTCCCTGGTACACTTATTTCTTTGACAAATATTTTAACATCCAAATATTGCAACACACTGGAAAAATCCGCTGTAAATGTGCCAGGTAGACCACCGGGTTGGGTGTTTGCTGTTGTGTGGCCGCTGTTATATTTGACAACCGGCTTCGCATGGCAAAAATCTAAAATGGACTTGTTATTTTCTATGATAATAGGTCTTTGTTGTTCATGGTTGTATGTTTATTCTTGCATGGATAACAAAGAACTTAGTACTTTGGTTCTATTGTCAGCTTCTATACTTTCTTGGAAGGTTGTATATAAATTAGATAACGATGACAAAAAGCTGATGATACCTTTGGCCATATGGACTATGTTTGCAACATACTTAAATGCTTATCAAATTACATATCTCTAAAATTTTCTATCCATTTATTGATCTTTTGAATTCTATTATCTATAGATTCACAATAAAAACTTCTATATATGTTTTCTATTGCAATATATGACCTATATAGTTTTTTAACCGCCACCGTAAAGGGTGTACCATTTTCACCTATATCAAAACCGTTTTCATCTTGAAAATTTTTAAGACATTCTTCCGTGTACTCATCTAATGCAAAATTATGCAGCCAGCAATAGTGCCGGATTGCGTCAGTTTTTACAGTTTTAGAAATACGTCGTATGGGTTTATGTTCGTCCCTTTCTTCTTCCAGGTAGCTTTTTTGATATACAAGAAAACTGATATCGGTTTCGATTAAATGAGAATAATAATGATTATAAAAGTAATCAAGTGCTCGGACAGTTTGATCATCTGTAAATATATCAAAGTTAGCATAGTCATTTAGAGGTGTCATTTCTCGATCTTCGTTATTTTTGAAGATCTTTTGCAATCGATTACATATTTCCAAATAGTCACCCTCGGGTAACCGTGTACAGTTTTCATCGACGATGCGCATAACATCACGGAGATCTTCTTCCATCTTAATGTTCATAACCATGTCTTGTCTAAGTAAGTTTATAGAGTCTTTTATCTATTGGATCTAATAGACGACTAAAGACATCCGCCTTAAAACGAACACTTTTGCAACAATATTTCAAAAGATTAAGTGTTACTTCGGAAAATTCAATTCCACGAATGTTATTTTTCCTAGAAATTTCTTTGAATGCCCGTCTTTTTAGAAACTTTATAATTCTGTTCACTTGTGATGGTGAAATTACATTTATAGTCACACCCATGTTGTCTATCTCTGATATTATTAAATAATCAGTCCATTCACTTTTGATATATTCTTCAATGTGTCTTTCGGCAGCATCGGCGTTAGATGTCCATTTTATTTTAAAACTCGAGAGAGTACTACAATTGTTTCTTTGTGTCGTTGTCAAGTGTTTGATAGAAACTGGTTTATTTTCAATGAGTACATCTTCTGAAAAATCCGAAGGAATACTCCAGTTTATGCAGTCACGCCCAAAATACTTACATAAAACTGCAATAAGGTCCCGCTCACGGCTTGTACCTACATCCATAGTTAACTTTCCATCACGCAACGATTCTGCATGTGAATCACGTAATAGTTTTATATAATCAGCTTGTGTATTTTTGTTTCTAAACAAATTACAAATTTTTCTTGACAGGCTCATTTTTTACTTTGTTATTTAAAGTTTAAAACCTTAACTTAGGTAATGTACAAACTTCTATCACTCTTCACTGGCATGGGTGGCATGGATGCAGGATTTGCCGAAGATATAGAAGTTCATAAAGAAAGTGTCGATGAAAGATTCATAGACCGAGAGTCGTGTGTTGATGGATTTGTTCACCTCAAGAGACTTCCGTTTGAAGTTGTGATGCAAAATGATATTTTGCCGTCAGCTAAAAAAATTGCGGAATGGAATGGGTGGTCACACAACTACATTTCCAAAGATATACGCACGTTGTTAGAAGAAAATTATCATTTTCCGGATGCAGATATTGTATGTGGTGGGTTTCCGTGTCAAGATTTTAGTCATTCTGGTAAGAGAAAAGGGTTAGAAAGTCAGAGAGGAACGCTTTACCAATGTTTTGTAGAAGTTGTAAAACGTGTAAACCCAAAGATATTTGTTGCTGAAAATGTAAATGGATTATTGACCATGAAAGGTGAACCTATAAAACAAATAGTGAATGATTTTTCGGATGCGGGATATGAAGTAAAGTATCAGTTAATTAAATGTGAAGAGTATGGCATCCCACAAACACGATGGCGTGTTATTATTATGGGTATTAGAAAGAACAATATGTCAGAAAACTGGAACATAATAGATTACAATAAAAGAAAATGCACTTTGCGAAACTACTTTAAACATTTGAAAGAACCATCCGAAACATTGGATTTAGCACAACAAGTTTTTTCAAAAGCAGCAAAACTCGAAAGAGGACAAGGCCAAAAAGAAATTTGCTTGGATGATTTCGGTCCCACGATGCGCGCAGAACATCATGGTAACATAGAGTTTAGAAGACATGTAAATGGTATTAACAATGAAGAAGGACTAGATGAAAGACGTCTTACAGTGAGGGAGGCGGCACTCATTCAAACATTTTCACCTAATATTATTCTTACTGATCCAGGGAAGAAACCAACAATGTCTGCATACAAACCAATAGGTAATGCCGTTCCACCACTACTTGGTTACTTGATAGCAAATAAAGTTACAGAATTATTAAGCGGGTGGTCTACCATAGAGTGAAGTATAAGCGTCTCTATACCTTTGCTTCAGCGTCTCTCGGTAATTCGCCATCTCTACAATCTCTTCCCTGGCATGGTTGTTATAGTTCTGTATACGCATGTTATATCTTTCCAAATATTCTTTGTAAAACATTCGTTCATTAGGTATATTGTGACCTCTTGTACGAAGTTCTTCCATTGTGTACTGTCTCAAGCGTAACAAACCACACTCTTGTGCATATTCCCTGATAGCATCTTTTCTAATCGCCGCCGTAATTCTTTGTTTTATCTTTCTGTATCGAAGTTGACTTTCTCTTTGTCTTATTTGCATTGTACAGCGTCCAATAGCAGTACTAAGTCTGTAAACTTCATCTGTAAGTGCTGTTACATTCGGTCGTATTTGAAAGTCGTTTCCGTCATCTTCGTCACTGTCACTTTCACTTTCAGGGAAAGGAAGTGGTCCACGGTTTGTATTTATTCTTGGTAAATTTACTTCGGGTGAAGTTGCTCTCGGTACAACTTTGTATAAATTTTTCATGTGGTTACAAGCTTTTAAATAATCTCCTTCAGGAAAAGACTTGGAGAGTGTATCTATGATCGACATAAGGCTGGTAAGGTCTTCCATGATGATTTACAGTTTAGTTAAATTACAATAACTAAATCCACTTAGGTTAAAATTCTCTCGTTTCATATAGACATTCGAGTTCAAAAAGTATATCATCTCTCGCCTCGTTTAATATGAGAAGTTGTGTTTTCAAATAGTCACAGAGATTCCATGAGGTGTCTGTTTCTTCGCCGATAGCTTGATATCTACAAGACACGGTATTACCCCGATCAATAAAGCCATAGTAGGCACGGACTGCTTCGAGATCTTCGTTTACTTGTTTAAGCTCTCGAAGAAGCCACTGAATATCGTCATTAATTGGATCACCAGTCATTTTTTTATACAATAAAAACTAAATTACACCTCACTTAGGTTGATTAACTTTTACTTAGATTTTTTTACATTTAGAATGTGCACCGGTCTTTCTGTTCGTATTATACACAGAGCCATTCTTAAAATATTTTTGGTGAGGCTAGTTTTTACAAGTATTTCGCTGTGATCAATAAACTTCCTCGAGTTTTCACGATGTTTATTGAGGACAGACTTCATTCTCATAGCACGTCTGAGAGATATATTTGAACATTGCGTCGTGTCAAACACGAGAACAAATTTCATATTGTGTCGCCAAAGTTGTGTAAAATATCGATCCATGTCTTCGGGAGTTGTGTCATCTGTTATACCTATTCTTACATGTGTCATGCTATACTATATCTATATTCCAAACTCTAAGCACTCTATTTCATGGAGACACATCTTGTAGAATTTTTCGGATCGCAAAGTTTCGTCTACATCGTGAAAACATTTGAATTTGGGAGAACGTGGGATGAGCGAATACCCACAACTCCAAACCCTTTCCCAAAACACATTTGAAAACTTGTTCATCATAAATTTGTACAATTTGATATCTCTCATAGCCACCCATTCTTTGGTTGCCCGTGGTTTTTTAGGCATTCGCCGATATGCATGTTTAACACCTCCCATACCCAAACAATAATTATTTCCTCGGTCATACCAATCTTTCAAACACCTTTCTATGTCTTCTTTCGTGATAGAATATCCTTCGAGTGTAGATAGAGCACTGTTAGCACTAGATATACACTCGTCGGATGTGAGGTTGTTCATTTTTACAATTAACTATTACAAGTTCTACCGGACACTTAGGCGTTATTTACATATGACGGGTATTTCACCATGGGTGCGTAGGCACCTTGAGCAAATAAGAAAGCTGTGGTTCCGCCAACTACAACGAGAGTCAGTAACCAACCAACAACTGTCTTACCAAGGAGTTTCCAATTGACTCCACCAACACCTTCAAAGAGGGCGACACCAACGGTTGCTCCGACTTGGCAGTGTGTCGTAGAGAGTGGCCAACCGAGGCGAGAGCCAAGAATGATGACAGCGGCGGCACCGAGTTCAATACAGATGCCACGGCTTGGTGTGAGCTTTGCCATTTTAGTGCCAAGAGCCTCAAGGATCTTGTACCCATATGTAGCAAGTCCCACAACGATACCACCAGCTCCGAGAGAGAGAATCCAATACGCGTCATTACCCATATCAGCTTTCTTGGAGACTTCGCCAGATTTATAGATGGCATAAATAGCCGCAAAAGGACCAATTGAATTGGCGACATCATTTGCTCCGTGTGCGAATGAATCACAGCACGCAGTCAGAATTTGTAGATATCTCATAGAATATTCTGTCTTTGAATCAAACACTTCGGCATTGTCATGAATACTTTGAACAGAGTCATCAGTGTGACAAAATTCTTCAACATGACGCTCTTCAGCATTAAAAATAATAGGGTTAATGAAAAAATAAGAAAAAATACCAGCTCCTCCACCGATACCAAAACTGATCGCACAAGCCTTCCACAGAGGTGTGTCGTCGAGTTTCAAAAATTTGGCACCTTTATACACAATGAAAAAAGTGTTAATTATGAAACTGCCGGCAACGAGTATAGGGAAACCATACTGAATGCGTTTATAAGAGTCTTCGGAGCGAAGAATAAATGATCGAATCACAAAAAATAATGCCGACGCAAAAAGTCCCGAAATAATAGGTGAAAGTAGCCATGAAATAATGATAGCAGTGACACCTTTGACATACGGAAATTTGTCGGACTTTGCGAGCCATGTAACACAACTTGATCCTCTCGCGACCATTGTCATACCGATAATCCCACCAACACACGAATGTGTCGTGGATACAGGCATCTCGAGATAAGATGCGAGAATCAACCACATCGCAACAGATAAAATCACACAGAGACAACCATACATGAGAAGTCCGGGGTCATCAACAAAACATTCTTGATCACTTATACCTTTTCGTATAGTATTTACGACATGACTTCCCATAAATAGAGATCCCGAAAACTCGCATACAGCGGCGAGGGGGATTGCATGCTTTATTTTAAGAGCACCAGATCCAACTGATGTTGCAAAAGCGTTGGCAACATCATTTGCACCAATTCCATACGAAGCACAAAAGGCAAAAATACCACCGAGAGCGACGATCCATTCAAATTGAGTAAGCATTTTTTATAAACATTACATTCTTATTCCTTATCTAACTTAGATTTTCTAAAATCCAAGAGTCTTCATAAACAACTTCTTGTCTTCGTGACTATCAAAATATACACGGAATCCTTTACCGTAGTATGGCAACGGATCGTCAAGTTCTTCAGAATCTGATTCTGGATCAGTTTCAGACTCATAGTCCGTACCATCTTCGGAGTCTGAAACTTCGGAGCCTGACTCTTTGAGTTTCCAGTCATCGTCATCAAAGACTACCGTCGTCGCGTCGCTTTCAGATTCAGATTCAGATTCGGAGCCCGATGTCAACCATTCTTCATCACTACCATCCGGGAAGACGAAGTGAGCAACATGGTCTTCACCTTCTTCCATCTCGGTGTCGGATTCGGTGGTGTAGTAGTAGATCTTCTCAACAATCTTACGAGGTCTTGGCACCATCTTTTTTATTTATACCATGGATCAACTCCTTATTTAACTTTCCATGAAAAACTTCTTTAATCAAGTTTCTTACGAAAGTTACGAGGCCATCTGTCAGAACTGAAAATGTGAGTTGTTGTTTCATTTGAATGTAAAAACATTTAACAATTTTCCATTTCATCTTATTATTACATATCAGAAAAATTCTAACCTATTGTGAAGAGTTGGGAAGGTTTTCTTTTTCCATTCTCGTTCAATGTAATCAAACATTACAAGGCGACACTTAGAATAACGAAGTCTCTGTTCAAATGGATATGATTCACATTCTTGTCGTTGCGGTAATCTGACCCAGTTATCAAAATTTTGATCATACCAAATTTCTTTATCGATATTTTCAAATTCTTTTTGGAGATAATCTATCAGTTCCTGGTGAATGTCGGTTAGGTTTTGTTTCATCATCTCAAACTCCGTGAAGAGAGTATTGATCGACTTATTGTCTTGAACCGCATCGATTCCACGAAGCTCGTCTTCAACTCGGTGAGTAAGGGATAAAATACGCTTAACGTGACTGTCATACTGAGTATCACCGCATCGAACAAAGTTATCTTTTCGTTTTTTCTTGAACTGTGCGAGAACATCTTGACACTTCAACAGAAAATTTTCGAGCTTTTCACGGCGGAAGTTGTCCATATTTTTATTATAATTATTATAAAACTATAAGTAACTTAGGCTATATTTCTTAGGTAAATGAAGAACAACAATTTCATTGGCTTCATTTACTGCTATGATTTCATCATAATCTTGATGCTCGTGCATTATTGGGTCGGGGGTAGGTCTCCGAGGAGGTGTTGGGGCAAGAAGTTCCCAGAAACTCTTGAGTATGTTATGCGACATTTTTGGGGTGTCGGAGGAATGTTTAACTTAATATCTTCGTATAAAAGTTTTTTCCAGATAATGCGTTGCACGTCTGGACACAGTGGTTCTGTAGCTTTACAAAATGCAAAACGGAAGTCGTCTGTCACAAGTGGAATATAATCCATTTATTCACTTGAATAAGTACGAGAACCAACCCGGCTTAGGCGTTCAATTTCAGTTTGCTCCTCTCGTTCAATCTTCATTTTTTCTAATTCGATGTCCAGATAGACTCTTCTGGGTGCATCCCATACGGCCATTTTTATCCACTTACACACATTTTCAACATAAAAGGAACTCATGGAAAAAACAGTTCTGCAAATAGCTTTAGCGTACATTTATATTCATCTAACTTTATTTTTTTATGTATATTTCCAAAAATATAAAGATTACAAATGATTGTTATTAAATGTACAGTGCAACAAAACAACTTTCTTTATTAAAACCAATACAACGAATACAGAAAAGAAAAAGGCAAATTGTGTCCGCAAATGCTAATAGACATAAAAGATACGACAAGCGTCTGAGACTTACCGAAGTTATCGCCGGAAGAACGTCGATGTACGGTGTATTTTTTGGTGGGTCAAATTGGGTTTTGACTGGTCTTGATGTTGTTGACCAAACACATTATATACCTTTTGTCGCAGTTGCGGTGCTGTCTACGGGTATCGTTGTAAACTCAATGATTAAAGCCGAAAAGAAACTATTGAAAAAAGAATTTGAAAATTACGCCACGCGCAATACTGGAAGATTATTCATGTTAATCTTTGCATATATGTTTGTAGCAAGTCTTTTGAATTAGCATCCGGGTTTTGTGCAACATGTGAAATAAATTCAATCATTTTGATTTTTTCTTTCATACTAAATGTACCCGCTTTTTTTATAACATATGACATCAATAATAATAAAATGTAAATATTTTCAGAAATACTCATCTTAACATTATACATCAATAAATATTTTGAATTATAACGTTAAGGTGTGTTTATTTTTTTTAGGGTAACATTATTTTAGTTTTATCTATGAGAGTTATAGGTGCTAACTGGTCGTATGTATAATACCTTACAGATATACCAAACTTTGTCCGCATTTTGGGATCAACAAACCCATTGATTGTTTTTTGCCACGTTTTTATATCAGATTTCCAAAATCTTATATTTCTATACGTTTCTTCAACTTTATTAAATGCACCCATTTCTAAAATATCTCTTTTTAAAAAATTCATAACATTATTTAGATTTGGCTTATTAAATCGATCTGATTCTATAAGATCAATTACATAATATCCATTTTTCTCTATAATGATATTTGCCTGTACATATGGATAAAAAGATATATACGAGCTAAAATCGGCTTGACTTGGAAAAGTGAACAAATCATTTCGACCAGGTGGAACTGGATGAGAATGATAGACGATGTACGAATCCAAATCTTTTAATTTGGGTGTAACTTTACCAAAATTATAATTGGTACTTGTAGTTGGTTTTGTATATTTAACAAAACCCCATGTATTTTTTACTGTAAACTCTGCAGACCCAACATGTTCTATTTGATTTTTGTATGTTTCTTTGTAAATAGATTTAAGTTCATCCACAAATTTTCTACTTAATCTCACACCCATAGTAGTAGCATTTACATTTGTAATCGTACCCAGATTGTATTTATTTTTGGGAATGTTAACTTTTTTATTAAAATTTCTCGATAATTTATTGATTGCGCTATCAACCATCAACTTCATTCTCTTTGCTGAGGGAACATTGTTATTTGTGTTGACAGGCCTGGGTCTCTTATCAGACATCTTAATGTATACAAATATTTTATACTTAAATCCACCCCCTTAGACCGCTCGGGCATCCTAGCTTAAATTTTGTTTGGTGTGCTAGGAATGGGATTCGAACCCATGGACACATTGTGTAGTGGGTAGTTTTGGTATTTGTATATCTTATAATATTATAAAACTTTTAAGCTAGTTATTTTTGCTAAGGAGAGCGTGAAAATGTTCACAAAAGTTTTGAAGCTTGGGAAGAATTTCATTTTTCCATTTTGGATGATCTCTTTGAATGAGATACGATTTCGATTCTTCGTTATACGTTTCAACGAGACGACAGTACTCAATGTTTTCTAACATTTCGAGATACGTAAGACATTGTACTTCTTCGTAATCTCTCACCGTGTTGAAAAGACCTCTGGCACGGTTCTTAATTTCAACGAGGGTTCGTGATCCATCTTCGTTATTCTGGATACGGTCAAGGCGCCCCACAATTTGGTAGAGTGTCCCCTCAATCACACAGATATCATACTTGTAAAAGGTGTCATCCTCAACGAGGTTCATGGCGTTCTTGTCAAACTTGGCAGTCTTTTTTTCGTTACGAGTTCCGTGGTTAGTGTAGAGGGTCTTGCGAATATGTTCCTTAGCTTGAACCATTTGTTGCGGAAGGAGACCGGAATGTTCAATTTGGTGGAAAAGCTTTCGCGTCTCTTGTTGGACATCTGTGGAGGTCTCACTCTTGAATCCCTCGGCGGCTTGAAGGATCTTTTTTGTACTCTCAAGGGAATTGAGTACAACGAGGGCTTCTTCCTCTTTAGTTTGCCCCCTGAAAGTTTGGGGACTGTACTTCTTCCAGAGCTCTTCTACAAGTTCTCGGGGTTTCTTGTACTGGTTGATACCAATAGCTGAAGAAACCGACGAAGCACCGATGATGACTTTCTTGATGGGAAGAGGTTTAAGTTCCCTCTCCGTTTGTCCAATGAGGAAAGGATACACCTTACCACACGCAATGGAATCTGCGAGACTGTTGTGGGCGTTGTCAAAATCTTCACCGAATATATCCTTATATAATCTCGTGAGCTTGATAGGTCCCATGAATCTCTCTTTGTAAAGTTCAAGAGTGCACCTGAAAACAAGATTTTCTATTTGAGATTCCGGTAACCCGTGTCTCAGTATTTCAGATTGAAGGACACTTACATCAAATTGAGCATTATGAGCCACAAGTGTTTTGGTGCGAGGTCCAATAAAATCCATAAAGTCCCAAAATACTTCGGTAAAGGGGCGCCCCTCCTTCATAGCCCTCTCGTGGGTAATGCCATGTATGGCTGTAGAATCTTCACCAATCGTGAAGTCATCGGGTCTAATGATCGCATCAAAGGTTTTGATGAGGCGACCCCGCTGGGAAAAGCGAGCAGCACTAAGACTGACCGCACGACACCCGTCAAAGTTTGGTAGAGTTTCTTGTGTTACTTTTGTATTTCGTCTTCCTCTCGGTAGTCCCGAGGTTTCAAAATCAAAGGCTATATAGTTCATACAAGCCATTTGTGTATTAACTAAATAGGGTCTCTTATCTTTATCCCTTGGTAATGAGGTGATGAATCTCGCCCACCGACCGGATAATACCGGAGATTGTGAAAGCATTTTGAAGGGATTCAAGGAGGGTGTTCGTGAAATGTTTAGTTTTGTTATTACATTGGCTCACTTAGGTCACATCCAATATCTTCTGCGAATTGGGTCATTCTCACGCGATCACATTCACACTCCACGTAATCACTCTCACCCCTGACCAAGTCACAGTGTTCGCACACCACAGTCTCATCGTCTTCTTGTGGTGCCAGGTACTCTTCCCGAAGTTCTTCGGCAACAAAGACCCTCATGACCTCGTCCATCTCTTCCACAATTTTTTTCGCCTTCTTCTGGAAATCTTCGTAGATCTTGAACTTGGTCTTGGTAAGTTTCTCGGAAAGGGCGATGAGAGCCTTCGCATCCGTGGCATCTTCAACCTTTTTCAAGGATTTCACACGAGCCTTGATGGCTTCATCATATTCTTCAAAAAAGTCAGTTTCTTCGTTACTATCATGGCGATTACTTCGCGCCATTTGATCTATTGGAGGAGTTTGTTTTTAAGTTTTGTGATTTTCCAAAACGAGTACCACTCCGAGTTGTACGAGTTAAATTACTTCTATTTGGGTTATTTGGTCTTGTGTTTGTAGTTCGTCCTTGGTTTCTATTAAGAGTTGACATTGATACCCTGCTATTTGGGTTCTTTGATTTATTATTGTTTAAGGTTTGTGGTTTTCCAAAAAGAGTACCACTCCGAGTTTTACGCCCATTTTGGGTGTTATTTTGTCTACTTGTTGTAGCCCTTACCTGGTTTCTACTAAGGGTTGATACCCTACTATTTGGAGTTTTTCCTTTGTTAATCAATGTATTTGGGGTACTTGTTTGTTTTGTTGTGTTTTTAACGGCTGTTTGCCTACGTACATTAAGCCTTTCAGCTCTCCCACGTCTTTGTGCATTTTGTCTATTTTGTCTCCGTCGTTCAAGTATTTGTTTTTCCATTAATTCACGTCTCTTTGTTTCATTTCTTGTCGCGCGAGCCTTTGCCAGTTTCTCTTCTTTAGCTTTACTAGCTTTTAATCTTCTCTGTAATTCTCGTCGTTTCCTTTTTTTACGAGCTTTTTCTTTTGCAGATTCTATACACTGTCCATCACCGGTAACCTGACCCCATGAAAGTACACCTTTAGTTGCCGGGTCTAAGATACCCACGTTATGATAAACGGAATACTTTGACATACATTCCGGTAATGAACCGCTTATTGCATCTACTACAATACAAGCCCCACTATTTTTAAATTTCTCACACAATTCGGATGGACTCATTGGATTATTTTTGGCCAATTTGATCATAATGTCTCTTGCATACTGCTCACAAGCATTTATTAACTGTCTAGACGACTGACTCCCAAATATATTTGTTATAAAAAATAAGAAATGAGCAACTTTCATTTGACCATCAAAATTTCGCGAGTTTGTCTTTTTTAAAGTTGACACTATATTACCGCTATATTGTTTATTTTGTGCTTTTCTATAGATATCTATACCCAAAAGATCAACTAAAAATTTATGTCCAACCGATGTTGTTGGTATGTTTGTATTTGTTATCGCATTTCTAGTTTTTGATCTGGCTTTGTTGTAAGGTGTTTTATTTGAAGCCTCTGGCCATATTGCTTTAAAATTCTTCGTAGCTCTTTCACCCGTAAAATCGTGAAATGTGTCCAAAATACTTAAGAAATACTCTATGATAGTAGCATTACCCTGTCCACCACCTATACCAGGTTTTGGGTAATTAAAAGCCCAATAGAATAAAATCTTTGCTTTATTTTCCGGAGACAACTTATGAAAATCACTTCCTATGATTCTCGTCTTTCCATCTTTTGTTTTTGAAGTCACATTTCGTAAATCCAAAAACCACTTAAACAAAGGACCCGTAGTAACGACAGGTTTATTGTTATATAAGAGAATACGTTTTCTATTAGAATGTCCATTTACAGAAGGTGGATTATTGGTGTGTAAAGTAAATCCACTGGTGTTAATTATATCATTTTCTATAATATCTTGTAATTTTCTTATGTTATTTGAAGATTCTATCAAGAAAAAAGATTGTGAAAATGGATTATTTTTAGAAAACCCAGCTTGGTATAAGGTCGGTATATCTCTAATTACAGACGCTAGCGCTGCGACGCGGTCAAAAGTAACAAAATATGCTCGATTGTACATCGTACTATTGTTATCTTCAGCATCAAAAACATCCATATACACATCTTCCAGTGTTGCGGTGCCATCCCTTATGTCATCCATCAAATGAACATTATTAGGTCGTGCCAAGTATAATTGTTTATCCGAAGAAACTTTACGCGTCATTATAAACTGGATATAATCTAAGAGTCGTTTGTACTCTAATGGACTTCCTCGAACTTTTATATTACCAGGAGTTTTAGATAAACTATTTAGTATACTTGCTAATTCTGCCACAGATGGCGCATTACCAGATCCAGTCCTATTAAATCGTGCTAATGTATATCCACCATTTCCACGATTTTTTAATAAACCTATCTTAGAAGTGATTATACCCCTATTGGTCAATTTGTTTTTTGTTATATTTCGATTTGTTTTACTATTTAATATTTTTGCTCCGGCCTCACCCGTAATCATAGAAACGATACTTTTATTCTTGTTCAAACCCCAATTACTTTTTACTATTAGAGATGGATGCATCATACCAGTTTCTTGTGTGAGTTTATGTATTGCAAATGGACTCTTATATTCCACATCATTATCAAACGAATATCCCGACGATGTCTTTTTAATCATAACAAAAATTGGACTCTCTGAACAAGCCATTCCTACCATAAAATTAGAAATTATTTGATTGGTAAACGATTATACATAGATCGAGTTGTAGTAGAATTAATTGTATTTATTTTATGAATTAAATTTCGAAATGTGCTGGACCAGTATTGTTGTTCTTGGTCTGAAACAATTCCTTTCATTAAATACACATCCCGAAACAATCTCGTATTCTTTTCACTATTTGAAGTCACACCGGCTATCCTGTCTATAGAATCAAGAAGAAGTATTACATAACGCCAAAAAATACGACTTTCCATACCTGTACGCATTTCATATGCAAATGTTAAATATGTATTGATAAATTGATTGCGTGTTGTTACAATATTTTTGACACTATTAAGTCGCCGAGGCGTCCCTTTTAAATTATTATTCTGTTTAAAATTATTGTTCAATTGTGAATTCTGTTTCTTATCTATAACTGTTACAGTTTGTGTGACACTCTGGGATGGCTGCGCCGTGCGAAACATATCTCTACTATACCCCCTGAAAAATATTCTGTGTAAATACAAATGAGCCTCGTCAGTGTACAACCTACCCAAAACAGACGACGAGTGATAAATAACATGTTCACTAAAAATGAAATCATACAGAAGACGAACATCGTCAACCCAAAAAGTTTAAAACTCTTGAAGACGGGTATAGCTCTCGTTAGTGCGGGACC
>Ga0222714_10001514_pt1 | contig 26089 bp, 28 predicted proteins | sample C33_3DmetaG_FD_165048 | JGI IMG/M metagenome (GOLD analysis project Ga0222714, IMG submission 165048) | Estuarine water microbial communities from San Francisco Bay, California, United States - C33_3D | ecosystem: Environmental > Aquatic > Marine > Unclassified | place: USA: California...
CTTCGCAACCCTTTCTCCACGACATCTTGGTAGTGTTGAGTTGGCTTCACGAACTCCATGTAATTTCTGTCCGTGACAACATAGGTGATTGCCGAAATTAAATTTCCAGTTGAATCAATGACACGACATCCGATTCGACGATAGATACCCTCATTCACACCTTCCTTGAAATCCAGAGCATTCCAACCGTTTTGATTAACGCGAAACAACGCACCATTCACCCAACCACCTTTACGGCTTTTGATATTTAATGCGCCTCCTCCTCGCGTTCGTGAGAACACATTAAAGCCAAGCTCATAGTCGGGCATGCGGGCAGGCTGAATAGCCTCAATGCTGTTTGGATCAAAATTGTGTCGATTACAAAACTCAGCCCAATCATCAATATCTAAATTCGAACCGTAGGCAAAATAGAGGGGCTCCATATCTGGCCATCAGCCTATCGCTCTGAGAACATGAATCGTTCTACTTTCCAAAAGGTGACCAACCTTTTTGGCGTATTCCAACATATGCGGAGCCTTGGCATGCGCGCGAAGACAATCATCACTCTCCCATTTCTCACTCACAATAAAGCTATCATCTCCAATTGGGGTCTGAAACGCACCAAATTCTGCATCTACAATCGGGGTATATTCAATACACCCCTCCTCCGCTCGCACACTTGCAAGATTAGCCAAAGCGGCGTTTAGTACCTCATCTCGTTTTCCTGGTCTCGTTTTGATAATCGCTACAACATGTATCATATTCTTCCTCCGATCTTTACTGGCTCGTGAACTACCTCAAAAAACTCAGACAGTCTTACACAGAAAAGACGGCTATGCGTTTATTGAATAAAATGCGAAGTGTTCATCGACAATTTTTATTAACTAATAGAGCCACAAACTCTAAAGTATACGAGGCAACAAAAATTTGTTTCCACGAATTTTGATCTTTTTTTTAACGTCCATACTGATTCCAACGGCTGCAGTCTTTGCGGATTCCTTGACGCCTGGAGATTCATTCCAAGATTGCACCGCCTGTCCCATCATGATCGTAATACCGCCGGGAGAATACGGGATGGGGGGGCCTCCGATTGATCAAGGTCGACCATATTCCGAGGGAGAACTGCGACCTGTAAAAATTGAGAAGCCCTTTGCGGTAGGAAAATACGAAGTCACCTTCGAGGAATGGGATGAATGTGTGCGCGACGGAGTTTGCGTAAACGTAGGAGATCAAGATTGGGGGAGAGGGAAACGCCCAGTAATAGGTGTTTCATGGGGAGAATCAGTGCAATACAGCAAATGGTTATCCAAAAAAACGGGGAAGCGATACCGACTCCTTACGGAGGCCGAATGGGAATATGCCGCAAGAGCAAATGGAGGAAGAGCCCGTTTCTTCGGAATACCTACGGAAGAAATTTGTAAATATGCAAACCTATACGATGAAACTGCTGAAACGAAGCTTGAGCTCGGCCTGGATGCGATCCCTTGCGCGGACGGCTTCGAACATACGGCACCGGTAGGGTCGTTCCTTCCCAATAACTTTGGACTCTACGATATGTTGGGTAATGTCTGGGAGTGGACCGAGGATTGTCACGCTAAGTTGTGGAGAAATTCCCCGACCGACGCGTCAGCGCGAATGGACGGTGACTGTATGGAGAGAGCGTTTCGAGGCGGCTCTTGGATTAGCCATCCTCCACGCTACCTACAACGCCAAGATCGCTATAAATACATTGGGGGACGCGAGGTTGATTTGGGATTCCGTGTTGCACTTTCAATCGACCATTTATAAAAGAGGTTAGCTCCTTGCCATACTTAAGAGTATTGAAATTATTATTTTTAATAATCGTTGTCTCAGGAGTTTTTTCAGCGCCTGTAAAAGCGGATAACTCATTCAGGGATTGCGAAGAGTGTCCAGAGATGGTCGTCATTCCCGCAGGCAACTATGGATTCGGATCTCCTCCTAATGAATTTGGTGGCCCATACAATGAGGGTTACGTCATAGAAGTAACATTTAAAGAGGCTTTTGCTATCGGAAAGTATGAAGTTACTTTTTATGAGTGGATGCATTGTGTGGCAGCGGGCGCATGTGCAGAAGTTGATGACGATGGAATGGGGCAGGGAAAGCACCCGGTCATAAACGTAAGTTGGGAAGACGCGGTTACCTACACCCAATGGTTGAGCAAGGTGACAGGAAAAAATTATCGGCTTCCTTCGGAGCAAGAGTGGGAATATGCTGCACAAGGACCCACCAAACGGGCACGATTCTTCGGGATCGCTCCGGAAAAGGTTTGCGATTTTGCAAACGCGTACGATCAAACAGCCGAAGAAAAATTAACTTACGGATTTAAGACGGTACCATGCTCAGACGGCTTTACTGAGCTCGCAGCGGTGGGGTCATTTAAACCAAACTATTTTGGACTACACGATATGTTGGGAAACGTTTGGGAATGGGTGTTCGATTGCTTAAATCCCAATTGGAGATTCAGCAAAGCTGCGGCCGATGGGTCTCCCTATACCGAAGGAGATTGCGATCAGCGAGCCTATAGGGGTGGCTCCTGGCTTTCCAATCAGCCATATTATCTTCGAACCGCAGAGCGATACAAATTTTTAAGAGCCAAGCACAATGACTTGGGCTTCCGTGTAGCAAGATCAATTACTAAGTAGCTTAGATAATTCGCCTCAGTGCGTTAAAAAATAATTCGGATTGAAGTCGCTCGCCGACCATTTCCTCACTCACTTTCTGAACAAGCGCTCGATCCACTGGAATTAGCGCTTTGCCTGTAGAACGAGCGAGGACTTCTAGTTCGCAAGAACGCTCAATGTAATACAAATCATCATATGCGTAATCCATACGATCGCTGCAGACGATCACACCATGATTTCCAAGAAATGCAATGTCTGCCCCCTTCATCGAACGTGCAATCCGCTCACCCTCTGACACATCAAGTGCAAGTCCATTGTACTGATCGTCAATAGCGATGCGACCATGAAATCTCATCGCAGTCTGCGATAGCGTCGTATCAAGCGCGCGAGCATCAGTCAAAGATAGTGCAGTCGCATTCGGCATATGCGTGTGTAATACACATATTTTTTTACAGATTCTATGTACGGCGGAGTGGATATACATCGCAGTTGGTTCAACCGGATGTTTACCCGCCAACACCTCTCCATCAGCATCGACCAAGACAATGTCCTCCGCTTGCACCTCTTGCCAAAGAAGTCCCCGTGGATTTAACAGAAATCTACCAGACTGATCGGGAAGCTCGATACTAAAATGGTTGCATACTCCCTCCGCCAATCCGTGCATAGAAGCTGCACGCAGAGCCAGCGCGAGATCACCTCGTAGTTTCGTTACAGCCTCAGAAAAATAATCTTGATCGTTATCACGGGCCCCCATTTTCTTCCCCTTTGATATTTAGGTACATTCAGCGCTCGATAATCACATTTGATCCTTAAAGCATTGAAAAATTAATGATTTTCAAACGCACTCAATTTTTTTGCCTCTTGGATCTGTAACTTCGTCATTTGGCTTTCGAGCAAACGGAGCATGTCTTCTGCTGCAAGCTCCCCTGCCACGAGCGCCCTTGAAAACCAAATATACGCCTTAACCAAAAAGTGCGTATTACGATCAATGCCAACGTAATACCACTGGCCAAGCTCATAGAGCGCCCTTGGGTGTTCGGTTTTCGCTGCTCTCTCGCACCAATAAAGGGATTCAAGTCTATTCTTCTGAACTCCTATCCCGTCTCGGTACATTAGGCACAACCAGTATTGCGCTTCAACGTGCCCCTTCTGCCCCGCCTTCTCATACCACGCCACCGCTTGCGCAATATCTCGCTGCACTTGCTTCCCGTCGTGAAACGCGATTGCCAAGCAATACTGTGCTTCCGGCTCACCCTGGTTGGCAGACAATATCAAAGTTTCTATGCCATCTGCTAACTTGTAACGAATTTCACACCCATCAAAGTATTCTTGAGAGTAACCCGAAAATACTAGACATAACGATAAACAAATAACGATACCGAGCACATTTTTCCATTTCACTCTCAAGGTTGTTACTCTACTTAATCGAGGTAAGCATTGTCTCTCCAGATCGAAAACTGATTACGAAATGCTTGAAGGTTTTCATACACACGCTTGAAATTAGGATTCTCGGCCATTTCATCACGCGCTACTTCATCCCAAGCAGATCGATAAGCAGCAATAATCTCTGGAGACCAATAATGGATCTGAACCCCTTTTTGCTTCATACGATCAAGCGCAGCGGGTTGAGAGGCATCCCCCATAGCCAAACCATCTCTTACGCTATCACCACACGCAACTTCAATAATCCTTTGATGTCTCGAAGAAAGACTGTTCCAAACATCAAGGTTGAAAAATACCCCATTAAAGGATGCTGGCTGATGCCACCCAGGAAAATAATAATGCTTCGCGACTTGATAAAACCCTACACTTTCATCGGTCGAGGGCATGGAATACTCCGTCGCATCGATCGTTCCAAGCTGTAGAGCGGGGAATGTATCTCCACCTGCAAGCAACTGAGTCGCCACACCTAGCCTGTCAAGTACTTTTGCTCCAAGGCCAAAAAATCTCATTTTCAAGCCGCGCAAATCCTCAACACTACGAATTTCTTTTTTGAACCAACCCGACGCTTCAGGCGGAATCATGTGACACGGAAGATATTTTATCTGTTGCCTGCCGTAGAGTTCGTCAGCTAGTTTTTGTCCATCGCCATAATAAAACCAAGCTAAGAATTCTGTGGGTGACGGACCAAAAGGAAGTGTTGTAAACACACTAAAGGTATTATCTACACCAGCGTAATAACCTGAACTCGCCCACGCCATCTCAACAGAACCCTTTCCAGCAGCGGGAATTGCCTCCAACGCAGGTACAAGAGCATTGGGTTCAAAAAATTTTATATCAAGCGTACCTCCGGACAGCTCTCGCACCGTCTCGACCCATTGAACAGGAGCCTCACCAAGAATAGCCAACGAGGACGGAAAAGCGCTTGCCATCTTCAGTTTGACAACAGTCGGGCTATCGCTAGCTGGAGCATTTGACGCATCCGCTTGGTGCTCGACCTCCTTACCACACCCCATCTGCAAAGTAAGTGCCAATAAAAAAATTATCGAGCTCACTAAACGAAACATACCCTCTCCTTTCGCGCAAGACTTAAAGCAATATTCTCATGCAGCCGAACCCAGATCGAAACAATCAATTGAGATTAAAGTACACCAAACACACAAAAATCACTAATCTTCTTTGTTGTGAGTTCAGAGTAAAATTAAAATCATGCAATATTCAAAATTACTGATTAGCGGTTTACTCTATTTGTTCAGCCAACCTGTACTCGCAGAATGGCAGCAGCTAGACAGCAATGATCAGATGGTGATTTATCTTGACATAGACAATATTGAATATATCGACCAAGATAGGCGGAAAATCCAAAACCTGGTTGATTTTTACTTACCACAGGTTGCCCATCCAAATGGAAGCCAGATAACCTTTCAGTCGTTTATCCGGAATATTGAAGTAAATTGTGGCACTCACCGACAAAAAACTCTCGATATTGTTTTTTATAAACATACCAATGCGAGAGGCGAAGAAGTTTATCGATCGCAGATAAATGCAGATTGGAGTGAAATACCAAGAAGTGCGGGAAACGCATTGTTGGTGGATTTAGCCTGCGCCCCGCGAACGATTTGATCTTCGGACGGGCTCCAAACTAATTAGCTTAGAAAAATCCAAACTAAGAGCGTGTAAGACACCATCGTGATCAGCACAACGCTGATCAAATTTAGAACAAATCCAACCTTGACCATATCCGTTACGCCAACTCGCCCGGACGAAAATATGATCGTGTTCGGAGGAGTAGCAACGGGCAACATGAACGCACAACTTGCCGCAAGTGCTGCGGGTACTGTCAATAACAATGGGTCTTTCCCAAGCGTTATCGCCAATGCACTTACAATCGGCAGAAAGGTTGCGGTGGTCGCGGTGTTTGACGTGATCTCTGTTAATAGGACAAGAAGCACAATCATCGATATCACAATTACGATATGCGGCATTTGCTCAAGGACGGAGAGCTTGACTCCAATCCACGTTGCCAATCCAGATGAGTCAATCAACCCTGCTAAAGCAAAACCTCCACCAAAAAGCAGAAGGATTCCAAACGGTAATTTCTTACCCCACTCCCAGTCCATTAAAAACTTTCCACGTCGCCAATCCACAGGGCATAGAAATAACGATAAACCGATTAGCATCGCTACAGTAGTATCGGTCAGACCTAAGTTTGGAAAATGTGAAGCCAACCACGGCCTGAATACCCAACCAATCACCAACAACAAAAAGAATATGGCGGTTAATTTTTCTCCAGTGCACATGGGACCAAGATCTTTGGATAGAGCTCCTATGCGGTCGCGAATCTCCGGATTGCTATCACTTCCAATGCGGAACAAAACTTTCGTTAACAGAAGCCAGATGAAACCCAAAAGAACAATAGACAGCGGCAAAGCCATCACTATCCAATCTGAAAATCCGATATCAATCCCATGCGTTTGTTTTAGAAAGCCAGCTAAAAAGGCATTCGGCGGAGTTCCAACGAGCGTTGCCATTCCACCAGCGGATGCCCCGTACGCAATGGAGAGCAATAATGCGCACGAAAACTTATAGGATGACTGGGCGCTACCTGAGTGACTCCTTTCAACAATATCAATAATTGAAAGAGCAATAGGTATCATCATTAGCGTAGTTGCAGTATTGGAAATCCACATACTCAAGAACGCCGTAACGGCAGCAAACCCTCCCACAAGACGATTCAACTTACTACCGAAAGTTTTTAGCACAACGAGAGCAATTCGCTCATGGAGGCGCCATTTCTCCATTGCAAGAGCGACTAAGAACCCACCAACGAATAAAAAAATAATCGGATGGGAATAAGAAACGGTAATTTCCTTCAGCGGAGCCACTCCCAGCATTGGAATAATCGGCAGCGGCAGCATTGCCGTGATCGGTAGTGGTAAAGCCTCTGTTATCCAAAAGACTGCCATCAGCAAAGCTACCCCAGCGACCAGCCAAGCCTCGCGAGACAAATCGCTTGGGTGAGGTGTAGACAAAAACAGAATGAATAGCCCCAGCCCAACAACAAGTCCAATAACTTTTGCTAGTTTTCGGTCATCACTTTTTTCAACTTGCATGGTCATTGAAATTCCTATCAATTAGGGGATTGGAGTTTTATTTTTCCAAGGCAAAGCACACTCGAATTTGTAAGCTAGCTGCAATACTGCCAAGTCGGCATTTTTCTTGGAGATAATTTGAAGACCAATTGGCAAACCATTTTCACTGAAACCACATGGACATGTTGCTGCCGGTAACCAAGTGAGATTAAAGGGATAACAGAATCCTGCCCAAGAGAACCAATCCCACGGATGTTGCTCCCAATGCTCTGGCATCAGTTTTTCAACCGGGAAGGCGCTCACTGATAGAGTTGGTGTAACGAGATAGTCATAATTCTCAAAATAAAGTCTCACACGCTCGTAGTAAGCGTGTCGCTCTCCCTGCGCCCGTGCATAATCCTCAGCGGTGTACTGCTTTGCATGTTCAATTAGTGCGACCAAACCTGGATCCATCTGATCTCGATTGGAGTCCACGTAGCCCCCATACATCATGGCTGCAGTGACAGAAAATAAACAGTGCTGTATCGCTGCCGGATCACCCCAATCTAGATGAACCTCTTCGACCGCGCCACATAGACCAGAGAAAACCGAAACCGCCGACTCAAAAACTTTCTCTACTTCTGAATCCAACTTGAGATAGCCCAGATTTCGACTAAATCCAATTTTCGCTTCGCTTAAATCGACGTCCAAGTTATCCAAAAAATTTGGGGCAGGATCTGAGAGACTTGTCATGTCTCGATCATCAGGCCCCGATATTGCCTGCAACATTAAGGCGGCATCAGATACCGTACGACTTATAGGACCAACGTGCGAGATCAAGCCGTTAATAGGCATCGGAAAATATGGCACTCGCCCGTGCGAGGGTTTCATACCAAATACTCCACAAAATGCAGCTGGCATCCTAATCGACCCCGCCCCATCAGATCCTTGATGAATCGGACCTATCCCTGCCGCTGCACACACCGCAGCTCCTGCACTCGAGGCGCCTGCATTTAAACCATGCCCCCATGGGTTGTGCGTGACTCCAGTCAGCGGACTTCTGCTCACACCAGACCAACCAAACTCTGAAGTCGTGGTCTTACCTATTGAAATCATCCCTGCATCACGCATTCTGGAGACATGCAAATGATCAATAGAGGGGACTCGATCTTTGAATACGATCGAACCCGCCATTGTCTTTACCCCCTTAGTCAGCGCAAGATCCTTTACTGTAGTCGGGATACCAATCAGTGGTGGAAGGTCTCCCCCACGCATAATTCTTTTCTCTGCAAGTTTTGCCTCTTCGAGAGCTTTTTCATAAGTAGGCGTACAGATCGCATTGAGCGAAGGGTTCAGGGACTCCGCACGAAAAACCGTATCCCGCATAAATTCAAACGGTGATAACGAGCGACTTTTAAACTGCGCCAAAAGCTCGATTGCCGAGAAGTAGTGCTGAGAAACATTAGCGGGCATACCTTACCAACAGTTATCAACTCTCAGTCATTGATATCAATAGCCTAAGCGCATTTTTTTAAAAAAAACTCTGCAACTGCTTCGGTGATGATCTGATCCTCTGCTGGCTTAAGCCCACTAACGCCAACTGCACCGAGTACTTTTCCATCTTTCGCTTGGAGTAGGTTTCCTCCAGGAAGTGCCGTCATCAATGGGTCACAAAAATAACTGATGTCTATATTGTCGTTCCGCAATCGCTCGAGAAAGGCGTCTGTCGACATTCCCATCCGCGTCGCGGTGTGCGCTTTTTGTTGTGATATTGCGATACTACGAATCGGCGCATTATCCATTCGAGAAAATGCCATTTGAAAACCGTAAGCATCACAAACCGACACACAAATCGGTCGACCGAATTCAACTTGTGCCTTCTCAACTGCAAAATTTGTACACTCCTGCGCCAAACTCAACGTTAGATCACTCATACATAACTCCAAATTTAAAAATTACATGTTACTCCTAATCGTCAGTGAGCCCTCGGTCGCCATAAGAGCTCGCAGGCCCCGAACCTGACTCACCCAACCTGCCACCTCTGCCGAAATGTCCCTTACCAGGTACGAAATTAACCTCTACCCTAATTCCATCAGGATCTTCGAATAAAACGGAGTAATATCCCGGTGCAAATTTGTCGCCCTCTTCACCAGCGTGAACTAGCGTCGCATGCTGGTGTTCCTCGACAAATCTTGAAACCTTGTTAACATCTTCTACGGATCGCGCCCTGAAACATATGTGGTGAAGTCCACTCGTGTCTTGATCAAATCTCCGCTCACGCTTATCGGGCGGCGCGAGTCTTACAAGTACCCCCGTTTTGCCACCAATCCTGTAGTGCACATCTTCGCCATCAATGAGCGTGCTCATATTAAAAAAATTGAGTAACTCTCTCCAGAAAAGAAGGCTGGTTTTTTTCGAAACAGTTAACTGGACATGGGCTATTCCATTGATATCGATGCTCACAGTTGCAACCTCATGAAATGATTCTATGAATTTAATTTACTACTGGTAGTTATCCGCAAAAATTAGTATTCTACTTTCACACTATAACCATGATTACAAAATCATTATGATCTTTACCAGCCCCCACCCGAATGTTACTGACCCAAAACAATCGGTCTATCAATACGTTTTAGGCGATATCAGCGGTTTCGCTGAAAAAACCGCGATTATCAACTCGACAAACGATGAAAGAATTTCCTATGCAGAACTAAAAACACTCGTCGAGAAACTGGCGTTTGGCCTACAAGAGAAAGGGCTAAAAAAGGGTGATGTAATAGCAATTTACAGCCCGAATGTCCCTGAGTATGTAATGCTATTTTTAGCGGTAGCTAAGCTGGGAGCTATTTGCACGACCGCGAACCCACTGTACACCGCGAATGAGCTCTCCAAGCAGTTACAAGACTCCAATGCAAAATTCTTAGTTACGGTCCCAAACTTCTTGGAAAAAGCAAAAGAGGCGGCAAACTCATCAAACATTGAAGAGATTTTTGTAATCGGATCGAATGACGTGGAAACACCTTTTGATAATTTACTAGCACTAGAGGGAAAAGTTGTAGACCCGTCACTCGATTACGAAAATGATGTGTGTGTCCTCCCCTACTCCAGCGGAACAACTGGGCTACCTAAAGGGGTCATGCTCACCCACAAGAATCTCGTAATAAATATGTGCCAAACGCGCGGGATGAGCAGTTTTAACTCTATTGATCACGATGACACCGTACTAGGGGTACTGCCTTTTTTTCATATTTACGGGATGGTCGTAATCATGCTCTATACGCTCTCTCGGGGCGCTACCCTCTTGGTGATGCCGAAATTTGATATGGAAAACTTCTTAAGTTCGGTTACAAAATATAAAGTGACGAAAGCGCCTCTCGTCCCACCCATTATCCTGGGATTAGCGAAACACCCGCTAGTTGATTCATTTGATCTTTCTAGTCTTAAATTAATAATGTCAGGTGCCGCCCCTCTGGCCGAGAGTACGGCAAAAGAGGCAGCGGACAGAGTAGGCTGCCAAATTGCACAAGGGTATGGGATGACCGAGGCCAGTCCTGTAACGCACTTGATGCCCACAAATTTGGGAGCCCATAAGGTTGGATCACTCGGGTTACCGATCCCAAATACCGAAGTGATCATAGTGGACCCGGAAACCGGGAATCGATTAGGAAAAAATCAAAATGGAGAAATCTGGATTCGCGGACCTCAGATTATGAAAGGCTATCTCAATCGGTCAGATGCAACGGCGGAAAGTATCGATGAGGAGGGTTGGTATCACACGGGGGATATTGGATACGCAGATGAAGAGGGGTTTTTCTACGCTGTCGACCGAATGAAGGAACTAATCAAATACAAGGGAATGCAAGTCGCACCCGCGGAGCTTGAGGCACTATTACTAACCCATCAATCCGTGGTAGATGCTGCAGTCATTCCAGTCCAAGACGAGGAAGCCGGTGAACTACCAAAAGGCTTCATTGTACTTCGTGACGGACGAGTAGAGTCCGCCGAATCAATCATGCAATTCGTAGCAGAGCGAGTTGCACCTCACAAAAAAATACGGATCGTTGAATTTGTAAACCAAATTCCAAAATCCGCCTCAGGGAAAATTCTACGTAGACTGCTGATTGAGCAAGAACGGTCAAAGGCCTAACCATTATTGGTCATGGGTCGTAAAACTCCCCATGACCAACCAAATCTCGATCTAACCGACTCGTTTGGGCTCCGCAAAAAAAGTAACGGGCGTCATTAGCTTGTTCTCCTGGCTCTCCAGGGCCCCCAATTTTGCACTCTCCTGTGTGTAAGCGATCCAATCAGGATCCGCCCACATTGCCGCACGCTTTTGCTCCCGATCCCCAGCGCTCTCGTAAATCCAGATGTGCACATATTCATTGGGGTTACCCGTTTCACACTGCATGTATGCCATGGGTTGCCCCAAGTGTTTCGTTTGAGCAGGCTTTCCCAACTTCTCATAAAGCGCCAGATGCTTCTTGATCGTTCCTGGTCGGCACCGATAGGTTCTCACATCAACTAACATGGATTGTCCCCCCTACAAAAAAATTATTTCATAACTTCTATTAGCTCAACCTGGAAAATAAGCGTCGCTCCAGGACCAATTTTAGGTGGTGCGCCCCTGTCTCCGTAGGCAGTATCCGCTGGACAAACAAGTTTTGCCTTAGAGCCCGCTTTAAGTTTCTGTAAACCTTCGGTCCAACACGGAATGACCCCACCCAGCGGAAAACTAGCTGGCGCTCCTCGACTTAAAGAGCTATCGAAAACTGTCCCATCTACTAGACTACCTTCATAGTGCACCTTGACATTATCACTGGCAGTAGGTGTCTCACCGGTGCCCTCCTCGGTGATCTCGACAAGCGCACCAGAGGCGGTCTTAATCACTCCGGCTTTCGATGCAAACTCCTCCAAAAATGCCTTACCCTTCTCTGCAGACTGCTGTGCCACTACAGCTGCGCGCTCCTGTGAAAGTTGCGTTATTTTGGCTCCATACTCTTCTAATGTGATTTCCCCGTTTTTATCAGCCATCCCATCCCTGATACCCTTAACCACATAATCAATCTCGCTTTGATCCAAGCCAAAGCTTTTTAACTGCTGACTAATTGCAACCCCAATAGCATAAATCGTTTTTTGTTCTTCATTCTCAAGCTTCACATCAGCTGTTTCGGCACTTTTTGAGCATGCAGTCGAGAGTAAAGCTATCAGTAGTACTGGTATGAGACGCATAGAGCTTCCTTAAGTTTGTGTCTAAAAAGAAAGGTACGTTACTACAAAATACGGTTTTATTTTTTTTAGTTAACTAAACCGATTACTCGAGCCGCCTCCAACACATCTAATCGCTGCTCGTCCGAGAGTCGAATCACGGGAGGAATCGATCGACCGCAGTCGATTTTCAAGCGATGCGAAAGAACGACCTTACAAACATCTGCATGCGCGGAGTACATCCACACGAGATCGACGATTGGTTTTGTTTTATTTTGTAGCTCCTGAGCAACCAAAAAATCACCAGACTCCCAAGCATTAAAGAGTTTCACATAGTGCCAAGGCGCAAGAGTTAGGGGCGCATCGACCGTGCCCACTGCGCCCATACTGAGAGCCGGCAATGGGAATGCACCATTGCCAGAAAAACAAATAAGCCCCATGTCAACGAAATCTTTAATCCTGGAGAACTCATGCGCAGAGTGCTTGAGCCCTTTCAAATTTGGAATTTCCTTTTGAAGTTTGCTCAATAAACTAGGTGTGAGATCAACGTGGGTGAGTTGCGGCAAGTTATAAACAAAAAAATCTTTATCTACCGCTACACCTGCTACTCGTTTATAAAATTCAACGATAGAGTTTTCGTTGCTCATAAAGAAAAGAGGAGGAAGACAGCAGATGGCGTCACAGCCCGCACGGACCGCAGCATTTACACCGTTAAGTGCACTCTCCAAACTCATCGCGCCAACATGAAAAATAGTCTTCGCTCTCCCCTTACAAATTTCTCCTGAGATCATTGCTAAATCTGCGCGTTGTTGATCGGTTAATATCGGGCCCTCTCCGGTACTCCCGGCAATCCAAAAGCCATGGCAACCATGTCGCAGATTGTCCTCCAAGATGGCCTTGACAGCGACAGTGTTTATCCGACCCGCCTGATCAATCGGCGTCGGGGGCGCAGGAAAAACACCGCGATAAGATGATGTGCTCATATCATTAAAGAATAATTAAAAATAGTACCTGTGGGATGGTAATATTAACCAATCGTAAACTTTCACATTACATCCCGCTCATGATCAGAATTTATCATTTCCCCCGTACGCGTGGCTTCCGAGTAATTTGGCTTTGCGAGGAGCTTAAGATCCCTTATGAGGTCATTAATATTGATTTTGCTCCTGAGTACCGATTTGGAAAAGATTACGGAAAGTTAAATCCTCTTGGGAAAGTCCCAACCTTAGTGGATGAGGAAACGATTATGTCTGAGAGTGGAGCCATGCTTCAATACGTGCTCGATAAATTTGGTGGTGGAAGATTACAACCAGGGGCAGATGAATCTTCTCGAGCAGCGTTCCTGCAATGGTGCTGGTTTGGGGAAGCAACGTTTTCGCGCCCGATTAGCGAAATCGTTAATCACAAAAGAAACTTCCCAGAGAACCCCAAGCAAGACGTAATCGATGAAATGAAGAAACGTTGCCGGGCGTGTATGAATGTCGTCGAGAAAGAAATGGAAGGAAAAGATTATATTTTAGGTAACGATTTCTCCGCAGCCGATATTATGATCGGTTACAACTTCGTTCCGTACAGCCGTTACACGGAAGAAGTACTATCTCCCAACGTAGCAAGCTACTATGAGCGTCTCTGTTCCAGAGAAGCTTTTAAGCGAGCGGTTGAGGCGGAGACAAAGTAGAACGTAGCTGGAAGGAGTAGCCCATTACTCTGCATTACCCTGTACGGGATAGCCACCATCACGCCATCGCAGCATCCCACCAGAAAGATTCGCGACCTGGGTAAATCCAGCCTTTTGCAAGTGCATCACCGCTTGAGCAGAGCGAGCCCCCGATCGACAAACCGTAACTACTGGCTTATCTCGATTCAACTCAACGCTTCTGTCTAATAAAGAGTCGAGCGGGATTAACAATGCGTTAGGGATATGGCCCAAAGCCCCCTCATACTCTTGCTGCTCACGTACATCTACGATTTGTACTCTACTCAAACTCTCCTCTAGCTCAGGGGGGTCAATCTCCCAGATACCAGCAAAAGTAAATTTTAAGCTTGCCCAATGTTGAGCATTCTCGGCAGCAATATCACCATCTGGTTTCCCACATTTAAGATTAGCCGGAAGCGCTCGATCGATTTGTTTCGGATGCGGTAACTTGAGATTTTTCATGTAACCTGAGAAATCCTCTGGGTTGATATTGCCCCCTAATCTAGGGTTAAAACGTTTTTCTTCGGCGACACTCGTGACAGTGAGACCACGGTAGTCATGCCCTGGATACAACAAACATGAATCGGGTAACGAAAATATCTGCGAGTGAACAGATTCGTACATCATGTGAGGACTTCCCTGCTGAAAGTCAGTTCGACCGCTTCCACGAATGAGTAATACATCTCCAGTAAAGGCGATACTCTGATCTTCAAGGACGAACGTTACACATCCATCTGTGTGTCCAGGCGTTGAGCGAACTTCCAATATTTGATCGCCAAACACCACGGTGTCTCCAGTCTTAACGTATCGATCTGCACCTTCAGCGCCACTACTGGCGGAGAGAATAATCTCACTCCCCAGTTTTTGTTTTAGTAACCAAGCGCTCGTCACATGATCCGCATGCACGTGGGTTTCAAGCGTCGCAAGTAACTTCAAACCCAACTCATTGATCAAAGCAGTATCACGCATGGCTTGCTCAAAAACTGGATCTATGAGCACACATTCCCTCGTTTTTTCATCGGCCAACAAGTAAGTGTAAGTCGAAGAACTTGGATCGAATAATTGTCTAAAAATCAACATTGAAAACCCTTACAAGTTAAATCTATAAACGAAATTATATCCCGCTCAGGAGATCCCTCATTTGGATTTTTTTTGAACGATATCTACGAATTTATTGGTATATGTTTTTTTGATATCAATCGGAGATTGCGACAAATTATTAAATTGCGCTAAAGCTCTGAGCGCCGCCTCAGCAGCGCCAGGCTCAAACCTTCCATCGGGCGAAAAACTCAAGCGCTGACGATCCAGCGCCATGCTGAATAACTTAGGATCTCCCATGAGGTTCTTCTCGGGAAGCACTGCCATGATCTCTTCATTGGTCGAAGCGGATATCCACCTCAGAGACTTAATGATGGCGCGCGTCAGTTGCGTAACAGTTTTCGGATTCTTCTCAATCCACTTTGTTGTCGCGTAAAGACTCGCCGATGGAATTGCGGCTCCGTAAACCTTTTGAGATCCAGCCGCAGTCATGGTCTCGACGACCTCTCGAGCTAGCCCATCGCGCTCCAGTATTGATACGACCGGCTCTATGTTAGCTAAGGCATCAATATGTCCTGCGGAGATTGCGGCTATCGCACTTTGCCCGGTACCTACACCGATGATCGATACTTGATTTGGTTTGAGATTGACGCTCGCTAATAGCGCGTTCACAAACATATTTGTCGATGATCCAGGTGCGGTTACACCTATCTTCCAACCCTTCAGAACGCCTGGGCCGCTCCACTCAGGTTCACGTTTTTTTGTGACAACCAATGAGATTGCAGGGGTTCGCCCTTGCACAACGAATGCAGTCAAAAATTGACCTCGGGCTTGCATCATAATGGTGTGATCGAAACCACCAGACACCACATCCGCGCTCCCGCCAACCATGGCCTGCAATGCTTTTGAACCTCCCGGAAAGTCAAGAATCGATACATCAAGCCCCTCCTCCTTGAAAAAACCTTTACGCTCTGCAACGGTAAGCGGTAGGTAGTAAAGCGTTGCTTTCCCCCCCACCGCAATTGTCACCGTCTTACTCTCGGCTAGAGAAACACCTGGAATAAAAGGCATAGCGCTCAAGAGCATTGCCAATCCAAAAGAGTATTTACAAAAGATAGAAACAGACATCATTCTTATTTTCATATTTTCGCCCACAAAAAAAATGCTTTCCGATCAACGCCCGCCCGACTGATTGGCGATGGATTCTATCTGAGCATCTGTCAGATACTTGGTATTACAAAGAAATAAATCCAGAAGACAGGCCTGAAAATTTTGATTTAGCTGATGCGCTTGATAGACCTCTTGTTGCAAGGGGTTTAGATCATCAAGATTGCAAGGCAAGAGCGTTCCTACAGTGGCTAAACAACTCTTAAAGTTTCTCTCAAGGTACCTCTCCCGCATCTCTAATTTCTCATTAGCGGAAAGTAAATTCGTCCTGCATTCTTGAGACCCAGCCATACAGAGCTCTCGATTGCGTTTCAATTGATTATTCTCTACAAGAATTCTCTGATCAGGAGATAAGAAATCGAATCGACACTTAGTGGACCCACTCAAACACTGACTAAGATTTATCGTTGAAAGCGCCTCATCCACTAGTACCCGCTCTGCGTGGCTTAATCGGTCTTTGTTACAACTAGCGCCTCGCATGCAAGCATTTAGGTGATCAGTATGTAATGCCTTGAGAACAATATTTTTTTCAGGCTCGCTCAATAAGTCATATTGGCACGCGGTATTCCCAGCGATGCAGAGCGATAAATTACTTTCGGTTTGCACATCAGGCGCTGCGGATACATTCCCCAGAAAAAACTGACAAAACCCGAAACATAATCCCCAGAGCCAAGGCGACATTGGTTGCCCCACGCTAGTTAACGTATGTCTCCAACGCACCCCGCAAATCATCAGGAATTGGCGCGGGTCTTTTACTATTCAGGTCGGTGAGGACAATAACGGTTTTCGCTCGCATCCTCTCGTCTCCTTCGGGGCCAGTTATCACGTATGTTAGTGTTAGTGATGAACGCCCTATCTTTTCAATCGAAATATTGACATTGATCATCTCACCGTAGCGAGTTGGAGCTATAAAATCCGTCTCTAAACGTGCCATAGGCCACCCCAACTTCAGGTCATTTATGAAATGATGTTGGGGGAACCCAATATGGATTAAAAAATCTTCCTTCGCCTCGCTACAAATGTAGAAATACTGGGGATAAAAAACAATACCAAATGGATCGCAATTGGAAAATTGAACTAATTTTTTTACCGAATATTTCACGAGACACCACCTCTGTTGGCTATAGTTTCACCTGTACCGAGGACAGTGTACCAATTAAACCCGCTAGTCGAGCACCTCACTCAAAATCATAATCAGTTAAGCTTAAAAAGCCCCGCCGCTCGCAGAATCAGATCTCCCCTTCATTAGGCTCCTCATTAAAACCGCAAGCTCGATGGCGCGATCCGCCTTTGAAACTAAATTAGAACCAGAGCTCACGATACAGGATAGGGTTGATAAAACTTCAAGACTATCAACAGTACTGCTCATGTGACTCGTAGATGATCTTTCATCAAAAAGAGCATTTCGTATTTTTCCCATCAATCGACTGCCCCACATTCTCCGCACGGATTGGTCGATCCAACGATTTATTTCCTGATCTGACAAAACGTACCCTCTCCAATCCTTCAGATTCCGCCGCTCCTTCACCGCCATCTCAACCGCTCGCACAAACTGGGAGGCAATGTTTTCTTCCCTCGAAGGAATCTTATGAGCAAGACTCGCCGTTAACTCACTGATACCCACCGGAAAAATCGACCCACCATCCTCTGATTGCCAAACAGCCACGAACCGGGCGCGTCCATTTCTCATGTCATTAATAAATATCATTTTGAGGATAAATCTGCCTGGCAGACCAAGATCGAGGTCATATGTCGCAGGAAAACTCAATGTCAATTTCATGATGGCACCATAACTATTCAACTCAAATTCCGTATCAATATCATCAGGATCGAGTCTGATAATTGGCAATGTCTCGAGCACTAAATCTACAATACGCTGGTGAGACAGTATTTTTTTTCCACGTAAAACTTGAATTTCGGAACTTAGCGTACTGTTTTTTCGATCCGAGCTAGGGATCAATAAATCGCGATGTAATTTTTTGGAAATACGATTGTTATCATCAATGTTCTCAGGAGGGACCGCTCTACGCTCAAAATTAGGAATACGATCGATGAGACCGCGCAAACTTCCATCAAAACACTTACGTGTTCGATTGGACTTATCAAATTGATCCCTTGCATGGACCACATGACCGAGTGAACCACTTGAGTCAGAAAAAGAAGAGAAAGAAAGTTGCTCCATGACTACCTCCTGTATTGTTTTGTTGGAAGTAGTATGCAATTGGTACTGGCTCATAGGATGAGCCACCCAGGGACATATCTAAATTTTTTTATTTAATACAATCAATTACTTAGTATAAATATTCACATTTTTAATCAGCTCACTTGATACTCGATCCCTCAATTCTGGCGGGGAAAGCACCTCCACATCCGCTCCATACTTCAGTATATCCATGAGAAGTTCTGGCTCCTGCGTGTACGGCACTTTTAAGACAAAAGCCCCATCATCTTCATAGTAACTCTCTTGATTTGGGTGCCACTGCTCCTGAGATACCCACATTGCTCTTTTTTGATTAAATTTAAGAGTAGCCCACTTAAGGTCATTTCCCGAAAATATTCCGTATCCAGCTCCCAAAACCTCGTCGAGCTCATCTTTTGTACGATCGACTGCAATTTTTTCTAGCAAAGTCACTTTACGAACAGCGTCAAGAGCAAAGCTCCGTACCCCCTCGACCATATGACACCAGGCATCTACGTACCAGTTATCTCGGTAATAAACCAACCGCTGCGGAGAAATCTCACGTTGGGTTTCTTCATTACGTGATCGCACAAAATAACTGATGTCCAACCGGCTGCGGCTCATGACTGCTAACGCGACCGATTCAAAACAGTGGATTCGATGACTCCTAGAACCCATATTCAAAATCTTAATGCGCTCTCGAATCGATTGCGCCGAATAATCACCAAGCTCAATTAAAGTCTCGAGTTTTTCTTTGAGAGGCTCTAAACGACTTCCCAATAAACCTGGTTGCATTTGCGCAAGCAGGCTTTCCATGGAGAGAAGCGCCAAAATCTCAGATTGATTGAACCAGATTCCAGGCAACTCGTAGGGTATCTTCTGCGAGGAGGTAGTGAGGGCGTAGCCCCCTAAGTCTCTGTCGTACTCAATCGGAGCATTCAGTCGGTCTCTGAGGTACTCTAAATCACGCTTGAAAGTCGCTCTAGAGACGGAAAGTTCATCTAGAAATGTCTCCAGTGAGACAACTCTATTCTGCCGAAGCAATCGATCAATCTTATAAAAACGCTCTGTCCGATCCATGGATATCTCTATAGGACTTTATTGATCAAATAATTCCATGACCTCTTTGACCGAGAGAATCTCCGTAAGTATCACAGGCGTCGTTACACCGGCAGGATAAAAAACATAAAGCGGTATTCCCGTTCTGCCGTAGCGCTGCAACTCCTTCGCGATAACAGGATCTCGCGACGTCCAGTCCGCCTTTAGCAAGACCACCTCATGCTGAAGAAAAGTCTGCTCAACAATATCTCTACCGAGCACGACCCTTTCATTCACTTGACAGGTAATACACCAAGCAGCGGTGAAATCGATAAACACCGGCTTTCCAGATCGTAGCGCCTCCCTCTCACCCTCAACTGACCACTTATTCCATAACGAAAACTCCTCATCTTCAACTGCAGTCGAATCCTTTTGAGTTGTTCCGTACGTAAAAACGGCAGACGATAAGCAGACCAGTACAAAAACAACAACCAGAAATTGCCAACCTCGAGAATTTTTGTGTAAGGAAAGTTGTATTTTTCCAAAAAACCAGAGTGCAAACCCGAGCGAGGCAAGACTTATCAGCAATCCAAGCACGGCATCGACATTGGTTTGTTTACCAAAAACCCAGACGAGCCAAAGCACCGTCAAAAATAGAGGCACACTCAAAACATGTTTAAAACTCAACATCCAAGCACCGGGCTTAGGAAACAGTCGAGCAATCTGAGGCGTCGATGTAATTAACACATAAGGAAATGCCATTCCAGCCGCGAGGGATGTAAACACTAAAGCCGATACCCAAGTTGACTGGGTTAGCGAAAAACCCATAGCAGCACCCATGAAAGGGGCTGTACAGGGGGTGGCAACAACGACAGCTAAGACTCCACTTAGAAAACTTGAGACAGCGGTATTTGACTTACGATATCCGCTACCGATTGATTGGAGCCTCATTCCTATCTCGAAGAGTCCAGCCATATTCAGCGAGATCACAAAAAACAGAATTGCCAAAATAAATACAAAAGTCGGCGACTGTAATTGGAATCCCCAGCCAACCTGATGACCGAGCGTTTGCAAGATGATCAAAGCAGCTCCGAGCACCCAGAACGCGACAAATACCCCTACCGCAAATAGCAACGAATCCAATTGTCTACGCCCAGTAACCTCGCTATGGCTCGACATCATGGAGGTGACCTTCAAAGCAAGAATGGGAAAGACGCAAGGCATAGCATTCAATATGATTCCACCAAGAAATCCCATCAATACAACCGCAAGCAATCCAAGCTCAACCGAATTATTAGCAGGAAGACTATCGGGGAACGCTAAGTGATCGACAACAACCGGCTGCAAAGAAATGTCGTAAGCCTTAGCTAACGCGAGGTCATTTCCATCCACGACGAGAGTACCAGAAAACAATTTTTTGCCTTCATAGAAGTCCGATAAAAATCCACTTAAGACTGCGCCATCGGGACTAACAGTCAATGCTTGCGGCACTCCGGCATTGATCAAGTCCGCCTCTTCTGGGAAAAATTCTGCCCGACTGATACCCGAATGATTACCAAGCATCAACGCCCAACGCCCGCCGCTGTCAATTTGCGATACAAATTTTTGAGACGTACTCTGCGAGGGAACTTTGTCGAATTCGCCTGCTATAACCCCAAACCAGCCAGATTGGATTGCCCCCTCGCCAATTTTCAAAGAGATTGATAGAGACGCATTTCCTGGAATACAAATATCCTTACAGACTAACCAGGATGCGTCTGCAAGAATCGTGAAAGCCCCATACTGATCCGTTATAACTTTCGCAGGAATGGGTAAAACCACCTCACCTTCATACCCATAATTGACAAGGTCACCCAATTTGAAACGGTGGGGGTATGGCCATTGAATTCCTCCAACCTCAAAGGCACTCGGTAGAACAAAACTAATATCCGTAGCAAGTCCTGCATCGCCAGGATTTTTCCAGTAGGTGTGCCATCCATCTTCGGCACTAAGCCGTAAACCCAGATTGAATTCCTGACCTGGGGTAAGAACGAGGTGATCTGTAATGAGCTCAACTTCGATATGGTCCTTCTGGACAATCTTCGCAAGAGCCGTATTAGTCAGACATATTGAAAGGGTCGCTACTGCGACTAACCAAGCTTTATAAAAAGCTAACCTAGGTAAATTCATAAACCCAAGTATATTAGGAAACCATTCTCCTTGGATAAAGATAGCTCGGTAGCACGTCGTCTAGTTAGGGGTTGTTACTAACCCAACCACCCTACTCTGGCACACGGGTGGATTGCCAGGAGACAAACTCTAATCTACCATCTCGCTTGACCCAAACGGAGTGAAAGAGCATATCGAGATTTCTCCTAGCACCTCGCGAAATCACCTGATAGTTTGCCCGTCCCGTGATAATTCCCGTGTTACCAAAAATTCGCACTTTTGTATTCGCTCGCTCCATTTCCTCGTAGACCAATTTTTCAGATTCTAAGGAAGCGATAAACGATGCTTTTGTATCAATAACTGTACTCGAATGGAAATATATAAGATCCTTTGCAAGAAGCTCCTCTAGCGCATCGAGATCGCAATTCAATTGAGCCTCATAACGCTCATCCTCTGCGTTTAAAACTTCTGAAGCCACCAAACTATCAACGCCTTGGTCTTTAGACATAACAAAATCTCCAAAATGCGAGACGCAACAAACAGTATTTATTTCGCCAGCTAACTAGGAGGTGGCGACTAGAATTTATTATTTTTTGGATTTAACTCTCGATCCAAGTAACTTGTCAATCAAAAATTAACTCTGATGTAATATCCGGGTTAACTAGATAATTTAATCTACCTATGAAGTCAAATCCGATTTTTGTAAGCCTCGCCAATTTGGTGCAATTCATATCCGACGGAGACAAGATCGCCATCCCGAAAGATACATCTGGCGTAGCGATGTCTGCCACGAAAGAACTCATCAAAAAAAACCTAAAAAATCTTCATATAGTATGTGTGCCGATCGGCGGTATTCAAGCGGATATGCTTATTGGAGCTGGCCTTGTCAGCACAGTGGAATCTTCAGCGATAACTCTCGGAGAATACGGCACTGGTCCGCGTTTCTTGCAGGCGCTAAAAAATAACGAAATAAAGATGCTGGATTCAACGTGTCCGGCAATTTATGCGGGCCTACAAGCGGCCGAAAAAGGGATCCCGTTCATTCCATTGAGAGGTATTATTGGATCGGATCTTCTCGAGAACCGCTCCGATTGGAAAGTGGGCGAAAATCCGTTCTCCGAGGATGACCCGATAGTTTTTTTAAAAGCCATTAGACCCGATGTTTGTATATTTCACGCCCACTCTGCTGATAAACATGGGAATGTTTTTATTGGGAGAAATCGAGATCTCATCACGTTGGCGCACGCTTCGGCTTGCACGTTAGTCACCGTTGAAAAAATTATTGATGATGACTTCCTTAGCGATAACTTAAGAGCGGGCGCAACATTGCCAGCGATTTATACGAGCGCGATCTCGGTCGCCGAACGAGGAGCAGAACCACTGGCGTTTGGCGAAGAGTATGCGGAAGACCAAGAATTTCTGACAAAGTACTCAATTGCCGCGAAGACGCAAGCGGGCTTTGAAAAATTTATTGCAAGCTGGTTATCTGCGTGAATCAAGCCTCAAGCGCGAAATCCAAAATTGAGCTTTTAATCGCGAGCATTGCGCGATCATTAGAGGGGTGTCGGCATGTGGCGGTTGGCGCCTCCTCCCCGATCCCAGGAGCAGGGGCTTTACTCGCAAAACATTTATCGAAAAACACAATGCGTGTTTCGATCCTCGGATCAGAGCGTCACAATTTTTTCACAGACGGTGGCGTCGAGCTCTTTGATTTGGCTGCCCAGGGAAGAATAGATGCGTTCTTTTTAGGAGGCGGTCAAATTGATGGCGACGGCAACATTAACTTAGTCGGCGCAGGCGACACGTACCCGCAACATACCGTGAGGTGGCCTGGTTCATTCGGCTCTGCCTACATGTATTACTTAGTGCCAAAAGTCATCCTATTCCGAGAGGAGCATTCGCGGCGAGTTTTTGTCCCGAAGGTTGATTTCATTAGTAGCCCTGGATCAAGCAGTAATAATATTTATCGTCGAGGCGGGCCGATGTCGCTGCTCACGAATCTATGTAAATTTAGCTTCAACAAAAACGAGAATGAATTTCGATTGGAAAGTCTACACCCTGGCGTCACTCTCGAGGAAGTGCTGAATAACACTGGATTTAGCTTTACTCATCCAAAAAAAATACCCGTAACTGAGCTCCCCAGCTATGAGATGATGAATACGATTCAAAGTTTGATTCAAGACCAACTGTCTGAGATTTATCCAATTTTTGCAAAGAGGATGGCGGCATTCCAAAAGGGTTAACGTATAAGCGAACAGGAAAGTTTTAATTCTTAACTTTCGATTTCTCTTGTGGCATCTCAGCTTCTCTACTTTTCAGTTTGTCTTCGAGCTTTTTAAGATTTTGCTCAATCTCCATTATCCGTTTCGAAAAATCAGATGCGCTTAACTGACCCTCGAGAGCATCGAGCTTTTCCTTCATAAATTTCAGGTCTTCAACCTCTGGTTGGACTAGCTCTAACATGTTGATGCGCTCCATCACCCTCTGAAGCTCCTCATTAGCAGCGGTAGCAGCATAACCAGCGTCTCGCGACACAGACTCCAGCCGAGAAATTTCCTCATTAAATATTGCGAGTTCGGAAGTAATATTTTCCCGCTCATAATCCCAGTCGATAACGTTCGTCTTATTTCTCTCCAAATCATCGAGCTTAGAAGCAAAATCTGTAACCCTACCGTCCAAATCATTCAGTTTAGATATCTGATTTTTCATTAGCTCACTCGACTCTTGCAAGGCGGTCAGCCGGTCTGCAATCTCTAAACTTTCATCAGAGAGCCGCCTTGCTTCACTAGCATTTTGGGCCTGAAAGCCATCTAAACTGTCAATCCTTTGACGAATCAATTCGATTAATTTTTCATTTTTTTGAATTGTTACATTTAAAGCTGCAACATCGTTAGATAAATCCACTTTCTTGACAAAGCTCTCATACATTACTGTTATTTTTGAGTCGATATCATCAAAACGTTTTTGCGTTTTATTCTCTTGCTCATTTTCTAATCGCACTAGCTCATCCAAATTAAACTTCAATTTGTCAACCTCGGCCTGAACACTAGATAGCTCAGCTCGCATCAATATTAGCGGTTGATCCTGCCTCCTAATCTCGTTCTCCAAATCATCAAAACCACTCCTCATTTCATCCGATTGGAGCTCCAATCGGGAGACCCGCGCACTCAAACCTACATCTTTCTGATCAATTTTTGACTCAAGTATTTCTAATCTCTCATAGAAATTTCGCTCAGTTTCAATACGTTTTCGAATATCCTCGGTATTCGCTTTTTGCATTTCCAGAAACAAGGCGTCAAGTTGATCTATCTTCGCGTCAAGCTTCTCAATCTTTTCGAGGAGTTCATCTCTGTATTTCTCGAGTACCGTTTTCTCGGACTTGATTTCTATCGACTCAACTGGAGCACTCTCAGTTGCCCCCTCACGCTTAACGGTAGTTTGAACCTGCGCCATTGCAAAATTTGACAGGAGCAATAGAGCCAAAGCCAAAGAGCAGGGTTGAGCGCCAATTTTATCGAGGTGAAATTGCATGTTTACTTAAAGATCTACTAAATAAAAAAAGACCCCACACCACCAATTCCTAGCGGCCCAGGGTCCTTCTTTTTTACTAAATTATCAGGACTATTAATATATGAAATCAGCTCGTCGGTTCTCCTGCCAAGCGCTCTCATTATGTCCCATGGCGCGAGGCATCTCAGATCCAAAGCTCGTTACATCAATCCTAGACCCATCGATACCAAGCAACTCCAGGGCTTTTTTGACCGCAAGGGCTCGCCTATTGCCGAGCGATATGTTGTATTCCCGGCTTCCTCTTTCATCGCAGTTTCCCTGAATTTCAACCCTGAGTTTAGGATTAGCCCTCAAGTAATCAGCGTGGGCAAGAACTGCCTCCTCGAACCTAGGTAGTACCGAGCTTTTGTCAAATTCAAAATATACTGAGTAGGCAGGAACGCCCGCTGGCACAGCATCATTCACCACCCCTTTAGACGTAGTGTCGTCTTTCACCGTAAGAGCATTTTCCTCAGCAATACGCTTTGCCTCTTGCTCCGCTATTCTTTTCGCCTCGTCATCAGCAGCCCGACGAGCTTCTTGCTCCCGTCTTAAACGCTCCTGCTCAGCTCTGGCAGCATCAGCTTCGGCCTTCGCTCTTTTCGCAGCCTCACGCTCCTCAAGTTCTTTTTGGATTCGAGCAGCTTCATCAGCACTACTGGAGCCATCAGCACTACTGGAGCCATCAGCACTACTGGAGCCATCAGCAGGACCCGCATCGACAATTTGGACTTGGTCCGCGAACTCATCGACGACGTTTTGCTCAGTCGTTATCCCCGTTTTCTTGGACGCCGCACAGGCAGACAAGAGAAAAACCAGAATGAGGGAGGCAACAAGTGCAAGAAGACGATTTTGATTCATCATAGTTATCAAACCCTTCAATTTGTTTGTGGCGGTAAAATCGTGGAAGATCTTACCACAATTGATTGCTGGT
>Ga0222714_10001515_pt1 | contig 26077 bp, 23 predicted proteins | sample C33_3DmetaG_FD_165048 | JGI IMG/M metagenome (GOLD analysis project Ga0222714, IMG submission 165048) | Estuarine water microbial communities from San Francisco Bay, California, United States - C33_3D | ecosystem: Environmental > Aquatic > Marine > Unclassified | place: USA: California...
GTTTACTTATCACCTGGTCGATACCGACAAAGGCCTGCTGATCCTCGCCGCCGATCTTCAGCAAGCCTGTCTGGAGCGCTACGGGTTGACGGGAAACACGCTGGCTTCGTGCAAGGGCGCTGCGCTCGAACTGATCCAGTTCCGGCATCCGTTCTACGAGCGGATGTCGCCGGTATATCTCGGCGATTACGTCACGCTCGACACCGGCACCGGTATCGTGCATTCGGCGCCGGCCTACGGTGTAGAGGACTTCCGCTCCTGCCATGCCTATGGCATGAAGGACGACGAGATCCTGACCCCGGTTCTGGGCACCGGCAAATACGCCGAATCGCTGCCGCTGTTCGGCGGGCAAATGATCTGGAAAGCCAACCCGCAGATCGTTGCGCACATGCAGGAGAAAGGCGTGCTGTTCGCGCACCGCATGGAAGCGCATAGTTACATGCACTGCTGGCGCCACAAGACGCCGATCATCCTGCGCGCGACCACGCAGTGGTTCGCGGGCATGGAAGATGTTCCCGGCTTCAACGGCAAAAAGCCGAAAGAGACGTTGCGCAAGACGGCGTTGCGCGCGGTCGAGGCTACAAAATTTTTCCCGTCGTGGGGCCAGGCGCGCCTGCACGCGATGATCGCCAACCGTCCCGACTGGACGCTGTCGCGGCAGCGTCAATGGGGCGTGCCGATGCCTTTCTTCGTGCATCGCGAAACCGGCGCACTGCATCCGCGCACGCTCGAACTGCTCGAGACCGTCGCTAAGCGCGTGGAGAAAAACGGCATCGAAGCCTGGCAGGCGATCAGTGCCGAAGAACTGCTCGGCGCCGATGCCGCGCAATATGAAAAGGTGAAAGACACGCTGGATGTCTGGTTTGATTCAGGAACCACACATCACACCGTGCTCCGCGGCTCTCATGCCGCCGAGTCAAAATTTCCCGCTGATCTTTACCTCGAAGGTTCCGACCAGCACCGTGGCTGGTTCCATTCCTCTCTGCTGACCGGCTGCATGACCGATGGCCGTGCACCGTACGAGTCGCTGCTGACCCACGGCTTCGTCGTCGACGGCGAAGGCAAGAAGATGAGCAAGTCCAAGGGCAATGTCATCGTGCCGCAGCAGGTGATGGATGAACTCGGCGCCGACATCCTGCGGCTGTGGGTGGCGAGCACGGACTACTCGGGCGAGCTGTCGATCTCGAAGGAGATTCTCAAGCGCGTGGTTGAATCCTACCGCCGCATCCGCAACACCCTGCGTTTCCTGCTGGCGAACATCTCCGACTTTGATCCGGCGCAACATGCGCTGCCGGTCGCGGAGTGGCTGGAGATCGACCGTTATGCGCTGGAAATCACCCGCGCACTGCAAGAGAAGGCCGCCGCTGGCTACGACCGCTACGAATTTCACACCGTCGTCAAGGAACTGACGGCGTTCTGTTCCGAAGACCTCGGCGCGTTCTATCTCGACATTCTCAAGGATCGTCTCTATACCGCCGGCGCTGATTCGCGCGCCCGCCGCTCGGCACAGAATGCGCTGTGGCATATCACGGCGGCGCTGGTGAAGCTGCTGTCGCCGGTGCTGAGCTTTACCGCCGAGGAGGCGTGGCAGGTGTTCCGCAGCGGCAATGAGAGCAGCATTTTCGAGGAAGAATGGCATCGGCTTCCGGAAGCGGGTTTTGACGCCGCGCTGGCGGCGGCGTGGCTGGAAGTGCGCCAGGTTCGTGATCAGGCCAACAAGAAAATTGAGGAGCTGCGCGCGCAGGGGGCGGTAGGCTCGTCGCTGCAGGCCGAACTCGGGATCAAGGCTGCAGGCAAGACCCGTGAAGCACTGCAGCGGCTGGGCGATGATCTGCGCTTCGTGCTGATTACTTCGAGCGCTCAGGTCGCGTCTCACGACGGTTCGGGCGTCGCCATCGAGGTCAGCCCGAGCAGCCACACCAAATGCGAGCGCTGCTGGCATTACCGCTCTGACGTCGGACACGATGCGCAGCATCCTGATCTGTGCGGGCGTTGCACTTCCAATCTCTACGGTGCTGGCGAGCCGCGGAAGTACGCCTGATGTGGCGCTGGCTGCTGATTGCCGGCGTGGTGATCGCGCTGGACCAGGCGAGCAAGTACGCAGCAGTCCAGGCGCTGGCCGGGCAGCCGCCGCTGGAAGTGACGCCGTTCTTCAACCTGCTGCTGGTCTACAACCGCGGCGCTGCCTTCAGTTTTCTCGCCGGCATGGGCGGGTGGCAGCGCGAACTGTTCAGCGCCATCGCCCTCATTGCTTCGATATGGATCGTGTTCATGCTGCGCCGCTACGCCCAGCAGACCCTGTTCTGCATTGCACTGAGCCTGATTCTCGGCGGTGCGATCGGCAACCTGATTGACCGAGTGACTGTCGGGGCGGTCGTTGATTTTCTCGATTTACACGCTTTCGGCTGGCACTGGCCGGCGTTCAACATCGCCGATTCGGCGATTACCTGCGGCGCGGCACTGCTGATCTTTGACGGCTTGCGCAGCGGACAGGTTTCCGGGAAGTAATATAAATTATTGATTTAATTGATAAAAATAACCATGTTCCGGTGACGGACTCATCTCCGGAGTTATAATCCGCCCCATGCAAGTACTGCTCGCCAATCCCCGCGGTTTCTGTGCCGGTGTCGATCGTGCGATCGAAATCGTCGAACGCGCGCTGCAACTCCACGGCGCGCCGATCTACGTGCGTCACGAAGTGGTGCACAACAAGTTCGTGGTCAACGATCTGCGCAGCAAGGGTGCGGTGTTCGTCGAGGAACTCGATGAAATTCCGCAGGGCAGTACCGTGATTTTCAGTGCGCATGGCGTGTCGCAGACGGTGCGTCGCGATGCCGAAGCACGCGGCCTGCGGGTTTTCGATGCCACCTGTCCGCTGGTGACCAAGGTGCATGTCGAGGTGGCGAAAATGCGCGATCAGGGCCGCGAGATCATCATGATCGGCCACCGCGGCCATCCCGAAGTCGAAGGCACGATGGGGCAAAGCGCCGGCGGCATGCACCTCGTCGAAGGTCCCGAAGACGTGGCCAGGCTCCAGGTGCAGGATGAGCGCAACCTGGCTTATGTCACTCAGACCACGCTGTCGATGGATGATGCGGCGCGCACCATTACCGCTATCCGCGGGCGTTTTCCCAATATCGTCGGTCCCAAAAAAGACGATATCTGCTACGCGACGCAGAACCGGCAGGACGCGATCAAGGCCCTGGCGCAGCGCTGCGACGTGGTCATCGTGGTCGGATCGCCCAACAGCTCGAATTCGAACCGGTTGCGCGAGGTCGCGGAACAGCAGGGCGTCCCCGCCTACATGGTCGACAATGCTGGCGAACTGCAGACCGAGTGGGTTGCCGGCAAGAACTGTGTCGGCGTGACTGCCGGCGCATCGGCGCCTGAAGTGCTGGTGCAGGCGGTCATCGAGCGTTTGCGCAGCATGGGCGCCGAGTCGGTGGCCGCGCTCGACGGCATTGCCGAGCGGGTGACATTCCCGCTGCCCAAAGGGCTCAGCGCATAAAAATTCCTTATTCGCCCGCGATTCAACAAAAACAGGGCGACCGGGGAAGTTGAGGGAAAGGCATTTCAAGCGTTGAATCTGAGCATTTTTTCACGAAAATGCCGTGTTAATCCTAAACTTGAGACCGTTTATGCCTTTTCAGCGACCATTAATCGGTGGATGCTGGAACCGACTGGCTGCATGGATGATCATTCTGATCGTAAAAGGAGTTTTTAATGAACAGAAATAACGGATTCACGCTGGTCGAACTGCTGATTGTCATCGCGATCATTGGCATTTTGTTTGCCATCGGGATCCCCTCATACAAGCAATATGTGAATAAGGGGCGCCGTGCAACTACGCAAACTTACATGATGGAAGTTGCTAACCGCCAAAATCAGTATCTGCTGGATGCCCGCAACTATGCCGTTGGCGCCAATGCGCTGACGACATTGGGCCTGACCGTCCCGACCGACGTTTCGACTTATTACACGATCACGATCGATCCCGCCGCGCCGGCAACGCCGCCGGCGTTTACCATCACGGCCACTCCGGTGGTGGGTCAGGCGCAGGCTTCCGATGGGGTTTTAACCCTTGATAATCTTGGCGCCAAAACCCGCGGCGGACAACCCGGATGGTGATTGCACGCACTTGGCGTAAAAATTCTCGGCCAGCAGCCAGAGGCTTTACGCTGGTTGAGTTGCTGCTGGTCATTGCGATCCTCGCGATTCTTGCAGGTATCGGCATGCCCTATCTGGGTAATTTCATCGCCAACCACAGTGTCAAAAGCGCCAGTTTCGACATCTATTCCACTCTGGTTTATGCGCGCAGCGAGGCCATCACCCGCAACGGATCTGTCACTGTCACTCCGGTAGGGGGTAACTGGGCCAGCGGCTGGACGGTCACCGAGAATGCGACTGGAACAACGCTTCGCACTCAGTCCGCCAATAACGGGATAACCATGACCGGCCCGGGAAGCGTCATTTATCTCGGCATGGGGAGGCTGAGTGCGGCCGTGACTTCGTTCAGCCTGACCGCGCCGGGCGTGAACAACGCCAATTCGCGATGCGTGAGCATTGACCTGAGTGGGCGTCCTGTTACCCAGCAGGGGGTGTGTCCGTGAGTATGAGAATGGGAATTTCCATGTCCAATGGCCACAGGGATCAATCGGGTTTCACGATGATTGAGATCCTGGTGACCATTGTGATACTGACGATCGGTTTGCTTGGATTGGCTGGATTACAGGCCCGTATCCAGGTTGCGGAAATAGAGTCTTACCAAAGGGCTCAGGCCATACTGGTTTTGCAGGATATGGTGGCCCGCATTAACGGTAACCGGAAAAATGCTACGGCGTACGTTACCGGAACCCCCTTGGGTGAAGGCAATGCAGTAATAAGCTGTGCCGGTAAGACCGGGGCGGATCTGGATTTGTGCGAGTGGGGAAATATGCTGCTTGGGGCCGCTGAAACTTCGGGCACCCAGAAGGTGGGTGCCATGATCGGGGCCAGAGGATGCATCTCAAACCCCGTGGCCACAATGCCGCGGCAAATGAATGTTGCTGTTGTATGGCAGGGTCTGACCCCTACGGCCGCGCCTAATTCAACCTGTGGCTCCGGACTTTATGGCAACGAGGCTACACGCCGTGCCCTTGTGGCCACAATCGTGATCGGCTGCCTTCAGAATGATCCTACTACCGGGGCTTGTGTCACACCATGACCATCATTAATCAGAACGTGTTGATCAGAGGGTTGCAAGCGCGCCGGCGAAAGATGTTGGGTCTTTCACTGGTAGAGCTGATGATTTCTATCGCCTTGGCCCTGGTGATTTTGACTGCGGTAACCAACGTTTTTCTTAATACCAGTGCGTCGCGCAACGAAATTGAAAGGACCAGCCGTCAAATAGAAAATGGACGGTATGCCGTGGAACTGCTCTCTGACGATGTACGTCTGGCGGGATTCATGGGTGAGCTTAACGTTTCAACCCTCGCGTCTCCAGGCGCTTTGCCAGATCCCTGTTCAACCACGCTTTCCGTTCTGGAGTCTGCACTACCGCTACACTTGCAGGGCTACCCCGCAGGAAGTGTCCTCCCTTCTTGCGTTCCGACAATCAAATCCAATACTGATGTCCTGGTTGTGCGGCGCGTTCGCTCATGCGCTGCCGGCGTTGCGGGCTGTCCTGCGGCGGCCAATGGCAGCCCATACCTGCAGATTTCCCTTTGCGAAAGTGAAGCCCCCACCACTCCGTATGCGCTGGGGCTGTCTGGGACTGCCACTTTCACCCTGAGGATCAGAGACTGTGCGACCCGTGCCGCATTGAGGCAGTTTTTTACCAATATCTACTTTATCAGCGATACCAACGGGGCTGGGCAGAACATTCCGACACTCAAACGCATGGAATTTACAGGGTCCGGTTTTACAGAAACTCCGCTGGTTGAAGGCATTGAATTTTTCCGTATCTCCTATGGCGTGGACAAGTTGCCAACTCCGGCCAGCACCAGGGATGGGAGTCCAGAAGCCTATACCTCTGACCCGGCCACCTACACCTTCGGGGGGTGTACTGACTGCAACGCAATTGATAACTGGCGGGATGTTGTGACCGCACACATCCATGTCCTGGCGCGCAATATCGAACGGTCTCCAGGGCATACCGATAACAAGACTTATACCCTGGGCAACGACTCCGCAGGGAATCCCATCGTTCTCGGTCCGTTTTCCGACGGTTACCGTCGTCACGTCTATACCAACGTGGTCAGAGTGGTAAATCCTTCCGGCAGGAGAGATCAGCCATGAATTCGAATATCCGGACCCAGCAGGGCATGACCCTGGTCGTTGCTTTGGTGATGCTGGTCATGCTTACTCTGTTTGCGGTTACTGCGATGAATACCGGCACCACCAACCTCAAAGTGGTGGGCAATATGCAGGCTCGCAGCGAAGCCGTGGGTGCGGCCCAGCAGCTTGTGGAAACGGTGCTGAGTACTCCTACATTCATTTCCAACCCGGCGAATGCTGTGGTCAATCCTTGCGGCGGGACTGCCAATACCGCCTGCACTGACGTCAATGGCGATGGTGTCAATGACTACACCACGGTTCTCAGTCCGCAACCTGCCTGTGTTTTTGTTCGTCCGATCAAAATTGTAGAACTCAACCTCAGCAATACCGAGGACTTGGGGTGTGCTGCAGGGCAGCAGCAACAATTCGGCGTAACCGGCAGCGTGAGTGGAGATTCCTTGTGTGCAAATACTGTATGGGAAATCACCGCCGTAACAACCGGGGTCGCAACGGGTGCCAAGGCGACTGTGACTCAAGGCATTGGCGTTCGCGTCAGTTCGGACGACACGACCGCAACTTGCCTATAAGTTCAATTTGACTATTAGTAAAACCTTTCGGATGGGTTTTAACATGAAAAAATTTTTGATCCTGCCTTTGGCTCTTTCCATGTTGCTTCTGCCGGGACCGGATGCAGTCAGGGCGGAAGACATCGATTTGTTCGTGGGGTCAGCAGCTGCGACCGCTGCTACGCGTCCCAATGTGCTGATCATCATCGACAACAGCGCGAACTGGGCTTCCGCAGCCCAGCACTGGCCCGGTGGGGAAAAGCAGGGTCAAGCCGAGTTGCGATCGCTGCGCACGGTCGTCGGGGAGTTGGGTGAAGGCATCAATCTGGGCTTGATGATGCTTACCGCGGGAACTGGCAGTGGCAACAAGGATGGCGCCTACCCGCGTTTTGCTATCAGCCAGATGAACGCGACCAACAAGGCGGCGTTGCAGGAGATGATCGGCACATCGTCTTGCGTTAACGGATCCAACAGCCTCAACGGAACGCCCAATTGCATATTCAACAACTACAGCAGCGGGACGCTCAACGAGAGTGTGGGTTCGAACGTGGATTACAGCGCCGCCCTGTTCGAGGCCTTCAAATATTTTGGCGGGTATACCAGCCCGGCCAATGCCACGACCAATGTGGCTGGTTCGCCCATCAGTGCCAGCCAATTCGGCCCGTTGCGCTATTCCGGTAACCCCGACACCAGAACGGACAGCAGGGCTTTCACCAACCCGTTTGTGGAATATCGGCCGCCGATCGACAGTACCAACAGCTGTGCCAAGAACTACATCATTTTCATCGGCAACGGGTTTCCGGTTCAGGACGCCCCTGCTTCCCTGCTGACCGGTGTTGGCGGGAATGCTTCGCAATTGCCCATGCAGCAATGGAGTTCATCGACGACCACGACAATTGTCAGTGCGGGGCAGGCTTGTGGTTCGGCTTCCGGCAATCCCGTGGCCACTTTGCCTGCTCGCCGGGCGGCCGACTGTACGGCGAATCTTAATCAGGCGAGCTTGTCGGCAGCCAATCCGAATGCCGATCCCAACAGTTTTACCTGTGATGTGGCGACCATCAGTGCTGGCACCACTGCTTTGTGCACTAATCCCAATTCCCGCGAATTCACCGTCAAGGGAACGAGTTCGGTCATCACGGTCACCCCGACCGGTGCTGCAGCTCTGCCCAGCAACGCGGAGGCGAGATATGCCGACGAATGGGCAAAGTTCCTCTATACCACCGACGTCAATTCTGCGCTGGGTCAGCAGAATGTGGCGACCTATACCATCGACGTGTTCAAGGATGCGCCGGATTCACGCCAGACCTCGTTGCTGCAGAACATGGCCAAGGTTGGCGGGGGGCGTTATTTCCAGGCGACCAATGAAAATGCCATCCTCAACGCATTGCGCGAAATCCTGGTGGAAATCCAGGCGGTCAACAGCGTGTTCGCTTCCGCCAGCTTGCCGATCAATGCGACCAACCGTTCGCAGAACGAAAACCAGGTGTTCATCGGCATGTTCAGGCCCAATGCTGACGCAAGGCCGAACTGGTATGGCAATCTCAAGCGTTACCAGATCGCACTATTCAACAATGAAGCCAAGCTGGCTGACAAGGATGGTCTTGAGGCGGTGGCGGCAGCGACCGGCTTCGTGCAGGCCTGTGCCGCGAGCTACTGGACGACAGACAGCGGGACTTTCTGGAATTTTTCGGCGGATGGCGCCGGTCTCTGCCTGACCAGCGCGACCAGCGTTTTCTCCGACCTTCCTGACGGACCCATGGTGGAAAAAGGCGCGACGGCAGAAGTCATCCGCAGAGGCAATAATCCCTCCGCGTCTCCGCTGACATATGCTGAGAACCGCACTATATATACCTGTACCAGTCCGACCAGCTGCAGCAGCCTGGTCGCCTTCAACAACACCAACGTGTCTCAGGCCGCGCTAGGGGCAGCAAGTACAACTGAGCGGGATGCCATCATTAACTTCACCCGCGGGCAGGATTTAAAAGACGAGAATGCCAACGGAATTACGACTGGGGAAACACGTGCCTCATTGCATGGCGATGTGGCTCACTCACGGCCGTTGCCGGTAAATTACGGTGGTTCGACCGGTGTCGTGGTTTACTACGGTTCCAATGACGGGTCCTTCCGGGCTATTTCCGGGAATACTGGAAAGGAACTCTGGGCTTTCGTTGCCCCGGAGCATCATGGCAAGCTGAAGCGTTTGTATGACGGTGTTCCGATCATCAAGTATCCGAGCACTCCCACAGGCATTACGCCCACACCACAACCCAAAGATTACTTCTTTGATGGCTCTGCGGGCATTTTGCAAAATGCCGACAGTTCCAGGGTCTGGGTTTACCCGACCATGCGGCGAGGCGGGCGCATGCTTTATTCGTTTGACGTTACCAACCCCACTTCACCCGTACTGAAATGGCGTCAAGGCTGTCCCAATGCCACGAACGATACGAATTGCACGACGGGGTTCAGTGGCATCGGTCAAACCTGGTCTTTCCCCAACGTGGCGACCATCAAGGGCTACAGCACCAGTTCGCCGGTTCTCGTTGTCGGGGGCGGATATGACTCTTGTGAAGACCAGGATATTTCCGTAAATGCCTGCAATTCCGCTACGGTCAAGGGAAACAAGGTTTATGTGATCGATGCCGACACCGGGGCGCTGGTTAAAACGTTTTCGACAGATCGCAGCGTCGCTGCGGATGTGACGCTGATTGACCGCAACTTTGACGGGCTGGTGGATCACGGGTATGTCACTGATGTGGCGGGAAACATCTACCGGATCGATTTCGTGGACCCGATCACCCAGGCGACCCGAGCTGATACGGCATGGACGATCACCAAAATCGCAAGAACTAATGTTGCTGGCGGGGGACGCAAATTCCTTTTCGGGCCGGCTGCCCTGCCTTCAGCAGGGCCTGACCGGGTAATTCTCACCATCGGCTCAGGTGATCGTGAACGCCCGCTTGAGGTGAATTACCCCTATGTCGAGAGTGTTCAGAACCGTTTTTACATGTTCATAGACACCTTTGCCACGACCGGACTGCCGGTGAATCTGGATGACCCCACCAAACTGACGGATCTGACCAGCAACAATACCTGCACTGCCTCGATCGCAACCGGTGCACAGGGATGGCGCATTGATCTTAATAGCGGGCGCGGCGAACAAACGGTTACATCGTCCGTTATCTTTGGTGGGTTGGTCTTTTTCAGCACCAATCGACCTATACCGGCGACTCCTGGGGTATGTACCGGTAATCTGGGAGAAGCGCGTGGTTACGCACTCAATTTGCTTAATGCGGCAGGTGCTGTAAATACCGAAGCACTGTGCGGCGGTATTCGCTCGGGGATATTTACCGGGGGTGGTTTGCCGCCTTCGCCAGTTACTGGTGTGGTACCTATTGGTGGAAGGCCGGTATCCGTCATGATTGGTGGTATCAACCGTTCCGGCGGTGCCAGTTCGGCCATCGGGTCGCAAAGGGTTAAACCCACCATTTCACAGACACGATCTCGCACCTATTGGTATACCCACGGCGATAAATGATTGCCTAGCTGTTCTCGGCCCCGGGGGACTGAGAACGGTTAGGGTGACCAATCAGAAGTTAATGCTTTCAAATGCTGCTGGTCTGGCTAAAATTAGACAATGTCTAGTGATTGTTCTAGAATAAAGTCTAATGAAAGCAATACCTTACGATCGCAAGTCACTGATTACGTTATTGCGCCAGCATGACATTGCGCCTACCCATCAGCGGCTGGAAATTGCGCATGTACTGTTCAGCCGCGGCCAGCACCTGTCGGCCGATCAGATCCTGGCGTATGTGAATGAACGCCACGCCGAAACCTCCAAGGCGACTGTCTACAATACGCTGAACCTTTTCAGTGAGCGCGGACTGGTCCGCGAGGTGCTCGTCGATCCGCGCCGGGTTTTCTACGATCCCAACACCCGTCCTCATCAGCACATCTACAACATGGACACCGGTGAAATCACCGATATCGCCGACGATGCGCTGCAGGTGACCGGTATGCCCGAGTTGCCCGCCGGCATGGTGGCCGAGGGTGTCGACATCATCCTGCGGATCCGCAACGCAGCCGGTCCGGTGCGTTAAAATACCGCCCTTTCCCGGTTTCTTCCTGAATCAGGGCTGACGTAGCTCAGTTGGTAGAGCAACTGATTCGTAATCAGTAGGTCGGTGGTTCGACTCCACTCGTCAGCACCATTACCGGATCACAGTACGCCGGAAATGCCGCCATCAAGGTTGATACTGGTGCCGGTGACGTAGCTGGCGGCGCCAGAGGCAAGAAACGTGATCACGTTGGCGACTTCCTGTGCCTCTCCCGCCCGCTTCAGCGGGATTTCCTTGCTGATGTTTGCGTAGTAATCCTCAGCCTTGATGCCCTCATTCTTGATGCGGCGCTCGTGCTGGCCGGATTTGATCTTGCCGATGCAGATGGTGTTGACGAGAATGTTGTCGGCGGCGAATTCCTTGGACATGGCTTTGGTGATGGCGAGGCCTGCGGCGCGTGATACCGAAGTCGGGTAGGAACCCGCGCCCGGCTGCTTGGCGCTGGAGATCGTGATGTTGATGATGCGTCCGCCGCCGCGTTTTTTCATGTGAGGGATGGCCAGGCGCGAACAGCGTATGGCGCCGAACACTTTCAGTTCCAGATCCGCGGCCCATTCCTCGTCCGACAGATCAAGGAAGTTCCCGCGCTTTGAAGTGCCGGCGTTGTTGAGCAGGATGTCGATGCCGCCGAAGCGTTTGACTACTTCGTTGATGAAGCGCTCGCAGTCCGCCGCCTTGCTCATGTCTGCCGATACGGCAAGAACTTCCCCGCCGGCCTTGGTGATTTCGGCGGCAACGGCATCTAGCAGCGGTTGCCGACGCGCACAGATCGCGACCTTGGCGCCTTCGCGCGCCAGCGTCAGTGCGGTGGCTTTGCCGATGCCTTCCGTGCCGCCGGTAACGACGGCCACTTTGCCCTTGAGTCCGAAATCCATGGTCCAGTTCTCCCGAAAAGTGCGTAAAAGTGCCTGATTGTAGCCGTATTTCGTCCGGGCCTTTTGCCTACACCCCAATCGTCGTAGGATAGCCGGATCAATGCGCTCGGCTGGTGGATGGTGCCACGGAGTTCGGGAGACAGCGATGACACGACTCAATCATTTTTTCTTTTCGATCCATTCGATGGGGCGCGCCCTGGCGCTCGCTGCCCTTGCATCCCTGGCCTTGCCCTCTCATGCCGCCGCTCCGCAGCGTGAATTGACCGTCGATCAGTTTTCGGTGGTGAAGATCAATGTCAAGGCGGTGCCGGAGGCGCGCAGCGCGCGCACCCTGGGGCCGCAGCGTGAAGGCACCGGCGTGGTCATCGATTCGGGTGGTCTGGTGCTGACCATCGGCTATCTCATTACCGAGGCGGACACCGTGGAACTGGCGACGGCCGAGGGCCAGAAATTCCCCGCCAACGTCATTGGCTATGACAACGCGACCGGACTGGGGCTGGTCAAGTCCCTCAAGCCGTTGCCGATCAAACCGGTGGATTTCGGCCAGTCCGCAGAGGCGGCGTTGCGCGACCTGGTGCTGATCGTGGGGTTCGATGGCGTGGCACCGGCCTATATTGTCTCCAAACGCAAATTCGTCGGCTACTGGGAGTACCTGCTGGACGAAGCGATCTATACCGCGCCGGCGACGGTGAACTGGCAGGGCGCCGCGCTGTTGTCGCGCGAAGGCAAGCTGCTCGGTATCGGTTCTCTGGCGGTCGGCGATGCCGTCGGCCGCGGCGCGGTGCCGGGAAACATGTTTGTGCCGATTGATGTGCTGAAACCGGTGCTGGGGGACATCATTGCCAACGGGCGGATGACGAGCAAGCCCAGGCCGTGGCTGGGTATCACCTCCCAGGAAATCCAGGGCAAGGTCATCGTGACCCGTGTTTCAGCCGAGGGGCCTGCGGAGGATGCCGGACTGCAGGCCGGCGACATCATCGTCGGTTTCGGCGGCAAGCCGTTGAGCGGCCAGGCTGATTTCTACACCCGGCTGTGGAAAAGCGGTGACGCCGGGGTTGAGGTGACACTCGATGTGCTGAAGGGCAGCAAAGTCGAGGCCGTCAAGGTCAAATCGATGGCCCGCGAGCAGCACTTCCGCTCGAAGCCCGTGTATTAGAAGACTAGAACCATCTCAAAAATCTGCCGAGCGCAGCCGTGGCAAGGCGCCCGCGAGGCTTCGACGAGACATTACATCAAGGTAAGGCGAGGAGAGACGCAGCGGGCAACGCCGCTACGGCAAGCACAGGCGTTTTTGGGATGAGTTCTAGAAGTAGTCCATTCCCAGGCAGCCTGACGCCAGGTCCATCTGTTCGACCAGCTTGCGGCCGACCATGTTGCGCAGCGTTTCGGTGGTGCCGCCGCCGAGGCTGCCGTAGCGCGTGCCGCGGAAAAAGCGCGAGACCGGGAATTCATCGGTAAAACCGTAGCCGCCGTGCACCTGTATCGCCTCGCTGGTGACACGGATCGACATTTCGTTGGTATAGATCTTCGCCATTGCCGCCAGCGTCGGATCGGGGAATTTGTCGCCGGACACCGCTGCACGGTAGAGCAGGCCGCGAGCCGCCTCGATCTCGATGTACATGTCGGCCACTTTCCAGCGCATGCCCTGGAAGTCGCCTATTTTCTTGCCGAAGGCCGAGCGCTGGCGCATGTATTTCACGGCCTCTTCCAGCGCACCCTCGGCAAGCCCGAGGCAGATCGCCGGGTTGAGACAGCGCTGGGTGTTGAACGCCGACAGCAGTTTTTTCATGCCGTTGTCGCGGATCACCAGGTTTTCCAGCGGCAGTTCGATGTCGTCGAACACCACGTCGGAGAGATATTCGCCACCCATGGTGTGGTAGCTGGCCTTGGCGATCAGTCCCTTGATGCCGCCCGGCACCAGCACGCAGCCGATGCCTTCCGCACCCGGCTGATTGTTGACGCGGGTGAACACCACGAACATTTCGGCGATGTCGGCGCGCGAGATCAGCGTCTTTGACCCGCGAAGGATCACGCGGTCACCCTTGATCGTGCAGTTGGTCTTGTAATTCGGCACGTCGGTGCCGGCGTCGGGTTCGGTCATGCAGATGGCGAGGATAGCTTCGCCGGTGGCCACGCGCGGCAGGATGCGGCGCTTGATTTCCTCGGGGGCGAAGGTGGCGATGATGCGGGTCTGGGTGCCGACTTCGCCCAGCGCGCCCATGGCCGTCACATAGCAGACCTTGCCGATTTCCTCGAGCACCAGCACGGTGTCGAGGATCGACAGGCCTGAGCCGCCATATTCCTCGGGCACCGCCATGCCGAGCACGCCGATCTCGCCCAGCCGTTTCATGTTCTCGGCCGGCCAGGTGCCGTCGAGATACTTGATCGCACGCGGTGCAAATTCCTGCTGGCAGACCTTGCGCACGGTATCGACGAAGGCGCGTTGTTCTGCGGAAATGCTGAAATCCATGGCGTAACTCCGAGAGCGGATGATCGGATAACGAATAGTGCGACGCGATGCCGCGTGCGTCAAAGTGCCGCGGCCGTTGATCAGCTCCAGTAAGGCGGATAGCCCGAATTTTTTGACTCGGCTTCGAGCAGACGCAGCATCGCGTGCCATTCCAGCACGCCGTAGGGGCGGCGCGTGCCAGGTTGGTAGAGATTGGCGGTACTGTCGATGACTTCCTGTGGTGGCAGCACGATCTTCTGGCCGCCGGCCATGGCATCGACCTGGGAACGGCAGGACATTTCCAGCTGGTACATGGTGTTGAACGCCTGTTGCACCGTCGCGCCACAGGTCAGCAGCCCGTGGTTGCGCAGGATCAGCGTGTCGTGGGGGCCGAGGTCGCGCACCAGGCGTTCGCGTTCCGCGAGGTCGATCGCAGGGCCTTCATAGTCGTGGTAACCGTGATGGCCGACGAAGCGCATCGAGGTCTGGGTCATCGGCAGCAGCCCGCATTCCATTGAACTCACCGCCATTCCGGCGCGGGTGTGGGTGTGCATCACGCACTTCACCTCGGGGCGGGCGCGGTGGATGGCGCCGTGGATCACGTAGCCCGACTTGTTGATGCCGTAATCGGTGTCGGGTTTCCACAAAATGTTGCCTTCAAGGTCGATCTTGACCAGGCTCGACGCGGTGATTTCCTTGTAGAGCAGCCCGTAGAGGTTGATCAGCAGGTGTTCGTCGTCGCCGGGGATGCGCGCGGTGATGTGGTTGTAGATCAGGTCGGTCATGCCGAAGCTGTCGGTCAGCCGGTAACAGGCGGCGAGGTTGAGCCGGGTTTCCCATTCTTCGGGGCTGACTTCGTCCCGGATGCTGCGGAATTGAGTGGAGTAATTAGCGGTCATGAACTTGGGGGAGGTGTCACCAGCGACTGCGTTTCGCAGCGGCTGCTGCGGAGGAATTTGCGCGGGGAGTATAGCGGCTCCACCCGGCGTTGACTCCCCGTGTTCCGTATCCTAGACTTGCGCTCCCTTCAACGCCTGAATTCCGATTTTCATGACTCAGACTGCCGCTTCCGCCGTTCCGGGCAAGGAACACTGGACCCGCAAGGGGGATGTCAAACTGTTTCTCTGGGAGAAACGCGCCGTGGACGGCAAGGGTGCGAATGGTACCGTGCTGTTCGTGCACGGTTCTTCGATGGCCTCGCAGCCCACCTTTGATCTGAAAGTTCCGGGGCGGCCCGATTCGTCGGTGATGGACTGGTTCGCGCAGCGCGGTTTCAACACCTGGTGCGTGGACATGGAAGGCTATGGCCGTTCCGACAAGTCACGCGACATCTATTTCGACATCGCCAACGGTGCTGACGATCTCGCGGCTGCCAGCGACTACATCACAAAGACTACCGGCGTGAAACAGTTCCTGGTCTACGGCATTTCCTCCGGCGCGCTGCGTGCCGCGATGTTTGCCGAGCGCCATCCCGAACGCGTGTCGCGTCTTGCACTCGATGCTTTCGTCTGGACCGGCAAGGGCAGCCCGACGCTGGAGGAACGTGCCAAGAAACTCGACCAGTGGCGCTCGATGAAACGCCGCCCGATCGACCGTGCTTTCATGCATTCGATCTTCACCCGCGACCATCCCGGCTGCGCCGAGCAGAGCGTCATCGAAGCCTTTGCCGACGAAGTGCTCAAGCTCGACGACTCTGTTCCGACCGGCACCTATCTCGACATGTGCGCCAACCTGCCGGTGGTCGATCCCGCAAAAATCAAGGCGGCGACCATCATCATGCGCGGCCAGTGGGACGGCATTGCCAGCATGGAAGACCTGATGGATTTCTTTGCGCGCCTGCCAAATCCCGACAAGTCCTTCGCGGTGATGGCCGGCATCTCGCATGCCAGTTTCCAGCAGATCAATTACAGGACCGTGTACCACATCCTGCATGCGTTCTTTACCCAGCCGGAACCGATATACCGCGGCTGAACCTGCCGCGCCCCCGGTTGTCATACCGACGCTCACCCCAACCACCCACCTCTTCGGAGAAATTCATGAGTGCAGCAAAATTGCGGTACGCCGCCGCTGTGCTGGCGGCATCAACCATCGTAAGCGCAGCCCCGGCACTGGCGCAGCAGTGGCCGGTCAAGCCGGTGCGTGTCATCGTCCCCTTCGGTGCCGGCGGTGGCACTGACATCCAGGGTCGTTTGCTCGGCCAGAAATTCCAGCAGAGCATGGGCCAGAATTTCCTGGTCGAGAACCGCTCCGGCGCATCCGGACTGATCGGTGCAGAAGTGGCTGCCCGGTCTCCGGCTGACGGCCATACCATCCTGTTTACCACGGCGTCGCTGGCGGTGAACATGACGTTGTATGCCAAGCGCATCAAGTTTGACCCGCTCAATGACCTGGTCCCGGTGAGCTGGATTTCTTCAGTGCCCCTGGTCCTGGTGACGCACCCCAGCGTGCCGGTGAAAGATCTCAAGGGGTTCCTGGCGCTGGCTAAAAAATCCGGGAAAATGATCGGCGCGCACAACGGCGCCGGCACCACCAGCCACTTGTCGATCGAGATGCTGCAGTTGTTCGGCGGCATGAAGGCCACCCCGATTCCCTACAAGGGCGGTGGCCCGGCAGCGGTGGCCCTGATCAGCGGCGAAACCGATTTCACCTTCGCCACTGCGCTGGCCGCGCAACCGTTCATCAAGTCCGGAAAAATGCGTCCGCTGGCAGTGACCACCGCCAAGCGTTCATCATCTTTCCCCGACCTGCCGACAATGAACTCGGTGTACAAGGATTTCGAGGCCGACAACTGGTATGCCATGTTCTTTCCCAAGGGCACGCCGGCGGCCATTGTGAGCAAACTCAACAGCGAAATCCTCAAGGCGCTGAAATCACCTGACGTTGACGGTTTCATCCGCAAGGAAGGCGGCGAGCCGGTGGGCAGCAATCCTGAGGCCCTGGCCGACTACTTCAAACGCGAGGCGGTGAAATACGCCAAGGTGATCAAGGCTGCGAACGTCGTATCCGACTGATCTTTGGCAGCATCCGCGCCTGCGCGGTTCAGCATCCACTCAAAACGCCCGCGATCGCGGGCGTTTTTGTTTTTTTGTGCCAGCAACTTGAGCCGGATTATTTCTTGACCCATGCACTGCGTCCGCGTTATGGTCTGGGGTGAAGCAAATGTGGTCCAGAAAGTCACTTCAAAGGGACATTTAATTTCCCTTTAAAATCAAATAATTAAGGAGGATTCGCATGATTAAGTCTATTGTGCGCGGTGTCGCAGTGGCAGCGTGTGGTGTGGCGATGGTTGCCGCGGGGCCGGCAGTGGGCGCCTACCCGGAAAAACCGGTCAGATTGATTGTCCCGTTCAGCACCGGCGGCGGTACCGACATCCAGGGGCGCCTGCTGGGTGAAAAAATGCGCCAGGGGCTCAAACAGCAGGTGCTGGTCGACAACCGCACCGGTGCCGGCGGCCTGATCGGCGCGCAGATTACCGTTGAATCGCCGGCCGACGGCTACACAGTGCTGTTCACCACGGCAACCATCGCGGTGAACGTCACGCTGCAGAAAGACCGCATGAAATTCGATCCGATGAAGGACCTGGATCCAGTCATCTGGGTTTCCTCCGCGCCGCTGGTGCTGGTGACGCATCCGAGCGTTCCGGTGAAAACCGTGCAGGATCTGGCTGCACTGTCCAAGCGCACGCCGCAGGGGCTGAACATGGGCGGCAACACGCCCGGCAGCACCAGCCACCTGTCCGCGGAAATGTTCAAGCAGTTCGCCAAGGCCAAAGGCGTGACCATCCTCTACAAGGGCGGCGGTCCGGCCACTCTCGGCGTGGCGACGGGTGAAATCGACATGCTGTTTGCGACCGCGCCTTCGGCGATGCCGCACATCAAGGCCAAGCGCCTGCATGCACTGGCAGTGACCACGGCGAAACCGGCCTCGGCTCTGCCCAATCTGCCGACCATGACTTCGATCTACCCGGGTTTCACTTCGGACAACTGGTACGCGATGTTCATGCCGAAAGGCTCGCCGAAGGAAGCGATCGACAAAATCAACCACGAGGTCAAGGCGGCCTTGTCGGCCAAGGAAGTTAGCGGCTTCTACGCGCGGGAGGGCCTTGATCCAGTCGGCAGCACGCCGGCGGAGCTGACCGAGCTGGTGCAAAAGGAGATTGGCAAGTACCGGAAGATCATTACCGACGGCAATATCAGGCTGCGCTGAACGACAGTCACCCTGGGGAAAGCGCCTCTTGCGGGAGGCGCTTTTTTTTGCCCGCACGGCATGCGCTAGAATCCGGCTTCGTTTCCACTCCGCACGAGTTCCCACATGACTGAATTCGACGCCGCCACGCTGTCGTGGCAGGACCAGTACAAGCTGATGATCGGCACCGTGACGCCACGACCGATCGCACTGGTGACCACTCTGGGCCGCAACGGTCCCAATGCCGCACCGTTCAGCTTTTTCAATGCCGTGGGTTCCGATCCGGCGATGTTGATGTTTTCGGTCGGCGACAAGGCGGCGGGCGCCAAGGACACCGTGCGCAACATCCGCGAAACCCCGGAGTTTGTCGTGCACATCGTCAGTGACGCGATCAAGGAAAAGATGAACGTTTGCGCGGTGGATTATCCGTACGGGGTCAACGAAATCGAAAAAGCCGGATTCACCACCGCACCGTCGCGGAAGGTGAAGCCGCCGTATATCGTCGAGGCGCCGGTGGCGCTTGAATGCCGTCTGATGCAGATCGTCGACCTCGGCCGCAAGCCCTACCACGTCGTCTTCGGCGAAGTGGTGTATTTCCATTACCACGAAGGCATCGTCAACGATCGTTACCACGTCGATGCCGGCCGCATCAATCCGATCGGCCGTCTGGCAGGCAAGGGCGGCTACACCCGGATCACCGACCGTTTCGAGATGCCGCGGCTGCCGCTGGAAGGCGCGCCGGCCGGCGACTGAGCGGCTGCGGGCGCCGTCGTGCCGCAACCACTGCATCAGCTGACTGCAACGGAAATCGTTCGCGCCATCACCGCGGGCAAGGCCACTGCGACCGCGGTGGCAGAATCCTGCCTGGCACATATCGCAGCGCGCGAACCGGACGTCGGTGCCTGGGAATTTCTTGATCCTGAACTGGTCAGGCGTCAGGCACGCGCGCTGGATGCTTCCGCTACGCGCGGTCCGCTGCACGGCGTGCCGGTGGGCATCAAGGACATCATCGACACCGCGGACATGCCGACAGCGTACGGTTCGCCGATCCATCAGGGGCACCGGCCGCACATGGACGCGGTGTGCGTATCACTGACGCGGCGTGCCGGCGGCCTCATCATGGGCAAGACGGTGACCACTGAATTCGCCAACCGCCATCCCGGCAGGACGCGGCACCCGCGCGATCCGCAGCGCACGCCGGGGGGTTCCTCAAGCGGCTCCGGTGCTGCGGTCGGTGATCATATGGTGCCGCTGGCGCTGGGTTCGCAGACCACGGCTTCGACGATCCGGCCCGCGGCATTCAACGGCTGTGTCGGTTACCGGCCGACCTGGGGCGACCTGCGCATGGCCGGCGTAATGGAGGCCGCGGGTTCGGTGGATACGCTGGGCATCATCGCGCGCTCGGTCGAGGATGTGGCGCTTTATCGCGACGTGCTGACCGATAGCAAGCCGGAGCCGGTTGCGGCAGTCGAGGCTGGCGCGTTGCGCGTGGGTTTTTGCCGCAGCCCGTTCTGGAATCAGGCTGACTCAACCACACAAGCACATGTCGAGTCCTGTGCGCGCTACCTCGCCAGTGCCGGCGCACGGGTCACCGCGGTCGAATTGCCGGATGATTTCGCGCAGATCGAATCCGTGCACCGGCGCATTTCCAGTTTCGAATTCACGCGTAACCGCGCCTGGGAAATCGACAACCACTGGGACAAGATCAGCGACACGCTGAAAAACGGCCGGCTGCAGCACGGCATGAATTGCACGTTCGCTGACTATCAGGCGGCGCGCAGCGAAGCCGAGCGGCTGCGCCTGATGCTGGATGACGTGTTCAGCGATGTCGACATTCTTTTGACACCATCTGCGGCGGGTGAGGCGCCGGTGGGCTTGAACGAAACCGGGACCGCGATATTCTGCGCGATCTGGACCACCTGCCATGTGCCGTCACTGACGTTGCCGCTGTTTGAGGGCGAGCACGGACTGCCGATCGGCGTGCAGTGCGTGGCGCGGCGCAATGCCGACCGTGCGCTGTTCGCCGCCGGCCAGTGGGTCATGGCGCAATACTAAATATGTCTTTATAAACAGGGAGTTATGGTTATGGCTGTCACCAACAAGCGTCCCCCCTTCGACAAGGTCATTGTCGACCTGGCGAATTACGCGCATGACTACCAGCCCAAGAGCAAGCTGGCGTTCGAAACCGCGCGGCTGACGCTGATCGACAGCCTCGCCTGCGCGTTCGAGGCGCTGGCTTATCCCGACTGCACGAAACTGCTGGGGCCTGTCGTGCCCGGTACCATCGTGCCCCACGGCGCGCGCGTGCCCGGCACGAATTACGTGCTCGATCCGGTGACGGCGGCGTTCAATGCAGGGGCGCTGATCCGCTGGCTCGATTTCAACGATGCGTTCTACGGCCGCACGGTGATCCATCCGTCGGACAACATCGGCGCGATCCTGATGACGGCCGACTGGCTGTCGCGCACGCGGCTCGCCGCGGGGAAGCAACCGCTGACCATGCGCGAGGTGCTGAGCGCGATCATCAAGGCCTACGAAGTGCAGGGCGGCCTTGCGCTGGAAAACGGTTTTACCGCCAACGGCCTCGACCACACCATCCTGGTGAAGATCGCCAGCACTGCCGCGGTGTCGTCGCTGATTGGTTGCACGCGCGAGGAAATCACCAATGCACTGTCCCACGCCTGGGTCGACGGCCACGCGCTGGCGACTTACCGGCGCAAGCCCAACACCGGACCGCGCAAGTCGTGGGCCGCCGGCGATGCGTCGGCACGCGCGGTGTGGCTGTCGCTGCTGGCGAAGAAGGGCGAAATCGGCTGTCCGTCGGCGCTGACCGCGCCGAAGTGGGGCTTCTACGAAGTGCTGTTCAAGAAAAAACCGTTCAAGTTCCAGCGCCCGCTGGGCAGCTACGTCATCGAGAACACGCTGTTCAAGATTCCGTATCCCACGGCCTTCCACGGCCAGACCGGCGTCGAGGCGGCAATCAAGCTGCATCCGCTGGTGAAGGACCGGCTGAACGACATCAAGCACATCTACGTGCTCTGCCATAACTCGACGATGGTGATCCTCGACAAGAGCGGGCCGCTGGCGAATTTCGCCGACCGCGACCACTGCATGCAGTACATGATGGCGATCGGCCTGATCTACGGTGACATGACCGCCAAGCACTACGAAGACGAGATTGCCGCCGACCCGCGCATCGATCCACTGCGCGCGAAAATGCGGTTGCGCGAATCAGCGCGCTTCGAGCGCGAATACCACGATCCCGCCAAGCGCACCAACGCCAACTCCATCCAGGTGTTCTTCAAGGACGGTAGCAAGACGCCGCTGTCGGAAGTGAATTACCCGCTGGGCCACCGCCAGCGCCGCAAGGAGGGCGTGCCGGTGCTGATGAAAAAATTCGACCAGAACACCGGCATGGTGTTCGCGGCCAAGCAGAAGGCCGCGATTGCCGCGGTGTGCACCGATCAGCAGAAGCTTGAGGCGATGGCGGTCAACGAATTCGTCGATCTGATGGTGCGATAGTCTTTAAGACAACCCGTACATCTTTCGCCCCGGCGTCGGCAGCTCGGCGCTGAGGATGGCGCCACCTTCGGAGTCGACGATGTAGAGCGTGTGCGGGTCTTTCACCCCGTAGGCGCAGTTGGTGACCACGTCGGAACCGGGCGAGTCGATGCGGTAGAGCGGTTCGCCGCGGTGGTTGAAGATCCACACCGCGCCCATGTCCGGGTGCGCCACTGCGAGCCCGTCGTCCTCGTCGATCGCCATGCCGTCGGGGCCGCGCCCGCCGGACATCTGGATGAACGTGCCCATGCGCGACACCGTGCCGTCCGGCAGCAGCGGCAGCCGCCATACTGCGTTGGCCCGGGTTACCGCGACGAACAGGATGTTTTCCGCCTTGTTCAGCACCAGGCCGTTGGGGCTGGGGATGTTGTCGGCGATGCGCTCCAGCCGGCCGTTAGCGCGCAGCCGGTAGACAGCACCGGTCGGATTCTGCAGCCCGCTCTGGCCCTGGTCGGTGAAGTAAAGGTCGCCGTTGGCAGCGAACACCAGATCGTTGATGCCCTTGAAGGTTTCGAGGTTGTAGCGATTGAAGAGCGTCTCAATGCGGCCGCGCTTCGCATCAAGCAGCATCAGGCCGCGCTTGTGGTCAGCGACGAAGATGCGGCCGTCCTTGTGGATTTTCAGGCCGTTAGGCTCACCGTCGTACTCGACGACGAGATCCCAGGCGCCTTTCGGCGAGATGCGGAAAATGCGGCCGAACGGGATGTCGGTGACGTAGAGATTGCCTTTGCGGTCGAACGACGGGCCTTCGAGGAAACAGCCGCCGAGGGGGGCGGGCCGGCCCGCAGCGATGCGTTCGGCGGGCGCCTTGGTGCGGCGGAATTTTTTTGGCAGCTCGGTGTAGACGTCGGCAGTGATGCGTTCGGGCGGGGCAAAAAAGCTCATGGTCTGTATGTGGACTTGAATTAAAGAAGTGTGTTGATTGTATGACAGAATCGCACGATTGCTTTTCGTGACAACCATGAAAAAACCGCTTGAAGTAATACGGCTCTATCCTGAGCACGATTACACGCTGAACGGCGCGCTGGCCAGCCGCGCAGGCCGCGATCCCTCGCGCCCGTTCATGGTGTACCGGGAGCGCAGCTGGTCATGGCGACAATTCATGGAGCATGTCGAAGCGGTTGCGCGCGTGCTTGCCGCGCGCGGCATCCGCAAGGGCGACCGTATGGGTGTGATGGCGCGCAACTGCGACGGCCATGTCGTGCTGCTGTTCGCGCTGTCGCGGCTGGGCGCGATCATGGTGCCGGTCAACCCCGAGTTCGGTGTCGAGGAGGCGAAGTACGTGCTGCACCATGCCGAAGTCAGCGCAGTGGCGGCGACGCAGGACACGCTGGAGGTCGCACGCAAGGCGGCAACGGGACTGAAAACGCCGGCATGGTTCGTGATGCTCGATGCGGCGAACGGCGACGTGCCGTTGCTCGACGACCTCGCCAACGCCGCTCCCCCCTCCAGCATCACCGGCGAAAAAATTACGGGCGACAGCACTTGCCTGATCGTTTACACCTCGGGGACAACCGGTTTTCCCAAGGGCGCGATGCACAGCCAAAAAAGTTTTGTCACCGGCGGCGAAGCCTTCGTGCAGCGCGTTTACCTGCAGGACGACGACCGGGTGATGATCGTGCTGCCACTGTTCCACATCAACGCGATGTTCTATTCGGTGGCTGGCACGCTGGCCGCCGGCGCGTGCATGATCATCGTGCCGAAATTTTCGGCGTCGACATTCTGGCAGACTGCGGTCGACACCGGTGCCACCGAGGTCAATATCATTGAAGCCATCGGCAGCATCCTGCGCAACCGTCCGCGTAGCGAATTCTGCCCCGATCACAAACTCACCAAGGTATACGGCGTGCGCGCGAGCATGGATGAGACCTTCAAAAACGATTTCAGGATTCCGCACCGCATCGGCGGCTACGGCATGACCGAGATTCCCGGCGTCACCTGCAATCCCTTCGATGTGGAAAATGAGGGAGTGCAGAAGCTGGGCAGCATGGGGCCGGTCGGACGCCATCCCGACCCGGCGAAACCCTGGGCGCAGTGCCGCGTGGTCGACGACGAAGGCCGCGACGTGCCCGACGGCGAGTCCGGCGAACTATGGGTGAAAACGCCGATCATCATGCAGGGCTACTTCCGCGATCCCGAACAGACGGCGAACACCTTCCACGACGGCTGGTTCAAGACCGGCGACCTGGTGAAGCGCGACAGTGACGGCTATTACTGGTTCATTTCGCGCAAGCGCGACATCATCCGCCGCCGCGGCGAGAACATTGCCGCGGCAGAACTCGATCGCGTGGTTGGCGAACATCCGGCGGTGGCCGAAGCCGGCACCATCGCCGTGCCCTCCGAACTGGGCGAAGACGACATTTTCGTGATTGTTGCGGTGAAGCCCGGAATGAAAGTCACCGCGCAGGAAATTGCCGACTGGTGTCGTTCCCGCCTCGCGCCGCAGAAAGTACCGCGTTACGTGGCGTTCATCGACGAACTGCCGCACACGCCCACGCACAAGATCGCCAAGGCTGTGTTGCGTGCCGATAGGACGCTGCTTGCGCGTGCCACGGATCTGTCGCCAGTCGAAAACCGCAGATAAATATTCCACATGCTGTGGCTGACTGCCGGTTTGCTTGTAACCATGGAAGTGCTTGGCTAGACTGCTGAGCAATCCCGGAACCTATATCCGGGTGCTGCAATACGGGTCGCAGCTAGTGAGCCGGAGGGGATCATCGAACGTAAATCCATAGGGTTGGCTGTTATCGGCAGCGGCCGCATCGGCGGCTTGCGCACGCAGCTTGCTGCCGGTCATCCGTCGGTGCGTTTCATTGCCGTCGCCGACCAGGATCCGGCAAAAGCTGCAGCGCTGGCGAGGAAGACCGGAGCCGCCGTGCACGGCGCAGACAACGACGCCATCATTGCCCACCCCGAAGTCAATGCGGTGATTGTTTCAACCAGCGAGGGTGAACATCTCGCGCCGGTGCTGAAGGCGCTGGAACTCGGTAAACCGGTGCTGGTGGAAAAGCCGATTGCGCTGACGGTCGCCGATGCCGACAGCGTGATCCGTGCCATCGAAAAATCCGGCGTTGGCGTGCATGTCGGCTACAGCCGCCGCTACAAGGAGCGCTACCTGATCGCCAAGGAGCAGATCGTCCAGGGACGCATCGGACGGATCACCGGCGCCGCGGCGCGGGTGTTCAATTCACGCTCGCAGGCGCTGGCCATGCTTGGACGCAATCCGCATGCGACGCCGGTGGTGGACGCATTGACCTATTACGTCGACCTGATGAACTGGCTGCATGAGGGCCATCGCCTGGTCGAGGTCTATGCCCGGGGCCACAAGGGCGTGCTGAAGGCGGCCGGCTACCCCGAGGTCGATGACATCAGTTACGCGATCCTGACCTATGACGACGGCGCGGTGGTGAATCTCGGCATCAGTTACGCGCTGCCGGAAAAATATCCGGCGCTGGGCCATGCCGCGCGCGTCGAAGTCGTCGGCACCGAAGGCGTGATGATCCTCGACGACGATCACACCGACCAGTTGATGTACACCGAGAAAGGCATTCCCCACGTCTACCTGCCGGACCACAACGTCAACATGGTGTTCCTGCAGAGCGGTACGCCGGGCGACTGGGCGCTGGGAGAATTCTGGGGGCCGATCGCCAACGAGACCCGTGCCTGGCTCGATCATCTGGCGCTGGGCAAGCCGTGTTCGCTGGCGACGCCGCGGGAGGCGCGCATCACGCTGGAAGCCACGCTGGCCATTGAACATTCAATCGCCAGCGGCCGTCCGGTGACGTTGCCGATGGCAGGATAGTTTTTTCCGGGGAGGAGAAGTGAATAAAAACAAACAATTAATGCTGGCGGTACTGCTGTCTGTGTTTGCCGGCGTCGTCATGCCGGCAGTGGCCCAGGATTATCCGAAACGTCCGCTGCGTTTCATCGTGCCGTATCCGCCGGGCGGCGGCACCGATACCGTGGCGCGACTGATCGCGCAGCCACTGGGCGATCGGCTGAAGCAGCAGATCGTCATCGACAACCGCGGCGGCGCCAACGCCATCATCGGCACCGATCTCGGCGCCAAGG